>Ga0209550_10002563_pt1 | contig 17455 bp, 15 predicted proteins | sample LauGreSuBDMM15SN_2_FD_187567 | JGI IMG/M metagenome (GOLD analysis project Ga0209550, IMG submission 187567) | Freshwater lake microbial communities from Lake Michigan, USA - Su13.BD.MM15.SN (SPAdes) (version 5) | ecosystem: Environmental > Aquatic > Freshwater > Lake | place: Lake Michigan...
TATTTTATTTTATTTTATTTTATTTTATTTTATTTTATTTTATTTTATTTTATTTTATTTTATTTTAAGGTTGTGATTTATTAGTGAAAATGAAAATATATATTATTTGTAAATAAAATTGAAACTATTTAAACATAAAAGTCTAAGGTATATATCTGAAACAATGAGCGCTACCGACGATAATACTTTATACTTTGACGTTCAACAAAAAACTGATAAACAACATATTCTGGATAATCCAGATACATATATCGGTTCTGTTGAAACTGTTGATGCTGATTTATGGATTATGAATGAAACAAGTGACAGAATTATTGAAAAGAATATTAGCTATATTCCTGGTCTATTTAAGTTATTTGATGAAGGTATTGTTAATTGTAGAGATCATGTTGTAAGAATGCAGTCTAAGATTGAACAAAATGTTGATAATTCTTTACCAGTCACTTATATTGATATCGCTATTCAAGACGATGGCACTATTGTTATGATTAATGATGGTAATGGAATTGACGTTGTTCAACATCCCGAATATAAAACTTGGGTTCCTGAACTTATATTTGGACATTTAAGAACTTCAACAAATTATAATAAAGAAGAAAAAAAGATTGTTGGTGGAAAGAATGGGTTTGGGTTTAAGTTAGTTCTTATTTGGTCTACTTTTGGTTCAATTGAGACAGTAGACCATATTCGCGGTCTAAAGTATACTCAAGATTTTAAAGATAATCTTGATACCATTTGTGAGCCAAAGATCACAAAGGCTTCAAAGACAAAACCATATACTAAAATTACATTTAAACCTGATTATGAAAGATTAGGCATAAGTGGTTTAACTCCTGATCTGATAGCTCTTTTAAAGAAGAGAGTTTATGATATTTCTGCTGTAACTGATAAAACTATAAAAGTAAAGTATAATTCGGCAATTATTCCGACTAAGAATTTTGAGCAATATATAAATTTGTATATTGGAGAGAAATCAGTAGCACCAAGAGTTTATGAAGAAGCTAATCCTCGTTGGGAATATGCTGTTGCATTAACTCCTACAAATGAATTTATACAAGTATCATTTGTTAATGGTATTTATACTTCTAAAGGAGGTAAACATGTTGAATATATTCTAAATCAAATTACTAGAAAATTAGCAGAATTCATTGAAAAAAAGAAGAAAGTAAAAGTAAATCCTAATTCAATCAAGGAACAATTGATATTGTTCTTAAGATGTGATATTGAGAATCCAGCATTTGATAGTCAAACAAAGGATTTTATGAATACTCCAATGGCTAAGTTTGGGTCTAAATGCGATGTAAGTGATAAATTTATTGAAAAGATTGCAAAGATGGGAGTTATGGATGCAGCATGTGCTATAACAGAAGTAAAGGAAAATAAAGCTGCTAAGAAAACTGATGGAACAAAAAGCAAGTCTATTAGAGGAATTCCAAAGTTAGATGATGCTAATTGGGCTGGAACAGATAAATCAAAGGATTGTATGATTATCTTTTGTGAGGGGGATTCAGCAAAAACTGGCGTAATTTCTGGATTATCTTCTGAAGATAGAAATACAATTGGAGTTTATCCTTTGAAAGGAAAAGTTATGAATGTAAGAGGGGAAGCTGTTAAAAAGGTCTCTGAAAATAAGGAGATTGCTGAAATTAAAAAAATTATTGGTTTAGAAACTGGAAAAGAATATAATACAATTGAAGATGTTAATAAGAACCTAAGATATTCAAAGATTGTATTTATGACTGATCAAGATTTAGATGGTTCTCATATCAAAGGATTATGTATTAATCTATTTCAAAATGAATGGGCATCTCTGACACATATTCCTGGATTTATAGGTTTTATGAATACTCCTATTTTAAAGGCAAAAAAGGGTAATCAAGAAATCAAGTTTTACAATGAGGGTGAATATGAAGAATGGAAACATATAAATGAAACAAAGGGATGGAATATTAAATATTACAAGGGTTTAGGTACTTCAACTAAAACTGAATTTAGAGAATATTTTGAAGAGAAAAAATTTGTTGGTTTTGAGCATACTGGACAAACGAGTGATGATGCTATTGATATGGTATTTAATAAGAAACGTGCAGATGATAGAAAAGTATGGCTGGAAACAGTTTACAATAGAAACAGCTTTGCAGACACAAGCAAACATATGATACCATATGAAGAATTCATTAATAAGGAATTAATTCATTTCTCAAAGTATGATTGTGATAGAAGTATTCCTAACTTGATGGATGGACTTAAGATTAGTTTGAGAAAAATTTTATATACTGCATTTAAACGACGTTTAAGCTCAGAAATCAAAGTAGCTCAGTTTTCAGCTTCAGTATCAGAACAATCTTGTTATCATCATGGAGAAGAAAGTTTGAATAAAGCAATTGTTGGGATGGCACAAAACTTCATTGGTTCAAATAATATTAACTTATTATTTCCATCAGGACAATTCGGATCAAGAATTAAAGGAGGTCAAGATGCGGCATCTCCAAGATATATCTTTACAAGGCTTGAAAAAATAACTAGAATCTTATTTCCAGAACAAGATGATAATATTTTAAAATATTTAAATGATGATGGAACTCCTGTAGAACCTCAATTCTATGTTCCAATTATTCCAATGGTTTTAGTCAATGGAACAAAAGGAATTGGAACTGGGTTCAGCACTGAAATTATGTGCTACAATCCTAAGGATATCATTACATATATTAAGAATAAATTACAAGGAAATATTTCTGATAATATTGAATTCTTCCCATACTATGAAGGGTTTACTGGTGATATATCAAAACTAAGCGATAGTAAGTTTATGTTTAAAGGAAAATATGAAACTATTGAAACAGATAAAATAAGAGTTACAGAGTTGCCTATTGGATATTGGACAGAAGATTTTAAAGAATTATTAAATGAATTACAAAATGACAAAGATAAAGATGGGAAAAAGATTGTTCCTATTGTAAAAGATGTGTTTGAAAATTATACAGATACAACTGTTGAATTCGTCATTACATTTTCAAAAGGAAAGCTTCATGAATTAGAATCTTGTAAAGGGGAGCACGGGTGTAACGGATTAGAAAAAATGTTGAAACTTTATTCTACTAGCTCCACAACAAATATGAATTTATTTAATTCAGAGGATAAATTGAAAAAATATGATAATGTTGAAGAAATTATAGATGATTATTTTGATATTCGTCTTGAGTATTATGAAGATAGAAAAGATCATATGATTGATATTTTGGAGAGAGAACTTCTTATCTTATCAAATAAAGCAAAGTATGTTCAAGAATTATTGAACGGAACAATTGATTTGAGAAAGAAGAAGAAGCAAGAGATTATTGACATGCTTCAAGATAAAGAATTTGATACTATTGAGGATGATGATGAGTTTAAATATTTAGTTAGAATGCCTATGGATTCGGTATCAGAAGAAAATGTAGATAAACTTTTAAAAGAACATCAATTAAAGACTGATGAATTAGAGCGCATTAAGTCAACAACAATTCAACAAATGTGGTTATCAGAATTAGAGATTCTTGAAAATGAATATCAAGAATATCAAAAGGAAAGAGAACAAGCCCAACTAGGAGATATTAAAGTGTCAAAGAAAAAGTCTGTAACTAAGGTAACAGGTGGAGCTAAGAAAATTGTAAAAAAATCTCCTAAGGTTCAAATGGAAATTGAAGAAGAAATTATCATTCAACCAAAGAAAAAGATAGTTAAGAAATCTAGCATTTAAACAACATAATTATAGAATAATAAAGCGTACCCCATTGTAATAAATATACATTAGCAAATGCAGTTGTTATATTGTCATTAATTTTTTCAAATGCTTTTTCTTGATTTGTTAGTTGGATTTTAATATCTTGTAATTTTTTTTCTTGTAATTCATGTAAATCAATTCTACAGCAGACTTTATTATGTTCATATGTTTGGTTATTAACAATCTCTTTACATAACTCTTCTTTTTTTGGTGGTTCCCAATAATATCTCTTATTTTTTACCCTTAACAAAGAAGAGTAACTAACAAAAAGTTTCTTAATAAGTCTAGACATTTAATTAGTTCATGAATATATCTTTAAATATATAATTAGTTTTTGTTATTTTAATCATTATCAATAAACGATTCAATGATAAATATGATTATTTCATTATATATTTTAATAATTGTATTTTTATTATCATCAGAAGAATTTAATATATATTCTAATTGTTCATTTGTTAGTTGTTTGATATTTATTATATCATGTAATATTCTATTTAAATATTCGTTTTCTGGCATATATAATATAGTTCTTTTAAAACCAATTAGGCATTAAATAATTATTTTTATCTCTTTGTCCTTCAACAACTGGAGTTGCCATAGGAACAGCTAGTGTGCTAACATCATTTAGATATTTCATATAACCTTGGGCCTCTGAATATACATGATGAATACAATAATCTAATACAATTTGATTTAACTGTTCAATTTGACCAGAAATGTTTTGACTCTGATTAGCAGCATTTTGTAAAAATACACTTCTCATAATAATCTTTAGTGCGTCACAATCCTGAGGACCAATAAGATATTGTCCGTTAGATTTCCTATAAATTCCAGCTCTAATTCCATTTTGAATAATTTGAATATTTTGCTTAGAAAAATAAGTTTTAGATAATGGTGTTTCATCCCATTGACCTAATGTTGGTTCTCTAAATGTAGCACATTGATTAGCAGGAATTTTGTCATACATAGCAAATAAATTAGACAAATCAGGTGATTGCGTTTTTTTAATAATATCAACCCTTCCATTTGAACTTTTAGTATTATTCATATTATAATATATCCATAAAAAAATTATATATTTATTTTATATAGAATGAATTTCCAAAAAACAATAATAACAGTAGCAATAGTTATATTAATAATAATGTTAGTTGTAATAGGAATGGCATTGTCTAAAGCTTCAAATTCAGAAACATGGCCTCCTGTTATTGGAGAATGTCCTGATTATTGGGTAGACATGTCTGGAAATGGAGAGGCTTGTTTAAATACTCATAGTTTAGGAAGATGTAATATACCATCAGAAAGTAACAAGGCTACAATGAACTTTAATCAAAATCCATTTACTGGAGAAAATGGAACTTGCTCTAAATATAAATGGGCTACTGCGTGTCAGGTAACTTGGGATGGAATTACATCAGGAGTAAAAAATCCATGTGATACCTCAGAAACAACAACTACAACTGCATAAAATTATAATATTATATTAAATTTGTAATACAATACACTATAAATATATAAAAATAATTTATAATATATTTATAGAATGGTTATACCAAACAATTTATTAAAAAGTGTAGGTAGATTACCAGATGAATTAATTGATATAATTTATTCATATATTCCAAAAATAGTAACTATTTTTTTAACAAAGAAAAGTTATAAAGAAGAACATTCTTTAATAAAGAGATATATAAATAATAAAAATATTGAAAATTATATACGAACAATGATAAGACAAGATAATGATTTTGTTTTAAAACATTTGTTAGTTGAGAATTATAACAGATGGTGGGATATGAAAAAATATTATTATAAATCCTGTATATATACAAATTATGTGGCATTTTTAGAATCTTATGCTATTGAGAATGAATCAAATAAATGTAGAATTTTAATTATAAATTTCTTTGAAGAACTAGGTTTGAGAAAAAATCAACATAAAAAGAATATAATTAGATATATAAGATGGAGAACATAAATATAAATAATTTATTAAGTCGTGATGAAGAAGCAAATAAAATAAAAGAAATTTTAAAAGACTTTGAACAAAATAAACATAATTTAACAACAAAGAAAGGATTATATATTTATGGAGATCCCGGGTCAGGGAAAACAACATTTATAACTAAAATTCTTAAAGAACTGGATTACGACATTATTAAGTATGATGCTGGCGACATTAGAAATAAATCAATAATTGATACAATAACAAAACATAATATGTCAGACAAAAATATAATGAGCATGTTTTACAAAAAAATTCAACGTATAGCAATTATAATGGATGAAATAGATGGCATGAATAATGGTGATAAAGGAGGTATTAACTCGTTAATAAAAATAATAAGACCCAAAAAAACGAAGAAACAGCGTTTAGAAGAAATAACATTAAATCCAATAATTTGCATTGGAAATTATCATATTGATAAAAAGATAAAGGAATTAATGAAGGTGTGTCATGTTATAGAATTGAAATCCCCATCAAAACCTCAAATTGAAACAATTATTGAAAAAATAATGCCAACTTTAGAAGATGAAAATATAAAAACAAATATAATAAATTTTATTCAAGGAGATTTAAGAAAATTAAAAACTATTTATGAGCTATATAAAAATAAACAGAATATACTGAATAATAATATTATTAAAAACATATTTTTAATGAAGTCATATAATGATGATACAAGGAAAATAACAAAAAAGTTAATAAATAACAATTATCAAATTGATGAGCATTTATCAATAATGAATGAAACAGATAGAACAATTGTTGGATTGTTATGGCACGAGAATATAATTGATGTCTTAGGAAAGGCAAATAAAGAAGAATCTGTTCCATTATATTTAAACATTTTGGATAATATGTGTTTTGCAGATTATATAGATAGAATAACATTTCAAAAACAAATATGGCAATTTAATGAAATGAGTTCATTGATTAAAACTTTTAAAAATAATAAGATATACCATGATGATTTTATTTCAAAGAAAAAACAAAAGTTTAATCCAGCAGAGGTTAGATTTACAAAAGTACTAACAAAATATTCTACAGAATACAATAATTCTATTTTCATTCAAAATTTATGTCAAGAATTATCAATGGACAAGAATGATATGTTTGCCTTTTTTCTAGATCTCAAGAATAAACATACTGATAATGAGATTGCTTTGTTTTTTGAAAATTACGATATATCCAAGTTAGATATTAACCGTATTTACAGATATTTAGAAAAATATACAAAAGAAAATGCATCTGAAACAGAAGATATAATTTCAGATGATGATTGTGATTGTTTATAAAAAGTATTCAAATATAATGTTAACAATTTTATTAATATTATATACATAATTAAATATACTATTCTCTTTCTTCATTTACTCTACTCTCTTTCTTGCCTCTAAACATTTTTCATACCATTTTTCCTTAATACTCTGACTTACAATAGTTAAATGATGATTTTCATATTGCTCTGGAGTATCATAATACAACATAAGTGGCTCCATTCTTCCTCTCCTACCAGAGGCATCAGCCACTTTAAAAAATAAATCTTCATCAATACTACCAACTAAATTACTATATTTTTCTCCTGTAACAGCATTTCTGATTCTTGTGCCTACTTGTCCTGAACCATAATTTTCAATATTAACTTTTTTATAAAACTTACCATCTTTCCAAACATCATTAAATGGAACAGAATATTTCTCATAATATTTGTCAACCTTTTTTGCTTGGTCTGCTACATTCATTTTGTTTAATTTCTGTTGAATAGATGAAACATCATTGTCAACAGTTTCCAATAGTTCGTCATAATACATACTTTATTATATACATAATAGGGTGTTATGGCTTTATATTGTTTATTAATAAATTATTTTAACTATTATACTTAGACAATTCTTCAGTTAGATATTTTATTTTTTTCAGAAGCTCATTTATAAGTATATTTTTATCTGCTATTTTTTTGTCATATTCATTCCTTAGTGTTTCAATTTCCTTATTTACAGGCTTATAAATAGTTGATAATAGTTTTTGTTGCGACTCTAACATTTTATTATGTTCATCTATACGTTTTGCTCTTTCAACCTCCATTTTTTTCATTTGTTCTAATAATTTTGGTTTATATTCTGGTTTACCAGGTTCATAATCTTCTAACAATTTATTCATATCATACATATAAAATTGTTTTAATACAGGGTCTTTAATAAAGTCATCAACTGTATATCTTGAAATCGTGGTTCTTGTTAGTTGAGGAGTTTCTAACAATTTTTCTTTATTTAATGAATTGTGTCTATGTGAAAAAACCAATATAGATTTTAATGTATCTAATTGTATTAAAGGAATTGTATAACCTTTTGTAAATGTATTCTCTTCAGAAAACGCGTTATCATCATTATATTTTGTTTCTAGTAATAGTTCTTTTTTAAAAGCAAATGTAGCAGCAGTTGAATGATATGGTTTATACGGACCACATTGATAAACCGCATTTCTTGAATCAAAGTAAATATGCATCTCAGATGAACCAGCAAACAAAAATGTTGGATTTTTCTGTAATGTTTCAACCGCATGAGATATTCTTTCTGGAGGATAATAGTCATCATCATCCATATAAACAATAATATCACCACTACATTTGCTATGCATTAGATTGCGTTTCTTTCCTAGAAGCATCTTTTCTTCATAATAAAAGTATTTCACTTGTGGAATATCTTTTACTAAGTCTCCGATTGGATCTGTTCCATCATCAATAATAATCCATTCAATCCTATCTTTTGGATATATCTGGTTTTCAAAACACCTTATCATAAAAGGTATAAAAGGACGACGATTAAATGTAGGAGTACATAAACTTACAAGTGGTAATAAATTTTCAGTCAGCAAATTTTGTTGTATAGTTTTATTTTTTTTATTTTTTCCCATTATTTACATTTAATTATGAATTATATTTAAATCGTTTATTAAACCAATCTAAAATTATATTTTTTTGATGGTTTAAATAATTTTCTTCTTCCACCTGATTGTGAATCCACTGCTTCAGAAGAACCATTATTATTTTGTTGTGAAGAAGGAGTATTCATGTCAGACTGTTCTAAAGAACTATCTTGTCCCCCTACAGTTTTTGGTTTAACCAATTCTCTTAATGATTTATTCTTTTTAGCACCTTTTAAATCATTGTTTGCTTTGTCATTATAAATTGGTATTTGCTGACATATCTCAACTAATTTGTTGTCATTTAAAGCAGCAACCTTTGCCTGAGTTATATTTTCTCTTATTTTGCTTGTAAAGCCATCTACTCCAACATCAGGCATGTCATTACTATATAAACCCATAAAATAAGCAAATATAACCGCAACTACTATTCCCACAATAGAAGTGCTTCCTAAAAATCTAATTCCATTAGACAATAAACTTAAAGTAGCAAGAATAAAAAAGAAAAACTTTTTGTAAGCAAATGTATCCTTAATAAAATCAATTACATTATAAGTTTTTTTAGTTTCTTTAATATTATAACTAGTAAACAATGGAGATATCAATCCATATATCGTAAAAAAGAATGGCATTACAAATGTTGAAAGTAAACCTACAGGAATCCATATAAAGAAAAATAATAAAAATTTGAATAATCTTATAAATGAGATTTTATCATCTGATTCCCATTCAAATATATTTTCATCTTTATTATCTATTTTTGTTCTAAATAGCTCAGGTATGTTTATAAAATGATAAAATATACTAATACATAGATTAAAGAAATATAAACCAATCCAAATAAATATTCCAAATAATCCATAAAGAATCATTATAAGCGATTCAGGCAGATAACTTAAATAAAAGAAAATAGTATTTATTGCTAGAAAATTTTTGGAAACTAAATTATCATATACTCGCGAAAAAAATAAAGCAGAATTTGATTCATTTTTTGGATCAGCACTTTTTTTTAGAGAACACAAAAAACTATTACTAAAACTATCTAAATATTCTTGAGAATTAAATATGGCTTTTTGAGATAAAGTATCTTTGTTATCAGACCACAACGAGGTTCTCATAATATTTATATCAATTGGTATGTTATTTACTACCCGATCATATACAGTGTAAGGTGCTAATTCAATGTTATCTGGAAGAATATTTGATTGTGCTACTTTAGTAGTATATAATCCAAGACCTCCTATAACAAATATAGAAATTCCTATTGTAAAAATAATACTAGATAAATAACTTGATATAAAACCTTTAAAATCTGGTGTAAAATTTGTTTCATCTGTTTTTTTTTCATCAATTGCGCTTGTATCTTCTGTTGTAGACATTAGTTATAATAAATATATATTAAATTCTAGAGTAAATAATATATTAAACCTTTTACTTTGGACTTTGAATATTTCAGACGCCTTATTTTCTAAACCTTGTAATATTTAATAATTATATTAAAATTAGAAATGAATTTCAAGAGGTAACTAATAAATTAAATTTAATAGAATGTAGAATCTGTTGTATATAAAAAAGCACAGAAGCCACAGAAAGAACAATAAGACAAAATAAAATATAAATTGTATATATATATGACTTTAAATTATAAATATACAATATTTTACACATTTGTAAGTTTATTTTTATTTTGGATGATAATTAATTATGGTTCCAATATAATATTAAATAAAATATGTTCAACAAAAAAAGTGTTAAAAGAAGGTTTGACAGATTTTGAAAGATATTCTCAAAAAATAATACCATATCCAAAAGATGCTGTTATTAATTATAACGATACTAATTCACCGTTATACAGTCATACGGTTGATTTACCATTAACTAATACTCTAAGCTGTAAGAATTTTTGCGGTCCACAATCCCAGTGCGCTATAACTAGAGAACAATGTACTTCTGATATAGATTGTTATGGTTGTAATCCTGGTCCTAAACCAGAAGATTCATGTAGAACCGAAGATGTTAGACCATACGACAATGGAGGTAAATTAGGTCAGCAAGGATTACAATATAGTCCATTAACAACTGGTTATAATAACCATAATGCTGATTTTGCACAAATATATCCTGGTTCAAAAGATGCTCAATTAAAAATGCCATATCAGGGAGTAGATTTATGGACCAAATCATTTAATGAAGGACTAAAGTTGTATAACAAAAAAAGAGAATCAGCTGATGAATATAGTGAAGGAATTTCTAATGCTATACCAATTGCATCAAAAAGCAAGTTACCATATTATGAACAAAAATATCCGATGACTATATCAGCAACAGGTCAATTTTATGAGACTACGCCTCCAGCTTCAAATTCATCATTAAATTCATAAATTTTTATTTTAAATATTATAGTGATATAATATTTAATTTACATGTGACAATATCCAGGTTCAACACAAAGGCCTAATCTTTTGTTAGTTGTAGAAATGCGTTTTCCTTGATGTCCCGCTGCCAGTACTGCAGCACCAAACAAGCGAGAATGAAAATGTGGACAATTTCCGGTACCATTATAACAGTGTCCGTCAACACCAACAAAATGAGATTTTCCAAGATTTTTTAAACTTTTTGTAACTCCTGAACCAAATTTTCCTTTACCTATTAATATATATATATATTAATAATTTGCTAAATATTTTTATGTAGCATACATTAATCCAACATTTCCTCCAATGAAATGAACAACATTAATTCTTTCTTCAAACAAATGTAAATCAAAGTTATAATCATAAATACGCCATGTTGGTTTGTTTATACCAATTATATTTCCTGTCTCTGGATCACAAATTGTTAAACTTTGAGCCAAAGGGTCTAATGGGGGAATAATTGTTGTAAATTCCATTTCTATTTGATTAAATCTGCTCATATTTATTGCTCCAGATGGTTGTAAATCAGAATTATTTGAATGAATAGAAAAATTATAACAATACAAACCAGGTGGTGCGCTTCCGGTAGTTCTAACATACTTCTCAATATAATCATAAACACCAGCAGGCTGGATATTTTCTCTATACGAACCATCCAATAAAATACCCATTGCAACTAATATTAATTTGTCATTTTGAAGATTATATGTTTGGTTTATAACTAAACCTGTTAATGTTCCATCAGGGTTCACACCAGGGCCAATTTCAACAGGTGTTAATTTTCCTCCAATAGTTCGGTAAATAGTATATGTTCCTGATGTAGGTGCTTGTATGACATTTAAAGGTACATAATTATATGGCCAGTTTGTATAATTAGACCATTCGTTACGTAAATTAGCATCACTTCTTTGAAAATAAAATAACCAATTAGAAATCATACCAAGTGAATCAAGTTCTATTTTATTAGGTCCAGTAACATTAGGAAAAATTCTTTCATGAACTTGTTTAATAAGATATTTTTGTTCTTGTAAAGCAAAAAGCTTTTCTTCTTCATTAGATAAAAAGCAATAAGTACAATTTAAATGGACATCTGCATTCCATAGTGTTCTTTGGTCAACATAAGAGGCAATATCAATACAAATATCAGGTGGGGGTTGTAAAAAACGATAAAATTGCATATACCATACATTAAAATTAGGAGCAATATAAGGGTAATTATTGGTAGCATCAAATACATCACGAATTACAAACAATTGATTAATAGGTCTAAACGTGACATTTATATGTAATTCATTATATTGTAAAGATGTTAATGGGAATGCCATTTGAGATTTTAATCCAAACCAGTTATTCAATGGTATATATAAAATTCTGCCTCTAATAGATGGTTCTGCTCCAGCAAAATCTCCAGTATAATAAGCATTAGGATAAGAATTTACACGTGAGTTAGAATTAGCGGGATCAACTAACTCAGGAACATTACCGGACATTCTGTTAAATAAATCAAGTTTAATAGCATTATAGTCTCTCTGAATAGAAGCTAATAAATAATCTCCCGAATATTCTTGTAATGTATAATTTCCACAAGTAATACTAATTTTTGAAATCATTTTCGCACCAATATTTTCAATCCATTTGAATTCATATGGAGCCCATTGTTCAATATTTCCTAAACCTTGCGCAGTAGTTTCATCTGTGACCTGTTGTGGTGGTAAAATAGGACTCCATATATTTGGTAGAGCTACTGATAAATAGCAGTCCATTAAAAGATCAGCATAACGAGGAATTTTAAATGTAAACGATGATTCTTCTGATAATCGTAATGTTTTTGAACCTTCATAGTCAACTCTGAATTTTTGAAGACCAAAATTGGTATACTGATGATATACAGATTTAAAGAAACTTTTACTAGGGTTACCGTTTAGAACAATATTTTGTTGTCCCTGACTAACTAATTGCATTAAGCCTCCGGCCATTTTTATAGTATAACAATATATTTTTAACTATTAATGAATTACAAATATATTATTTTTATTCATATAATATAATATGGATAATTCAGCAGAAAAAACAGTTAGTAATGCTATTAAATCTGTAACAGATATGAAGGAATCTACCGCAGTATTTTTAATTGTTGTTATAACATTAATAATTATTTTAATAGCATTTTTATATTATTTTTACTATAGTCGTTTAAGAAGTAAAGAATGTTCAGCAATGGATGCAATATATGGAGAGTTGAATGGAAAAATAAGATCAATTGATAGTTCTGAGCAATTTAATTATACATTCAAGGACTATTATATTAAGACAGCATATAATTGTTGTAGTGGTGGAAATTATAAGAATGATTATGTAGATACATGTGTTTTAAAAGATTTGTTAAAACAAGGAGTCAGAGGTCTTGATTTTGAAATTTTTTCAATTGGAGATCAGCCAGTTGTAGCAACATCAACAAGTGATAGTTATTATGTTAAGGAAACATTTAATTACATTAATTTTGCGGATATTATGAATATAATTCGGGATTATGCTTTTGCTACATCAACTGCCCCAAATTCATTAGATCCGATAATTATTCATTTAAGAATTAAAAGTACAAATCAAACTATGTATCAAAACTTTGCAAAATTATTGGAATCTTATGACTCTATATTGATGAGTAAAGATTATGATTCCGAATATTATGGTAAAAATTTCGGAAATGTTGAATTAAAAAAATTAATGGGAAAAGTTGTTATAATTGTTGACAGAAGTAATATATCTTTTCTAGAATGTCCTGAATTCTATAAGTTTATCAATATGACAAGTAATTCAGTTTTTATGAGATGTCTTCATTATTATGATATTAAATACAGTCCTGATATGAATGAACTTATTGAGTTTAATAAACAAAATATGACAATTGGAATGCCTGATAAAGGAACAGACCCTGAAAATCCAAGTTCGGTAGTTATGCGAGAAACTGGTTGTCAGCTTTTAGGAATGAGATATCCAAAGATTGATGTTAATATTGAAGAAAATGACATATTCTTTGATGAAAATGGTTATGCATTTGTATTAAAACCCGCAAAATTACGTTATATTCCTGTTACTATTCCTTTACCTCCACCACAAAACCCAGAATTATCATATGCTACAAGAACTGTCCAGTCGGATTTCTATAAATTTGATATTTAAAACAAATTTTTTCAAAATAATATATTTTAAAAAAATTTGGCTATACCTTTTTTAAAGGTATATATATATGAAAGACATATGTGACAAAAAGATGACGTTTCAAGATTGTGAATTAGCCATATTAAGGACGGCGGTTGACAAGGCTGAAGAAAGACAAGGCAGACAAGTTGCTAATTCCCCAGAAGTTAAACGCATAATTGGTATTGTAGAAGATTTCTTAAGAAAAAAGAAATTAATTTGTTATGGTGGTACCGCAATAAATAATATATTACCAAAACAAGACCAATTTTATAATAAAGATGTTGAAATTCCTGATTATGATTTTTATAGCGCGAATGCACTAAATGATTCAAAAGAATTAGTAGACCTATATATAAAAGAAGGTTTTGAAGAAGTTGAAGCAAAATCGGGTCAACATCATGGAACATTTAAAGTATATGTTAATTTTATACCAGTAGCAGATATTACTCTTATACCTAAAGAATTGTTTAAAGCAATAAAATCAGAATCTATTAAAGTGGCTGGAATTCTGTATGCTCCACCTAATCTTCTTCGTATGGGCATGTATTTAGAGCTTTCTCGTCCTGCAGGAGACGTTTCAAGATGGGAAAAAGTATTAAAACGTCTAACACTTTTAAACAAAAATTATCCTCTTAAAGGAAAAGATTGTAATAAAATTAAGTTTCAAAGACGAATGGCCGAAGGAGAATTTTCTGATAAAATATATGAGAATGTTCAACATACATTAATAGACCAAGGTGTTGTATTTTTTGGAGGTTATGCTCTCTCTATGTATTCTCATTATATGCCAAAAGATTTGGAACGTAAACTTCAAAAAATACCAGATTTTGATGTCCTTTCTGAAGAACCAATGTTAACTGCTCAAATTATTAAAGAAAGATTATCTGATATAGACGTTAAAAATGTTAAAATAATTAAACGACCTGGAGTTGGAGAAATAATTGCACCACACTATGAAATAAAAGTTGGTGATGATACTATTGCTTTCATTTATCAGCCATTAGCATGTCATAGTTACAATATTATTAAAGAAGGAGGATATGATATTAAAATTGCGACAATTGACACTATGCTTAGTTTTTGGTTAGCATTTTTATATGCTAATAGACCATATTATGATACAGAACGTATATTATGTATGGCTAATTATTTATTTGAAGTACAAGAAAAAAATAGATTAGCCCAAAAAGGTTTATTAAGGAGATTTAGTATTAATTGTATGGGTCATCAAGAAACAGTTGAAGAGATGAGAGCTGAAAAGGCAGACAAATTTGTTGAATTGAAACATAAACGTAATGACCCCGAGTATGAAGAATGGTTTTTGCGGTATAGACCATTGGATACAAGAAAAGATGACGAAAAAGAAAATAATTCATCAAAAAAGAAATTAAATAAAACAAAGAAACCAAAATCAAGAAAAAATAAAAGAAAAACACAGAAAAGAAAGGGAATATTCTTTTAAAAGTATTTATAAGTTTTTTATAAATATTTTTATAATTAGAGGGAGGAGGTTTCGATCCTCCGACCTTCTGGTTATGAGCCAAACGCGCTTCCTCTGCGCCACCCCTCTACAAACTATATTTATAGTTTATCTTTAAGTTCTTTTTTATTAAATATATTTTGGTTATATTTGTAATTATCTATAAAGATCTACTGGTATACTTTCTAAACTGTGAAATGTTGTAGGATGTAAAAATATATAAGAACCTCTAAACATGTATATTTCTAGATAATCTTTCAATAAACCTATCTTTGTCTCTTTTTTCATTCATATAAATATTAATAATTTCTGCAGGAGAATAAAATTTATTATTTATATTTTTTAAATTATCATTTGATAGTTCTTCATCAAATAAATGATTATAAATTTCTTTAATTATGTCATGTGTTACATATGATAACTCAAGTGTTAAATCAATTCTTCCGGGTCTAATTAGAGCGGGATCCAAATCTTGATAATGATTAGAAGAAATAATCATAATTCTTCCAGGAGTTTCACGAATTCCATCCCATAAATTCAAAATATCATCTAATGTTATAGGTTCATCTTCTAAAACTTTTGGAAATGCACACATTTTCTCTGTTGCTTTTTCATTAGCTGATATGGTTTCTAATAAATCACCTACACTAACTTTTGATGTAGTTGTAAGTTCATCAATCGCTAAAAGTTTTCCCAATCCATGTTTAGATGTATTTTTCTTAGATTCTCTATTCATAACAATATCTCCAATACAGTCAATATCTTCAAATACAATAATTTTTTTATCAAATCCAATACTTCCTTTTTTATTATCAAGATTATAACGTTCCTCAAAAAACACAGTATCCAATTGTTTTTTAGTCTTAACAAGTTTTAAAGAAATAACAATAACATTTCGGTCTGTATAATTTGCAATTGCCTTTATTAAGGAAGTCTTACCTGTTCCAGGCGGTCCATACATACCAATTCCTAATGAATAAGGGATACCTTTATTAAAATACCATTCTTTGTTATTCAAAAAGAAATCTAATTTATTAATAACCTCAGACTTCATTTCAAAAAAAATATTATTAAATTTTCTTGTGCTTGAGAATATAGTCTCTTCCCATAATTCACAACTAAAATCTTCATATTTAGATTTGTTTAATGTATAAATAAATCTTTTATTTTCGCGCAAATCTTCTATAGATGATAAATATGTGTTTGTTATTTTCTCAACAAACTCTTTAATAGTATTAACATCACTTTTGTAAGAATATAGTTGTATTGTAATCTTTTCAATCTTATTAGTGTGTTTTTTCTTAGTTTCTTTATTATCTTGTTCTTCTTTTTCACTACTAATTATCGTTGATGCATAAATGTCATATTCTTTTGAAATTAAAAAGTCTTCTGATTGATTAACCATATAAACTCCAATATCTCTTTTATCAGTTTTACTTGGATTGGAAAAAGAGTATTCTTTAATATTTCTTATGGTTTTATTTTCACTGACATTATCAATTATATATTTCCACAATCCTTTAAACCTATCACTAAAAGCACCTGTTTGATTTATTTTACTATCATAAAAATTAGTAGTTAAAGAAATTTTACCCTCATATTCTACTATATTTTTTTTATAAAACCAAGATTTTACATCATATTTAAAGTCATTAATATAATCACCT
>Ga0209550_10002564_pt1 | contig 17441 bp, 12 predicted proteins | sample LauGreSuBDMM15SN_2_FD_187567 | JGI IMG/M metagenome (GOLD analysis project Ga0209550, IMG submission 187567) | Freshwater lake microbial communities from Lake Michigan, USA - Su13.BD.MM15.SN (SPAdes) (version 5) | ecosystem: Environmental > Aquatic > Freshwater > Lake | place: Lake Michigan...
GGCGATGGCGTGGCCCTGCGGCTTTGCCTTGACCGGATTGCACCACCCCGCAAAGACAGCCCTGTCCAGTTCGCGTTGCCCCGCATGGCCACCGCCCACGACGCCGCACAGGCCGCTGGGGCCGTCTTGGCAGCGGTATCATTGGGCGAGCTTACTCCGTTGGAAGGTGCGCAGGTCATGGGGTTGGTGGAAGCCTATCGGCGCACGCTTGAAACAACTGAACTGGAAGCCCGTGTGTCTGCACTGGAAGGGGGCGAGAAATGACTATCAAGAACCGTATCCAGAAGCTGGAACAGGCCAAGCCCCGCCAAGGTGACAATTGGGTAAACTGTATCCTTTGGAGCATTGCCAAAAAGCAACCCGACGGCACGTTGACAGAAGAAATAGCCGCCGCGCACATCCTTGCGGGGAAGTATGGTGACGGCTTATCGCTTTATCGGGATGCCGGGGAAAGCAGTCAAAGCCTTAGAGAGCGTGCAGAGGTGGAAATCATTCGCATTCACGGAAGGCTAGATTAGGGATTGCACCACCTACCTTCCTCATTGCCCTAAAGCAGAAGGTTAAGTGAAAGCACCACCCAGCCCACTAAGCATTTACAGGATGTTGGGTTGGATGTTGGGTTGATTGGAAAAACCTACAAAATATCCAATGATTTCAATGGTATATGGCGGACAGAGAGGGATTCGAACCCTCGAGACGGTTCCCCGCCTACACACTTTCCAGGCGTGCGCCTTCGACCACTCGGCCACCTGTCCGTTGGGCGGTTCTTACACGGGGGTGTTGCGGGAACGCAAGGGGGGCGGGTTAGGAAAGTTCCAAGCTGACACGGCGGTTCTGGCGGCCCTTGTTCTCGATCCGCCCCAATGTCACGCGCCCGATTTCGCCGGTGCGCGCAACATGGGTGCCGCCGCAGGGTTGCAGATCAATCTGGCCCTCGCCCTGACCGATGCGGATCAGGCGCACCCTGCCCTGCCCCACGGGTGGGCGCACCGACAGGGTTTTGACCAAATCGGGGTTGGCCGCCAATTCTGCATCGGTGATCCAGTCTTGGGTTACGGGCAGGTCGCGGTCGATCAGGCGGTTGATCGCCTCTTCCCAATGCACAGCCTCGGCGGGCACTTCGGGCATGGCGAAATCTAGCCGGCCACGTTCCGCGCCAATCTGGCCGCCGGTGACGGGCAAGGGGATGACGACGGACAGCAGATGCAGGGCGGTGTGCACGCGCATATGGCCAAAACGGCGCTCCCACGCCAAGCGTTGCCGCACCGGGGCGCCCACGGCGGGCATGGCGCGCGCTTCGGCAGGGATCAGCGCCACACCACCATCAACCTTCAAAGCTGTGGCAATGGCCAAGCGGCTACCGTCCCACTCTATCCACCCGCTGTCGCCGGGTTGCCCGCCGCCTGTGGGATAAAAGATGGAGGCGGACACGACGATTCCGCCTTCGGGCGTATGGGCCAGCACCACGGCTTCGGCTTCGGTCAAATAGGGATCGTCACGAAACAGCAGTTCGGTCATTTGGGCTTTCCTGCGGGCATGGGGGCGGCCAAGATCGCCTCAACTGCCGCGATACTGGCGGCTTCTTGCGCCTGCACCTCGGCCTCGGCGGCCTGTTCATCGGCCATGCGTTTAAGATGGTCGCGGTGGGCAGAGGTGAATGGGATACCTTCGGCGCGGAAGCGGGCGGCGATCTGGTGGTTGATTTCGCTGCGCACTTCGACCTGAAAATTCACATTGCGCAGGATCACGCGCAGTTCAAACTGCATCATCTCTGCCGCAAAGCCCATAAAGGCCACCAAGGGCGGCGGCGACAGCAGCACCATAGGCTGGGCCTCGGCAATCTCGCGCAAAATCTGGGCCACGCGGCGGCTGTCTTCGGTATAGGGCACGCTGACGGCAACAATCACGCGGCCTGTCAGCGAAAAGCGTGTCCAGTTGGTCACACGGCCCGAGATCAGGTCGGAATTGGGGACGATGACGTCAGAGCGGTCAAAGGTTTGGATGCGGGTGGAGCGGACCGAGATCGAGGTGACAATCCCTTGCACCGGCCCCACTTCGATCCAGTCGCCCTCGCTGATCGGGCGTTCGATCAAAAGGATAATGCCCGACACAAAGTTCGACACCACCGTCTGCAAGCCAAAACCGATGCCGACCGACAGGGCACCTGCGACAATCGCAATCCCCGACAGGTCAATTCCGCTGGAGTTGATGGCAACGAGGCCTGCGATAAAGATGCCCACATAGCCCAGAACCGAAACCACCGCATTCTGCCCGCCCTGATCCAGCGAGGTGCGCGGCAGGATCGATGATTTCAGCGCCCCTTGCAGCAACCGCGTCAAAGACAGGCCGATGCCAAAAATCACGGCGAACAGCAGGAAATCTGTGGGCGAAATGCGGGTATCGCCCAACTGGTACCCTTCGGTAAAACGGGTCCAAAGCTCGGTCAGGTCTGACACCCGCGCACCCCAAATCAGGGCGACGGCGGGGAGCATGGCCAAGGCCAAGGCAAAGCTGATCAGCACGGGCACCAGCGTGTCATGCTCTTCCTCGGTCCGCATCAACAGGCCATAAACCTCGCTGATGAGCAGTTGGATCAGATACAACAGCGCCACTAGCCCCAGGGTTAAGGCGGTTGGAAAGACCAATTGCGCTGCGGCCGAGATATAGCCCAGCACCGCCAAAAGCGGGCCAAGCGTGCCGAAAAGAATGACGCCGCGCGCCAAAAGATCCAACAAGCGGTTGCGATAGGTGACGTTGCCATGATCGCCAGCATTGGCGCGGGCTTGGCGCATCAACTGCCCCAAACGCACCAGAATAAAGCCCCCCACCAAGATGATAGGCAGGCTTAGAACCGAGGTCGCAGCATCGCTGACCACAACCTCGGCCATAGCAACGCGGCGCAGCATATCCAGCGCCAAAAGCGCGCCAAAGGCCGTGGTCAGATCGCGCCCCAAGGCGCGCCTGTCGGCGGGCAGATCCAGCATCAACCCGCGATAGGCCGTAACGGGAAAGACCTGCGCGCCCAGCCAAGCCGCTGCGAACAATGCCGTGCCCATCGGGGCCAAGGCGGCTGCAATCTGCAAGCCTATGGGGCCCAGCATAGCGCTAAGGCGCAAAGTCTCACCCAAGGCGGCGCAGGCCAGAACCGGCAGGATGATCTGACCAAGCGAGGTGACAAAGCCCAAAATGCGCTGCCCGCGGGCGGTGACAGGGGGGCGAAAGCGCAGCACCAAACGCTCGGCCCAAAAGCGCCCGCGCCACAGCGCCAATAGGGCAAAGGCCAGCAAGGGCAGCGTAAGCGGCAGTGTGTCGGCCAGTTTGGCCCTTGCGCGGGGGTCGGCGGCTTTCAGCGTCGTCTCGTCCCACAGGGTGGTGGCTGTGGTGGTCAGCGCGCCAAGCGCGTCGCTCCAATTCACTGGATACAGCGGGTTGGGCCACAGCTTTAGCAGCGCATCAGCCTGCCTTTCGCGCAACACACGGTCAATCTCGCGGATCAGACCATCGGCGCGGCGATAGGCTTCATCCGCAGCCAAGCCCGGGGCTTGCAGGCGGGTCATCTGGGCCGCCAATTCGGCCCGGCGGGTGGCGATTTCGGCGTCTTCCGTGGCAGGGTCGGCGGGACCCTCGCCCAAAGCCGCAATCTGGTCTTTCAGCGTGGCAATGCGGGTAGAGTTGGCGCTTTGCGCGTCCAACAGTTGGGCGCGCCAGCGGGTCAGCTCCAGCCGGATGGTTTCCAATCCGGCATCCGGAATGGCGGCATTGGCAAGCGCCGTTTCGGCCCGCGCGGCCATGCGCGCCCAGCCTTGATAATCCAAAGCCCCGCCACTGGCCCCCCCGCTGACCGCGACCTTGGGCTTGGCGCCACCACTTTGCGGCGCAAAGCCGCCCGAGACGGGCGCATCTGTGGCAATGACAGGGGATGCAGCAGGGGCTTGGGTTGTAGCACCAGCAGCACTGCCACCGCTGTCCTGTGCAAGAACGGGCGACACAAAGCCCAAACTCACCCCAAGGGCCATCGCCCCCAAAAGGCGAAGCAGATCGCAGACCCTTTGGCCTGCTTGGGTCATGCGTCCTCGAAAACCGTTGGGATGTTGGACGGCGCCCGCTCCAGCCATGCGGGCACAGGCAGGCCCTTTTCGCGCAGGAAGGTCGGGTTGTAGAGTTTGGATTGATAGCGGTTGCCATAGTCGCACAAGATGGTGACGATGGTCTTGCCCGGCCCCATGTCGCGCGCCATGCGAATGGCCCCCGCGATGTTGATACCCGAAGAGCCGCCCAAACAGATACCCTCATCCTCCAGCATCTCAAACACCAAGGGCAAAGCCTCGGCATCGGGGATGCGGTAGCTGAAATCGGGGGTAAAGCCGACCAGATTGGCGGTGATGCGGCCTTGGCCGATGCCTTCGGTGATCGAAGAGCCGGGGCTTTCAAACTTGCCGGTCGAATAATAGGCGTGCAGTGCCGCACCTTCGGGATCGGCAAGGCCTATCTTCACACCCTTGGGCTGCAAGGCCATGCCCACGCCCGCAATTGTGCCACCCGACCCCACGGCACAGATAAAACCGTCAACCTTGCCGCCAGTTTGCTCCCAAATTTCGGGGCCAGTGGTTTCGATATGGGCGGTGCGGTTGGCCAGATTGTCGAACTGATTGGCCCAGATCGCCCCATTGGGTTCGGTGCGCGCCAACGCCTCGGCCAAGCGGCCAGAATAGCGCACGTAATTGTTGGGGTTTTTGTAGGGAACGGCCGGCACTTGCACCAGTTCTGCGCCCGCCAGACGGATCATGTCTTTCTTTTCTTGGGACTGGGTTTCGGGAATGACGATGACGGTGCGAAAGCCCATGCTTGCCCCCACCAAAGCCAAGCCAATCCCCGTATTGCCCGCCGTCCCTTCGACAATCGTGCCGCCCGGTTTCAGAAGCCCTTTGGCCACCGCATCCTTGATAATATACAGGGCAGCACGGTCCTTGACCGACTGGCCGGGGTTCAGAAACTCGCACTTGCCCAAGATCGTGCAGCCCGTCATCTGCGACGCGCGTTTAAGCTTGAGAAGTGGCGTGTTGCCGATGGTATCAGCCAGATCGCTGTGAATGCGCATGAAGGTCCCCTTAATTCTTAAGCCTATCTACGCAAAGGGGGCGGGAAACTCAAGCAAGCCGCAGCATATTTGGCCAGTCTTGACCCAAAGAAGCGCGTGGGGTGCGTTTGTTTTGTCTCGCCTTCGGGGTGCCGCCAACCGGCCGCAAGGTGCCTTGGGCGAGAGTGTTGCGGCAAAGGGCAGGGGCTAAGGGCGATTTCTGGGGGCAAAGCTGCAAAAACTTGAACGATGCTGCTTCCCCTTGGGGAATTTCCCCGCTATAGCCCCCCAGTCGCGCCATGCACCCTTGGAGGATGGCGGACTGTAACAGGAGAACACCTATGGCACGCCAGATCAACGATCTGAACGTCGAGGTACGTACGGGGACAGGCAAGGGGGCCGCCCGCCAAGCTCGTCGCGAGGGATACGTACCCGGAATAGTCTACGGGGATGGGCAAGAGCCCATCGCCATCAATGTAGCCTATAACTACCTTTTGAAGCACCTGAAGGCCGGCCGCTTCTTGCAGACCCTTTTCAACCTGAAGGTTCCCGGCCATCCTGACGTTCACGTCATTTGCCGTGGCGTTCAGCGCGATGTGGTCCGCGACTTGCCGACCCACGTTGACTTTATGCGCTTGCACGACGAATCGCGTGTGGTGCTGCATGTGCACGTGACCTTCATCAACCACGAGGCAAGCCCCGGCTTGAAGCGCGGCGGCACTTTGACCGTTGTGCGCCCCGAAGTGGAACTGAACGTGATGGCAGGTGACATTCCCGATCACATCACGGTCGATCTGACCGGCAAAGTGATTGGCGATGTGATCCACATCAGCGACGCCATTCTGCCCGAAGGCGTGAAGCCCACGATCGCACGCAACTTTGTGATCGCGAATATCTCGGCACCAGCTGGATTGATTTCAGCTGAGGCCTGATCGCTTCCGATCTGAGGCGAAGGTTTCAAGCGGGCGGCAAGCGATTGCCGCCCGCTTGTCTTTTTGGCGTCCGAGCGCCAGACTTACGAAGGAAGAACGGCGGGGGGCAGCATGAAACTTTTTGTTGGTCTGGGCAATCCGGGGGCTGACTATGCCGGCAACCGCCACAACATCGGCTTTATGGCGCTTGAGCGCATTGCCGCCGACCACGGCTTTGGCCCGTGGCGCAAGGCGCATCATGGGCTGATGGCCGAGGGGCGTTTGGGGGCGGAAAAAGTGGCGCTGCTGAAGCCCGAAACCTTCATGAACCTGTCGGGCCAATCTGTTCATGCGGCGGTGGCCTTTTACAAGCTGCCCTTGGGCGATGTGGTGGTGTTTCACGACGAGCTAGATCTTGCCCCCGGCAAGCTGCGCACCAAATTGGGCGGCGGCCATGCGGGGCATAATGGGCTGCGATCCATCCATGCCCATCTGGGCGAGGCTTATGGGCGTGTGCGGCTGGGCATCGGCCACCCCGGTCATAAAGATGCTGTGGCGGGTTTTGTTCTGCATGACTTTTCCAAGGCCGACCGTGAGTGGCTTGACCCGTTGTTGGATGGCATCTCGGACGGGGCAGCCGCTTTGGCGTCTGGCGATACGGCGGGTTTTTTGAACTTGGTGGCGCTGCGCGTTTCTCCGCCGCGCAAGACGCCACGGGCTGCGCCCGAAGCCGTGTCCCCCGCCCCCGTCAAACTGCTGGAAGACCCCGCACCAAGCCCTTTGAGCGCCTTGCAGAAGCTGGCGCAGAGGTTTCGCCCGTAGGGGCGCGGCTAGGATAGCGCGCTGGCCTCTGCCTTGCGGCTGACCAGCCCTGCCAAGGCTTGCGCCACCGTGGCCGAAACCCCCGGACGTTTGGCGGCCACAAAGGGCAAGGGGCGGCAAATTTCCATCGCGGCCAAGCCCACCCGTGCCGTCAGCGCCCCATTGACCACCCCTTCGCCAAAGCGCCGCGACAGACGGGCCAATATCCCACCCCCGGCGAAAGAGCCTATCAGATCATCGGTCAGCGCCACGGCCCCCGTGGCCAGCAGCGACACGAAGACCTTGCGCAACAAACGCCATGATCCCAAGGTGCCGGCCCGCCCGCCGTAAATCTCGGCCAAGCGGCGGATCATGCGCAGGTTGGCCAAAAGCGCTGCCACCACATCGGCCAAGGCCAAGGGGATCAGCGCTGTCACCACGGCCACTTGGCGGGTCGCGGCCATCACCTCGGCGCAGGCAAGGGCGTCGAGCGGCAAGATCAAAGCCTCCTCAGTCAAGCGCAGCAAAGTGTCAGCGTCGAAGACATCGGCCTGAGATTGCGCCAGTTTTGCGCGCGCGGCAGCCATCGTGGGGCGGGGGGCATAAAGCCTGTCCAACCGCGCCACCACGTTGCGCGCTTGGGCCAGATCAGCGCTGGCATGGGCGCGCAGCGCCGCTTGGCGGATACCGTCCAACTGGGAAAGCCGCACAAAGGCCAAGCCCTCCCGCGCGGCCTGCACCGCAGCCACCCCAAGGGCCAGCACCAGCAAACCAAGTGCCACATAGCCCAACCAAGGTATGGCGGCCCAAAGGCCCGTCACAAACCGCCACGCCTGAACCGCCAGCACCAAGGCGAACAACAGGCCAAACACCCAAGCCGCAAAGCGCCCAAAGGCCGAGTTGCGGCGCGTCCCTTTGGCCACAGCCTCCATCATCGGGGCTTCCGGCAGGTCGGCGAACACCTCCGCTCCGGGGTCAAACGCGCCGTCAACCTCGACCATGGCGGGGGCTTTGAGCGGGTCTTCCAGATGCGGCACCATGGCGCTTTCCTTTTTGGGCATCACAACAGATCGCCGAACAAAAACTCTGCCGCGCGGTCAAGGCGCATATGCGGCGGGCCAGAGCCTGCGCGGGCGGCAAAGCGCGCGGGTTCAAAGGCCATCAGCGCAAAGTCGGCATTCAACCAACGCGGAGCCCCTGCGCGGGCGGGGCCCAGCAGGCGGGCGGGATCACTGGGCAATTCGCCAGGATAAAGCGCAATCCGCCGCCCATCGGCCAGACGGCCACGCACGGCATCCAGCACCATGCCGTCGCGGGCGATCTCGTCCTCGACCGTGCAGCGCAAGCTGGCGAGGGACAAGGCGGCCGTTTCAGCCCCCGCAAAATCAGCCCGCGCCTTGGCCTCGTCCAGCAGCGCCTCGGTCAGAGCGGTTAGGTTGGGGTGCTGGCGGTGATGCAAGTGATCGGCCTTGGTCGCGGCGAACAAAATCCGCTCGGCCCGCTTGGTGCCCATGATCCGGTCAAGCCAGCCGCGCTTGCCATGGCGAAAGGCCAAAAGCACCTCGGCCATGGTGCGGCGCAGGTCTTCAAGGGCTGTGGGGCCACGGTGAACGGCCTCCATCACATCAACCAGCACGATTTGACGGTCAATGCGGGCGAAATGGGTGCGAAAGAAGGGGCGCACGATGTGGGTCTTATAGGCCTCAAACCGCGCTTGCATCGCGGCCCATTGGCAGCCCTTGGGCAGGCTTGCGGGCTTGGGCAAGGGCGCAAAGGTCAGCGCGGGAGAGCCCGCCAAATCACCGGGCAGCAAAAAGCGCCCCGGGGTGCAGTCAGCCAGTCCCGCTTGGCGGGCGGCGTGCAGATAGGCGGTAAAGGCCTGTGCCAAAGCTGTGGCCTTGGGGTCATCCAGTGGCAGCGATCCATCCTCGGCCCGCGCAAGGGCCAGATAACCCGCCCCTTCTGGGCGCTTTGACAGCCGATCTAAGACTGAGTCAGACCAGTCCTCATAGCTTTTGTCCAACAGACCAAGGTCCAACAGCCACTCACCGGGGTAATCGACAATATCCAGATGCACCACCTGCGGCCCCAGAACGCGGCCCAAAACCCCGCGCCCGCGCATCCGAAAGCTCAACCGCAGTTCTGACACGGCACGGGTGGAGTGCGGCCAATGCGGATCATCCCCCGTCATGGCGGCCAAATGCTCTTCATAGGCAAAGCGCGGCAGGGTCATGTCGGGCTGGGGGTGCAGATAGACCGCCTCGATCCGATCTGCCGCGTTTAGGGCAGGCATACGCCCCCGCGCCAGCAAGTTGGCGACCAGATTGGTGATAAACACCGTCTTGCCCGCCCGCGACAGGCCCGTCACCCCAAGGCGCACAACGCGGTCAGGCAGCACCTTTCCGCGCAAAACGCCTGCCCTCAGTTCGGTTGCACTCACATTGGCCCCCTGCCCTTACGCTTGTTACATAGGCATTCCTGCCCGTCAAAAGTAGCCCCCCGTTGCGAAACCCGCCCCAAGCGGCTAGGGGATGGCGCACATCTTCCTCTTGGCCCAACGGCGCTTGCTTGAGTGCGGGGCCGTTGAACCCACATGGCTTGGTCCCGCACGATGCCCCGCTTCGCCCTTAAGATCGAATACGATGGCGCGCCTTTCAACGGGTGGCAAAGGCAAGCGCAGGGCCAGCCTTCGGTACAGGCGGCGGTTGAGGCGGCCTTGGCCAAGCTGGAACCCGGCCCCCACACCATCGCCGCCGCAGGGCGCACCGATACGGGCGTGCATGGGCGGGGACAGGTGGCCCATATCGACTTGACCAAGCCTTGGGATCCGTTTCGCCTGTCGCAAGCGCTTAACCAGCACCTGCGCCCCCTGCCCGTGGCCGTTCTGGCCTGTGCGCAAGTGCCCGACGATTTTCACGCCCGCTTCAGCGCTGTAGAGCGGCGCTACCTCTACCGCATCCTGACCCGCCGCGCGCCGCCTGTGCTGGATGCGGGCCAAGTTTGGCATCTGCTCACCCCGCTCAATCTAGAGGCGATGCAGATGGGGGCCGCGCATTTGGTGGGGCATCACGATTTCACCACCTTCCGCTCGGCGCTTTGCCAAGCCAACAGCCCGATGAAAACGCTGGACGAGGTGACAATCACCGCCCATCCCGTGCCCCATGGCACCGAATACCACTTTGCCCTGCGGGCGCGGTCGTTTTTGCACAATCAGGTCCGCTCAATGGTGGGCACCTTGGTGCGCGTGGGAAATGGCGCTTGGGCGCCAGAACGGGTGGGTCAGGCACTGGCCGCGCGCGACCGCGCCGCCTGTGGCAGCGTGGCCCCGCCGCAAGGGCTGTGCTTGACAGGGGTGCGTTATCTGGATGATCCTTTCGTCTAAGGCTTTTGTTTCAGTATTTTCCGCCACATCCCCTTTGTGCCAACAAGCCGCACCCCTGACCGGAGCCCCAGTATGGGGACAAACCTATGGCCGACCCAATCCACTCTGCCCCGCAGCACCGCGCGGCAGAGTTTCTGCCCAAGATCATAACCGTCTGGCGCGAGGGCTATCATTGGTCCGACCTGCGCGCCGATGCCATGGCGGGCCTGTCGGTGGCGATTGTCGCACTTCCCCTGTCGATGGCCATTGCCATCGCTTCGGGCCTTGGGCCAGAGCGGGGGTTGTTTACAGCGATTGTCGGCGGGTTCATCGTGTCGGCCTTGGGCGGGTCGCGCTATCAGATCGGCGGGCCTGCGGGGGCGTTTATCGTGGGCGTGTCAGCCTGCGTGGCGCAGATTGGTGTGCCGGGCTTGATGGTGGCGACCTTTCTGTCGGGCTTTATCCTGATGGCGGCGGGCGGGCTAAAGCTGGGCAGTTATGTTAAATTCCTGCCCTATCCGGTGACAATCGGCTTCACATCGGGCATCGCGGTCATCATCTTCACCAGCCAGATCAAAGAGCTTTTGGGCCTGCACCTTGCGGGGGCCGAACCGCCCGCCGTTTTGGACAAGCTGGGGGCACTGTGGGTGGCGAGAGACACCCTGTCAGGCCAAGCCATGGCCGTGGCCTTGGTGACAATCGTGACGCTGCAAACCATCAAGAAACTGCGCCCCCATTGGCCTAATTTGGCAATGGCGGTTGTGGGGGTTAGCCTCGCCGTCTGGGCGCTGCATCTGCCGCTTGATCTGGTGGGCGACCGCTTTGGCACCCTGCCCCGCTTTCTGCCCGCCCCCGTTTGGCCCGATCTGTCGTGGGAGATGATCCAACGCAGCCTGCCCTTTGCTTTGCAATTCAGCCTGCTGGGGGCGATCACGGGGTTGCTGTCAGCCCAAGTGGCCGATGGCCTTTCAGGCAACCACCACCGCCCCGCGATTGAGCTTTTCGCCGAAGGGGCCGCCAATATCGCAGTGGCTTTCTTTGGCGGCGTTTATGCCACTGGCGCCGTGGCACGCACCGTCACCAACCACAGCGCGGGGGCTAAGGGGCCCGTGGCGGGGATGCTGCATGCGGTGTTTGTGCTGGGGTTTATGCTAGCCCTCGCCCCCTTGGTGTCATTCGTACCGATGGCGGTCTTTGCCGGGCTTTTAAGCGTGGTCGCATGGAACATGGCGGGCAAAGCCCAGTTCTGGATGCTCTTGCGCACCTCGCGCAGCGATGCGGTGATTGTGATTGTCACTTTTCTTTTGGTCGTCTTCCGCGACCTGACCGAAGGCATCGTGGTGGGCTTTGCGCTGGCTGGATTGGTCTTTTTGCAGCGGATGTCGCACAGCGCCGTGATTGATACAGGCGAAGACGCAGACCGCGCTGACCGCGTGGTTGTGCGCCTCTCTGGCCCTTACTTTTTTGGCGCTGCCGCCCAAACTGGCGCTGTGTTGGACCAAATCGCCGAACATCCGCGCCATTTTGTGCTGGACCTGACGGCGCTTGACTATGTCGACAGTTCTGGCGCACGGGCCTTAGACCTGCTGGCGTTGCGCACCCAGCGCAAGGGTGGGCAAATGGTCTTGCTGGGCGTGCGCCCCAGCCAAAGGCGCGTGCTAGAAAAAGCCGGCCTCGCCCCGCCTTTGGTGCGTTATGTTGAAACGCTGGCAGAGCTTGATTCGGCACCATGACCGAAAAACACCCTTTGGGCCAAAGATCGGGCGCAGAATATTCAGTCGCCTACGCAAGGCGTTGCAATATTTTCTTGCGCTCACGGTGGGTTGGACTGTAAAGGCTGCGCATAAAAACCAGCGATTGCTATACTGTATGCAATGGTATACATGACCGCCACTTTGCCTTTTTTGTGAAAGCTGGGCCTTGCGATAGATTTGAAACGTCGAATATGAAGACCGAAACCATAGCCGGGAAAACGGGGCTGTGGAACTGACCTAGGGGGGATACCATGGATGATCGCGCGCCGGCTCTTTACACGGCCACCGCAGACTTTGTCGCTAAGGCCAATGTGACGCCCGCAGGCTATGTGGCGCGTTATGCGGCCTCGATGGCCGATCCAGACACGTTCTGGGCGGCAGAAGGTCGGCGGATTGACTGGATCAAACCCTTCACCAAGGTCAAGAACGCCACCTTCAAACTGGGTGAAGTGTCGATCAAATGGTATGAAGATGGTACGACCAATGTCTCGGCCAATTGCATCGACCGCCACATGGGCAAGCGCGCCAATCAGACGGCAATCATCTGGGAACCCGATGATCCCAAAACCCCTGCCCGCCACATCAGCTACGGTGAGCTTTTGGAACAAACCAGCCGCTTGGCCAATGTGCTCAAATCCCATGGCGTGACCAAGGGCGACCGCGTTGTGCTTTATATGCCGATGATCCCCGAAGCGGCCTTTGCGATGCTGGCTTGTGCGCGGATCGGGGCCATTCATTCGGTCGTCTTTGGCGGCTTCTCGCCCGACGCTTTGGCCAACCGGATCAACGATTCCGAAGCCAAGGTGGTGATCACCGCCGATTACAGCCCCCGCGCGGGCAAGAAAACGCCGCTCAAATCCAACACCGATCAGGCGCTGCTGCATTGCAAGGATTCGGTCAAATGCTTGGTCGTCAAACACACCGGCGATGAAACCCATTGGACCGAAGGCCGCGACTTTGACCTAAAGGCCGAAATGGCCCAAGCCGCCCCCTATTGCCCCTATACCGAGATGGGCGCAGAAGACCCGCTGTTCATCCTTTACACCTCGGGCTCAACCGGTAAGCCCAAGGGCGTTGTCCATACAACGGCGGGCTATCTGGTCTATGCGGCCATGACGCATGAGATGACCTTTGATTACAAAGACGGCGATGTCTTTTGGTGCACCGCTGACGTGGGTTGGGTGACGGGGCACAGCTATATCGTCTATGGCCCCTTGGCCAATGGGGCGACAACCGTGATGTTCGAAGGCGTGCCCACCTTCCCCGACGCGGGCCGCTTTTGGGAGGTGATTGCCAAGCACAAAGTCACCCAGTTCTACACCGCCCCCACCGCGATCCGCAGCTTGATGGCAATGGGAACCGATCTGATCGAGAAACATGATCTGTCCTCCCTCCGCCTTCTCGGCTCGGTGGGCGAGCCTATCAATCCCGAAGCTTGGAACTGGTATTTCAAAAACATCGGCAAGGGCAATTGCCCCATCGTCGACACGTTTTGGCAAACCGAAACCGGCGGGCATATCATCACGCCCTTGCCCGGCGCTATTGCGCAAAAGCCGGGCTCGGCCACCAAACCCTTCTTCGGTGTGCGCCCTGAAGTGTTGGACGCAGCCACAGGCAAGGTGCAAACCGCGACCGAAACCGATGGCGTTTTGTGCATTGCTGACAGCTGGCCCGGCCAGATGCGCACGCTTTGGGGCGATCACAAGCGCTTTGAAGAGGCGTATTTCGCGCAATACCCGGGTTATTACTTCACCGGCGACGGCTGCCGCCGCGACGCCGATGGCTATTATTGGATCACGGGGCGTGTGGATGACGTCTTGAACGTCTCGGGCCACCGCTTAGGCACGGCAGAGGTGGAATCCGCCCTTGTGGCCCACCCCAAAGTCGCCGAAAGCGCCGTGGTGGGTTACCCTCATGATATCAAGGGCCAAGGCATCTATGCCTATGTCACCCTGATGCGCGGGATCGAGCCTTCGGAAGACCTGCGCAAAGAACTTGTGAAATGGGTTCGCACCGAGATTGGGCCGATTGCAACGCCAGACCTGATCCAATGGGCCCCCGGCCTGCCCAAAACCCGCTCTGGCAAAATCATGCGCCGCATTCTGCGCAAGATCGCCGAGAACGACTTTGCCGCAATGGGCGACACATCCACCTTGGCAGACCCTGCCGTGGTCGATGACCTGATCGCCAACCGCATGAACAAGATTTAATCCGAACCCAAAACAAGGTTTGGGAGAATAGATCCGGCCTGTCATGGGCCGGATTGAGCGGGACAGACGTTTAGGAACGACTGTTTTATAAGCCCGCCACAAAAGGCGGGCAAACTGGGAGAGAATAAATGGCAAAACAACCGTCAAACGTGAGCAATCGCTCGCGTCCCATGACCAAATAGGAGCGCAAAGTTATCATCGCCTCCTCGGCGGGCACCATCTTTGAATGGTATGACTTCTACCTTTACGGGTCGCTGGCAGCGATCATCGGGGCGAATTACTTTACCGCTTTCCCCGAAGCGACCCGCAACGTGTTTGCCCTGCTGGCCTTTGCCGCAGGCTTTATCGTGCGGCCGTTTGGGGCGCTGTTCTTTGGCGCGATGGGCGACTTGATCGGGCGGAAATACACTTTCCTTGCCACGATTTTGATCATGGGCGCATCGACCTTTCTGGTCGGATTGTTGCCCGGCTTTCAATCTTGGGGCATCGCAGCCCCGATCATCCTGATCGCGCTGCGGATGTTGCAAGGCTTGGCTTTGGGCGGGGAATATGGCGGTGCTGCCGTTTATGTGGCTGAACACGCCCCTCCCGGCCAACGCGGCTATTTCACCAGCTTCATCCAAACCACGGCCACCTTGGGCCTGTTGTTGTCGCTGATCGTGATCATCTCGGTTCAGGGCTATATCAACGGGGCCTATCCTGACGTGGCAGTGCTTGACGCTGCGGGCAATGCCGTGATGCTGGCCGATGGCTCGCCGTCGATGATGAAAGCATTCAACGCTTGGGGCTGGCGGATCCCGTTCCTAGGATCGATCGTGCTTTTGTTGATCTCGCTTTATATCCGCCTGCAGATGAACGAAAGCCCGGCCTTCAAGAAGATGAAGGAAGAAGGCGCTGCTTCGAAAGCGCCGCTGCGCGAAGCCTTTGGCAACTGGAAAAACGGCAAGATCGCCATCATCGCGCTGCTGGGTTTGACGGCGGGTCAGGCTGTGGTCTGGTATTCGGGGCAGTTCTACGCCCTGTTCTTCATGCAAAACGTGATCAAGGTCGACAGCTTCTCGGCCAACGTTTTTGTGGCTTGGTCGCTGGTTTTGGGAACTGCCGGTTTCATCATCTTTGGTCGCCTGTCAGACCGTATCGGCCGCAAGCCGATCATTCTGGCGGGTTGCTTGATTGCGGCTGTCACCTATTTCCCGGTGTTCACGCTGCTCACCCAGACCGCCAACCCGATGCTGCACGCCGCCCAACAAACCGCTGTCACCGTGACGGCAGACCCGGCGGATTGCTCGTTCCAGTTCAACCCGACAGGCACGGTGAAGTTCACCAATTCCTGTGACATCGCGAAGGCCAAACTTTACGGCTTCTCGGTCAATTCGGTGACAGTGGATGGCCCTGTTGGCGAACCGGCTGTGATCAAAGTGGGCGAGACCGAGATTGCAGCCTATGACGTGGCCAAGAACACAGCTGATATCGCTGCGGCCAAGGCCGTGGTCGATGCAGCTAAGGCTGCCATTGATCAAGGCCTGATGACGGCCTTGGACGAAGCAGATAAAGCCGCAGCAGCCGCCAAAACGGGCGTCGCCGCGGCTGAGAAGGCGCTGAAAGCGGCAGCTGATGACGCGGCCAAGGCAACGGCGCAAACAGCGCTCGATGCGGCCAATGCAGCCGTGGCTCCAGCAGAGGCGGCGCTGGCCACGGCGCGTGCGGCGGTTCCGGCAGCTTTGCTGGCCCCGTTGGACGCAGCCAAAGCCGAGGCGGCCAAGGTTGGCGGCATCAAAGGCGCGTTTGACAAAGGCGTGGCAGATGCCTTGACGGCAGCGGGCTATCCGCTGGTGGCCAAGGACAATCTGACCGTTGCTAAGGCCGAGAACATCCTGGACGTGTTCACCACACAAAAAGTCACGATCATCGCGATCCTGACCTATCTGATCGTGCTGGTGACCATGGTTTACGGCCCGATTGCGGCCATGCTGGTCGAACTGTTCCCGACACGCATCCGCTATTCCGGTCTGTCCTTGCCCTACCACATCGGCAACGGCTGGTTTGGCGGCTTGTTGCCCGCCACGGCCTTCGCCATCTCGGCCCAATCTGGCGACATCTATGCTGGTCTTTGGTACGCGATCGTGGTGGCGCTGATGACCGTTGTGATCGGGGCGCTGTTCGTGCCTAACGGCACACATAAAAAGTCGATCTTCGAAGAGTGATCCACTCTGACAGAATGTGACATGGCGCGGGCCGAGGAGAGATCCTCGGCCCGTTGCTTTTGGCCCCAAAGGCCCAAAGTGGGGACGTGTTTAAGCCCAAATGAAGCGGGTTAGAGTTTAAGAGCGCGCAGACGCAGGGCGTTGGTGATGACTGACACCGACGACAAGCTCATCGCGGCGGCGGCGATCATGGGCGATAGAACAAGGCCCGTAACGGGGTAAAGCAGGCCTGCGGCCACGGGGATGCAGACGGCGTTGTAACCAAAGGCGAAGAGCAGGTTTTGCCGGATGTTGCGCATTGTGGCGCGCGACAGGGTAACGGCGCGGACGATGCCCAAAAGGTCGCCGCTGAGCAGCGTGATCCCCGCACTTTCCACCGCCACATCCGATCCGGGGCCCATGGCGATGCCCACATCGGCCAAGGCCAAAGCGGGCGCGTCGTTCACACCGTCGCCGGCCATGGCGACGACATGGCCTTGGGCGCGCAGCTGAGCGATCAGCGCCGCCTTACCTTCGGGCAGCAGACCCGCTTTGATTTGCATGAGCCCCAAGCTTTGCGCCACGGCTTGCGCCGTCGCTTGCGCATCACCCGTCGCCATCACAATGGTCAGTCCCTGCGCGTGCAGTTTGGCCAGCGCTTGGACGGTGTTGGGTTTGATGGGATCAACGGCGGCAATCAGGCCAGACAACTTAGTCCCTTGGGTTAAGAACATCACCGTTTTGCCCATTTCGCGCAAAGCCTGCGCTTGGGCTGCCACCTCGGGCGGCAGCGCCACGCCAATCGTGGCCAGCAGGGCAGCGTTGCCCAAGCCCAGACGGGTTGCGCCCAGATCGGCCCTAACACCCTGCCCTGCGACAGTTTCAAACTGGGTGACGGCGGGAAGGGTAAGGCCCTTGTCGCTTGCCGCACCCGTTATGGCTTTGGCCAACGGATGGCTTGCGCCTTGTTCCAGGGCTGCGGCCAGCCTCAACACGTCGTCAGCGCTGCCAGCACCCAGATCGACCACGTCGCTGACCACAGGCCGCCCCAACGTCAACGTGCCGGTCTTATCAATCACCAGCGTATCTACCTTGGCCAAAGCCTCTAGCGCTGCGGCGTCTTTGATCAGCACCCCGACCGAGG
>Ga0209550_10002566_pt1 | contig 17438 bp, 17 predicted proteins | sample LauGreSuBDMM15SN_2_FD_187567 | JGI IMG/M metagenome (GOLD analysis project Ga0209550, IMG submission 187567) | Freshwater lake microbial communities from Lake Michigan, USA - Su13.BD.MM15.SN (SPAdes) (version 5) | ecosystem: Environmental > Aquatic > Freshwater > Lake | place: Lake Michigan...
CTGCACGAATTTTTCTAGGTAAGACATGATTTCATCTGATTTGCTCTGCACGATTGCACGGCGTTAATCTTCGATAGACGCCTTGAAAACAGCCTTTGGAAGCGTAAAGCCGAGCGAGCGGAAGGCCAGATGGGTTTCGGAGCCCGCAGAAGTAAGCGAATGCCCATCATGTCATTTGACGACGGACAAGCGGCAAGGCCGACGGCCGGAAATTTGACCTGTTCTAGAACCATACGGCTGATCTTGCGCGCCAGATTGGCCTGAGTAGGTATGCCAGTTTAGGCAAAAGGATACTGGGGCGAGCAGGGTTGATTTGAGGCGGTGTAAGGGCCATATCTGACCTTGATTGAGTTCTAAGGGGAATTGCGATGCAGAATTTCTTGGGCGGCAATGCGGTGTTTCTAGCGATTGCCGCGTTTATCATCATTTGCATTTTTCTGGGGGTGCGGATCGTGCCGCAATCCCAAAAGCATGTGGTGGAGCGGTTGGGACGGCTTCGTTCGGTGCTGGGGCCGGGGATCAACTTTGTGGTGCCGTTTCTGGACCGGATCGCGCACAAGGTCTCTATTCTGGAGCGGCAGTTGCCGACGGCGCAGCAAGACGCGATCACCACGGATAACGTGCTGGTTAAGGTGGAGACGAGCGTATTTTACCGCATCACAGAGCCGGAAAAAACAGTGTATCGGATCCGCGATGTAGATGCGGCGATTGCAACGACGGTGGCGGGGATCGTGCGCGGACAGATCGGCAAGATGGAGCTAGATCAGGTGCAATCGAACCGGGCAGAAGTGGCCGCGAACATCCGCGAGCAGGTGCGGTTGCTGGTGGATGACTGGGGCATTGAGGTGACGCGAGCAGAAATTCTGGATGTGAATTTGGACGAGGCGACGCGGACAGCGATGTTGCAGCAGCTGAACGCCGAACGGGCGCGGCGGGCGCAGGTGACGGAGGCCGAGGGCAAGAAGCGGGCGGTGGAATTGAACGCGGATGCGGAATTGTACGCGGCCGAGCAGGAATCCAAAGCGCGGCGGATTTTGGCGGATGCCGAGGCCTATGCGACCGCTGTCATCGCGGAGGCGATCAAGGCAAACGGGATTGAGGCGGCGCAGTATCAGGTGGCGCTAAAACAGGTGGAAGCGCTGACGGCCGTGGGCCAAGGCGCTGGCAAGCAGATGATCATTGTCCCGGCACAGGCGCTGGATGCGTTTGGTGATGCGTTCAAGATGCTAAAAGGGCGTTTGTGATGTGGGCTGTCTGGTGGGTTTGGGTTGTCGGAGGGTTCGCGCTCGGCGTGGTTGAGGTGCTGATGCCGGGGTTCATCTTCCTGGGCTTCGCCATAGGGGCGGTGATCACCGGATTGCTGGTCGGTATCGGGGTGCTTGGGGGAAGCATGTCAGCGCTGGTGCTGGCGTTTGCCCTGGCGTCGCTAGCGGCCTGGTTTTTGTTGCGGCAGATGTTCGGGGGTCGGAGCGGCCAGGTCAAACTGTGGGACAAGGATGTTAATGACTGAACTGGGCCCGAGCCAATTCTCAGTTGGAGGACCACTTCAGGGTGGGCACTCCAGTCCATTTCAGCGTCAATGCAGTCAAGCCATATCCCGCGAACTTGGCGAGCATGGGCAGATTACGTTCTTGCTAGTGAAGTCCGGATCCAGTCCAGCCGCTTCGCAGGTACCAGCCCAAGATTATAGAAATTGAACCCGTCTGCCCAAGGGGATGCAGCACCAACCCGTGCGGCCAGATCGTTGCGGTCCTTCAGGTTCGGATAGAACAGTTGAAAGCCCGCAATCAGTGTCTTTTGGGGGCCGATGCGTTGCCGCGCTTCAGACATCAGATCCACAATTCTGCTAACCTCGGTGAAATATGCACAATACAACAGCCCATCAATATGTGGAGCAACTGCAGCCAGATCAACGCCACCCCACCAAGAGCCTTCAAAATCAATCAGCAATACGCGCACACCCGTGGGCACCACTGACTTAATCTCGGCAATGAGAGAAGTGACCGGTTCGCTGCGCCAAGATAAGTAGGCATGCAACGCCGGAATTCGGGCAAAGGCTGCGATCCCTTCCGCAGGGAAGTTGAGAAATTGCGCTTCAGGCAGTTCACGTGCAAAGGCGGCATCAAGCAACCCTGCCACCACCACCTGTGCTGCCTGCCCATCAACACCCGCCGCCCTCGCCCGCACCAGGCAATGCGCGCAAAAACAAATGCCCAGCAAAAAATCATCCTCCGGTAAGACCGGCAATCCATCCTTTTCATGGTGATAGCCATGCGAAAACCCCATGAAGTCTGGGCTTTCCAATTCGATCCGGTCTGGCCGATAACGCTCTGCAATCTCTTTGACCAGTCCAACCACATAAGCGCGCGCAGCAGGGCTGGAGGGGCAAAGACCATAGTAATGCGGGTCGCCATGCGCTGTGCGAACGACATGGGCCGGATGCAGCATCCCAAGGCGGGTATTGTGCAAGCACACAGTCCAACAACTGACCCCGGCGCCACCTTGGTCGCGTTGGGCGATCAGTTCGGCCAACTTGTCGCCTTCCGTTGCCACTATGTCGGCCTGCAGCGGCACAATCTCCGCCCCTGACCAGCGTTCAGGGTCTACTTGGTAATAGACCGTGCCATCTTGCGGGAAATAGACCCGCCGCCGCGGGTTTCCTGGCTGCAAGAACCGCCCAGCGTGGTAAGAGGTGGCCATGCTAACCATGCCTGCCCCGACATCAGACAAAGCGGTCAAGGCGGCATTCAACCCCAGATCGTGCAAATCCCAAGGATAGGCCCAGACCGAAACCTCACTCATTCCCCTGCAGCCTCCCACCGCCCACCGATGACCATGCCCTTTGCCGTTAGGCGTTGCGGATGCGGGACGATTTCACCCATCACATCTTCCAGATCAATGGCGTGATCTTCCAAAGCGATCACACTGGCATCCCCGATGGCTCCGATGGCAAAAGTCCCCAATGCGGGTCTGCGCAGAGCCGTTGCCGCGTTGAGGGTGGTGCGTGCCACGACCTCGGGCAAGGACAAGCCAAGGGCCAGAAACTTGGTCATTGTCCGAAGTAAGTCCCATGCCGGGCCATGGATGCACATGGCATGAACGTCCGATGAAATCGTGTCGGGCCAAAACCCTGCTGCCACCATCTTGCGGGCCGTATCCCACGAAAACGATCCCATGCCATGACCGATGTCAAACAGCACGCCGCGCGCACGGGCAGCCAGCACGGCTTCGCGCACTCGGCCATCAGCGTAACAGGGCGCATTCGGGAAAGGACGAAAACAATGGGTCAAGATATCGCCCTTGCGCAGACGGTCCACCACGTCGGCGTATGTTGGGGGCGGCTCGTCGATATGCACCATCAGGGGCAAGCCCGTTGCATCCGCCACATCAAGGGCGACTTCCAGCGGTTGGATGCCCGACGGACCGCTGGCGTTGCGTCCGACCCGCACCTTTATGCCAATGATGCTTTCTGGATTTGCCTTGGCCACAGCCACCGCCTCGCGCGCTGCCATTAGGCGCATGTCGTGGCTTTCTCCAACCATGATCGTTGGCGAAAAGGCATAAATCCCGGCAAAGGAGACATGCAGATAGACCAGCACCCGCGACTTCGCCCGCTCGATCACATGCGCCCGAAAACCGGGGAAGTTTCCGGGGCCCGCGCTGCCCGTATCCACGCTGGTCGTCACCGCAGATTGCCGCGCATAGGCATCTACATCGACGCCGAGCGATGTGCCGCCCCAATAGACATGGGTGTGCAGGTCAATCAGCCCGGGTGTTACGATCAGGCCAGTGCAAATACGCTCCTCCACCCCTGCCAGTGCAGGGCCAATCGCAGCTATCCGTCCGCCATCAAAGGCCACGTCTGCCACCCGGTCGATGCCCTGTGACGGGTCAATCACGCGGCCTGACTTCAGAACCAGTTCATGCGGCATGTCCGTCCCCATTTCGTCTCGTCCCCGTTTGTCCACACCAAGCTGAGACCGGCGGATGCCGGTTCGCCCAAGGCATGACTTGCTCCAAGAAACGCGCCACAGACAAAAGCAGTGCCTCTTGTCCCTGGCGCCCGATGATCTGTATGCCCAAAGGCAGGCCATTGGCAAACTGTCCCAAAGGCAGCGACATCGCCGGTTGGCCCGAGATGTTGAAGGGAAAGAGGAATATCGCGTCAGTCCACAGCGCGTTATATGCCGCAAGGTCGGTCAGGCCCATGTTGTAATGGCCCTTGGGCCGGGGCGGTTGGGTCAGGGTCGGGGTAATGTAGATGTCGCAAGGGAGCAGGTTCTGCACGATCTGGCGGGCCGATTGGCGCAGGCTTTCCACCCGCGCCACATGGTCAACGGCCCTAACCGCCCGACCCTGCTGCAAGATCGCCCAAGTGATCGGCTCGACATCCTGCGCGGTCACAGGACGGCCCACCAGCGTTTCGGCATAGGACCAAAAATTGGCAGGCTCGACCACCGACATGGCGGTGTAGGTCTGCCATAGGGCCAAAAGATCGAGACCCATGTTCTGTTCGTGAACGTGGTGGCCCGCGCCTTGCAACAAATGAGCGACCTGATGGACAGCGGCGATGACCTCGGCGTCCACTGGGCCAGGTGCTGTGACGGTAAAGCCCACCCTCAGGCGGCCAGGATCGCGCTGCATCGCACGCAAAAAGGGTTCCGATGGGGGCGGGATGGGATAGGGGTCACCAGGAACCGACCCTGACACTGCGTCCAGATAGGCCGCCGTATCGCGCACGCTGCGCGAGTTGCAAAGTCCATAGGCCCCGCCCACCCACCAATCGCCAAAGGGGGCGGCGCTGACCCTGCCGCGTGTGGGCTTTAGCCCGACCACGCCGCAACACGCAGCAGGCGCACGGATCGACCCTGCACCATCAGTGGATTCGGCCAGCGGCACCATGCCCGAGGCCACTGCCGCCGCCGACCCGCCGCTGGATCCGCCCGGTGTCACGCCCGCATCCCAAGGGTTCAGCGCAGCACCATACAGCACAGGTTCGGTTGCGATGGACCAGCCGTTTTCGGGCGCATTGGTGACACCTAGCATCGCCAAACCAGCAGCTTTCATCCGGCTCACAACATGGCTGTCGGATGTCGCCACGTGATCTTTGAGAAACCGCGACGCATTGGGCGCGCGGACCCCGGCCCAAGAAAGGCCCAGATCCTTGATCAGAAAAGGCACACCAGCCAAAGAGGCCCCACGGTCGACGCCCGCGGAGCGTCCGATGTCATAACGCTTGTCAACGACAGCGTTCAAGCGAGGGTTAAGCGCCTCGATTACCCGAACCGCGGCCTCGGCCAATTCAGACGCCTGCACCGCGCCTGACCGGACATGGTCCGCCAGTTCAACGGCGTCCGCTTCCCGGTAAAGCGTGTCAATATCGGTCATCGCGCATTTCCCCTGCAGTTGAGGGTCAATCCAGCCGGATCACCCGTTCTTCAGCAATGCTTTGTTCCGCGGCCAAGACGATGCGCAGCGAATTCACGGCGGCATCCATCGATTCCGAAAGATCAATATTCTCGTTGATCGCCTTCAGGAAAAACGCCTGCTCGCGGTCGCACAACTCCTGATGACCCGGCTCGTCGGTCATCGACAGGATGTCATCCTTGCGGGTGAAATTCTTGTCAGCCCCTACATCGGCGTAGTGCACGCGTATGGCATCGGTCTTGGTATGCTTGTCAATGTCAGCACTGCCCGACAGGTCATCGGCGCCCGTGCGGGCCTCGTCATTTGGCACCAGCGAAACTGATCCTTTGGGCCCGACCACATCCTTCACAAAAAAGGCAGTTTCGCTCATCATCGGGCCCCACCCAGCCTCGTACCAACCGACCGAGCCATCGTCGAAGGTCACATGAAGATGACCATAGTTCTGCTTGTCCGCCTCGGCCCACAAGGCTGCACCAATGCCATGCACGCGCACGGGCTTGGCCCCGGTCAACTGGCACATGATGTCAACATAATGCACACCGCAATCGACAATCGGGATCAGGCTGTCGATCAGGTTCTTGTGCCACCACCAGGCCGTACCTGACGACTGCTGGTTAAGATTAAGCCGCATGACAAGGGGCTTGCCCAAAGTTCGCCCAATCTCGATGAACTTCACCCAACTGGGATGGACGCGCAGGATATAGCCCAACACCAGCTTTTTGTTCAGTCGCCGCGCTGTGGCCACAACGCGCGCGGCATCTTCGTTATTGGTCGCGATGGGTTTTTCCATGAACACATGCGCCCCTGCCTCCATTGCCGCCACAGCATAGTCGGCATGGGTATTCGGCCAGGTGTTGATCGACACGGCATCCGGCTTGAGCGCGGCAAGTGCGGCCGTGTAATCCTCGAACAGCGGATAGGCCTGCAATTCACTTGGAATGGGTTTGGATTTGATCGTGCGCGAACAAAGGCCCACAATCTGAAACCCCGGATTGCGGTGATAGGCGCTGGCATGAGAGGCACCCATATTGCCCAGACCCACAACAAGTATCCTAATCGGTGCTGCCATCTTTTCCCCCAGCAAAATTGGGGCGGGCACGCATGCCCGCCCCGGCGTTGTGAAATGGGTTTAGCCTGCAGCACCGATGGCTTGACTGAACATACCCGCCCGGATCTTGTCCACGTCAATCGCGGCCATTTCGGGTGTCAGGGTGGCAGCCTCGGCATCGGCTTTGACCTTGGCGGCGTCAAATTCATTGGCCGCCGGGATCAGATCGTTCGTGCAGACATCGGCGGCATTCATCGCCGTGGTCTGGCCGATCTGGGCTGTCAAGTCGAAGAAGGTCTGCCAAGACGACATGTCATGCCAACCCCAGCCCTGCCGTTTGTCCCAATCGCCACGGAACACATTCATCTGCTGAAGGATCGATGTGGTGCCCAGTTCGGGCCCGACATTCGAGGCCAGAGTTGGGAACTGGTCAAACACGGCCTGCACAGCAGCGCGCGGGTTATGTTCTGCAAACTCCAGACCCATCGCCCAGCCCTTGAGGTACTGGGCCATGACAGCCTTTTTGTCGGCATCCTCCAGATCCGCGGCGCGCACGACAAAGGTGTTGGCCGGCAGCGGAGAGTTCTGCACGCCCAGCCAGTATTCGAAGGCCAGGTCGCTGGCGATCCATTCTGCGCGCAGACCTTCCCAGGCCAAGGCCGCGTCGCCTTGCCCGCCTGCCAGCGCGGTGCCCCATGTGGGCCAACCAGCCTCGACATACTTTATCGTCGAGATGTCCACGCCCTGTGCCGCCAGCATCGGATCGACGATGGGCTGCCAAGCAGCCGAGCCCAGAAGGATGGTCTTACCTTCAATTCCCTTGATATCCTTGGGGCCTTCGCCCTTGCGGAAAGCCAGGCTGAATGTGTCGCGTGCAGCCTCGTGGAACACCGATTTCAGCTTCATTCCCTCATTAAGTGCGAAGGAAAACACGCCAGGAGAGGGGAAGCCCATATCCGCTTGGCCCACATCGACGAATTTCACAGTAGCGGTCCCGTCCGAAGGGCCGGGCTGAATATCGATGGGCAGATCGCCGAAATACCCATTTTTGAGCGCCACCCAATAGGCATAATCATCCAGCACTTCCAGTGTGCCCCGCGGCGAAATCCAAGTGAACGGGCGGTCATATCCGGCTGCGGCTGCGGGTTGCAGACCAAGACCGGACATGGCCACCCCAGCCCCTGTCACCTGCAACAACCTGCGCCGTGTCAACATGGGCGCCTGTTTGATCAATGTCATCTTTCGTCTCCCTGTTATAGTTGGTTCAGTCATAGTTGGTTCAGTTCGTTCCGGTTCGCCCCGCCTCTTAGGTCTCCCAACCCGCCCATTTCTTCCCGATTAGGAAAAAAATCACGTAGATCAGGATGCCGATCACCGACAAAAGCAGGATGACAGCAAAGAATTCCGGCATGTTGATCATGCTGGAATAGGTGGTCAGTCGGTTGCCAAGACCAAAACCGCCGCCCACCATCTCGGCACCCACGGTGGTCAAAAGACCAAAGATGGCGCCAATCATTAGGCCGACGAGGATCATTGGCAGCGCCATCGGGGCGCGGATTTTCCAGAAAATCTGAAGTGTTGTTGCCCCATAAGAACGTGCAAGCGCAATCTTGGCGCTATCCGTCCGGCGAAACCCTGTGGCTGCGTTGATCATCACCATCGGGCCTACTGCCAGCGCCACCGCTATGATGCGTGGGGTGTAGCCAAAGCCAAAACGCAGGATCAGCAGGGGCACAAGCGCCAGCATGGGCGTTGTGACCAGCACCAGAATATAGGGAGTGATGACCTTTTCAACCAACGGATACTGCGTGACCACCGCAGCCAGAACCATGCCCGTCAGCGCTCCGATGGTGAAGCCTGACAGCAAAGACACCATTGTATAGCCGAGATGCGGCAAGATCAGGGGAAACTCCTTGATCAGCGCCGCGGCAATCAGGCTGGGGCGCGGCAGGATGTATTGTGGTACGTCGTACCACCACAAAACAGCCTCTAGCCCACCGATCACAATAACGGCCACGGCCAAAATGATGGCCGTTTCCTTGCGGGTTGTGGCTCCCATCCCGGACGCAAGCGCCGCCCCAGTGATCCCGACTTGGGTCGCCTCACCGCGCTTGAACTCTGGGATTGCGTCGGTCATCTTTTCACTCCGCCGCTTTGGGGAGGGTCGCGGACATGCCGTAAATGTCGGCTTTGATACGGTTCATCAAATCAAACACCTCACGGCTGGCCATGGCTTCCAAACTGCGCGGGCGTGGCAGATTGACGGCGTAATCGGCATGAACGCGACCAGGCCGTTTGGTCAGCACGATCACCCGATCTGACAAAAAGATTGCCTCTTCGATGGAGTGGGTGATGAACACGATGGTGGTGCGCGTTTCCAACCAAATCTCTTCTACCAAGCGGTTCATCTCTTCGCGGGTGAAGGCGTCCAATGCACCGAAAGGTTCGTCCATCAGCAGGACCTGCGGACGCAGCGACAAGGCGCGCACGATGGACCCGCGCTGCTGCATTCCACCCGACAATTCCCGTGGCATCCGCTTTTCAAACCCAGTCAGGCCAACACGGTCCATGAGATGCGTGATCCAGCCCATGTCGGGCTTTTGGCCCTTCACCTCAAATGGGAACAATATGTTGTCCATCAGGTTACGCCAGGGCAACAGGTTCGCCTCCTGAAACACCAGCCCAATTTCGGGGCGTGGCCCAGTGATCGGCTGGTCGTCCAGATCAACCTCGCCCGAGGTCAGGCTATGAAGGCCCGACATAGACCACAAAAGTGTGGTTTTACCGCATCCAGACGGCCCAACGATCGAAACAATGGTCTTATCTGCCACGTCAAAGCTGCAGCCCTTAAGCGCTTCCAGATCGCCATAGCGTTTGCCCGCATCACGGACCGCCAGTTTTGCGACCATCAGACTTGCCCCCATGCGCTCATTGCTCGCAGGGTCCGTGGCTCCCTGCCCTTTAAACTATGTTTCTAACTTACACACCTGTCAACGATTCGAAGATTCACTTTATTTTACGCTATATTCATTGATCCCTATAACGATTTTGCGTGTAAGTTTCATACAAAGGCTTGACGAGCCAAGATGGGCACAAGCATAGTTGGGAATGTCCACGGGCAAGGGAGTGTGCCAGATGCGCCGCACAGAACTGGCCGTTTCCCCATTCGAAACAGGGGGAACGCGCCGCCACGACATCATCGCGCGCGTCAAGGATTGTTACCCAGGGCTGAGCCGCGCTGAACAATCGGTGGCCGATGCCATCCTGTCGGACGTTCAGGCGGCGGTGGACGCCACCAATGCTGAACTGGCCATTCGCGCAGGGGTCAGCCAGCCCTCTGTCACCCGCTTTTGTCGTTCGATCGGCTGCGAAGGGGTGCGCGACTTCAAGCTTCAACTTGCCCGCAGTCTGGTCGTGGGCGAGATTTTTCTGGCTGCTGACAACCCCCTTCCCGCTGCCGATCTGGGCTTGACCCCACCCTTCTGGGCCTCAGTCCTTGGCGAGGCGCGCCTGGCCTTGCGCGAAGTGGAACGCCAACTTGACCCCGCCCTTGTGCTGGCCGCTGCAACCATCCTTGGCGCGGCACGGCGGGTTTTGGTTCTGGGTCTGGGTGGTTCATCCGCGGCCTTGGCCGAGGAGACGCAGAACCGGCTTTTTCGCTATGGTGTGCCTGTGATGGCCTGCAAGGACCCCTATCTTGCCCGCATGACCATCGCCACATTCCGCCCCGAGGATGTCGTCATTGCCATTTCCGCGACGGGCCATACCAGCGAAGTCATAGACTGCGTCCACATCGCCCGCACCTATCATGCCCGCACCATCGCCATCACTACCCCTGGATCAGCGCTTGCGCATGCCGCCGAAATCGCCCTGACCACCAAGATTGCCGAGTATCCCGATGCTCTGACGCCATCGGCCTCGCGCTTTGCTTTTTTGCTGATCATCGATCTGGTGGCCGCCGCGACAGGCTACCAGATGGGTCCACTGGCCCGTGAAAACCTACGTCGGATCAAGTTCAACCTTGTCGATCAAGGTGCCGGCCCCTCCATTGAACCATTGGGAGATTGACGTGAACCAGACCCCACAAGACTGGCTGACCGCCTTTTCCGCCGCCCTCTCCGCTCAAGACATCCCCGCGATCACTCTTATGTTCCACGAAACCTGCTATTGGCGTGACCTTCTTACTTTTACGTGGAACATCAAGACGATGGAGGGGCAGGTTGATATCGCCGCCATGTTGGTTGAGACCCTGAAAAGGACATCGCCCACGGGTTGGCGCATCACAGAACCACCAGAGCGAGAGGGGGATCACACGCATGTTTGGCTGGCCTTTGAAACGGCCAGCGCCCATGGCATCGGCCGAGTTACTCTGCGAGATGGCAAAGCTATCACACTGATGACGGCCATGTCGGACATTAAAGGGCACGAAGAGCCTAGAGGGGTGAAACGGCCAAAGGGAATTGTCCATAAAGCCGACCGCAATCGGCGAACCTGGTCGGAAAGCCGTGCCGACGAGACGGCGCGTCTGGGGGCGCAAGACCAGCCCTATGCGCTTGTCATCGGCGGCAGTCAGGGCGGCCTTGCCCTTGGCGCGCGGCTAAAGCAGTTGGGTGTCCCTACGCTGATTGTTGAACGAAATGCCCGGGCCGGAGATAGCTGGCGCAACCGCTACCGCAGCCTCGTTCTGCATGATCCGGTGTGGTACGATCACATGCCCTATCTTCCCTTTCCGGACAATTGGCCGGTGTTCACGCCAAAGGACAAGATGGGTGACTGGCTGGACGCTTATGCAAGCATCTTCGAGCTTGACCTTTGGACTTCGACCACCTGCGAGATGGCAACTTGGAACGAGGCGTCGCAGGACTGGTCAGTCACCGTCACCCGCAATGGCAAGCCCGTGACCTTGCGGCCCAAGCACCTGATCTTTGCCACCGGCGCCTATGGTCCACCCAAGAAACTCGATTGGCCCGGTATTGATCGCTTCAATGGCACCCTGCTGCATTCAAGCGCCTACGCTGGCGCGACGGACTTCAAAGGGAAGCGTGCTGTCGTAATCGGCTCTTCCAGCTCCGCCCATGATGTCGCTGTCGATTTGTGGGAGGCTGGTGCCGATGTCACCATGATCCAGCGCAGCCCGACCGTGGTCGTGCGGTCCGAAACCCTGATGGATCTTGGCTTTGAGATCTATTCCGAGGCGGCAGTGGCGCGCGGGATCAACGTGGACAAGGCCGACCTCATCGCAGCCGCCACCCCTATGGCCGTCACCGTGGATCAACAAAAAGCGCTGTATAAGATCGTGCGCAGCCGCGATGCCGCATTTTATGATCGTCTGGCGGCATCGGGCTTTGCCCTAACCTTCGGCCCGGATGACAGTGGGCTCATGATGCAGGCCATGCGGACTGCCTCTGGCTACTACATCGATGTCGGCGCATCCGAACTGATCGCACGCGGCGATATCGCGGTCCTGTCGGGCGCGGGCGTCGCCGAATTGACGGCCAAAGGGTTAACCTTGTCTGATGGCCGTCAGGTCCCTGCCGACGTCATCATTGCCTGCACCGGTTATCAGTCGATGAACGAAACCGTGGCAGCGCTTGTCTCGCGCGGGGCCGCCGATGCCACTGGTCCCTGCTGGGGTCTTGGCTCGGGCATCACCGGCGACCCTGGCCCTTGGCAGGGCGAACCGCGCAACATGTGGAAGCCGACTGCTGTGCCCAACCTGTGGTATCACGGCGGAAACTTGGCCCTGTCACGCTTCTATTCGCGCTTTGTCGCCTTGCAATTGAAGGCGCGGATGGAAGGACTGTCGACGCCAGTTTACGCACCCCCCTTGCCGCACCTGGCTCGGACGCAGACAGCAGAGCATAAACCATCATGAAGACCTCAGCCGCCACCACACCGCTTATGCAAGGACAGTCCCATGATAATCTTTGACGGGGCCCGCGTGCTCGTCACTGGCGCGGGCGGGGGCATAGGCTCGGTCCTGACCGCACGGCTTGCCACCTTGGGGGCTACGGTCATTGCCTGTGACGTGGAAGGGTCCGATCTGCAGGCTGCCCATATCGCTGAACGCCATGTCTTCGATCTGCGCAATGCAGCGTCCACGGCCGCGGCGGCCCAGGCGATCATAGCCAGCGGTCCCCCCTCTATCGTGATATCCAATGCGGGTGGAACCCGTCAGGATACACTCGATCTGACTACGCCCGAAGGCATCGTGGCCGAAATGGACGCCAACTTCACTGGGGCTGCGCGTTTCACCCACGCCTTGCTGCCCGCTATGCGGGCGCAGGGCGGCAACCGCGCCTTCGTATTCGTGGCCTCGGTCAACGCCCTGAGCCATCACGGCAACCCGGCCTATTCTGCGGCCAAGGCAGCCCTCTTGGCCTGGATGCGGGGGCTTGCGGTCGAGGAAGGCAAACACGGAATCCGCGCCAATGCTGTCATCCCTGCGTCAGTGCGAACCAACGCATGGGACTATCGGCTGGCAGCGGATCCGACCGTTATGGACCGGGTTTCGGCGCTGTATCCTCTGGGCCGCATCGTCACGCCGAACGAGGTGGTCAATGCCATCCTCTTTCTCGCCTCATCCGCCGCGAGTGGGATCACCGGCACCAGCCTGACGGTGGATTGTGGTCTAATCGCCGGCAACATACCGTTTTTGGAAGCTATTCGACCGCGTTGATGTGGTGGCAGTAATTGATGCCCCATTTAGCAAGCATACTCGGCTTTATCCCTTCGAACGCTGCTCGCTTCGAGCGACTGCGACTGAAAGAGCCCGATTATCAAAACTGTCACAGTGGGTAGCGACCTTAGATTGGTCAATGCCCCTATAGAACTGTAACTACCCATCCTTGCCGGAATGCATCTCTGCCTTGTCGGTTTGTCTCGCCAAAATACCGTCTCTAATTCTGAGCAATCTTTGAGCAATGCACCATCAAAACTAGGAATTTTGAGCAATATTTTTGTGCATTTCATCTAGTTAAGTCTCTGAATTAAAATACATCTGCGGCCCCCTGCAGACATAAGACGTCGGGCTGCTCTTCTGTCATCAACCGCGCCACCAACCCTTCGCGCAGGCGGACCGAGTTGATGTTCCAAGTGGCGAGGGTGAAGGACATAGGGCAACTCCAAATAGCGACGGCAAAGCCTAGGCTCTGCTGCAAGAAGGCTCAAGGCTTCAATCGCATGGCGTGGCGGCACAGCGCTTCGCCAGACTGTGGTTTTGGCCAAAAAAAGGCCGGGCACATGGCCCGGCCAAGTCCAACAGGGAGGAACCGCGCCATTACCCCGACACGGGAGGGAACTGTGGCGATCCGCCTGCAGGTGAGGGCAAAATCGGATCTGTAAGCTTAAGATAGGGTGAGCTGCCGTCAAAATAAGACCCAAAGGCCGAATTCTTGCGACGGTGGCGGAATGGCGCTTAAGAGACCAGCTTATAGCCACCCGCCTCTGTCACCAACAGACGGGCATTGGTGGGATCGGGTTCGATCTTTTGGCGCAAACGGTAGATGTGGGTTTCCAGCGTGTGGGTGGTGACACCGGCGTTATAGCCCCACACCTCGTGCAGCAGCACATCGCGGGCGACCACGCTGGACTGCGCGCGGTAAAGGTATTTCAGGATGTTGGTTTCTTTTTCTGTCAGGCGGATTTTCTTTTCCTTGGCATCCAGCAGCAGCTTTTGGGCGGGCTTGAACGTATAGGGCCCCATCTGGAAAATCGCGTCTTCGGATTGTTCGTGCTGGCGCAACTGGGCACGGATGCGGGCAAGAAGAACCGGAAATTTGAAAGGCTTTGTGACATAGTCATTGGCCCCCGCATCCAGCCCCAAGATCGTGTCGGCATCGCTGTCATGCCCCGTGAGCATCAATATCGGGCATTTGACGCCACCTTTGCGCATCCGCTTGCACAACTCTCGGCCATCGGTGTCGGGCAGGCCCACGTCAAGGATCACTAGATCATAGGCTGCGGCCTTGGCCTTTTCCATGCCTTCAGCCCCAGTGCGCGCTTCGAAGACGTCAAAGTCTTCGGTCATCACCAATTGTTCTGACAAAGCCTCACGCAGGTCATCGTCGTCATCAACCAGCAGGATTTTGCGCAATGTGGACATGGATTCTTCCTTGATTAGGGCCGTTTTAGAACAGATGGACTTGGCAAGGCCCGACAGCAAGATATGTGACAGTGCTCTCACGCGGACGTGTCGCAAGAGAGGGAATTGTTTCAAACTGTGGCACAGCGCCCAAGATCGTGTAAGACGTAATGCCATGACGCTTGCCCTTACCCTTACCGAACGACTGGCCCGCGCGCGGGGCGATTTGCGCATGGGCGTGCCTGTGGTGCTGGTGGGCAAAGGGGCAGCCTTGGTCGTTGCGGTTGAGGAGTTGACCGCCGAACGCCTTGCCGATCTGCGCGGCTTTGGCACGCCCGTGATTGCCCTGACCGACCGGCGGGCCAAGACGATGAAAGCACGGGCCTATGACGGCGATTTGGCGCGGATCGCCCTGCCCGCCAATCAGGGGATAGATTGGGTGCGCAGTCTGGCAGACCCCGCTGATGATCTGCGCTGGCCGATGAAGGGGCCACTGAGCGCGCTGCGCGAAGGGCCGGCAGATTTGCACCGCGCAGCCTTGGCCTTGGCCAAATCCGCGCGGCTTTTGCCGGCTGTGTTGGTGGTCGACATCCCCGATGCCGCAGCGGTAGCCCTGCGCCACGATCTTTCCCTGTTGCAGGTGGCCGAGATTGGGCCCGAGCTGGCGCGCCTGTCGCCACTGCACGCTGTTTCCGCGGCGCGGGTTCCGCTTTCGGTAGCGCAAGCCGGGCGGGTGCATGTGTTTCGCCCCGACGATGGCGGCGAAGAGCATTACGCCATCGAAATCGGCCGTCCGGATCGCAGCCAACCCGTGCTGACGCGCCTGCATTCGGCCTGCTTTACGGGCGATGTTCTGGGCAGTTTGAAATGCGACTGCGGCCCGCAACTGCACGCCGCCTTGGCGCAGATGGGGGCGGAAGGCGCGGGTGTTCTGCTGTATCTGAACCAAGAGGGGCGCGGGATTGGGCTGGCCAACAAACTGCGCGCCTATTCCTTGCAGGACCAAGGCTTTGACACGGTCGAGGCCAACCACCGCCTTGGCTTTGAAGACGACGAACGTGATTTTCGCATCGGCGCGGATATCCTGCGGCGCATGGGGTTTTCCGCCATTAGGCTGATGACCAACAACCCCCGCAAGCTTGATATGATGCGCGGCTGCGGCGTGACTGTCACCGACCGCGTGGCTTTGCACGTGGGGCAAAATCCACAGAATGCTGCGTATCTGGCGACCAAATCCGCGAAATCAGGGCATCTGGAATGACCCCGCTTGACATGGTGCTGACCCCAACCGGCCTGCGCTTTAAGGGCCGTCGCTTTGCCTGCACCATCGGGCGCAGCGGTGTGGTGGCGGCAGAGCGCAAACGCGAGGGGGATGGCCGCACACCCGCGGGCACTCATCGGATTGTGGGGATGCTGTACCGCCCCGACCGCATGGCGCGGCCCACCGAATGGGCGCTGCCTATTGGGCCGATGGACCTGTGGTCAGACGATGTGCGCGACCCTGATTACAACCTGATGGTGCGGGCGCCGCATGGATTTTCGCACGAACACTTGCGCCGCGCTGACCCGCAATATGATCTGGTTCTGATCACCGACTGGAACTGGCCCTATTCTGTGCCGGGGCGGGGTTCGGCCATATTCCTACACCGCTGGCGCAGACCCTGCGCGCCGACGGCGGGCTGCGTGGCCTTGGCACCGCAGGATTTGCTGTGGATAGCCCAACGACTTCGCCACCAAAGTCGATTGATCGTGCGCCTGCCTTAGGCGGTAGGACGCGCACCGAAGATGGCCGAACCAACGCGCACATGGGTGGCCCCCAAGGCCACGGCCAGTTCAAAATCGCTGCTCATGCCCATCGACAGGCCAGACAGGCCATGACGCGCCGCCATGCCCGCCAGCATGTGAAAATGCGGCGTGGGGTCTTCCCCATCGGGGGGAATGCACATCAAGCCCTGCGGCGTTAGGTCCATCGCGTGGCAGTCTTTGAGGAAATTATCCAACCCAGCGGGCAAGATGCCAGCCTTTTGCGGTTCTTCCCCCGTGTTCACCTGCACGAAAAGATCGGGGCTTTGCCCCCGCGCTTGCGCCAGTTTCGCCAGCTTTTCGGCCAGTGAGGCGCGGTCAAGCGTGTGGATGGCGTCAAACAACTCGACCGCTTGCTTGGCCTTATTGGTCTGCAGGGGGCCTATCATATGCACCTTGGCATCGGGAAACTGGGTACGAAAGGCGGGCCATTTGGCGGCCGTCTCTTGCACATAATTCTCGCCAAAGGCGCGTTGACCCGCTTGCAACGACTGCAGCACCTTGGCGTCAGGCTGCAGTTTTGACACCGCAAGCAGGGTCACAGACCCCGCCGCGCGGCCAGCGGCAGCCAAGGCCGCATCCAGACGGGTGCGAATTTCGATCAAGGACATGAGGCACCTTTGCTTTGTGCGCACAGAATCACGGGAGCCGCCAAAAGGAAAGGGGGCGCAAGGGCCTGCGCCTTGATGTCGCAAGCCCCGCCAAGTAGAAAGGGGCACCAAAAGAAAGTCCCAAACATGAGCTTTAACATCGACAAGCTGCTGCGGGCCGCCAAGGCCGACATCAAAGCAGGCCGCGCCCTTGCCGCCCGCGTGTCGATCTTAACCGCGCTTGAGAAGTTTCCCGGCAATGCCCGCTTGGTCGATCAACTGGCCGAAGCCCAAGCTGCTGCCACCCGCCTGCCCCCCCGCCCCTTTGGTGCGCCGCAGATGGAGCATTTTCAGCGCACCCGCGCCATGGGGCTGGAACCTGCGATTGAGGAAATGGCCGCCGCCGTGCAGCTTAACCCCAACAGCCCTTGGGCGCAGGGGGTTTTGGGCGGGGCTTTGCTGGAAGCGGGGCTGTTCCCTGCCGCCG
>Ga0209550_10002567_pt1 | contig 17432 bp, 15 predicted proteins | sample LauGreSuBDMM15SN_2_FD_187567 | JGI IMG/M metagenome (GOLD analysis project Ga0209550, IMG submission 187567) | Freshwater lake microbial communities from Lake Michigan, USA - Su13.BD.MM15.SN (SPAdes) (version 5) | ecosystem: Environmental > Aquatic > Freshwater > Lake | place: Lake Michigan...
TCTAGGATCATGTTGAGCGGCTGCTGGCTTTCGCCAAAAAATAGCGTTTGCTCGATGCACCAGTCAAATTCCTCGGCAGTTTGTCCCTTCCAAGCATACACTTGAATACCAGCAGCAGCGATAGCTGCAGCAGCATGATCCTGGGTAGAGAAAATGTTGCAAGAAGACCAAGTTACCTCAGCGCCTAGGGCAACCAAGGTCTCGATCAAAACGGCTGTTTGGATAGTCATGTGAAGGCAGCCGGCCACGCGAGCACCTTTGAGTGGCTGTGAAGGACCGAATTCGGCACGAAGAGCCATCAATCCTGGCATTTCGGCTTCCGCCAAGCGAATTTCTTTTCTTCCCCACTCTGCTAGGGAGATGTCTTTGACTTTGAAGGGGATGTAATTGGAGGTGGACATACTATATTAATTGTTAAAAATGTTAATGGTTAAATGATTAACTGGTTAATTGTTTTACTGGTTAAACTGAATTCAGAAAGAAAGATTAAAGTGCATCAGAAAGTTTTATTGCTTAACAAATTCTAGTGTTGGAGTTCATCGGTTAAACAGTTAACCAATTCAACGATTAAACTTTCTCCCCCAAAAGTAAATCACATTAACTTGGCTGTGCAAAGAAAATAAATTCTGACTACCAGGAAACTCCGGTGTGCTCGTTTCTGAGAGTCCCCATTGGTAATTTCGAGCATAAGTACCTTGGAGACGGGCAGAAATCAATAGGTCTTTGTAAGAAGTGTTCCAAACCAAGGTTGTACTCCAATCGACCCAGGGTTTACGTTCTTCTTGTTGCCCAAAGGCGTGGTAGTAGAAATCCTGATTATTCTCCAAACGCTCAAAGAGGATTCCCCACTTTTTCCAATCCTCTACCAGCGAAATTTCTAGTGTCTGCACATTTGAACCTGTCCCAATTCCTACGCCTAATGGCTGTCCTAAATTACCAAAACCCCTCTTATCACCATGAGTGTGCCATGAATAACCTCCAGTGAGATCATACCTCAGATTTCTATTAATCGATTCTTGTTGATGGGTAATTTCTCCGCGAAATTGAAGCAATTTGGAAGTTTCTGAAAGGTTTACCAATTTGATAAAGCCAAATTGATAAGCCCGTGCATGCTCAGGATTTAGGATAAATTCCCGCCAGTTGAAAGCATGGTCTCTACGACCAAATTGAAAGTAAATTTCACCTTTCCCTTTTGTGAAAACATAACGACCAAAAGCTAAAGCTTGCTGGCTTTTATCATTCTGTCGGGTATCATAATCACCAAAGAATGTTTCACTATCTTGAAAGAATTTCTCCTTTTGAAAAGGCTCAAATATTGGAAGTAGACCTGCAAATGTAGGCTTAACAAATTCACCGTATTGCAAAAATGATCTTGCCAAACCCAAAGATAAATTTGGAATCAATTTCGGGGTGTAACTAATCATAAATGCATTGATGTATCTCCAATCTGGATTTAAGGGCTTAAAAAATCTTGAATTTAAATCTTCTGACTGAGATCCAAGAAATCCAGAAGATTCTAGCCTACCAATTAGTAATTGGCCTTCAAAATGACCCAAAAATGTTTTCGCAGGTTTGTTGGTATTTAGACTAATGTTCGGGAATCCAGGCGCATTATTGGAAAAAATTAGAGAGTTCCACTGCCCAGGTCCCCACCAAAAATTTTTTGTTCCTGCTCCTAATTCAAACGCTCCCACACGAAGACTAATGTTGGACTGACCCCAAAAAACTTTGGTGTATGTAGAATTCCCAAATCGTTCCGGATTATCTGAAATATTCCAATATAAAAACCGAGCCGAGATTGTGCCCGTAGGAAAGGAATCTGGGAATCCTGAAAAAGGTAGGTTTTGAGCCGTGACAAGCTCAGGTTGAAATTGGATATTCAAAATGGAAAATCGAGCATGAACTCCTGCACTTAAGAATCCTTGTGCTCCTCTGGCGGGAATCATTCCATATTCCCCACCCACATAAGGCCGCTTTCTATCTAACCTTGTGGTTAAATAAAGTGGCACTAATTTGTAAGAAAATTGTCTTTTATTTTCGGATATACTATCCAAAGAATGAACAAAATCTTCAAGTGCAACAGAGGATGATCGAAGCATCCAGCCAATTCTTGGCTCTTCCTTTACTGTTAAAGACTTTCTTCTTAAAAAATCATCTACCGCTTGGTTACCAATTGCGGTTTCTTGGGCATTAGCAAAAAGACTTAAAAAGAAAAAAACATAAAAAAAACAGAAAATATTTTTCACCTGCCTATTCCTTTAAACTCCTCCATGGTAACATGACAATCGGCACTAATCCCTTTACGCTGAATAACTTTTAATAAGGTCATCCAAAGGATTTTTAAATCCAATCTGAATGAAATCATATTTACATACTCAACATCCAATCTAAACTTCTCATCCCAAGAAATTGCATTCCGGCCATTGATTTGAGCCCAACCTGTAATGCCAGGCTTTACTTCATGCCGACGAGCTTGCTCTATTGAGTAACGGGATAAATACTGCATTAACAAGGGTCTTGGTCCAACTAAACTCATGTCCCCTTTTACTACGTTAATCAATTGAAGTAACTCATCCAAAGAAACAGACCTTACAAATTGACCTATTCTAGTCAATCTTTCCTCGTCAGGTAGTGGAATACCAGTTAAATCAAATGCATCACACATGGTTTTGAATTTGATAATTTTAAATGGCTTTCCATGTAACCCCGGTCGTAATTGCAAAAAGAAAACATTCCCCTTATTAGCAATTGCCAATAAAATCATTGTCGAAAAAATAATTGGTGATAAAACAACTAATAACAAGAAGCCAATAATAAAGTCAAAAACGGGTTTGATAATAATTTTATACAAAATAGTTCTACTTTTTAAACATTTTGGATAAAACTCTAAAAATTCTTTCAAACTCTTCCTCTGTCAGGTTAGAGCCGCTTGGTAAACACAATCCCAGTTCAAAAAGTCTTTCGCATACTCCAGAACCAAAAAATTTAGTTCCCTGGTATACCGGCTGCAAATGCATTGGCTTCCATAAAGGTCGTGATTCAATATTCTCCGCTTCCAAAGCCAATCGAACATCCTCACGAGTTATTCCTCCTGTCCGCTTAGGTTCAATCAGAATTGCTGTTAGCCAATAGTTGCTGAAATAATCACCAGAGGGCTCTGTTTGAAACGAGATACCAGGCACACCATAAAAAAAATCTCTGTAACGTTTATTGTTCAAACGACGTTGAGCAACACGCTCATCCAAAACTTCCATTTGACCACGACCAATACCAGCAACTATGTTGCTCATTCGGTAATTATATCCGATTTGTGAGTGCTGGTAATGAGGAGCATTATCTCTAGCCTGAGTAGCTAAAAAACGTGCTCGATCAATATAATCTTTGTTTTTGGACACTAAGGCTCCACCACCACTGGTAGTAATAATTTTATTGCCATTAAAACTTAATGCAGCCATTTCACCAAATGTTCCGCATTTTCTACCTTTATAATTAGAACCTAATGCTTCTGCTGCATCTTCAATTAATGGTATACCATATTGATCAGCAATTACTTGTATTTCATTCATTTTAGCGGGCATGCCGTACAAATGGACTGGGATTATCGCTTTAATTGATTTATGTTTATACTCTTCCAAAGCATCTTTTAATGCTACAGGGCATATATTCCAAGTGTCTAGTTCCGAATCAATAAATATGATTTCTGCTCCTAGATAGCTGACAGGATTGGTACTACCACAAAAAGTGAAACTTTGTACCATGACCACATCCCCAGCACCAATTCCCAAAAGCCTTAGCGCTAAATGCAAGGCAGCAGTACCGGATGTTAAAGCAGCTGAATTTATCTCTTTCTGAGAAGATAGATAGTCTGAAATATCTTTTTCAAAACCATTGACATTGGGACCTAAAGGAGCGACCCAATTTGTTTGAAATGCCTCTTTTACATAATTAAGTTCATCTCCACCCATGTGAGGAGAAGAAAGCCAAATTTTATTTATATTCATACTTTACAGTAAAATCGATAAGAAAAGTTTTAATTCTATGATCATAAAAAGTAATTGAATTAATTAAAAAATCCTTTTAGCTGGATTGCCAAAATAAGTTCCCGGCTGTTTTATTGAACGTATTACCACAGAGCCGGCACCAATTCTAGAATTATCAGGAACTTTAACCCCAGGTAGAATAACAGCTTTAGAACCTACAAAAACGTTTCTTCCTAACTGAACACCTCCACCAATATCAACCCCCGCCATGATACTTGTAAAATCTCCTATTTCAACATCGTGACCAATTTGAGAGCCATTATTTATAAAAACATAGTTTCCTACAGTCACGTCACATGAAAGTAAAGAATTAGGAAGCATTACCAATCCTTCTCCAAATTTAATCCTAGAACCTAAAAGTACTGATTCATGAAGGTAGGGCACGGCACTTAATCCTTTATTCCTTACCATATTGAATAATTTTTCCTTATCATAAGTATTCACTATTCCAATTATAAAGGATGAGGTATTTTTCATGTTGATGAAATCAACTTTCCCTAAAACTGGAATTTCTATGGTGAAATCTAAAAGATTAATCTTCTCATCATCCAAAAAGCCTTTTACATTTATTCCGGAATTACTTTTATTAGATTCTATCCAACTTAATATTTCCCTACCTAGGCTTCCTGCACCTATAATTAAAACATCTTTTTTTTTATTGAATTGAGTATCCTCCATCTATTTTAAAATTTTGCCCTGTAATCCACTTACTTCCATCAGATAATAAAAAGGCAATCAGGGGGGTCACATCATCAACCTCTCCTATGCCCAATGGATGCATTTTTATTATTCTTTCTACATTAATTTCATCAATTTGCGAAAAAAGTTTTTGAGTCATGGGTGTATTCACTACTCCTGGGGATATTGCATTTACTCTTATTTTTCTTTTTGAAAGCTCTAGTGCAGCAGATCTTACAACACCTAAAACAGCTGATTTTGTTGCACAATAACCAATTTTACCTGGCTGGCCCAATTCACCCATAACTGAAGAAAAGAAAACTACGCTACTTCCATCATTAGAATATTTTTTCTTTGAAAAATATCTTAAAAGTTCAATACCAGAAAAAACATTGATGTTGAAAATATCAAATATATTTTTTGGATTATACAGAGTTAAAGGTAAAGTTTCTTCAATACCTGCACAATGAACAAACCCGTCTAATTTTTCCCCTTTTAATGCAACTTCAAAAACATCTTTATATTGCTCAAAATTAACTAAATCTATTGATACAAATCGATAGTTATTTTTATAAAGGCCTTTTTGAAATAATTTAATATTAGAATCATTTCTCCCCAAAGCAATGACTTTACATCCATTCTTAAGCAAAAATTCGGTTAGTGAAAGTCCTAAACCTGATGTAGCACCACTAACTAATATATTTTTATTTACAATCATTTTTTATCTAAATAAAATCTGTATCGTTCTTGAAAATGCCTAACCCTCATCTCTTCCTCACTTAATTCACCGTCAAAAATTGAAAAACGAACTCCTTTTTGTACTTCTTCACAGATAATTTTATCCTCATCAAAAACTTGTCGATTGAATTTAGTAAGCGAATATTCATACATATTTTCAAGCGGATTGATAATTCTTTCAGAATCCAATTTTGTCATAAATACATAACTCCTGAAAAAAGTAGTTTCGTTATCTATGGGGACAATATGTGATAAATTAAAAGAAACCCCATAAGTTGTTGAAATTAATATATTTGGAAATAAAATAAAATGGTCGTATCCATTTATCTTAAAATTTCGGTTCTGGTATGGTTTGTGAACTTTTTCCTGCTTCCCATCATTTTCATTCATTGCAAGCTTTGCATTCCAGAGGGAATGATCACCCGAAAATGAGAAATTCAAACCTTCGGCACCTAAGTTTTTAAAAGAATCTGAATGAATTAATGCTACGTGATAACTTTCTAGAGTATTTTCAACCACTAATTTCCAATTAGCTTTAATCTCAATTTCATTCACATCTATCAGCTTACCAAAATTAATTGACATAGAATTAAAGATATTATAGAAATCACCTAAAAAATTTTCTAGCGTTTCTAGATCCTTCCTAATAGTAATAAAAACCATTGAACCACAGATGTCAACTTTATACTCTTCTAGTTTTAAACATTCGAGTTCCTCTTTGGAAAAATTAAAAAGAGGTTTCTTAGGTATCCCGAATGGAACACCTTTATCATTATATGACCAACCATGGTAAGGACAAAACAAAGCTCTATTACCTTTTTCCTTAGTTTGTAAGATAGAATGCCTGTGTGAACAAACATTTTTAAAAGCTTTAAGGATACCATTCATATTTTGAACAACAATCGGCATCCCTGCAATTTTAAAGGCAATAAAATCGTTGTTATTTTCAAGTTCCCATGTAAAACCAACAAAATTCCAAATTTCCGAAAACAACAACTTTTCCTCTTTTTTAAATATTTCTTTTAGGAAATATTCTTTTGGCTTTATTAATGCTTTCATCTAAACTTCTTTTATTGTGAATATTTTTGTATTGTTTAATTTTAAGATGCAATTCCCCCAATTTAAACCAGAGCCATAGCCGCTAAGACATACGAAATTGTCATTAATGAATTTTTCCCTGTTTGAACATATCAATAATGGTATCGAAACTCCACTTGTATTTCCAAACTCATTAATATTAATATATAGTTTTTCAGAATTTACTCCAAGCATGGCTCCAATCTGTTTAACAATAAACTGATTTGACTGATGTAGAAGAAATGCTTGTATATTTTCTTTATTTATCTTGTAATATAAAAGTAAGGATTCGATACTTGGAGCTACCTCCCTTAGCGTAAAATCAAAGACTCTTGGTCCGTCCATAAATAAATTTAAACGATTCTTTACATTAAACTTTTCATCAGTAGAATCATTCAAGCTTTCCGCTGAAACCTCGTTTCTATATCCTCCATCAGGTATCATAATGGCATCAGCATTAGAACCATCTGAATTAAAATTAAAAAATGTTTTTGAGTCATCATTGCCTGTAAATTCAACTAGAATAGCAGCTCCACCATCCCCAAAAAGCATAGTTGTAGAACGGTCGTTTAGCGATATGATTTTTGATAACGTTTCCGCTACAATAAAAAGAACTTTCTTTTTATTTAGTGATTTTGAAATTGCAAAACATAAACTTAATCCTTGAATAAAACCTGAGCATCCAGCATTGATGTCAAGACAGAGCATTTGTTTTTTTAAACCAAGTCTTTCCTGTAATATATTGGATGTAAAGGGGATTTTATAATCAGGTGTCTGACTTAAGAATATTAGGCAATCAATTTCATTAATATCAACTTCAAAATCCTGAAAAAGGTTGAATGCTGCTTGAAATCCAAGATCTGAAGCAGTAACTCCATGCTCAGCCCAGCGTCTTTCGATAATTCCAACCGTTTTTTCAAAATTCCTTTTTTCTTTTTCGTTAAACAAATCGCCGAAATAGGAATTATCTATCCTTTTTTTGGGAACACAAGCTGATATGGCCAGTATCTCAACTCCATTAAACTCTTGAAACATAATTAATCGAATTTATCAACTCCTATCTTTTCAATTAGTGAATCAATAGTAGTTATTACTTCTAAGTCTTCTGCGGTAAGAGTAACACCAAATTCATTTGATACATAACCAATAAGAACCATTGCTGTCATTGAATCCCACTCATCCAGATTTTTAAGATTTATAACCCCAACTAAAGCTACATCGATTTCAAGTTCTTCTTTTAGGTTCACGAAAAATTCTTGCTTTGTCATTTTTATTTAAAGTTTATCTTTTATTTTAATTAAACCTCCAGACCATGATAATCCAACTCCGAAGCCTACAATAATTATATTTTCATCGATAGAATCCTTACTTGATAGATATTTCTTTAACGCAATAGGGATTGTACATGAGACCGTATTTCCCCCATCTCTAAGATCAATAAAAAATTTATCCTGCTCAATTTTTATTTTATTACGTAAAAAATTCAGCATAAAGGCGTTTGCTTGATGAAAGACATATTGACTTGGATCTAATAGATTCAAATTGTTTTTTGCTAAAATATCTTTAGTGAAATCAGGAATTATTTTATTCGTAAAGTTAAAAATTTCTGGACCATTCATATACAAATGGTTATCAGTGTACAAATTATTTGTCCCATAAGCTACTTCTTCAGCATTTGAATCAAATCCAAATCTGCTACAACCATTTTTTACTATCAATTTATCATACCCTGATCCATCAGTTCCGAAAAGAAATTCTCCAATACATTCATCCTCAGAGTAAGAAATTAATGTTGCTGCGGCTGCATCCCCAAAAATTCCTTTGTTTGACCTGTCTTGAGGATGAATATATTTAGAATAGGTTTCAGCGGTAACAAGCAATACATTTCGCACTTGACCGCTAGAAATGAGTCCTTTAGCTAAACTAACACCAGTTGTAAAACCCGAACAGCCCAAGTTAAAATCCAAAGCCCCAACATCTTTCCTTAAATCAAGCTTATTCTGTAAAATACAAGCAGTTGTAGGTAAGAAGTACTCTGGACTTTGGGTACAATACAATATATAATCTATTTCTTCCCTTCTAATTTTTAAAAAAATTTTTTCACATGCCTCGACTGCCAAATCAAGTGCAGTCTCATTTTCTTTTACCCAATATCTAATTTCAATTCCAACCTTATTAGCGAATTTAGAAAAATCATAATCTGGATACATATAACCCAAATCCTCATTAGTTATAGGATTCTTCGGGTAAACATATTCTATTGCCTTAATTATAGCCCCCATGTTTTTATCGCTTACTAAAACTAATATTTAAGAAATAATTTAAAAATATAAATATCCCTAACTAAAAAATAGTACTTTAAAATAACCAAATATTCAATTTAAAACCCAATTTAACCATTTTCTTGAAAGATCAGCACGATGAAACTTAGAATTGGCTAAGTTTAAAGCCGCAATGCCCATCTCTTTCAATTGTTGTTTATTTTGGATAATATTAATCATTTCATTGGCAAATAATTCAGGTTTATCTGGTTCACAAGCAAACCCACATTTGTTTTCAATAACTAACTCGGCAACCCAACCTGGATAATTTGTAAGTACAGGCAGTCCAGCAGACAAATAATCAAAAAACTTATTTGGAGAAGTGCCATAATAAAAAGCAGGAACATTGGCCAAAATTTGAAGCCCAACATCACAGCATTTCATTAAACCGATAAGTTTTTCTTTTGGAACAGAATCTAAAAAAATTATTCTGTCTGTTAAACCTTCATTAATAGCTCGAGAAATTAATCTATTTTTCAACCTTCCATTTCCAATAAACAAAATTTTATAACCAAGTACTTTTCTATTCTCGAGTACCTTAACAGCATCTAAAACTGAATCAAGGCCATTAGCTATTCCATGTGCACCACTAAAAATGAAAACTAATTCATTTGGATTAATCCATTCTGGTTTCCAAATTGGAATTTCTTTTGCAAACAATTCAATATCACAACCATTAGGAATTTCAATAATTTTATCAATTGAAATCCCTTTTGAAGCAATTCCTTCACAAATTCCAGGAGATAATCCAATTAATTTATGTGCAGACTTATAAGTAACCCATTCCAAAATTTCCATTAAAAATAATATAAGTGGATTTTTTATAACTCCCATAGCTTTGGGTAATTCTGGCCAAAGATCTCTTACTTCAAAAATAAATTTTTTACCTCTTATCCACCTAGCAAAAATCCCTGGAATACCTGCTGTTAATGGTGTTGTTGTCGCAAACACAATATCATATTTATGAGTTAAAGAAACTGAAATAGCTCTTAAAGAAAAAAGCAAGAAAAGAAATGTTCTTTTAACAAAGCTATCTTTATTTGAATAGGCAAGATCAAATTCAATTACGTCTATTTCATCAACATTTCCTCTTCTCTTTCCCCATTTAAAAGGAGTACTTAATCCACTATCTCCACCACTATGACTTCCACAAACCATAGTTACATTAATTCCTTGACTTATACACCTTTGTGCCATTTCAAATGATCGTATCCCTCCCGATCCACGCGGAGTAGTAAAATGCTGATGAAGGTATAAGATTCTCATTAATATTTAATTGTTGTTTTAAAAAGACGAAAACTTTCAACTTGTTTTGAAACTACATTTATATCTGTTTCAGTTAAGTAATACTTCGATTCAGAATCATTTTCGATTAAGGCCTCCCCTTTTATGATTTTTGAATTAATGTCAATTTCAATAGAATCTTCACGCTTGCTTTCCACCAGTTTCCAATCAGCCGAAAATAATCTAAATCTCAATATAGCTGAATTTGAATATCCAGAAATCTCGTCAGATATTATTAAATCAGTATCGTTTAAATTTAAGGTTCGAATGTGATTCACTCCCTTGTAATCGATATAGCCCGACTTTAATGTTAAATTAGCTTCTGTTTCGATAATATTAAAACAACTCTCTTCTAGCCAAGATCCAAATAAAAATCTACTTAGTTTAGGCATTTGGTCTCTGAAATCGAATTGAATACTATTATGTGATTCAATCCCATTATAATAACTAGACCTTTTAGTTGTTGTGTTATAAGAATAACTGCCTCCATCATGTAAAACATTTACTCCATTTACCCATAAATCTATGTGCAATATATCAGATTGACTCGGCCTAAACTTAAATATTGGACGTCTAAATACCAATAATAAATCTTTCTTTCTGTAAATGAAAAATCCGTCTTCATTTCCCAATACTAATGCATTTTGAATTGGGCTATCTTTTTCAGCAGACTTAACATTTATTTTAAGCTGATTAAATACTTTAACTTGGTTTTCAGTTATTGAATATATTAATCTATCGTTAAATATTAAGTTAGCCCATTGGACACTTTTTCTGTAATCACGATATCCAAAATTAAACATATTAAATAACTGAGCGCCGTCATTTGCACCAATATTGGGAACATCTCCCGTTTTAGGGTCTGTAAGAATCTCTAACCATTGGGTAGCTTTTTTGATCTTATTTTGAAGCAGATTAGAAAAGGGTGGTAGATTATTGAATTTCCTATACGTTTCACATAAACTATATGTATCGAGTGCTAAACGATGATAATTAACAGAATACTGGCTAAAGCACCCATCATTTGAAAATAGTCTAATTGCTCTATCTTCTAGCCATTTTCTTCCTAAAGACTCATATTTTTTATACTTTATCAGACCATTTGATACCAAAAAATGCCCCCCAATAAATAATGCGGCGGCTTCAGAGGTCCCATGATTATTATTTTGAGCAATTGCATAAGACAAAGTAGGATAAATCCTCTTAATGTGTGCTTCAATCAAAGAAATTAATGGTTTCGAAGAATAATTAGTTTGGCCTAAAATTAAGGATGCTAAAATTAAATGCAATAATCTTATTGACGCTTCTTGGCCACACTTCCAATTTACACCTTTATAATATGGATTTTCTTGAATCCAATCATTCAGCCTTAAATTAAGTAAATTAATTGCATGTTTATCTCCAGAAACTGCAATAACAGAAAGCTGAACGACCCAATCAAATCGGGAAAGTTCCCACACCGTTTTAATATCGACAAGATTAGAATTAAAATCTGATATTTTCCACCAGTCAAGATTATTAGAATGTGATTCAAGATTGTTAAAATAATTTTTATGCCAATTAGGCGCTAAATTACCAAATGAGATATAATCACCAGAAAATGGATAATAACCATTTTCTAATTCATTAAGTGAATATATATCATTGTTAGGCCTCAAATAAGCATTTGGTGGGCTACTAAAAAACACCCCAGTAATTTGATGAGATTTAATTTTTTGAGCAGGATGAACTCCTATTTTTAGAAATACTCTATAAAGTGCTACTCGAAACAAATTAAATATCCCTAATCGAAAATATGTTTTAAAGATTTCGATGCTTATTAAAATTTTAAAAGTGCCTCAATAATTCTCTCCGAAGTTTTGCCATCCCATAATGGAGGAATTCCCCCCTTTTTCCATTGACCCGTTAATAATTTTTTCATAGCTGGCCCCAATGCAGAAGGGTTGGTTCCTAATAATTCATTTGTCCCAATGGAAACTGTTTCTGGCCTTTCAGTATTTGAACGAAGAGTCATGCAAGGTACACCTAGCACTGTGGTTTCTTCTGTGATTCCGCCAGAATCAGTTACAACTGCCATTGATTTACTAACCAAATAATTAAACTCTAGATAGGGTAATGGATCCGTCAATATTAAATTCGGGTTTGAGATATATAATCGGTTTAAGACCTGACGTGTTCGTGGATGTACAGGAAAAACTAAATATAAATTATTTGAGTGCTCAATAATTGCATTTATAAGTAACTCCAAATTTTCCTCTTGGTCTACGTTTGACGGTCTATGGAGAGTCAAAACAATATAATTCTTATCTTGCAAACCATATAGATCCCAAATTTTTGGCATTTGAAAACGGTGTAAATTACCTAAAAGAGAGTCGATCATTGTGTTGCCAACAAAAAAAATGTGTTTTTCGGAAATCCCTAATGCTCTTAAGTTTTGATTTGCAACTTCAGAAGTTGTGAAGAAATAATCGCTTATACTATCTGTTACCATCCTATTAATCTCTTCAGGCATAGTTAGATCTCCAGACCTTATGCCTGCTTCAACATGCGCAACTTTAATATTTAGTTTTTTCGCTACAATTGAACATGCCATAGTTGAAGTTACATCTCCAACAACAATACATATATCGCAAGCCTTTGTCAACAACAAAGTCTCGTAACCAACCATAATTTTTGCTGTTTGCTCAGCCTGTGTTCCTCCACCAGCACCTAAATTTATATTTGGTTCCGGTATCCCCAATTGCTCAAAAAATGTTTCACTCATATTTGGGTCATAATGTTGACCCGTATGAATTAATCGATACTCAATTTTTGAAGAGGGGTATTTTGAAATTGCTTTAATCATAGGGGCAATTTTCATAAAATTTGGTCGTGCCCCAGCAATAAAATCTACAATCATATCTAGTTTAGATTCACCCAAGCCCCATTTTTCAAGCTATCAATAGCTGCAAAACTAGCTTTTGTGGTATTTATTATTTCATCAATAGGAATTAGTGGCTGCCCTCCACTTTTCACTTGCTTTATTAGTAATTCAAATTGATTTTTATGGCCCTTGTCAAGTGCAGTTTTCAATTTTTTAAAGTTTTTAAATCCATATGCAGTTGTAACCCTAAAATTATCTAGTACAATTGTTCTCTCTTGAGAATATACCTCAATTCTTTCTTTTGGATATTCTTTAGACCCATTAGCAAAATAATTAATTGTACCGGTAGATCCATTCTCATACTTAAGTAAAATTGTCGCAGTATCTGTATTCTCGTTTGGATTTATTCCCATTGCATTCATACACACAGATACAACTTTGCTCCCAGTAAAAAATGTAAGCAAGTCAATAAAATGACATGCTTCACCTATTATTCTTCCACCTCCAACATTCATATCATGAATCCATACATTGGGAGGTATAGCACCAGCATTCATTGTTGCAATAACATTTATCGGACCTGAATCTAATATACTTTTAATTTTCAAAGAATGAGGGGAAAATCGTCTATTAAATCCAACAGTCAAAGTACTCTTATTAGATTCCCCATATGCCTTTATAATATCATTAAGTTGGATATTATTAAGTGCTAAAGGTTTTTCTACAAATACATTTTTGTTTTTTTCTAAACTTTCTATTACCATAAGAGCATGTTGATCATGTCTTGTAGTAATCAACACTAAATCGACTTCACTATCATTAATTATTTCCTTATAGTCTGTAGTTGAATATGAAAAGTTATACTTTTTACCAAGAGCTGTTCCAGTAACACCACCTGAACTTGCAATATACTTTAATGATGCACCTGATTTATAAATTGCTGGTAGCAATGTCATTTTGGTGAAATTCCCTGCACCAATTATTCCAATAATACCATCAGACTCTCTAAAAGAATTTGAATTTAATTTTATTGTATTTGACGGAGTAAGAGTTTTTTGCTCTGAATAAGTTAGTATGGAAGCAATCGATTTACTAGAACTGATAGACCCATAAATTTTCTGGAAATCATCTAAATGTACTAAATCAGTAATTAACTCATTTACACGTAATGAAGAGTTAGATATAGATTTTAGTATAGTCTCAAAGTTTCGTTTTTCACTCCACCTAACATACGATAAAGGGTAATCAATACCTTTTTGTTCATAATTTTCATCATACCTCCCTGGACCATAAGAACACGATACTTGAAAGGTTAACTCTTTTTCATAAAAATCAGCTCGACTTAAATCTAGGCCAACCACTCCAACCAGAATTATTCTACCGCGCTTTCGACTCATTTTAGCTGATTGAGAAATAATATCATTCCCCTTAGATGACGCAGTTATGATCACTCCATCAGCTCCAATATTATTTGTTTGTGATTCGACAAATTTTACAATATCACCATCCTTAGGATTAAATGGAATTACACCCCATAATTTTGATAAAGAAAGTTTCGAATCATCAATGTCAACCCCAATAACTGTACATCCATTTGCTATTAATAATTGGGCGGTAATTAAACCTATTAATCCTAATCCTATAACTACAAATGTTTCTCCAATTGTTGGAGATGCTAATCTTATTCCTTGTAAGCCTATAGATCCAATTACAGTGAAAGTGCCCTCATCATCACTAATGTTATCAGGAATATGAACAACCAAATTTTGAGGAACACAAACAAATTCTGCGTGATTACCATTTGATGCGACTCTATCTCCAACCTTAAAATCAGAAACCCCATCTCCCACCGCAATTACCACCCCCACATTGCAATAACCTAATGGTAATGGCTGCTCCAATTTGTTAAAAACTGCTTCAAGGGTTGGAATTAAACCTTCAGTTTTTATTTTATCTAATACTTGTTTTACCTTATCAGGTTGCTGTCTTGCTTTAGAAATTAAATTTGACTTGCCAAATTCCACGAGCATTCTTTCAGTTCCTAATGAAACTAAAGATCGAGTTGTTTGAATCAATATTGAACCTCTTTTAATTTGAGGCGCAGGGATTTCTTCTAAAAGTGTTTCGCCTGTTTTAAAAGATTGTATAATTTGTTTCATTATTAATAAATTTCATTTCTTGCAATTCGGTCAGGATAATTAATCAAAACCGCTTTATACTTCCCTTTAAATACAAAAATACTACCCGCGGCAACCCCCAATGGCTTATATCTCTTAATTGCCTCCTTAATATTCTCAAAGCTACTAGCCCCCCCTAATATCGTGAGTGGGCAAGAAGTCAGCTCCCTTATCATTTCAAATAACTTGAAGTCATATCCATTCATTTTCCCATCTTCATCAATTGAATTTATGACAATTTCACCAACACCAATATTATTTAACGTTGATACTATATCAGTCAATTTTTTGCCGACGGGACGTTTACCATTGTGAGTAAACACTTCATAGTTTTTAAACAATCCTTTCTTTTTAACATCAAGCACAACTACCACACTCTGAACACCTACAGCATTTCCAATCTCTACTAATAATTGAGGGTTTTCTGTTGCAGCTGAACTTATTGCAATTTTTTCTACCCCAAGACTTATGATTTTTTTAGCCTGTTCTACTGTTGTTATCCCTCCTCCATAGCATAATGGCATTCGAGATTCAATTGCAATATTTTTAATAAAATTAAAATCCGGCCCACGACCCTCAATAGTTGCATCAATATCTAGAATAATAAGTTCGTCAACCTCCTTTTCATTGAAAATTTTAACGGCATTCAACGGATCCCCTACATATTTAGGCTCCTTAAATTCAACAGTCTTAACTAATCCTTTTCTATGGACTAATAGACAAGGCGTAATTCTAGATCTAAGCATTATAAGTTTGCAAAATTTTTAAGCAAATTTACCCCATTAGAGTGACTTTTCTCAGGGTGGAATTGAACCCCATAAATATTAGAATTGCAAACCACAGAAGCAAATTCCTGTCCATATTGAGTAGTTGCAACAACATCTGAAATATTTAGGCAACCAAAGTAATATGAATGCAGAAAATAAAAACCAATTTCTAGATCAATTCCATTAAGTAATGATGTTTTACTTTTTTCTTGAATTGTATTCCATCCCATATGCGGGAGTTTAGGTTTGCCTTTGATTAATGACTCATCAAATTTCTTAACAACGCCATTTATATATCCCAAACCAGGTAATTCGCCTTCTTCGCTTGAATTTCCCAATACTTGCATACCAACACAAATCCCCAAAATAGGCACCTTATTCTTCAATACCTCTTCATCTAAAACCTCTTTAAAACCTTTATTTATTAGCAGCAACATCGTTTCATCAAATGCTCCTACACCAGGCAAAAAAAGTTTTTCTGCCCCCAATACTTCTTTGGGTGTATTTGCAATACGAAATCCAATATTAAGTTTTTCATAAATATTGGATATGGCATTAATATTTCCAGAACCGTAATTAATTATAGTTATCAACGTTTTATAGATTTCTCAACGCCTATAAATTTTAGAAATTTAGCACCTAAATTGAACAATTTCTCTTGATTCTTATAATCCCAATAGAATTTCTTTGGCAAATAAAAATACTCTCTAAGTTTATCTGCCGATACACCTAGTTTAGTGGCTATAAACTTAAATTCATCATCTATAGTTTCTAAATTGTAGGATGGCTTTTTTAATTGTTCAATAGCCTCTTCCCTTTTCATTTGACCTGTCAATATCAAACTTGAAAATTGAATTCTACGTGTATCAAAACCAAATCTTTCCGGTAACCAATAACTTTCAAAAAATTTAGTGAATCTAGATTCAAAATGTTTTTGAGGGTAAGGCCTCCATCCATATTCTTGTTCTAACAAATTCAAAGATTCTGATTTTACGTAGGGTAAGTAATTTAATGGTTTAATTACCTTAACACCTTTGACATAACGTAGGAAAAACTTATGCCTAAGAACAGAACTAAATGGATAAGTATTCATTTCAATAGTTCCAAACTTGTTAATTATATCATTTATATGGATCATATCAGTTCCATAATACATAAATTCCATAGGATTTCTCACACACTCCGTAGAAATATTACCCCCATTTAAAATATATTTAATATTGTATTTGCTGGCAAAGTTATATAAAGTTGCAACAAAAGCATGATCTTGGGGAATATCTAAGTGAGGCAAACCAGATTTAAAAAAAGCTAATTGGAAATCTTTCATTTCTTCCCAATTAATTACTTCAGTATACAAATCTAAATTCAATTTATCCACTAACATTTGAATATTATGGACTGCCAACTCAGAATTCCATCCTCCATCCACATGAAAAACAAGTGGCCGTAAACCAAATTCTTTAACTGCTAAATGCAACATATAGGAA
>Ga0209550_10002569_pt1 | contig 17425 bp, 9 predicted proteins | sample LauGreSuBDMM15SN_2_FD_187567 | JGI IMG/M metagenome (GOLD analysis project Ga0209550, IMG submission 187567) | Freshwater lake microbial communities from Lake Michigan, USA - Su13.BD.MM15.SN (SPAdes) (version 5) | ecosystem: Environmental > Aquatic > Freshwater > Lake | place: Lake Michigan, USA...
CGTCTAAGGTTAAAATCACTACTCCTCAAGTCAGAATTGTCACCGCTTCCCCGCGTGAGCAAGAACTGAGCAAACACCATGGCAAACACATGGTCGCTCGGACGGGAACAGAACCTCGGAACCTCGACGCTGGCTATCGGTCCTGACGTATGACCTATGAATGTAAGAAGAGGACAAGTAGCAAGCGTCGACTGGGTACTCACAAGACGGTTATCGGTTTCGTGTCGCAAAAGAAAAACGATTATCTGCATTCAGGTCAACGGTTCAAGCCGTTTCCGGTGTTTCCGTGTGTATCTGTATGTAGCGGCGCGGTTAGCCGTTACCGTTTCCCGAGACGCGACCGGTCCGGTCGACAGGTCCAGGTCGAGTTCATCGCCGCATGCGGCCACACCAGCAGCGCCGAACTAACTTAAGCTTAACGTACGATTAGCGTGGCGCGTAACAGTACAACCATCGAACTTGCGTTTCGCTTCGCAAATCTTCCAGAGCACTCTTGTTCGGTTCCAAAGCAAATCTTCCAGCGATCCAACTAGTTCACGTATCACGAAGCAAGGCGGCACGTGATCGATCCAAATCGTTCATGAAGACTCGAGATTCCATCGAAAAAGGGTGCCACATGGCCGCGCCATCTCATTGAGCCGACGGCGGCGCTTGCGGCGCCTGCACGGGCTCTGCTGAGGGAAGGCGCTGCGCTGGCATGGGGCCCGCTCGGAGGGAGCGAATGGCCGAGCGCATGCACGTGCCACCGCCTGCGTGGCGCTCCTCAAGCTGCCTAATTTGGGCCTCGATTGCTTGCAGTTCCGTCAGCACCCGAGACATCGGCGGACGGTCGGAGGGCTCGTGCTGCCAGCAGGCTTGGATCAAGGGCGCGAGCGCGCCGAGGGGCGGAGGTAGCGCCACTGGCGGCCGCTTGCGCTCGACAGCGACGGCGAAGGCGGCCTGTAAGAAGCTATCGCTCCCAAAGGGGATCTCGATGTGCCCAATTTCCCACAGCAGCACACCGAACGAGAAGACATCGCACATCTCGTTGTACGGGTGGTGCGTGAGCACCTCGGGCGCCATCGAGCGATAGGTGCCAGTCTCGGCCGTATGCTCGGGTCCGAACGTCGTCGAGATGCCAAAGTCGCTCACCTTGGCATGTAGGTCCGCGTCGAGCAGTACGTTGGCGCTCTTCACGTCGCGATGGATCACCTCCTGCTGGTGTAGATAGGCGACGCCCGACGCCACCTCGAGCGCGATCCGGCTGAGCGTTGATGGGAATAGCTCTGCTGGCGAGTTGTGAAGCAGGTCGAAGAGCGAGCCGCCCGCCATGAACTCGAAGACGAGCGCAGGCGAGCTGAGCTGCATGCAGGTGCCATAGAGCATGCAGATGGACGGGTGACAAAGCTGCGAGAGGATGCGCGCCTCCTGCACGAAGCCACGCAGAGCGTCCTTATTAGAGGTACCCGGCGTCGTCTTGAGCACCTTGACGGCGACATCGAGACCCGCCACGCGCCCCCTCCAGACGGACGAACCTGAGCCTGAGCCCACCTCTCCGAGCAGTATGAGCTCGGCGGTCTGCAGCGGAACGGCCTTAATCTCCGGATCTGCCGAGGCTATGGCGGCGGCGCCGTTGGTGCCTAGGATGACGGGTGTCTTCATTGGCATCGCGCTGCCCATGGGCCCTACTGGCACTGCGCCCGCCCCGACCGGGATCGCGCTTCCCAACCCAACGACGAGGCTGTTAGTGCTCGCACCGGCCACGGCTGCGTGGCTGCTCGCGGATGGGCCGCAACAGGCACCCGGAACCTGTCTGAAGCTGGTTCCGAAGCTGGCTGTGCGATACAAAGGAGACGCGGTCGCCGTCGGCAATCCGCCGCAAGCCGAGGCGCTCATCGAGTTGAGCATCGGCATCATGCAAGCGCTCGCGGGGAGAGATGGCCACGCTGGGGTGGCGGTGCCGCCGGCACCGAGGCTGGGGATTGGGGTGGCCATTGCGGCACCGGCAACGCCCGACACGCCCGCACCGGTGCCGGGTGGGTTACTGGTAAGTCCACCGGGCAACAGGGCTGCCGCGGGCAGCAGGCTGGGGGCGCCTCTGCTGCTGCTTGCGGGGAATGGTGTGGCGAGGGCGGACGGTAGCGTGTGCTTAGCCGTTGAGGGTGTAGACGAGACGGGGAAGGCTGTGGGCAAATTGGGCAAGTTGAGAGCGGCGTGCGGCGCAGATGCTGTAGGGAAGGTGGCAGCGGCGGCAGCGGCAGCGGTGACGGGGACGGAAGCGGAAGGGTGCCCCAAAGATGACGCAGCGCTTGCGCCTGGCCTTTGGCTGCGAGGAGAGGAGCCCTGAGCAGACGTGGTGCGGTGTGCCTCAAGGGAGTTGGCGGCAGGCGCCGGCATGGGCGTCAGGGAAGCGCCGGAGGCATGGCCGGATGCGGCCGTGGCAATGGCGGCAATGGCAGTGGAGACGGCGGCAGCAGCGGCAGAGATGGGCTGCGGTTGGCCACCGGCCGCCAGCGGAGGAGGTGACGTGCGAGAGACATTCCCCACAGAACCCCTCGAAGAGTCGTCGCTGGCCGCGTCGTCGCTCGCTGGCCGGCAGACGGCAGACGAGATAGCTTCCCCACTTCCCGGGTACGGCGGCTGCTGCGGTGTGAGGGCCGAGCGGATGTGCGCGTCGATTGCCCTCAGGTCGGTGGGCATGTTACTGGCGGCGATGACACTGAGGCCGAAACCATCGTTCGTGGTATGTGCAGAGACACCGACTATGTTCCCGCCGTACTGCGAGATGATGGTCGACAGGATGCCGAGGGACCCCGACCTGCGAGACTCAGCATACACGCGTACACGTGCGCGAGGGGAGGTCAGGAGTGCGCGTGGCGGGCCTGCAGCGGCACGGAGAGAGGAGCGCGCGAGCGCTAGCGGCCAGAGGCAGCTGCGCACGCACTTCCGGGCTGGAGAGCGCGCGCTGAGGCTCCTGAGCGAGGTGCGCAGGAGCAGCGGAGGCGAACCACGAGCACGCACCGGTCACGAAAGACGATGTGCAGGCGAATAGCGGCGTCGGTGGAGCCGCGCATCCACAATGTCTGAGCCGCGTGGCCGGTTTGCCGCGCACGCTTGAGCAGCAGCGCGTGCACTTGTTGGTCAGTGCGTGACGTGCCGAGCACGTACGCCTGGGTCACCGAGCGCGTGAGTTGCTCCATGTCCTCGACGCTGACAGTCAGTGTCGCAGCGCTCTTGGCCTTGGCGGCCGTCCTTGGGACGGCCCCTGTTGGCGGATCCATCGCAGCCGGTCGTGGAGGGGCCATCTGATTGACTTGTGATGGATTGTAAGTGGGTGCCAAAGCTGGGAGTACAGATGGTGCCTCGGCGGCGGAAGCGTCGTCCGTGCCCTCGGCCAAAAGCGTGGCGATGAAGGCGAGTTCTGTCTGCTCCGACGTGTCACCGTATTCGTAGCTGTGTCCTCCCTCGCCGGCTGCCGGCCGCGAGCAGGAAGCTTGCGCCGATCCAATCCAGCTGTTGAGTTCCTCGGTGGTAAATTCGAAGGCGTCGCTGTCGTCCTCCGGCCGTTCCTTTCTCTTTGACGACATCCGAGCGAGCCTCGACGAACAGGTTGCTGCCGGCAGGAACCTGTCGGTTCTTGCAGCAAGAAGCGACTGCAGCCGGGCCGACGGCGAACGCGAACAATGCACCGCGACAATGCCAGCAGCTCAAAGCAGCGCTTCTTCATGTTTGAGATTGGGAGGACGCCCTCGTGTCAGTTTACCCCAAAATTCAGCCGGGAGCGTCGTGTTGAGCGCGCGCGTCGATCAAAACGCGATCGACGTCGCCGCGCCGACGACAATGGCTTCGGGTATCCTGCCTCTTTTCTGGGACCTCGCGTCGATTGAGGAGGGCAAGCGGCTCGAGGCAGGCGCACGCTTGCTCGACGTGCTGACTGCCGCGCAGCGTGCGCACGCCGACGGCGGTACCACCAGCGCGTGCACCGACGTCAATTACACTTTGCGCCGGCTCGTGCGCGGGCTGGCGAGCTCACGCGACGGCGCGCGGCAGGGCTTCGGCGCCGCGCTCATCGAGCTGCTGCGCGCCTTTGAGGACGTGCTCGAGCTCGACGATGTCCTCAAGGTGATGGAGGAGGCGATGGCGCTGCACGGCTCCATGGACGGCGCCGAAGAGCGTGATGCGCTCTTCGGACGCATCTTCACTTGCGCGAGCATCCTGCAAAGTGGCCGGCTGGAACGTCTGGCGCCGCCGCGCCGCGCCGCGCTCGCCGCCTCGCTCGCCAAGGAGCTCCACTTCTGTTCGCAGAAGAAGAGCTTTCTGCAGGAGCTGTGCGCAACGCTGCTCGCCGACCTTGCAGATGTCCTGCCGGAGGCGGAGGTGCTGTCGGCGGTGTGGCCACAGCTCGCTCCGCTGCTCGCGGGCCCACTGCCCGACTGGTCTGCCCATGCGCTTTTCCTCGGCCTGCGCCTGTGCCGCAAGCTCCCGGCTTCGATGCTCGCCCCTCTGCTGCCGCACGTGACCCTTCGGCACGGGCAGCTGCTGCATGCCAGCAATGTACCCGCGCTCGTAGGACCGCTCAAGGCGGCGTCGGTGGCGCACCCGCGGCTTCATGCCGTCTGGGACGTCCTGATCGCGCAGGGTTTCCGGGTGCAGGAGGCCGCAGTGTGCACAGCGGCGGAGCAGCAGCAGCAGCAGCAGCAGCAGCAGCAGCAGCAGCAGCAGCAGCAGCAGGGGGGCGTGGGCACGGTGGCCGAGGGCGGCAAAAAGTCTAAGAAGCTCAAGAAGGACAAGAAGGGTGGCGATGGCGGCGCCGGGGAGGCCACTGCCGCAGCCCCCGCGCCCGCCGCCGCGCCCGCCGCCGCCGCCTCGCCGGAGGCACCGCCTCTCGACGACGGGTTGCTGCGCGCGTTTTGGAACGATGTAGTGGAGGAAGGTCTGGTCCCATCGACGCTTGAACGCAAGTACATGGCGTTCCTCGTGCTGCAGCGCGTGCTGCCGCGGCTGCATGCGCAGCAGGTGCCCCTCCTCCTCTCGCCCGCCTTGCTCCGCTGCCTCGTCAACGCTCTCGAAGGTTCGGATCGGCTCCTGCGCCCGGCGGCACTCGTGACACTCAAGGAGCTCGTCAGTGCGGCCGAGGCATCGTCGCGGCTGCGCTCGTCGCTCGTCTCGGGCTTGCTCGGGCGAGGGCGCTCGGCGGATGAGACGTTCGACCGGCGAGCCTCGACCAAGGCACTTCGCCAGCTTCTCTCCCAGGGGCTCGCGCCCTCAACTGATGGCGACGAGAGCGAGGACTACCTCTTCGGTTTCGTCACAACGGCTCACCAGCACGAGGCGCCGTCAGCCTCCGCGCGGAAGGCGATCGCGAGTGGCTCGCTCAACGAGTCGGATGCGCTAGAGCGCCAACGCGATGCCTCTCGTCTTTGGGCACTCGATCAGCTCCTTGCCCTCGGACGCGCGTCGCTCCAGCGCGCGCGTAGGTCGCCGCCGACTGCACCCTCGTCGTCGGTGATGACGACGACGACGGCGGCGGCGGCGGCGACGACGACGTCGACGACGACGAGCGGCGCCAAGGGCAAGCGCGCGCGCGAGCCCGCGCCGGCCGCGACCGACGCCGAGGAGGAGGATGCCGTGCCCGACGCGGCGGCCGCCGACGCGCCGCTCGTGCTGCCGACACGTACGCTACGATTCTTCTTCGGTGCCGCCTTTTGGAGCTGGCCCGAGCGCGCCTCTGGAGAGGATGAGCTGCCGCTCGCGCGCGAGTATGGCGGTCGGCCAGTTCCCGCGCTCTCTCCCGCCGTCCGGCGCGCCGCCGCGGATCGCTTCATCTCACTCGTAGGCGAGAGCTGCACCGCCGCCGCCGCCGCTGGCGGAGGCGGCGGCGACGAGAACAGCGGCGCGCTTGAGCTGCTCACCGAGGTGGATGGCTGGTGGCAGCAGCTTGCCAAGGGCGGCGCCGTGCTGCACACGCCGCTGGGCGAGGATGACAAGGCAGCGCTCGCCGCCTCGCGCGCCACCGTCGAAGAGCTGCGCCAACGGCGCCTCGGCGCAACTCAAAGTGCCGTCACTGGCACTGTCGCGGGCGCCGTCGCGGGCGCCGTCGCGGGCGCCGTCGCGGGCGCCGTCGCGGGCGCCGTCGCGGGCGCCGTCGCGCGCAAGCTCCGGGCGCTCGAGCTCTTCTCACGCCACCTGCAGCTGCAACTGCTCGTGGCGCCGCGCGGCGTCGCCGCCAACCTGGATGAGCTGTACCAATGCGTCCGGGAGGTGAACGCCACGGCCGCACTCGCCAGCAACGGCGGCGCCGCTGCGGCCGAGAGCGCTGGCAAGAAGGGCAAGAAGGGCAAGGCCGCCAAAGCAGGCGCGGCCGAGCCAGGCGCCGAGCTGGGCGGCACCCTCGTCTCGGGCAAGGAGGGCAAGGAGGCTCAGCCTTCGGTGGCCGAGGTGGTCGTCGATCTGACGCTGTCAGTGCTGGTGCAGCCGTCCGCGACGCTGCGCGACGTGGGCAAGGCGGTGATGCGCGCCTTTGGCGACGAGATGACCGAGGCGGCGCTCGATCTCCTCGTCGAGGTTCTGCGTGCGGATCCGCAGGAGCTCGCGGGCGGAGGTGAAGACGAGGACGAGGACGAGGACGAGGACGAGGATGACGATGACGACGACGACGACGAGGACGAAGACGATGACGTGGAGGAGATGGACGCGGAGGGTGGCGAGGGTGGCGAGGACGAGGACGAAGACAAGGACGAGGGCGAGAACGACGAGGAGGACGAGGACGACCTCGACAACGACCTGGATTACCAAGAGGCCCTCCGGGTGGCGAATGCCCTCGAGAAGGCCGTCTTGGGCGGCGGCGAGGCGGACGAGGCGGACGAAGACGAGGACGAGGCGATGGATGCGATGCCAGAGGACCCGCGCGAGATGGCCGCCGTCGACAAGCAGCTCGCGGCCATGCTCCGGCTGCGCATGGAGCAGCAGAGCGCCAAAAAGGAGCAGAAGCAGCAGCAACTCCACTTCAAGCTACGCGTGCTAGACCTCCTCGAGGCTCTCGTCCGCCGGCACAACCCCCCCCCAGCGCTCGTCCTGCTGCCGCTGCCGCTGCTCCAGGTGATGATTGCGAGTGCGCCGCGCCCGTCGGAACGCCCCTTGCTCGAGCGAACTGCCGGCCTGCTGAAGAACCGGCTGGCGAAGCTCTCGATCCGCGCGCCGTGGCCGGCGGTGGCAGTGGCACCCTCGAGGCTGGTGAAGGAGCTCGAGGCTTTGTTGCAACTCGGCGAGAAGCTGCGCGCTGGGGGCTCCGATGTGGCGTCGTGCCTTACCGAGTCGGTGCTGCTGCTCCTCCGCACCATGAGCCAGCACAAGCTCCTCGGCCTCGCACCGCCCGAGGCGGCCGACAAGGGCGCCAACGGCGGGGCCTTCCACCACAGCGGCGCCAATGGCGTGGGCGGCGGCAGCAATGGGCGTGGCGTGGCGGCGGCTACTGGCGAGCTCAACGCGCAGGTGCTCACACTGCTCGAGGGGGCATTCACGCGCTTCTACACGCACAAGAACTGCCGGCTGCACACGAAGCTGCTGACCGAGGTCCTCCGGCGACATCCTGCACTTGGCTGGGCAATGGCCCCCCTGATCGTGAGTCACGTGGGCGGGGCACGCGACACGTACCTGAGCGGCGAGGCATGCAACCATCTCGAGATCCTGCTCCAGCAGCGCGGCGCATACGCACCGCCTTCAACGGGCGCCGACGGCTCCGACGGAGCCGGGCTCCGTATGGTGCTCGCAGTGCTGCCCGAGATGGGCGCGCAGCTGAGCGCCCTGCTTGGGCGCGACGGCGTACGCGCCAAGCACCTCTTGCCACCGCTGCGCCTCGCTCACGCACTGCTCAAGACGGCGCGCGACGTGCCGGGCGCTGATACGCCCGCGCTCGCCAAGACGCTCGCTGCCGCCGTCGACGAGATGAAGTCGCGCCAGGGCGCGGCGGCACGCTCCTTGCAGAGCCAGATCCAGCGGGTGCTCAGCCTCGTGCAGCAGGTGCAAGGCGGCGGCGGCAGCGGCAGCGGCGGTGGCGGTGGCGGCGGCGGCGGCGGCGGCGGCGGCGGCGGGAAGAAGAAGAATAAGAAGCAGAAGAGGTGATCCACGGACGTGGTTCATCCAGCCGGCGTGTAGTAGAGGGGCATCGCCGAGGTTTTGGCTGGATCTGGAAGGCGCGGGATGTCGGCTGAGTCCTGAGAGTGTGAAAGATCGATGTGTGTTGTTGGTCAAGACTTGAACTTCTTCGGCATGTTTCGTCAATATTTCACACGGCACCCACTTTCGCATTCTATTTGATGACCCTCAATCAATTCCGGAAGAGAAGTTGGTCTTGGAAGCCAATTTGCCCCGCGCTGCTCATCACATGCCCAAGAAGGGCGAGGACGCAGGCCGTCAGAAGTCGGCGCGGTCATCCAGCCCGCGGTCTGGACGGCCGACCGCGCCGGCCGCGCTGGCGCCCAAGGGAGCTGCGCCAGCCAAAGCGGCACCTCAGACGTCCGCCCCGGTCTCCAAAGAGGCTACCCCGGTCCCTCAGGCGGCGGTGAAGACGGTAGAGCCGAGTCCCGAGGCGGATGAGCCCTATGTCTACCCAGATGGTCGAACCTACCCCGTGGATGGTGTTTCGCTCTGCTGCCTGAAGCCAAACTACTTTCCACGGAGCTGGGCCATCGCTTTGATCAACGCTCCGTTCTTTGACTCGTTAGTCCTCCTGGTGATTACTGTCAACACCTGCTCGATGGCGTGGGAGTCTCCGTTGGACGAAGAAGGCACGTGGAAGTCGGGCATTATTGCTGTGCTTGAGGTCATATTCCTTTGGGTGTACACAGTCGAAATGTTCCTCAAAATGTTGGCATACGGCGTCATCGGCAACAAGCGTGCCTACATGCACGATCCTTGGTGTGTCCTTGACTTTATCGTCGTGAGCTGTGCGTGGGCCCCGATCCTGCTCGCGAACGTCGCACTTCCAAGCATGAATTCGCTCCGTGCGCTGCGGGCGTTCCGCGCGCTGCGCGCCATGAAGATCATCCCCGGCTTGAAGTTGATCATCGATAGCATGCTCGACGTGATTCCGAAGCTGGGGAACGTCACGGCGCTCTTCATCTTCGTTTTTGTCGTCTTCGGCACCATCGGCATGGAGCTCTTCGAAGGCTTGCTGCACTACCGGTGCGCGTACGCAGGCTTCGAGCCGGGTGTCTCCGACGAGGCCGACTTCGACTCCGAGGTTGCATGCAACCCCAAGGCGCCCGCTTCGGACTTTTGCGGCCAGGGCGAGACGTGTGCGTACTTCGAGTCGTTGCCGTTCTACGGGATGATGTCGTTCGACAGCGTGCCGCTGGCGATGGTGACGTTGTTGTCGGCCACCACCTGGGATACGTGGGAAACTTCCATGTTCTGCCTGATGGACATCACGGGTAACTGGTGGTGCCTTCTGTACTATCTGGGCATCATCATCCTCGGAGGCTGCTTCGCCCGCAACCTGTTCCTGGCGGTGCTCTTCGAGGAGTTCACGCAGCTTGGCCGCGTCAACGTCGCCACCGAGAAGATGGAGAAGCGCGCCGCGGAGCTCAAGGGCGAGATCGAGGTCAAGGAGGAGAAGGTCGTCCCTACGGGCTTCCTTGCGGATTTGGCCAACTCCTCCTTGCTGTCTGGCGCGTCGATCTTGCTCGTGCTGGTCAACATGGTCCTGATGTGCATGCCGTACTATGGCATGAGCGACGAGTATGCGGCGAACCTCGAGCTCGCCGGCAGCTACATCACCTACGCCTTCGCGTTCGAGATGGGTATCAAGCTGCTCGGCCTTGGATGCGGCGGCTACTGGTCGGATGGGTGGAACTGCCTCGACGGCACGATCGTGCTCATGTCACTCAGCGAGATCCTCGTGACGCAGGTGCTCTCGTTCCTCGCGGACGGCTCGGTGCCGCAGATGTCCTTCCTCCGCATGCTGCGACTCTTGAGGGTCGCGCGCGCACTTCGTCTGATGAGGTCGTGGCAGGGGCTCTACAGTGTCGTCGCGACGCTGCTCCGGGTGGCTCCGAAGATCTCGTCCCTGTTCTGCGTGACCTTCGTCATCATGCTCGTCTTCACGCTCGCGGGCATGGAGTTCTTCGGCGGCATCTACACCGAGGACGCCGGCTACTCCGAGGTGCCCTGTCCCGGCGCCGTCTGCCCCAACCCTGACCTCGCGGAGAAGCCGTACTACGCCAACTTCGACTACTTCTATCCTGGGATGCTCTCCGTCTTCATCCTGTTCACCGGCGAGTGGGTCGACTCTTCGCTAGCGGCGGCGTCCGTGCTCGGTCCGAAGGTGCTCTTCTACTTCATCCCGTGCATGTGCGTCGGCAGCTTCCTCGTGATGAACATCTTCATCGGCATGGTGCTCTCGGCCTTTGGCGAGGAGGACGAGGAGGAAGAAGGAGAAGAGAAACCAGCCCCGGAGGAGCCTCCCGCGCCCGCCGCGCCCCACTCGGACCTGCGCGAGGAGATGCCCTGGCCGCAGGAGCACTCGCTCTGCCTCTTCGGCCCGCGCAACATCCTGCGCCGGGCGTGCGAAGGCATCGTCTCCAACAAGGTGTTTGAGCAGTTCATCCTGCTCATCATCCTCGCGTCGTCGTACTCCCTCGCCATCGACACTCCGCTGCTCGATCCGGAGTCGGCCACCGCGGCTCTTCTCACGCTGTCCAACTACATATTCACCGCCATCTTTGTCTCGGAAATGCTCCTCAAGATCATCGCCTACGGCTTCGCCTTCACCGAGCGTGCCTACCTCAAGGACGGCTGGAACCAACTCGACTTCTTCATCGTGGTCGTCTCCGTCACCGTCATCGCTGCCGAGGTCCTCGACATCCCCGCCCTCGCGCCCCTGACGTCGTTCCGCGTCCTGCGCGCGCTCCGGCCACTCCGCCTCATCGGGCGCATCGAATCGATGAAGGTCATCGTCTCCACGCTCATCCGCTCCATCCCCGCTGTCCTCAATGTGGGCATGGTCTACTTCTTCATCCAGAGCGTCTTCGCCATCCTGGGCATGCAGCTCTTCGCGGGCACCTTCGCGATGTGCCAGGAAGACCCCACGATCAAAGGCAAGCACCATTGCGAGGACCAGGGGTACCTGTGGGCCAACCCGCCGGGCAATGCGTTCGACGACTTCGGCCAGGCGAGCCTTACGCTCTTCTTGCAGACCTCGGGTGACCTCTGGGAGACGGAGATGTTCCAGGCAATGGCCGCCTCGGCCCCGGGCCATATCCCCGTGCGGAACGACTTCTCGCCCGCGGCGCTCTTTTCGATCGCGTGGATGTTCTTTGGCGCTTTCATCGCGCTCAACCTCTTCGTCGGTGCGATCGTCGAGACGTTCAACGCCATTTCCGCCGAGACGGGCGCGGGCTCGGCCATCATGACCGGTTCACAGCTCCAGTGGGTGCAGACAATCAAGGTGGCTGTGCAGACGAAGCCCACCAAGGGCGTCGTGGCGCCCAGCGGCGGCTTGCGCCTGTGGGTCTTCAACCTCGTCATGTCGATCAGCTTCGACGCCTTCATCATCGTCATCATCCTGCTCAACACCGTCTTGATGGCGTCCAAGTATTATCAGTTCGAAGAAGATGGGTGGCCGAAGACGTACTACGACTACGGCATGCGTTTCTTCACAACCGTCTACTACGTCGAGTGTGCGCTCAAGATGTTCGCCATGGGCCCCGGCGGCTACTTCTCCGTTGGCTGGAATCGTTTCGACTTCACGATTGTCTGCACCGCAGCCCTCGACGACCTGTCCGTCGACGTGTCCGCGTTCCTGCCCATCTCCCCCTTCCTTCTTCGCGTACTCCGTATTATCCGCATCGTGCGCATCCTGCGCATCCTCAAGGGAGTCAAGGGGCTCCGCGACCTCGTGACGACCGTCATCCTATCTGCCCCTCCTGTCTTCAACGTGTGCCAGCTCCTCGTCATCGTCATGTTCATCTTCTCCGTCCTGGGCATGTCCCTGTTCGGAAATATGGTCCTCCAGGACAACGTCGAGTCTCACGCCAACTTCCAGACGGTGCCTAACGGCATGCTCCTCTTGCTGCAGACGGTCACCGGCGACGGCTGGACGCTGCTGCTCCAGGACACGAAGGTCCAAGAGTCGTCGGGCCTGTGCACGGAGGCGGAGGGCAACTGCGGCACGTGGGCCGCTATCCCCTACTTCGTTGCCTTCCAGCTCGTCGGCACCCTGGTCTTCCTCAACCTGATGATCGCCGTCATTCTCGACAACTTCACGTCGCTCTCGGAGCAAAACCCGGACCTCGTCTCGCCAACCGACGTCGATGGCTTCATGGACGCGTGGGCGGAGCTCGACCCCGAGGCGAGCAACACGCTCCCTTCGGCGCGCTTGCCCGAGCTCATCATGAAGGTACCGCCGCCTCTCGGCGTCATGGGCGATGGCGACGAGGCCGACGCCACTGCACTCGCCAAGAAGCTCAAGGTCGACGCCAAGGGTGGCGTCGTCAAGTTCGCCGACGTGCTCCTTGCCCTCTCCCTCAAACGCTACCTCGACAAGTCTGACCTGACTGAGTCGGAACTCATCAAGCTCGAGAAGGACGTGGAGCTGCAGCTCACCAAAGCGCCGGTCGAGGAGTTCACCGCGTAAGAAGGAGGGGGTACAAGAGGGCTGTGGGTACGTGGCTATACAACAGGGGACGTGCCCGAGTGGTTTGGCGAGGACATTTGCCTGCCGGTCGGGTTTTCGTTTTTTTTGCTAGAGCGCAGTGGCCGTAGAGGCCGCGGGGTAATGAAAATGATGCATGTGTGATGTGGGTTTCGTATCTTGGACTCACTTCACACCCCTTCGGAACTCTTTCACAATTCACATGCTGCATGCTCGCGGCTCGGGCTCTTGGCTCGAGCTCGAGGACACGAATGTCGAAACCAAAGTTCGTACGGTGACCCCATGGTTGCAGTTGACCTTCGTGTGGTTGGTCTTTGTTGTCACGGCTGGCGTGTACCAGGTGCCTGCTACATTGCTCGGCGGCCACTGTGCCGATTCGACAGCGCCGTGCTCAATAGCCGATGAACTTGGTCTGTCCCCAGCACTGCAAGGCTGGCTGCCAGCGTCTTTCCTTCTGTGCAAAGGCCTCTTGGCGCTGCCTGCAGGCGTGGCGCTGCACGCCTATGGTCCTCGGCGCTGCCTGGTGCTCGGCATTGCCATGCTTGCCATCTCGACGGCCCTGTTCGCCGTCGCCCGCTCTTTTTACATGCTCCTGCTCCTTTATGTCGCCTTTGGCATTTCTTACTCGCTGTCGGGCCTAGTTCCGCTTGTGGTGTTCGTGAATGGCTGGTTTTCCGCGCAGCAGAAGGCCACCTCGATCGGCCTCCTCGTCACAGCCTTTTCCGCAGCCGGCGTTTTTTGGCCGCCCCTCACCGCATGGATAGCAGAGCGGCACGGCTGGCGCTTGGCCGCGGCGCTCCTGCCCTGTGCCGCTGTTGCGTTCGCGCTGCCGATAGCTCTATTCCTATTGCGGGACGGACGGGTAGCGGCCGTTGACGATGCGACGATAGAGCTCAATGCATGCAGCTCAATCGCGAGCTCAACGCATGCAGCTGTGGAATCGGGCACTGCAGAGGTGGGCCGCGCTCACCATGGCGCCTCTATGCATGCAGCTGTGGAATCGGGCACTGCAGAGGTGAGCCGCGCTCACCATGGCGCCGTGCGCTGCGCCCGTGGTGGCTTCCATCGAGGAGCCGACTGCTTGCCCGCATGGGTGTGCGACCCAGTACTGTGGCATCTGGCGGCCATGTCCTTCGAGATCCTTTACATCATCAACGCGGTCCAGGCTCTGCTCATCCTGTTTCTCTGCAGCGAGGAGGTGGGGATGACGCTCACGAGTGCGGGCATGTACAGCAGCCTGATCTTCGCGCTCAGCCTCGTGGCCAAGATCGCCTTTGGGCCGGCGCTCGATCGGAGCTCCACTCGCCGCCCTGCTGCCCTATTCGGCTGCTCGCTCCTCGCTCTTGGCTGCGGGCTCACGCTTCGCGTGCAGCGCGCACCGGGCGGGGGTCCCTTCGAGGTGCTCACCGCCAGCTCGCACCCGCAGCTGGTGGCCTTCAGCGTGTGCTTCGGTCTCGGATACGGCTCCAGCTTCACGCTCGTGCAGTCGCGCGCGGCCGCTCTCTACGGTCAGCTGGAGGGCTTCAGCAAGCTGCAGAGCACGCTCGCGGTCGCGCAGTATGCGGGCTCGTTTCTGGGTGTCCTCGTGACAGCGCAGCTGCGGCAGTCGACGGGCTCTTTTGTCCAGCCGTTTGGCATCCTCACACTCTTGGGGCTGCTCTCGTGCGTGCACTGCTGGTTTGTGTGTTCTCCTGGAGGGCCGCGAGGACTATAGTTGATAGCTGGACCGGGCTCTGCGGTAGACCCTTCGGTGTTCGGATCCGCACCTGCACCGTGACATTACTTTAAGTGCTTCGACGTTCGAGAGTCTCGCCTGGGTGTGTTCTCACAACTCACGTGAAGCCGATACCAAGCTCGTAATACGAGCTTCCACTTACGATCACCTTCCCGGCGTCCTGCAGTGCGCGCATCTTCGGCCGGAATTCTTTGAACGCGATTGACTTGCGATGGGCACCGAGGTAGTCTTCCTTCGACCGATATCTCTCAAGGATGACGTAAGAGAGGTTATCCTTGTCGCTCTGGGCCGCCTCGTAGGCGTAAAGAAACGGCTCGTTGTTGAGGCAGTATGATGCGGCAACCGACCACGCAGCGAGTAGAGATTTTGCAGACACGTCGTCACTGAAGCGCAGACCAACGATGAGCATGAACGCTTTTTCGCCGACAGCCTTGGAGTGGCCCGTTGAGGTCTGTGGTCCAGCCGAGAGGTGCACGGCGCCCAAGGTGAACAGCGAAGACAATATGGCCACCGCAGCGAGCTTGTAAAAATGCGTTTTTGGATTCGGCTCGCGCTGAGAAGCAGCCGCCCAGGGCTCCTCGAGACTCCAAACGAGTGGCTTCGGCATGTTACCGGTAGAAGTTTCGGTCGCGGTACTACCGCGCGGGAGTAAAAAGACATCGGGGGGAACCGGGACACACACGGGACACACACGGGACACGCGGGCCCACCAAATTCGTAACTCTTGACGGACCGGGGAGTTCTCCCCGCGCCCGCGCCGCACCCGCGCGCGTCGCCCACCACTCTGACTCCGGCGCGTGTGACCGGCAGGCCCGAAGGCCCCCACACCCGGATTAACATATAGTCTCGGGGAATTAAATGTTGCAGAGTGCATATAGCCCCATATAGGCTTAATATCCCTGCCATCCGCGCTCTCGAAACCCGGCGGCGGCGATCCGCTGAAGCACGTTGTGCTGCTGCTGCGCGCCAGTGCCTCCGCCGGCGGTCTGGAGGCGCCGACGTTGCTCGTGCTGCGGCACACCCCCGGCCGAGCAAGTGTAGTTGTCGCCAGGCTAGCCAGGCAGCGCATCGTTGAAATCAAGGTGCGGTGCGAGGCTCGTGAAGTGGAAGTAGTAGCCGCCCAGCAGCGCAGCCGCACGCAGGTCCGAGTAGATGCGGGGGCTCGCTGACTTCATCACCATCAGAGTATTGGCGTCGCGCAGGTGCGCGAGGACGGTCAGCAGACCTGTGGCGGCGCGCGAGGCTGAGACGACCCACCCATCGGGATGACCCACCCACGGCCATCGGGAGGGGGTTAGACCTTCACGCCCTATTCTTCTTGCCAGGCGAGCGTGCCCGACGGCGCGAGACGCCATCGGGCGCCGCCTCGGCAGGCGCCTTTGCGGGCATGAGCGGCGGTGGGAACACTTGCGGCGACCACACGCGACGAAGCACGAGGAGTGGCATGAGGACGTACGCACCGTAGACGGCGGTGACTAACCAAGGCTGGGAGGTGGCATGCGGACCCAGGTACTGCTCGGCGAGCACGATGGGCATTATGGTCAGCAGCACGGTGGAGTACACGATGGCCGGCACGCGAATCCAACTGCGCTGGCGCGCGAAGGCGTACATGGCAAGCATGTAAAACGGCGCCTGCACAAGCACCTCGAGCCAGATCGCTACCTTGAACCAGATTGGGCGCGCGAGCACGAGCGGATCCGCCGTCTTGCCCCACCAGTGGATGGCCCGTACGAAAGGCTCCGGAGGCCAGAGCGGCAGCGGAGCCCCATTCTTTCCATACGCGGACGGATCTTCGATGAGCACTTGCTCAAAGTCGATGAGGTACGTGATGAGCGTGCCGAGGACGAACCATACGATGAGTGCGGCGTCGCGCGACTGCATCGGCGGCAGCGCCTCGCCCGCAGGCCTGGGCGGCAGCGGGAAGAAGCGCGAGACACGCGCCTGGTACTCGGCGTACAGAGGGTACTTGCGTGAGGACAGATTTTCGGTCACGTCGAGCGATGCTTGCGGCAGCAAAAAGAGGAGGCTGAGGAAGAAGGCACCAGCCATCGTCCAGTTGAGCAACGGCGCGCCTGCGGCGATAGAGAAGAGGTAGAAGACCCACCAGAGGCTCACCTCGCAAAAGTAGTTCGGATGGCGGCTGTACGCCCACAGCCCCGTCATGATGAAGCCGTGCGCGTACTCCGACCCAAGGGGCTCGTTGGCGCCGATTCGTCGAAACTTTTCAGTCTGGAAGACGTACATCTGGCGGTCGGCCACGGCCTCGCCCACGACGAGCAGGAGGTAGAGGAGGGCGGCGGCGGCGTCGATTCGGTTGAGCGGTGGCGCGTCCGCACGGACATTGTAGGCCGCTGGCGAGGTGAACGCGAGGATGACGAGCTGTTGGAAGCCGCAGATGAAGAGAAAGTTGAAAAGCTCCCAAACGCGACTGAAGCCTGGCCAGGAGCGGACCTCCTTCCAACGATGATCCTCTCCGCCCGAGAAGCCGCCCTTGATGGCAAAATTATAGGTGAGGCGCCCCCCCCACACCGTCGTCAGAACGGCCATGAGGAGCTGCCGCGCGTTGGGTGCGGACCAGTACCAGTGCCAGCAATAGAGCATTGGGAGGACGGACCACAGCCGATCGACGATTGATGGGTCTGAGAAGCCCTTAGTAGGTATTGTGCGCAGCGAGTACAGCCAAAGCACCAGGCAGACCGCGAGCGTCACGACCACCTGACGCGCCCAAGGGTCGTCCCAGCACTGGCGCGGGTCATGCACGCACGTGGCCGCCGAGGTGCATGTGAACCAGATGCACGTGATCGACGCGATCTGGATGACGGCGCCGGCGAGCGCTTTGCCAGCCGTGGGCGGATCCACTGTGCCTTCCAGGGTCTTTGGAATGGTGCCGGTCAGCGTGGTCATGTCGACACGCGAGAGAGATTTGGCGCGCAATTGCGTCAAACTTGAGCGCGGGTTTCGGCGCCACGCAAAGTCTGGATCGCACGAGGGCCGCGCGTATGTTCTCATACATTTGTTCATTTTTGAAACGAGGCCCTACGCAGCGAATCTTGTCCGGG
>Ga0209550_10002572_pt1 | contig 17418 bp, 5 predicted proteins | sample LauGreSuBDMM15SN_2_FD_187567 | JGI IMG/M metagenome (GOLD analysis project Ga0209550, IMG submission 187567) | Freshwater lake microbial communities from Lake Michigan, USA - Su13.BD.MM15.SN (SPAdes) (version 5) | ecosystem: Environmental > Aquatic > Freshwater > Lake | place: Lake Michigan, USA...
AATTAATATTAAAAAATTTGATATTCTTAATATTTAAATGAATAATAATAAATTTATTTAAATGTTGTTAATAGATAAATATCAAATAAATTCAAAAGAAGATATTAAATATAATAAAAATTTATACTATAAACTATTAAATTATTCTTCAATATATAGTAATATTTTAGAAGAACTTGAGTTTGTTAAAAAAAATTTAACTTTTAATGATTTTGTTTTAAATTATAAAAAATATAAAAAAAAAATAGAAAAAGACAAAATAAATAATTTTAAAAAATTACCTAATATTTTAATTCATGGACATACTGCATCTGGTAAAAAAACATTAATTAGAATGTTATTAAAAGAAATTTTTGGTGATCAAGTTGAAAATATTAAGCAAGAAACTTATAATATATGTGGTTATGGTAATTCAGATACTGAAGTAACAATAACTCAATCAAATTATCATATGGTTATAGAACCAAATAATTCCGGAATAGATAAATATATCATTCAAGAAATTGTTAAAGAATATGCAAAACAAAGTTTAATGCAGATATTTACAAATGAAATACCTTACAAAGTTATATTTATTAATAATGTTGATAATTTATCTTATTATGCGCAAACATCTTTGCGTTGTACTATGGAAAGATATCATAAAACATGTAAATTTATTTTATGTGGTTATCAAATATCTAAAATTATAAAACCATTAAGATCAAGATGCTTGAATGTTAGAATACCAAGAGCAAATGAATATGAACTATTTGATTATTTATTAGAAATTTCAATTAAAGAAAAAATAAATATATCACCAAGTACAATTAATTATTTAATTAAAAATTCTGATTTAAATGTTAAAAGCTGTATTTGGTGGTTAGACTATTATAAAAATAAAATATATGATTATAGTACTTCTTGGAAAAAATATTTAAATTCTTTAGTTGAGTTTATTCATCATACTTATATAAATAAAAAAAAAGCAAACTTAAGTATTATTATAGAAATTAGAAATATTTTAAATAATATATTAATAACTAATATAACTGGTTCTGAACTTATGGTTGAACTATTAAATCAAATAATTTCATCTCATCCAGAGTATCCTGATCAATTATTTGGAAAGATATTTGAAATATTTTCAGTATATGAAATTAGATTATCTAAAGGCAAAAGATCAATTATTCATATTGAAGCATTAATTATGAAATTATGTTACATTTTTTATAATTACAAGTAAAAGTATTTAACTAGTTATATATATTAACTATTTAGTTATGAATATTTCATTTACTTTATCAAAAAATAATTTTCCAGAATTAAATATATTATCAGATGATGAATTAAATATAATTGGTAAACAATTATTTATTGAATGGTATAAAAAAACATATGAATCTAATTATAATCAAATTGATATTGATAATAAATTAGAATTAATTAATTCTAAATTATCAAATCAAATTAATTTATCTTTATCTAATTTTATGGGTACAATTAATTCAAATGTTGAACAATTAACTAGTACAACCAAAGAATTATATGGTTTATCAAAATCAAATAAAAAAGGAGAAATATTTGAAAATATAATTGAAGATATATTTAAGACTACTTTTTTAGATTATTCTTATACTAATACATCTAATATTCCACATCATGCAGATGGAATGATAGTAGGACCATCAGGTTTAAAATCATTAATTGAAATGAAAAATTATACAAACATTGTAAATGCAGATCAAATAGAAAAATTAAAATATGATATGAAAGCTACAGGTATATCATACGGTTTATTAATGTCAACAAGTTCAGCAATACAAGGTAAGAAAAATATAGATATTGAAGTTTTTGTATATGAAAATAAAACATATACTATTGTCTATATTGGATATGTATTTGATCAAACTCATAAAATAAATACAGGACTTTTACTTTTAGAACATTTATATAAATTATCTAGTAATTTTATTCAAAATAATACTAATCATATTCATAATATGATAGATAAAGATTTAGAACAATTAGAAGAATTAATAAATTCAATGTCTCATCTAAAAACTAAATATTTATCAATGGAAAAAATATTTAAAGATCAACTTGATGGATTTTATTCTATTTTAAGAGAAACAGAATATTCATTAAAATTATCAGTAGAAAGAATATGGTCTAATATTGATCATAAATTTAATATTTTAATTATTGATTCAGAAAAAATTATAGATTTTTTTCGAGAGACAAAAGGATATATTTTATTAACTAGATTATTTGATAATATATTAAAAGCAGAAGATATAAAACTAAATTTAAATGATCAACAAATAATTGAGCTATATTTATTAAATAAAAAAATAGGAATAATAAAATTAGTATCAAAAAGATTGGATATAATATTTGATATACCAGATATTAAATTATCAATTAATGAATCAAATTATTATATTAATTGCAAGTTTATAAGAACAATAATTAAAGATATTAAATTAAAAAATAATACATACATATCTTAAACTATATTTAAAACTTTTTTAGTTTTTTTAACTATTTTTGTAGTTGTTTTTTTTTCAGTTAAAACTTGTTGTTTAATTTCTGACCATTTATTATATATTTCTAAAAAATCATTTAATTCTAATTTCCATTGATCTTTTTCAGATATTGATTGTATTTTTTCTAATTCTTTTAATTTATTATCAAGTTTTTCTTGAAGTTCTGTAATTTTTTCTTCTGTTAATGAAAATAAAGCCATAGATGTTATATATTCATATGATTTATCATTATTTTCAGTATTTTCTTCATCTTCATTATCAGCTATTTTATTTAAAATAGCTAATTTTGGAAATTTAAGTTCAATTAATTTATCTAAAATTACAGTTTTTTTTTGTTTAAAAACAATAATTTTTCCATCTAATACATATTGAATAAATTTCATTTTATATTGAAGTATATCAACTTCATTATTTAATTTATTTAATAAATAATTTTTTCTTTTAGTATACATATCAAGTCTAACTTGATAAAATTCATTCAAAATATCTTGAGGTGAATAATATTTTTTTATAATTCCATTTGGATCATATAAATACATATTATTTGTTGAAATTCTAGATGTTAATTTTAAATTTTTATATAATACTTTATTTTTTAAAAGTTTTTGTAAAATATCTTCATCAAATACTATAGTAAATTCTATATTTTCATCTGTATTATTTGTTGTATATGATATAATTTTTTTTTTAACTATTTCATCTTCTAAAAATTGTTTATAATCATCTGTCCATATACCAATTGGTAACTCGGTTACTCTAACACTTGTTTCATCAATTACTTGGTATTTTCCATAGATCAAATATGATCCAGGCTTATTTGCTGATAATATCGATCCTTTAAATCCTTTATACCAAGGATTTAAATCTTTACATTCTGATAATTTTTCTTCCATCATTAATATTAAATTTTCAGCAATGTCTTTAGGTGAATATTTTGGTACTGTTGTCGAAAAACCTGTACCTATACCTTTTGTACCATTCACTAAAATCATCGGTAAAATTGGAATAAACCATTCAGGTTCAATTTTCTGACCATCATCATCTAAATAATTTAAAATAGCATCGTCATCAAATTTATATAATGATCTTGTAATTTCAGGAGTAATATAGGTCTGAATATATCTTGCTGATGCATGATCTGTACCACCTTGCAATCTTGATCCAAAAGTTCCTGAAGGTACTAGAACATTAATATTATTTGATCCAACAAAATCTTGTGCCATTTTTACAATAGTACCAACTACAGATGCTTCTCCATGATGATAAGAAGTTTTCTCTGCAACATATGCTGCTAATTGAGATACTCTAATTTCTTTATCTTGTGTATAAATTTTCTTTAAAAATGCACCATATAATACTTTTCTTTGAGATGGTTTTAAACCATCGCAAACCGATGGTAAAGATCTATCACAATCATCATATGAAAATAAAATTAATTCTTTATTGATAAAATTAGGAATTGATATATTTTTTCCAGTTTGAGGAATAATTTTTTTTTTATCATTACCCATTAACCAAGCTTTTCTATCATTTGATCTATCTTTTTCAAATGCTAATGTTATTGCTTCTCTAGTATCATCATTATATTTTCTAGTAATAGTTTTTTCAATAACATCATCTTCTTCTTCTGAATCATTTTCAACTATTTTTGTTAATTTTTTTGTTAATTTTTTTGTTAATTTTTTTGTTAATTTTTTTGATTCTGTATTACCAGAATTAATAGATTCCGTATTACCAGAATGATATGCTTCTGTATCTTCTGGTATTTTTATATTATCAGATCCACCAGAAACATTTTCATAAGTATAATTTAACAGTTTTTCTTCTAATCCAGTAAAATATTCTTTTGCTTCTTCTTTTGTAGATGTACCTAACCCTTTATAATATTTAATTCGATACGATGAAACATTTATTTTATTTTTCCAATTTTCATATTCAGTCAAGTTATAGAATTCTAATATTTCTTTTCCTTTAGTTGCTTTTACAATGGGTGTTTGTAATGCAAATATAAAATTACATGTTTTAACTAATGATGGCCAGAAAAAATCTATAAAATTAATTAACAAACCTTTAATATGAAACCCATCTACATCTGCATCAGTCATTATAATAATTCCATTATATCTTAATTCTGATTTATCTTTATATATTTTACCTTGTTGCAGACCAATTATTTTCTTAATATTTGCAATTTCTTCATTTTTCATAATTTGTGTTGATGTTGCTTCTCGCACATTTAGAAGTTTACCTTTCAAAGGAAAAACTCCAAATCTATCTTGACCAACTACGCCTAAACCTGCCATTGCAAGAGCTTTAGCTGAATCTCCCTCTGTTAATATTAGATAACATTGATTAGATTTTTTAGTTCCAGCCCAATTTGCATCTTCAAGTTTTGGAATACCTGCTATTTTTGAAGTTTTTTTACCATCTGTTTTTTTAAGAAGAGAATCTTGTTTCATTTTAACAAGATTAATTACTTGATCAACAATACCTGATGCATAAATTTTTTTAATAAATTTATCAGATATTTCACAGGTAGAACCAAAATCATTAACTTTTGTTTGTAAAGTTTCTTTTACTTGAGAACTAAAAGATGGATTGATAATTATTGAATTAATAAAAACTATTATATTTTCTTTAATTGAACTAGGTTTAATTATTAAATCTTTATGTTTTTTAATAATTTGACTTTTGATTTTTTCAATTATAGTATCAACAATATAGTTTACGTGAGTACCTCCACGATAAGTACATATTCCATTTACAAATGATACTTGTTTAAAATCATTATTTGGTGCATATATCACACCAATTTTCCATCTAGGATTAGTATCTTCATAAATTATTTCATAATTATTTTTTGAGGTTTTTTTAGAGTCTTTAGAATTTTCAGTGTCATTTTCATTTTCATTATCATTTTCATCATTTATTTTTAAATCTGGAATATTAAATTTATAAAATTCGATATATTTTTTATAATTATTAAAAATAATTTTTTTATCATTAAGATAAACTGTAATATGATTATAAACACCTGCCATATCATATACTCTCTTTTCAAATAATGATACAATGTCAGATGTTAAAGATGATAAACCAAAACGTGCTAAATCTGGTTTAAATGTAATACAAGTATAAGATTTTGGTGAATCTGATTTTAGTTTAGTTATTTTTGGTTCTTCTTTAATACTCATATTATCTTTAAATTCTTGATAAAATTTAAGTTTTTCATCAGAATCAACTGTTTCAACTGTAAAAAAAGTAGAATAAATATTTGCTAATTTAGCACCATAACCATTACGACCACCAGTTGTTCTATCTTGATCATCATCATAATTTGATCCAGTTAATAATTCTCCAAAAACTAATGAAGGAACATATAGTTTATGTTCTTGATGAATTTTAACTGGTATTCCTAAACCATTATTCCAAACTGAAATTGTATTTGTATCAGAATTAATATTAACTTTAATTATATTACAAGTACTATCTTCTTGTACACGATCTCCTGCATTTACAATAATTTCATCAAAAATTTTATATAATCCAGGAGAAAAATTTATTTCTTTTTCTACAATTTTATCATTTTCTGATGAATAAATCCACATCAACTCTTTTTGAATTTTAACACTTCCTATATAGGTATCTGGACGTATTAAAATATGCTCTATTGGAGTTTTTTTTTGATATTTTTCTTCGATTGTTTTAGGTGTTTTTTTATTTACCATTTTTGATTTCATTATATATTACATGATAATATGACAAATCTTTAAATATTTCAATTTTTTATTTATTTAAAAAATAAATACTAAATATATTAAATGAATAATAATTTAATATATACATCGAATTATGTAAGAAGTGTTACTTCTAATGATAAAAAAAATAAAAATAATAATAATAATAAAGAAGAACAAGATCAAGAAAAAAATAACCAACAATCATATATTATGAACAAAGGGATTAAAGGAAACTCTAATAAAATCTTAGATATAAATAATAAAGTAAGAAAATATGAAGATAATAAAAATATTAGAATATCAAGAGTTAATATAGACTCAAAAGATAGAAATCTATATTCAAAAAATATTTTAGATACAAATATATATTATTTATCTTCAAATCCAATTAAAATAATATCTAATAATATAAATAATTCAGATATAATAATAACACATTTTAATCATCCATTTTCTATAAATAATCATATTGTTATACAAGGTGTACAAAGCATGAATGTAATTCTAGAAAATGCAATAACATTTATTGCAAATACTTCATATGCAAGAATAAATCATAAAGCACATGGTATAGATTTTAATACAATAAATTCAATGTATATTGAAATTAATGGATTTATTGGTAATTTAAATAATAATACTGATTATAATAATATACCTATTAATAGAATTAATAGTGTACAACAAATATTTCCAACTATGTCAGAATCAGAATTAAGTAATCAAGATTATTATTATATAAATATGAATTCAATCATTGCTAATTTTTCAGATACATATTCATTAAGTTCAATATCAATCATTTTTAAAGATATTAATGGAATTGATTTAAATTTAATTAATGCAAATTTTCCAACAAATATTTTTCAAGCAAATGGATATCAAGTTATTACAAATGTTACTACTCATACTTATACAATTAGTTTAAATATAGATAATAATATTTCAATAAGTAGTTGTGGTGGAAATTCAATTTGGGTTAGTAAAATTATAAATTTTATTCAAGGTTATTTATATAATAATTATTATAAAATTCCATTAAAAAATACATTTTATAATGTTACTAAAATAAAATTATTATCAACGGAATTTCCAAATACAGAAAAAATTATTAAATCAATTCCACTAAATAAGAAAAATAATTCTTTTTATTGGAAATTAGAACAAGATGGAAATACAATATATTCAATTAATTTAATACCTGGTAATTACACTTTAAATTCATTACAGACAACTTTACAAGATGCAATTCAAGCAATTAAAAGAGATACATTAACAACTATTAATGCAAATACAACAGAATATTCATTTTATGAAAATACTATTTGTAATATTACATTAAATGGAAATAATGATTTTTTTTCTATTGAATTTTTCTCAACAATATTTATTCCAAGATTAATAACATATAAAGAACCTAGTGGTTATACAGACTCTGTCGGTAGATTAATTATTAATCATCCAAATCATAGACTGACTGTAGGAATTATTATAAATATAATAAATGCAGTAGAAACAAATAGTATTCCTCAAGATGTTTTAAATAACTCATTTACAATTGAAAAAATAATTGATGAAAATACGTATCAACTTAAATTACCTAAATACAATATTCAAGCAACCTTAACTCAAATTACAAATGGAGGTGATTCTACAGGTATAACTTTTCCAGTTAAATCTCAACTTTTATTTGATAGATTAGATACAATTGGTAATTTAATTGGTTTTCGTAATGTCGGACAACCATATTCAATAACAAATTTTTCTTATATTAATTCAAATACAAATTTATATCAATATGATTTAATAGATACAAATTTACAGTATATTAATAATGCAATTAATTTATCTGGTGATAATTATTTTTTAATGACATCACCAATTTTTAAAGATTCATATAATACAGGAAATGTTGATAATATATTTGCTAAATTAATATTATCAGGAGATCCAGGATCAGTTTTATTTAATCAATTTATACAATTAGGAGAAACATTTAAAATTCCAATAGCATCATTTTCAGAATGGGAAGTTTATTTTTATAATTCAAGCGGTGATTTATATAATTTTGGAAATTTAGAACATTCTTATACATTAGAAATTTACGAAGAAATAAATAGATTAGATTAAAAACTTTTATTAATCATTAATATTCCTGCATATTGATTTTTAATAAAACGATAATAACTATCTGAAAAATTTAGTAATTGAGTAACAACTTCTTTATATAATGCTTGATAATATATTCCAATTTCTTTTATATTTTCAAGTAATTTTGAATTTTCTTCTGTATTTTCTAAAAGTGATATTTTAGAAATAATTTTAGAAGAAATTTTATTAAATATTTTATCCATGTCTAGTTCTACTGGTTCATCAAATTCTGTTATTTTAAAATTTAACATTATTTTTATAAAATCATAACTTAAATAACCATCTTCTAATAAATCAGTTGTTACATATTTTTTTAAATCAACTAATGCAATTTCTATTTTAGCAAGTATACGCTTATCTGGTTCATCTTCTGGTAATCTTTTTTTAAAGTCATAAAATAATAACTTTTCAATATTCATAATTAAATTTGATCCTAAATATGTTGTTAAAATATGATTAATTGTTCTTGCTTCAAATAATCTTAATGGATTTGATAATAATATATTTTCATACATTCTACCATCAATAAATTTAGAAATTGGTTCCATATATTTTTTTAATAAATTAATTTTTTGTTTAAAATTAACTAGATTTTCTTGATTTAATGTTTTCATTTCTGGTTTAATTAATGATATTGAAGAATATGATTTTTCATTTGTAAAATTAATAATAGGAATATTTAATGCACTATCATAAATATTGCACATATTTAAATGAATAAAAAATTTTTTATCAAAATTAATTATATTATCCCATACATATGTATACATTATTGGTGCTTTAGAATTTTGTAAAATTCCTTGATAAATTTTTCTAAAATATTCAATACTTTTATCTATTGTTATTTTACTCTCATTTTGTAGGACATTATTAGTAGGATTTAATAATACATATGTTGTTTTTATTGGATAATTTAAGCTATCGTCTAGTTTTTTTAATAGTTTTATTTTATTTTTATTTTTAATATATTGACGCTCTTTTGTATTTGTATTATCTGTTTTTTCTAATAATGTTGTACTTTTATTCATTTTACTTGATGTTTTTTTAATTAATTTTTCTGAATCTGTTCTAATTTTAAAACTAACATCATTTATTAATTTTTTCCAATCACTATCTTCTTGTAATTTTAATCCAGAAATATCAATTTTGTCAAAACTTGTAAATGTAGGAATATTTTCAATAATTTTAAAATAATCATATTTAATTTCGAAAAAATTTAAATATTCAATATCTCTAGAAAATGTTTTATTTAATAATCTATACCAATATATATTTTGTAATAATAAATATGTTTTAAAAATATTTTTAATATTTATTGGAACATTTCCTTTTATTTCATCCATATTTTTAAGTTTATATAATAATACATTTTCGTAGTCATTTACAAATTTAATTGGTGTGTTAGTATACAATATATTTTTATTAATTTTATAATCAAAGATACTATTATGTAATTTTTCATTTTTAATTATTTTTTCTAATAGATATTGTAAATTCTTTTCTATTAATCTTTCTTTAATATATTTACATTTATCTTCTATTATATAATGCATTCTTCCTTCTATAATATAATCTATAACTGTTTTACCTGCTTGATCTTTTATATATACATTAGCACCTGACTTAATTAATGTATCAATTAAACCATAATTAATTATTAAACATTCTTTATTTTGTTCTCTTTCTTCATAATTATATGAATAAAATATTGGATAATATTTTTTTATAGAATTTATTGTTATTACATCTGATGTAAAATCACCATCATCATATATATCATAATCTTCATCTTCAATTAATTTATAATCTAAAAAATTTTTACTAACATCTAATAAATTATAACTAATATCAATTAGTCCAACTTTATCAATTAAACTTTGAGTATATGATGAAAAGTTATATGTATAATCTTCTGAAGGTAAATATATATCAATAATATTATTTAAATTAATATCATATAATTTTTCATTATCAATTATAGAAGTAAATGCAAGCTTAATATTTTCTTGAATTGAAACGTTAATTAAATTATTTACATAGTCAATACTTAATTTTTCATATAATGAATATATTGAACTTCTAATTATTTCATGTTTATACATATTTGGATATCTTAAATTATTTAATTCTTTAAATGAATCCTCATAATATCTTTTACCTTTAAAACTACGTCTATTTTTAACATTATATAAGTACTTGTATACAAATAATTCTATTAGATCTTTATCAATCATACTTTTTATATAATTTTGTTTATCAGCTTCAGTATTAATATCAAAATAATCTAATAATTCATATTTACACTCATTTATGTCATCATCTTGTTTTAAAACTAAATTAAAATTAAAATTACTCAAATCTATATCTTCTAATTTAGGATTTGAAGATATATCATGAATATGATCAAATATAAATTTTTGAATTATGTTTTTAACTATATTATTATAATCACCGCTATTCAAGTTAGATTTTTTAAATTCATCTAATTTAGGTAAAAGATTAAATTTTTCATCTTCAATACAGTTTATAATAGGTAATAAATTTAAAGATTGATGAAATTCTAATGGGTTTGGATAATATTCTGGATTAACAAAACCATTAAATAAACGTTCAAAACAAATTACTGTTTTTGTTAATGAATCTAATGGTAAAGGTATTCCTAAATCATTTATCATTGGTTGATATTGATAATTAGCTGGATCTGGGTCTATAAATATTTGATCTGAAATAATTCTTGTAAATTCTCTTTTTAAATCAATAGATAACGCAAAAGATTTTTTAATAATTTTATTAATCATTAATTCATTTATTTGTATATTAATAGCTCTTTCTTGTAATATTTTTTGTATTTCTTCTAATATTTTTTCTGCAATAAATTTTGTTAAATTATGATTTGAATTATAAAATCTATTAATTTTTGTACTATCTTTATCTGATGCTAATACTAATAAGGCACTTTGAATACTAAAAATATCATGATATGGTGATTCTGGTATTGGGGTTTGAATAACCATTCCTAATGCATTTAGTCTTCCTACATTAGTAGTACGAACTTGTACATTTATATCTTTTTCAGCTTGCAATAAAATAGCATCAATTTCTATTGCATTATTATTTTGCGCATTTAAATCATCAGATCTTATACTAGTTAAATTATTGATCTTTTCATTTGATCCTTTTAATACAAGTTTTGATTGGAATATACCAATTATAATTATATATAAATATTCATAATTTCTATATATATATCTTTTATCTATAGTTAATTTATTTATCAATTTAAATGCATCTGCGATAGAATCAAATAATAATTTAATATTAAATGATGACATTATTTTGTATAATAATAAATTTTTATTTAAATTTACATTAAGTTTTCTATTAATATAATCTACTATATTCAAGTTATTAAATCTAATATTAATATCTAAACTATTGACTACCCTTGAAAAATCTAGATTTAATACATTTTGTTGCATAGCAACTGGTGCATTACTTTCATATACAACATCTAACATTTTTTTAATAACTCCAGAAATATTAATTTTATTTGGATTTATTTTTTTATACATATCATTAAATAATTTTATAAAACCAAGATATAGTGACGATACATTATAATCATCTAGTCTAATATTTTTTAATCCAAAATTTTGTTCTATTTCAAGTTCATGAGTAAAATTTGAGAATAAATTAGATGAAACAATATAAATTTTCTTGTCTTTTTTCTTGTCTATTTTGTCATCTACTTTTTCTGTTAAAGTTAAAGTTAAGTTATTACATTCATCTATAGCTTGTTCAAATTCAGGTAATGTAGTTAAATTTGAATCATTATTTATTCCATCTAAATCCAATTTAGTAAAATGTACTGTTTTATAATTATCACCCAAAACTAATTCTGTTTTATTATATTTTTTATATGCATCTAAAGAACTATAAACACAATTTGCAGTATCATACATAGACAGTGCTTGTTGAGTAACTGAATTTGATAAAAATATTTTTTTAAGTACATTTGTAAATAAATATGCATTATCACACATTACTTGTGCAATAGATCTAGATCTAATAATTTTTTGATCTAGAATAATATTACTAACTCGATCTATTAATATTTCTACATCTTGAGGTAATTGTAATTCATACTCAGGTCTCATTTTATCTTCTGGCTTAATTTCATCAATCGATTTATTAAATTCTATAATTTGTTCTTTTAATTTTTCATATAAAGATGAACAAGGTATTGCACAAAATAGTTGATAATAATAAAATATATTTAAAGTTGCTAAAAAAATTTTTAGATGATATTTCATAGCAGATGCAATAATTTCATAATATTTAAAATTATCAGCAACAGGTATTTGAGTATTAAATAAATCATTTATTCTTTTACCTAATTGTTTAATTAAAGATAAAACTAATCCTTGTTCTAAATCTAATAAACCAGCTGGTACATCTGTAATATTAGTTCTAAATTGAGGAATTAAATTTGTAATAGATGTATTTTCATTATCTTCTCTTAAATTTCTATTAACAGGTCCTTCTAGAAGATCTAGTGGATTATTATTTCTTATACTATAACGTAGATTTCTAAAATTAATATTAAAAAAATTCATCTGGAGTAATGCTTCTTTTTTTGTTATTAAATCAGGATCTATAATATTATTCATTAATACATTAAAATTTGGTTCATTAAGTGGCATATCAGTATTTATGAAATTATTTGGAATATTAATATTTTCTATTACTTTATGAATTTCATTTGGTTGTAATAATCCTGCTACAAGTTGTATATTTTGATCAAACACAAAATGTAGATATGATAATATTATGCGAATATTATTTTTATATATATTTCTAATCCTATTTATTCCTGAATAATCACCATTTTCATCATTATTGTTAAAAAAATTATTAACATTTTTATTACCAGGATTATAACATTCTCCATTACTTAATACATTTCCGTTAGTATTTCGAATTATATCTCTAAAATCTTTAATACAATTAAAAAATCTTTGAATAGATAAAAAATCAGATTGACTCATATTAAAATTAGCATTTCCAATATTAATTCCATTTAATGGTGCAACTGGAAGTACTCCTGGAAGTACTCCTGGAAGCACTGCTCCATAATCACCAGTAATTGTAAATAATCTTTCAAATATACTTGCAGGATTAATTGGAGCTGCAGCATTAGCACGTGCTCTAAATATACTACCTGGTTTATTTGGTATAGAATTAATTAAATTTTTAAAACTAGTATTATAAATATCAAAAGCTGCATTAAAATCTATAAATGATTCTGGGTCTAGTTGTATATTCCTATTTAATAAAAATTCAGCTTGGGTATCTAATAATCCAATAAATTTTTTTAATTTATTTGTTTCTAATTTAATTTTAATATTATTATATATTGTTCTTGTATATAAATTTATATTTACCGGATCTTTTGATCTATAAGTATTATAATTTATTGGATCTATTGGAACTATTTGTGATTTTAAAAGTGTAGGAAATATACCTGTATTTATTTCTGTATTAATTATAGTATCAATAATCCATCCATTAATGTTAACAATGTTAGATTTAATTGAATCAAAATTTACACTTTTAATACTAGTATCTTGTTGTCTAACTTTATTATATAAAAATTGTAATATATTTATTACAAATTCTTGTGTATAATTTTCAAATTCTGAATCTGAATTTAAATTTCTAGCAGAAAATTTTATAATAAAATCATTCATTTTTTCTTTAATATTATCTAAGTTGTCGATTAAACCTAACATACTTAAGACTAATCCATAGATTATTGATGAACCATATAAATTATTTGAAATATTTGGATCAATATTTTTTTCATTATAAAAGTCTATAAAATTATTCCAAGTAAAATCTATCCGATAATTCATTTGTTTATGTAAAATAATATTATTAGGATTAGCTCTACGTACCAGAGCAGGAGATGTTGGAATAAAAGGTACTGCTATAGGAGGAGCACCAGGATCACCATAAATAAATATATCAGGTAAGCCAACACCCAATCTATCATTTGCAGGAACTCGAGCACCAACATTATAATGATATATATCATGTAAAAAATTATCATTATCAATTATAAAACTTTTATTTGTATTAACAAATGCATTATATAAAGCTGCAGTTTTTTGAGATGGTATTAATTTATTTTGAAATAAATTTAATCGAGCAAAATCAATATTAATATCATTATTAGTACCAGCATTATTATTATATAAACCATTAAAATCAGTATTAATTGAATAAACTAAACTAGTTAATAATATTTTATTTTCTTTTGATTCTGTTGAATTTAATAATAAAATATCAATAATTTTCGCAATTTTTTGATCTACATCATAAGGATCTTGTATAGCTATAGCTCCTGGGATAGCTTGTGGTTCTATATATCCTGATATTTTTTGACCAAATAAAAATAATATATAAATACTTGTAACTAAATCAGCACCATATAGTTCTTTATATTTTTTTGATTCAAATACACGTCTTAGACATAAATATAAATTTTTAAAATACCATTCAATTATTTTTTCTTTTTCTAAATCACTAATTTTAAGAGCTAATAAAATTGGAATAAAATATTCAATAATATTTTTATTTTTGTTTAACAAATCTCTAAATTTTTGTCGTTCGATTTCTGCAAGCGGTGCTAGATTTCCTGGTAATGGAGGTAAATTTATTATATTATAACCTGGAGTTAGACCCATTGCATTATTTATTATAGTATCTCTCGTACCAAGAGTTTTATCTGTTAATTTTTCAATTAATTTTTCTATTTCACTAATATTTTTTAAATAATTTAAAATTTCTGTATCTTCAACCGTTTCGATACTTATTTTAATAAATGATTTAATCTGTTCTTTTTCATCATGAATATTTATATTACGTTTAATTTTATCAATTAATTGTTGTTTTTTAGCATCACTTGAAAAAACATTTAAATCATCAAGTTTTTTATCAAGTTCTTTTACAATTTGTTCAATTATAATATTTGTATTTTCTGTAATGTCTTGATATTTCAGATTAATAACATATTTTAAAAAATCATATATTTTATCACCAAAATCTTTATAAATTTTTGTAATTATATTTTGTTGTTCTTTTTGATAATCATTATCATTATTATTAAATTTACCGTATGGGTCATCTATTATTTCATCTATATTTTTTTTCTTTAAACTAAATTTTTTCCTTAGATTTTCAATTTCAGATTTAACTAAATCTTCTAAAATATCTTCAGTTCTTGTAGTTGAAATAATTGTTTTACTATCTTTTATTTTTTTTGTAACTTTTTCTTTTACTTTTTCATCTAAATCACTAACATATTTTAATAAATTATTAATTAAACCAATATTTTCTTTAAAATCTTCTAAAATATTTTGAGAAATATCAAATTGCGTATATGATATATCTCGACTAGTTCGATCATAAGGATCTTCTTTAAATACGGCATATCCATTTTCATCATAACTAATTATATCATTCTTACATATATCTACACTATTAAAACTTGCATCTGTATCATTACTCATAAATGCTTTAACAAGTATATCTGTAATCTTGTTATAATTAATATTTTTAGAATTAGGATTAGAAATAATATTAGATGGCATATGATCATCTGGACAATTATCAATATTAACAAGTGTTGCATAATGTAAAGGTGTTAAATTTTCTGAAGTAACTGCATTAATATTTGCTTTTTTTTCAATAAAATATTTAACAATAGATGTATATTTCTTTTGAACTGCTAAATGTAATGGTGTTACATTAAATTTATCATATGAATTAATAAAAGCACCATTAGCTACTAAATAATCTATAAAATGTAATTTTTTTGATTCTGACATTTTAATATCATCTATCATTAATACTTTATGAAGTATAGTTTCATCATTCAGTTTTGCATTTAATTTTACTCGAGTTGATAATATATATTTTTTAACCTCTGCAATATTTCCTTGTTCAACAAGTATAAATAGTTTTGAAATTTTTTCTATATCTTCTTCTATTGGGGGAGCAATAATACTTGCAAATGTTTTTTTAATATTTGAATTAAATGGTTTTTTAAAAGTATTCATTTAATATTATATTTGATAAAAATATTTAATTTTTTTCATAATTATTATAATGTCAAGAAAACTAACTCTTAGTAATTCAAGTATATTATCTAACACTAATAGTTCTATTAGAAATACTAATTTATCAACTACGTCTACATCGTCTAATTCATCAACTTTTACTGCATCAAATTCTGCATCTGGTATGAATAGTAAAATTATTACAGACAACAATCAAGTTCCTATTGCAGTTACTTTGTCACAAATTACATCTAGTTCTACTCTAGTCGCGTCAAATATTGTATCTCAAAATGCTATATTAAAATATTTAACAGTAATGAATAATTTAATATTAATAAATAATATACCAACTAATTCAGGATTTACTTATGATCCATCAATATATTTAAAAGAACAAATTGGATTTTATTTTGAATATCTTAATACTAATGGTGGAAATAATATTTCTCAATATGGTTTTATGGGATTTTTAAATAATAATAATCCTGATAATCAATATACAGAATTTATTTTTTTAAAAAAAACAAATGCTACTTATTTTAATAATGTAACATTTATTGATTCAATTGATAACTTAATATTAGAAGATTATCTTGCAAATATACATGGAAATACAATTATTGGTAGTTATTTAAAATTACAATTTCAAAAACAAAACTCAAAAGGCAATATTATAACATATCCTTTTTTAACAACACCTAATGTTAATAATAATGATTATAAAATTAAAATTGGTATTGATAATAATATTACTATGGATATTTCAAATGGAAATGTAAATATAGGTGGCAATCTTTATGTTGAAGGTGATGTATCACTTAATTCCAAGTTATTTGTTGAATCTGATGTATCTTTTAATTCTAACTTGTATGTCGG
>Ga0209550_10002574_pt1 | contig 17415 bp, 20 predicted proteins | sample LauGreSuBDMM15SN_2_FD_187567 | JGI IMG/M metagenome (GOLD analysis project Ga0209550, IMG submission 187567) | Freshwater lake microbial communities from Lake Michigan, USA - Su13.BD.MM15.SN (SPAdes) (version 5) | ecosystem: Environmental > Aquatic > Freshwater > Lake | place: Lake Michigan...
CCGTGACCCTGCGGCTCACCAACTCCCTCACCCGCCGCAGCGAAGCGTTTGAGCCGCTGCAAGCCGGCCAGGTGTCGATGTATTGCTGCGGGGTCACGGTCTATGACCTCTGCCACCTGGGCCACGCCCGCAGCTATATCGCCTGGGATGTGTTGCGGCGCTACCTGATCTGGAGCGGCTACCAGGTGACGTTTGTGCAGAACTACACCGACATCGACGACAAAATTCTCAAACGGGCGGCCGAGGAAGGCAGTTCGATGGAGGTGGTGAGTGAACGCAACATTGGGGCCTTTGTGGCCGATATGGCCTCCCTCAATATCCTGCCGGCCGACCGCATGCCCCGGGCCACCCAAAGCTTGGCGGTGATCCGCGAGCTGATTGGCGAACTGCAGGCCAAGGGGGCGGCCTATGGCGCCGATGGCGACGTCTATTTCTCCGTGATGCAACACGCCGGCTACGGCAAACTCTCGGGCCGGGATCTCTCGGAGCAACAGCAAAACGCCGATGGCCGGGTCTCCGGCAGCGAGGAAGCCCGCAAGCACCATCCCTTCGATTTCGCGCTCTGGAAAGGGGCCAAACCGGGTGAGCCCAGTTACCCCTCCCCCTGGGGCCCCGGCCGGCCGGGTTGGCATATCGAATGCTCGGCCATGGTGCGCCAGGAACTGGGAGACACGATCGATATCCATCTTGGCGGCGCTGATCTGATCTTTCCCCACCATGAAAACGAGATCGCCCAGTCGGAAGCGGCCACGGGCAAGCCCCTGGCCCGCTGGTGGCTGCACAACGGCATGGTCAATGTGGGCGGCGAAAAAATGTCTAAATCCCTGGGCAACTTCACCACAATCCGTGCCCTGCTTGAGAGCGGTACTTCGGCGATGACCCTGCGCCTGTTCGTGCTCCAGGCCCACTACCGCAAACCGCTCGATTTCACCGCTGAAGCCCTGGCCGCAGCGGCCACGGGCTGGAAGGGCCTGAACGCTGCCTTGCAATTGGCCGCCCAACTGGTGACAGGAGCCGTAGACGATGGGCCCGACGGCCCGTCGAATTCCCTGGCGGAGGCGCGCCTGCGCTTCGCCGCTGCCATGGACGACGACCTCAATACTTCTGCGGCCCTGGCCGCGCTGTTTGAGCTGGCCAAACCCCTGCGTTCCCTGGCCAACCGCAGCGAGCGGGGCGATGCCCAGGCCGCTACCGAGGCCAAAGCGTTGCAAGCCGAAGCCAGGCTGTTGCTGGAACTGGCAGGCGTGTTAGGCCTGGGGCCTGAAGTGGAAGCAGACCCTGCTGGAGCGGCAGCGGCTGGGCCTAGCGACGCCGAGATTGCGGCGCAGATTGGAGCTCGACTTGCTGCCAAGGCGGCCAAAAACTTTGGCGAAGCCGATCGCATTCGAGCCAGCCTGTTGGATCAAGGAATTGAATTGATCGACAAACCCGGCGGCCTAACGGACTGGCTGCGGAGCTGATGGGCTGGGCGGCGAGCACCTATTAAGCAAATGTTCGAAGCCAACATCAGCACCAGGGCTACAGCATCGGATCCCCTGGGGGTGATTTAGTCCGAGTCAGGTTTAACTGCAGGGGCCGTTTTCCCCTGCATCATCTTTTCGATTTTGCGGATGCGCACCAAGGTGGTACTCCACACCTCCTTCTGAAACCCCGGCGGACACTGCTCCACCATGGCTTCCAGCGGTTTGCCCCGCTCAAAAGCTTCCCAAAGCTGGCTCTCCAGCTTGGCCCGCTCGATGAAATTCCAGCGCTGCAGCAGCCCTTGCAGGTTGGTCAGAAATGCGCTCATGGGGGCAGCTCCAACCGGTGGGTGGCAACGGAACCCAGTTAAGCCTTTCCTGGCCTGCAGCCCCGGTGGGAGACTGGCTGCCACCGTTGCCGATCCTCCTGTGAAAGCCCTCAGCGTGCTGGGATCCACGGGCTCGATCGGCACCCAGACGCTGGAGATCGTCGACGACTTTCCCGATCGCTTCCGCGTGGTGGCCCTCACCGCTGGCCGCAACCTCAACCTGCTGATCGACCAGATCCGGCGCCATCGCCCGGAGGTGGTGGCCCTGGCCGATGGCGACTTGGTGGCGACGCTGCGCGAGCGCCTGCTGGCCCTCGATCCCCAGGACCGTCCCGCCCCCTTGCCTGAGTTGCTTGGCGGCTGCGAAGGACTCTGCGCCGCCGCCGCCTGGCCCACCGCCGATTTGGTTGTGACCGGCATCGTCGGCTGCGCCGGCCTGCTGCCCACCCTGGCTGCGATTCGGGCCGGCAAGGATCTGGCCCTGGCCAACAAGGAAACCCTGATCGCCGCCGGTCCGGTGGTACTACCGGAGCTGGCCCGCTCAGGTTCGCGCTTGCTGCCGGCCGATTCCGAGCACTCGGCGATTTTCCAATGCCTGCAGGGCACCCCCTGGGCCGATACGGCCCGGCTCTCCACCGGAATCGCCACCCCCGGCCTGCGCCGCATCCAGCTCACGGCCTCCGGCGGTGCCTTCCGCGATTGGGATGCCGCCGATTTGGTCAAGGCCACCGTGGCCGATGCCACCAGCCATCCCAACTGGAGCATGGGCCGCAAGATCACTGTCGATAGCGCCAGCTTGATGAACAAGGGCCTCGAAGTGATCGAAGCCCACTACCTGTTCGGCATCGATTACGACCAGATTGAAATCATCATCCACCCCCAATCGATCATCCATTCGATGGTGGAACTGGTCGATTCCTCGGTGCTGGCCCAGCTCGGCTGGCCGGACATGAAACTGCCGCTCCTCTATTGCCTCAGCTGGCCCGAGCGGCTGGAAACCCCCTGGCGCCGCCTCGACCTCACCGAGGTGGGCCAGCTCAGCTTCCGCCAGCCCGATCCGGCCAAATACCCCTGCATGCAGCTGGCCTACGCGGCGGGCCGGGCTGGCGGCACCATGCCGGCGGCCCTGAATGCCGCCAATGAACAGGCCGTGGCCCTGTTCCTCGATGAACAGATTGCTTTTGTGGATATCCCCAGGCTGATCGAACGGGTGTGTGATCGCCACCGGGTTGACCTCAAAGCCGATCCCGCCCTGGCCGATGTGCTGGCCACGGATGTCTGGGCCCGCCAGGCGGTGCGTGAGGCTGCAGTCGGATCGTCCGCCCGCCCCTGAATAGCTCGACCGTGATCGCCCACCACCTGCTGCTCTGCGCCACCCCCCAAAACAACCTCTGCTGTCCGGCGGATCCGGCGGTGGGCCTAGCCAGTTGGCAACGGCTCAAGGTTCTGGTGCGTGAGCTGGGCCTAGAAACCCCTGGACGCCCTGGTGGGATTGTCTTGCGTACCAAGGCCGACTGCCTGCGCATCTGCCGCGAAGGACCGATCCTGTTGATCTGGCCGGAAGGAATCGTTTATGGCGGCGTCACGCCAGAGCGCATCGAACGCATCTTGATCGAGCATGTGGTTGGCGGCCAGCCGATCGAGGCCTGGATTGTGAAGCGATGGCCGTTTCAGCAGCGCTCCTTGCCCCTGGAGGCCCCGACGGGATCGCCCTAGACCTTTTGGATCAGCTGGGGGATTCCACTAGCCGAAGTAACCAGGCCAGCACCAGCCGATCGCTCCAGCTGGCCGTGCTCGGATCCCCTTGAGCGTGGAAGCCGTTGTGGCCGCCGCCAGGGGTGATCAACACCGCCGCATCGCTCCGGCCAGGCCCCCTTTCCCTGCTGAACTTGGCCAGGGCTGCCGCTAGGGCCTCGGTCCCATTGACGGGCACCCAGGGATCGTCGCTGGCATGAAGCCAGAGGGCCGGCGGCAGGCCGAGCCCCCTGCCCTGGGCGCCCTGGAGCAGCCGTGCCAAGGGACTGGCCCCGGTGTAGTAGGCCTCCACCGAGGGGTAGCCCCAGCGGGGGGCTGTGATCTGGGTATCAAAGCTGCGGATCGATGGCGGCGGGCCCCCTGGGTTCTTTGGCAAGGCCTCTGATCGATCGGCCAGGGGTTCGGTCCGCACCTGCCGATGCAGCCGCTGCAACAACCAGCGTTGGTAAAGCCGGTTGCGGGGCTGGTCAATCTGGGCCGAACAGGCGACCAGATCCAGGGGGCTACTGACGCAGGCCAAGCCATCGAGGCGGGGCAAGCCAAGGGGGCTGGAGGTTGGCGAGCCCAGCGGCTCCTGGGCCAGGCAGCCGTTTAGCAACACGGTTCCGCCCAGGGAGAGGCCCACCGCCAGCAGGGGACGGCCCCCGGCCAGCTGTCGCGCCTGGGCGAGCAAGGGCAGTAGGTCGCGATTGCACTGGGCGGCGTAGGAGCCCCTAGCCAGGGGTCGGCCCTGGCCGGCCCCGCGCAGGTTGGGCCGCAGCACGGCAAAGCCGTTGCGTTGCAGAAGCTGGCCTAGGCGCCGCACGCCCGCTGCCTGGCTCGAGCCGCCCAGGCCGTGGAGCACGAGCACCAGGCCCCTGGCCTGGCCAGCAGCACCCCCCTGCCCCAGGGGCCGATTCGTGGCCCGATCAAGGGGCCCATCCAGGGACGACAGCAACCGGTCACCCTGGCCCAGATCCGTCAGGATCGGCTGTCCCTGGTCGGGCCCTAAGGCCGGGTTCCGCAGGGTGTCCCGCAGGGTCTGGAGGTCGGCGCCCCACCAGGGCCAGCGCGGCCGAAAGGGGGGCAAACCCAGCTCTGTAGCTAGTGGATACTCCAAGCTTGGACCAAGCCTCTGGTGGAGCAGCTTGGCAGCCAACCCGCCGGCCCCAAGCCGCTAGGCCGCCTAGGGCCGCCCAGGCGCGAGCATGACCATCCTGGGGCAAAAATCCGCCCCAGGACGCAGATGCGTAGGCACAGCACTTCAGCCTCCATAGGCCTTTAAGCACCAATCAAAAAGCTTTACCCAGCCCGGGGCAGGTTCACTTCTTGTTGGGGCAGAACTATCTTATCATGCAAATTGAAAGTTGCCCGAGTTCAGAGCAAATGATTGCCTTGTCTAGTTTGACTTTTGGCTAGAGCCGCTAGCGAACAATTTTTTCGAGCCCGGCTGCTGCTTCAGAAATAGGGAAGTAATTCCTGATCTAGGCAGCGGGCTTGCTGCAAGCAGCCCCTGAGGCGCAGAAAACGGGTCCGCAGGATGATCGGATCAATGTCGCATTCCTGCTGCCAAACGTGCTCGAACCGCTCGCGCCAATGGTCCACAGCAAAAGAGAAGGGCAAACAGGCATCCATGGACTAGTAGGGGAACACCCTGAAGCTGGCTGATGGCTTGAAACTAGAGAGCCTGGCTCAATTGGGAATGGGCCAAAACACCCATTTTCAACAGTGATCGTGGTCCCAATCAGCGGCCCGGATGCCGATCCCTGGAGCGGCGACACAATGGCGCCATGGCAGCACCGTCCTTCACCCTGGTTTCCGGCCCTGCCAAAGGTGTCCAGTCGCCCCGGCCGCGCCAGTGGCAAAGCCAGCTGATCCAGTTGCTGCGCCGCCGCCTGGAGCGCCAAGAACCTGGCGGCCAGGACGTGCTCATCCACGCCGGTCCCGGGGCCGGCAAAACCCTCGGCGCCCTCCTGGGGTACCAAGCCCTCGCCGCCGATGGGCGGCTGCAACGCTTTGTGGTGTTCACCCATCGCAGTTCGATTGCGAGCCAATGGCGCCTGGCCGCCAGCCGCGTCGGTTTGGAGCTGCGCGACTGGGACCCCGCCTTTGCTGGGGCCAATCCAAGCGAAGGCGCGAACCCCTGGCATGGCTTGCTGCTCACCTACCAGGCGGCGAGTCGCAACCTGGCGGCCCTGCAGGAGCAGCTAGCTGGCGCCCAGCTCGGCGCCTGGCTGGCGATTGCCGATGAGGTGCACCACCTGGGCCTCGATCCGGAAGAGCCGGAGGCCAGCGCCTGGGGGCACACCTTCAGCGCCCTAACCGCCGGCGCCAGCCTGCGGCTTGGGCTCACCGGCACCCCCTTTCGCGCCGACAACCTGGGTTTCTGCTCCGCCCGTCGCGTCCAGGTTCAGGAGGCCGGCGCCATGGTCGAGTCGATCGCGCCGGACCTGAGCGTCGAACCGCGCCAACTGATTGCCGCCGGCGATGTGCGGCCCCTGGAATTCCGCTTTCAAGATGGCTGGATCGACCACGGCCGCCAGGAGGGCACCAATCCAGACTTGGAACGCTCCCCCCTTTCGGCCGAAGAGCGGGAAAGTTGGCGGGCCCGCAACCTGCGCCGGGCGATCCGCCTAGGCGATGGCAGCAGCATTGCCCTACGGGTGCTTCTGAATGCCCGCAAACGCCTGGAGATGGTGCGCCGCCACCATCCTGGCGCCGGCGGCATCGTGATTGCCCGCGACATCGCCCACGCCCGCGGCCTGGGCCAGCTGCTGATCGAAGAGGGCGACCAGGTGGTGCTCGTCCATTCCCAGGACCCCGAGGCGGCTAGCCGGCTGGCCGAGTTCCAGAACGGCCGTGCCGACTGGCTGGTGAGTATCGATATGGCCTCGGAGGGCTTTGATGCCCCGCGGCTACGGGTCGTGGCCTATCTGACAACGGTGGTGACCCGCAGCCGCTTCGTGCAGGCGATCACCCGGGCAGTGCGCATGGATGGGGAGCGCAGCCTGCTGGAAGCCGTGCCCCGCCATCCCTCCTATGTGTTTGCTCCAGCCGATCCGCTGCTGATGCAGTACGCCCGCAGTTGGTCGATCAGTGAGCCCTACCTACTGCGCAGCAAGCCTGGGGTGGCCGAAATGGCAGACCCCCAGGGCTGGGGCCGGGCGCCGGGATTGCCCCTGGAGGCCATGGCCGAGGGGGCCGGCGACCTGATTCGCCTGCGAGGCCCCCAACTGCCGAACTTTCTGCTGCAGCCGTGATTACACACTGGATCCAGAAACAATGCGAACTTCTGCGTACCTGCCGCCCTGGCCCGGCCCCGTGTCGACCAGCGTGGCTCCTTAAGGAGCTGAATCATGCACGGTTCGATCCAACGGCGCCTCTCGGTGGCGATGAACTGGTCAATAGCACGTATTACCAACCTCGACGCCCGCGAGCGCTACGAGGACAGCTTTGCCCTCACCCAGGAGTTTCGTGAGTGGATCCTCTGCCTGGATGACCAGCCGGAGCTGCTGGCCGAATCGGTGTTGATGGTTCCCAAGGTCTTGCCAGGCGGGATGCTGAGCGATCGTCCTGCGGGAGACGGTCTGCGCAATTAGACCCGTCGGTGGCGAGACAGATGGGATCAAAGGCAAGGTAGTTTTCCTGGTTTAGCCCCAAAATCCTGCAAATTTTGCTCTTCGGGTCATTCTTTGGGGGCCTATGGGGGGTGAAGCAGGCCCCAGCAGCCGGGGGGAGGGACCTAGATTGAAAGCGAAGTGAGTCCGCCTAAGCCCATGGCCTCTGCCGCTATTCCCCAGGTCGCCCCGGAAAACCTGGTCATTGTCGGCTCCGGGCCCGCCGGCTACACCGCCGCCATCTATGCCGCCCGGGCCAACCTCAGCCCCCTGCTGATCACGGGCTTCCAGGCCGGTGGCATCGCCGGCGGCCAGCTGATGACCACCACCGATGTGGAGAATTTCCCCGGCTTTCCCGATGGGATCCTGGGCCCCGACCTGATGGACAGGATGAAGGCCCAAGCCGTGCGCTGGGGCACGCGCCTGATTGAGGCTGACGCCGATGCGATCGACTTGCTCCAGCGCCCCTATCGCCTCACGGTGGAGGGCCAGGTGATCGAAACCCAGGCCCTGATCCTGGCCACGGGCGCCAGCGCCAACCGGCTCGGCCTGCCCCATGAACAGGATTTTTGGAGCCGGGGCATTAGCGCCTGCGCCATTTGCGATGGGGCCACCCCCCAGTTCCGCAACGCCGAACTGGCCGTAGTTGGCGGCGGCGATTCAGCCTGCGAGGAGGCGGTGTATCTCACCAAATACGGCAGCCAGGTCCATTTGATCGTGCGCCGCGATGCCCTGCGGGCCAGCAAGGCCATGGCCGATCGGGTGCTGGCCAATCCCGCCATCAGCGTGCACTGGAACCAGGATCTGGTCGATGTGGCTGGTGGAGATTGGCTCGAAACGATTCAGCTGCGTCATACCTCCACTGGCCAGGAGCAAACCTTGGCCGTGAAGGGGCTCTTCTATGCGATCGGTCACACCCCCAATACGGGCCTGGTGGCCGGTCAAATCGAGCTCGATGGCCAGGGCTACCTGCAGGTGCGATCTGGCCGGCCTGAAACCAGTGTCGAGGGGGTGTTTGCTGCCGGCGACGTGGCCGATACCGAGTGGCGCCAGGGGATTACGGCCGCCGGCAGTGGCTGCCAGGCGGCCCTGGCGGCGGAACGCTGGCTCACCCACCATGACCTGGCGATCACCGTGAGTCACAACCCGGTCGATCCGGCCCCGGCCGGAGAGCCCGTACGCACGGCGATCAGCGATGAGGCCAACTACGACCCCTCAGCCCTGTGGCAAAAGGGCGGCTACGCCCTGCGCAAGCTCTACCACGACTGCGATAGGCCCCTGCTGGTGGTCTATTCGTCGCCCAGCTGTGGCCCTTGCCATGTGCTCAAGCCCCAGCTCAAGCGGGTACTGCAAGACTTTGCCGGCGCCGCCCAGGGGGTGGAGATTGATATTGAGACCGACCAGGCGATCGCCGAGCAAGCCGGTGTGACCGGCACCCCCACGGTGCAGCTGTTCTTCCGCAAGGAGCTCAAGCAGCAGTTCAAGGGGGTGAAGCAGCGCAGCGAATTCAAGGCTGCGATTGAGGCCCTGCTCTAGGGCTGGTAATGGCCATGGTCCTGTCTGGGCCTGGGTGGGTGCAAGGGCCCCAGGCTTGCTCACAAAAAATGTCCCAATGGCTGGACCGGCCAGGGGCTTTTTCTTTGATGGCGCCTGCTCAACGCCGACGCGGTCCACCGGGCCTGTTGCCACCAGGACGGGGACCGGTGGCGCCGGCATTGCGCTCCCGGTAGGTGATGCGGCCGCGGGTCAGGTCGTAGGGGCTGATTTCCACCAACACCTTGTCGCCCGCCAGCAGCTTGATGCGGAATTTCGTCAGTTTGCCCGCCGCCCGGCAGAGGCACTGGTGACCGGCCGGCTGCTCGAGCATCACCAGGTAAAACCCGTTGCCCTGCTCCTTCTCGATCACGCCGGATGTCTCGATCATGCGCTGCCGCCTGGACCATTTCGAACTTCACCTTCCACCCTAGGTGGCGCCATTGCCGCCGAGGGGGGAGAAACCCATCCGCGCGGCTCGCTGCTGGCGCCTAGGGTCACGCCACCATCCCTCCTGCCAGCCCGGCCCTAGCCCTTGATGAACCTGCCTCCGCTTTCGATGGACCTGGGCCTGTTATTAATTTGCATCGGCGCTGTCAACCTTTGGAAGGCCCGCCAGGCTTCCTGAAACCCCAGATCTCCTGGAGCCCCTGACCACCCTGTTATTCCATAAGCCCTACGGGGTACTCAGCCAGTTCACCCCCGAGCCTGGGAGTCGCTGGGGCTGCCTGGCCGACCACATCCAGGTTGCCGAGATTTATGCCGCAGGCCGCCTCGATGCCGATAGCGAAGGCTTGCTGGTTTTAACGGACAACGGCCGGCTGCAGCATCGGCTCACCGATCCGGCCTGGGGCCACTGGCGCCGTTACTGGGTGCAGGTGGAAGGCACTCCAGCCCCGCCAGCCCTTGCGGCCCTGCGCCAGGGGCTCCTGATCCAGGGTCGACTAACCCTGGAGGCCCGGGCCCGCCTACTCGAACCCGTCGAGCTGGAAGTTGCGGCGATCGCTGAGCGCCAGCCGCCGATCCGGCACCGGCTGCAGGTGCCCACCGCCTGGCTGGAGATCGAGTTGCGCGAAGGTCGGAACCGCCAGGTGCGCCGCATGACAGCGGCCGTTGGCCTGCCCACCCTGCGGTTGATCCGGGTTTCGATCGATCTGATGGATGGCGGCGATCCGCTCAGCCTGGCTGGCTTGGCCGCCGGGCAATGGCGCCTGGCAGAGGCGGCAGAGGCGTTGCGATTGGGGGCCCTGCTGGCTTCACCAGGCCGGGGCGGCCTTGCGGGGGGTGGAAAATCGGGCCGGGCCGGTGGTGGTGGATAGGGGGGCTTGGCCCCAGGATTCGAAATTTTAAGGAAGCTCCTGAAATCGGTCCACGTTCAAGCTATTGCTACAAGAGCGCTTCTAGCTTGGAAGATAGACATTTGGCTTGGATCTAGGCTCGAACTTACGCTTGAACTAAGTAGTGATAGATGCTTAAAGTTAGTTTAGCAAGTGCCTTGGACTCAGTATTAAGTTAGGGATCCATTTAAACTAGTCCCCTGCCTAGTAACAGATCGCGGGCGCCGTTAATGAGTTGCATGGTGTCATGCAGGCCGCCCCGGTCGGGATGGTGTTCACCGGCGGCCAGCTTCCAGGCCCGCGTCACTTCGGCTTCGCTGAGGCGACCGGAGAGGGCCAGGTGCAACCGTTGTCTGGCCACAATCGCTTCCAGGTCTGGATCCTTGCCCAGGGGGCCCCGATCGGCTGCGCTTAGGCCGGTGCCCTTTTTCTTGCGGCCTTTGGCACCCGGCTTGCCCGCTTTCGCCGAGCCCTTGCTGGAGCCCCCACCAAAGCCATTGCGCCGACTGGAGGCTCCGGCCTGGGAATTTGGATCCGTGGGGGCCGCATCCTGTTGATCGTTGGTGGCTGGGCGCAGACTCACTAGCGGTGAGCGGCGGTCCCGCAGGGTCTGGGGCATGGATAGCGCTTCTCGTCAATCCAGTTTCCCGCATCACCGGCAAGGGGGCCGGTGATCGTGCCGACAGGGAGTCCCATCCCTGTTGACCAATCAGCTCGATTAACTCGACGCCGAGCTGTAAAAGCGCAAGGCATAGCGCCAGAACCCCCGACATAGCATCAGAGTGACCGTGGCCATCAGCAGGGACGCCGCAGCGGCTCCGACACTGACCCGGCCCAGGATGGCCTCGGCAGGCACCGTGGTGAGGAAGGCCACCGGCAGCACCACCGTGAGCAGGTTGCGCAGGCCCAGGGGGTAGGCGCTGATCGGATACCGGCCTGCCGTCAGGGCCGCGCGCAACACTTCGGTGGCATTCCAGGTTTTGACGAACCAGATCGAGGTGGTGGCCAGACCAAACCAGAGGCTGTAAAGAATCACCAGGCTTGAGGCCAGCATTAAGGCCGCAGTCAGACAACCCGTGGGGGTGGGGGAGGCGCCGGCCTTGCTAGCGGCCCAGAGGATCAGCCCCAGCCCCGAGCCAATCTCTGGCAGGCCGGCGGGTGAAACGGTGCGAAAAGACAGCCAGAACTGACTGTCGATCGGTTTGAGCAGGATGAAATCCAGGGTGCCCTGCTGCACATGGGTGGCAATCGTGCTCAAGTTGGGCCTTAGCAACGAACTGCAGGCCCCATCAAGCACCGTATAAACCCCCACCACCACCAGGGCCGACTCCCAGCTCCAGCCCCCGAGGCTGCGGCCGGGTCCATAAAAAAGGCTGATCACAAACAGGCTGCCAGCCAGGTTGCCGGCCATGGCAAGTAGGTCGATCAGCACATTGAGCTGATATTCGAGTTGGCCCGCTAGGGCCGTGGCCCAGAAACGCCGCAGGGTGAGCAGGTAGCGGCCCATGGCTTCAGGCCCCCATGGCTGAGTAGCGGCGCACCCCTGCCTTCCAGAGCAGCGCTACTAGGGGAAGCAACAGGGCAATCCAGAGCGCCATGGCCGCAAAACCACCGCTAATGCTGGGCGGGTTACCCGAGAGCAGCTGGGCTGGAAAGGCAATCATGTAGGGGAAGGGAGTCCAGAGGGCGGCGGCGCGCACGGCTGGCGGGAACACCTCCAAGGGCGCCACCAACCCCGAAAGGAAGAGATAGGGGATGTAGAGCAGCCGCTCCAGGGCGTTGGCCCGTTCGCTCCAGAAGCAGAGAATGGCGATGGCACTCTGCAGCAGGAAATTAATCGTAAAAGCCATCCAGATCGCCAGCAAGGCCGCGAAGGCTTGGCCCAGGGACGGCAGCCAGACCGTGTCCGGTTGCAGCAGAAAAAATAGACCCACAAGCAGGGCCACAAAGGGCAGCCGGGTCGCCTGTTCGGCCAGGTGCGCGCCCAGGTAGCGCCAAAGCGGATGCAGGGGTTGCAGGAGGGCATGGGAGAGGCGGCCCTGTAAGGCGTCCTCCTCGAAGGCCCAAACCACCCAGGCGATCGTGAACTGGCGCACGATAAAAGCCGATAGGAAATAGCGCCCCAACTGCAGCCGATTCAGACCTAGTTCGCCAGTGCCACCGCCGCTGGCATCCACCTGGCTCCAGAGGGCCAACATGATGAAAGGCACCACTCCAGAGAGGGTCCACAGGGCAATTTCTGCCCGGTATTCGAGCATGTAGGCGTATTGGCTGGAGAGTAAAACCCGGGCAATGCGCATGGATTGAGCCCCTCTCATTGCACAACTCCCTTTTGGAACAGTTGGCCGATCACATCCTCAATCGGTGGATCTGCCACCTCCAGATCCAACACCTCCAGGTCCCCCAGCAGCCGTGCCACGGCGCCGGTGAGCTGGTCCCGGGCGATCAGCAGTTTCACCTCGCGGCCATCGATGGCCTCCACCTGGCCATAGGAGCTGAATGCAGAGGCCGGTAGGGGGGTTTTCAACTCCAGCCTCACCAGGCGGCAGGGGGAGAGGCGCTGGGTCAGGGCCTCCAGGCTGCCGTCATAGAAGAGGCCGCCCTGGTGGATCAGCAGCACCCTGGGACAGAGGGCGGTGATATCGGCCATGTAGTGGCTGGTGAGCAGCACGGTGGCGCCGTGGCGGCGGTTGTAGTCGGCCAGGAAGGTGCGCACCCGCGCCTGGGCGTTGACATCGAGGCCCAGGGTGGGTTCATCGAGAAACAGCAGCGAAGGCCGGTGCAACAGGGCAGCCAGCAGTTCGGCCTTCATGCGCTCGCCTAGGGATAACTTGCGCACCGGCCGGGTGAGTTCCTCGCCCAGCTCCAACATTTCGGCCAATTCGTTGATGCGCCGTTTGGCTTCGGTGTCATCGAGTCCGTAAACCGCCGCATTGACCCGAAAGGAGTCCAGCGGTGGCAGGTCCCAAATCAGCTGCTGCTTTTGGCCCATCACCAGGGTGATGCTGCGCAGGAAGCTGGCCTGGCGGCGTTGGGGGCTATGGCCTGCCACCAGCAGGTTGCCGCCACTGGGATAAACCAGGCCGCTGAGCATTTTCAACGTGGTGGTTTTGCCAGCGCCATTGGCTCCGAGGAAGCCCACCATCTCGCCGGGCTCGATCGAGAAACTGAGGTCGCGCACGGCCTCGACCAAGCGGCTGCGGCGCCAGAAAAAATGGCGCAGGGTTCCGCCCAGACCCGGCTGCTTCTGGGCGACCCGGTAGGTCTTGCTGAGGCGCTCGGCGCAAACGATCGGCATCGGCAGGCTGGTGGTTTGGTCGGTTGACGCAATCCTGGCCGCTAGCCGGCGCCGGTATGGGTGAAACTCTGCATGGTTGGTCAAACCCGTTGCCCCATTTCAGGAACATCCCGAGCCCCAGATTCGGACAGGGTTATGCCCCTAATGGGTGAGCTTGATCTGATGCATCGCTTTTAAGGGTCAAGTGTCGAACTTGATCGCCAAAAATGGAAGCTGTTCTAGGGGTTCGTCGTTAGCCAACTTGCCAGTCCTGCCTGGCTATCTGCGGTGATCACGGCCCCACAGCTTTTGGAATTGCCCGCCTCAGTGCTGCCCGTTTCAGTGCTGTCTGTTTTGGGGTTCTTTGGGCCATCGCTGGCTTCAACGGCAGGCTTGCTGGTGATTTCGATGATCCGCTTCTGGCTCAGGGGCGTTTCCAGGGCATCGAGGCACACCTGGGCCACGAGCCGGCGCGGAATGCGGCCGTCCTGTTGTTGGCCTGCCTTGGAGTATTTCATCTGTTCTTGATCAAGCCCGGTTTCCGATTCGCTCAGGCCGCCGGGGCGGACGATCGTCCAATCCAGGCTGCTGCTCTCGAGGGCCCGTTCGCCCAGTCGCTTCACCACCAGGATCAGGCCGAAAAGGTTGAGGGCATGCCACCACAGGCCAGAGCAGAGGGAGCTCACCAACAGCACCCGGTTCACCCCGATCGCTTCGCAGGCCCGGATCTGGCTGCCCACGGCCCAGGCATCCACCCGCAGGGGCGCCGTGAGATCGATGCCCGGCCTGGCGCCAGTGGCGATCACCAGGGCTTGGCAGCCCCCTAGGGCTTGGGCCAGGGCTGGGCCATCCCCTAGTTCCAGGCGCACTAGTTCGGCCCCATCCAGGCCTGGGGGCACCTCGGAACCGGGGCGGAGCAGGGCCCGTACCTGATGGCCCCGGGCCAGGGCCCCTTGGACTACCCGCCAGCCCGTTTTACCGGAGGCGCCACTGACCGCCAGGAGCATGGTGTTGATTGTGGATGGGGAACCGTTCTAAACAGTGGATCGGCCTGGTGGCAGCGCTTTGATCAACCGGGCCGGCCCTGGGGACTCCCTTCCCGCTGGAAGAGGCCGTCGAGGTAATGCCGGGCCACGGCCCGGTCTTGGCAGCCTTGCTGGAAGAGAAAACCGGCCAGGGCCGCTTGCATCAGGCGGTATTGGTCCCATTGGGGATGCACCCGAACGAACTCCCGCATGGCGTCGAACAGGTCCTCGGGAAACTGGTTCTCAATCGAGACACTGCGGGGCGCGTGGTCGGGAATTTGGTTCATGCGCTCTGGCTGCCTAGACGTTCTTCGACCTCCCAACCATCCCCTGCCGTGCAAGCGGGGCCTGGACTTCTGGACCCGTGGGACAACCGCTGCGAAGTTGCCTGCCACTTGGCCTTGGGGCGCCGGCGCCTTTGCCAGGGTCCTGGCGAGGCCATCGGCCCATGGCCGTCAAGGGGAAGGGTGCCATTCCCCAGGGATTGGCACCGGCCTTCAGCCCTGGCGGGGTCTCGGCGGGGGCTCTGGGGGAAAAGCTTCGCTTTTCTGGGGAAAACCTGGGATAGCCGGGGAAAACGGGGGAGCACAGCGTTGCTGATCATTCGCGGCCCCTGGGCAAGCGTTGCCAATGGATGCGGAGGCAGCCCTTGGCCCCACTGGTGCCGTCCTTCGCCGGCCCCCTAGCAACAGGGTTTCACCACCGGCGCTTTAGAAAGAGTCAGCCGCCAACGCAACCATGATTCCCTTCGCTTTCACGTCGCCGGCCCTGCTGGGCGCCTCGGCCTCGGCACCCTTCGCCTGGTCCCTGGTGTTGGCCGCGCTGGTGCTGGTGGCGAGCATCGTGCCGCTCGGGGCGGCCCGGTCCCAATCCAATTTCACGATGGCTGATATCGCGGCCCCCCGGGCGATGTTTGAGCGCTTGCCCGCCTGGGGCCAGCGCGCAAGTTGGGCCCATCAAAATTGCTTTGAGGCCTTTGTGCTTCACGCCCCCGCGGCCCTGCTCTGCCTATTAGTGGGGGTCACGGCTCCCTGGGCCGCAGCGGTTGCCCTGGCCCACCCCCTCTTGAGGTTCGTCTATGTCGGCGCCTATGTGAGCAACAAGCCGCTGCTGCGCTCGCTCTGCTGGGCCACGGCTTTGGTCTGCACAACCCTGCTCTACGGCGCAGGTCTGTTGGCGTTGTTGGCGGGTTGAGCGGCTAGCTCTGCCACCCCATCCCGATCAAATCCCCAGCCATTGGCCCCTGCAGGCCCGGCTGCTTGGCCTTGGCCTCCGGCAATTTGAGGCTTAGTCGAAGAACATCAGGCTCACAACCTTGCCCATGTCTTCGGCGATGCGGCAACTGGCCAGCAGGGTTTCACTGTCGTGGAAGGCATAGCAAATCAGCTGGTCACAGCGACTGATGATTTCCTGGTTGCAGAGGCTGCTGGCCATCGGTAGGGGCAGCTCATCGTGCTCCGGTTTCTCCACCAAGTTGAGTACCCGCTCCAGTTGCTCGCGGGATTCGCTGGGCTGACGATCGAGGCTCTGGGGGAGCAACACGGTGAGGCGGGCGGGATCCACATCCAGCACACTGCGAATCACGGCCGAGTTCACCCCTAGGGCGCCGGAGGTGATCAAGCTGTGGCCTTCCTGGGCCAGGGAGCGGGCCACCAGCTCCACCAGATGCACGGACACCACTGGCACATGGCGGCTGCCCAGGATGGCAATGCGGCGCTTGCCCCGATCCTGGAGCAAGGCCAGCTCCTGGGCCAGGGTGTCGATACGGTCCAGGGCGGGCAGATCTAGGGACCGGGTCACCAATCGCCCTCTACTTGCAATCTGAAACTAGCAGTCTTGAAGCCGCGATGCTGCCAGTAAGCGGCCTCCTTCAGGCCGGAACCGGCAAGCGCAGGCGGGCATCGAGGCGATCGAACTGGCAATGTTCCGCCACCAAGCGGACGGCATAGGTGGCCTTCACCGCTTCGTTCAGGCGCATATGGCCAAAGGTTCTTTCGATCACTTCGACCGTGGTCAAGGTGTCATGTTCCACCTTGAGCAGGGGGACGTCGAGTTCTTCGGCGCGGGAAATCAGCTGGGGCAGGGGTTCGCCGGCACCGGTGAGGATCAGGCACTGGGTGGAGGCCTCTAGGGCTGCCAGTTGGATGTCGGTGCGGTCGGCCCCCGTTACCACAGCCATATTGCGCCGCCGCCGGAAAAACTCCATGGCTGAGTTGACATTCATGGCGCCGATGCTGAGGGTTTCCACGAGCAGATCGAGCCGTTCCCGGCAACAGAGCACCCGGGCCTCCAGGCGCCTGGCCAGTTCCTCCACCGTGACGCTGCGCAGCAGGGGGCTGCGGGGCATCACCCCAAACACGGGGATCCCCAACCGCTCTAGGGCGGGCACCTCGGCCTCAAGCAATCCGGCCATGGTCTCGGGGGCGACCCCATTGAGCACAACCCCCGCCAACAGGGAACCAAGTTGGCCGAAGGCCTCCAGCAGCGGATCGGCGCTACGGGCATCGCTCCATGGGTGCACCAGCACCACGGGAGCCTGGAGTTGGTGGGCGAGCTGGGGCAGGCTCAGGCCGTAGAGCAGTCCTTCCGACAGGCTGCCCGCCATCTCCAGCAAGGTGATCTGATCGATGCCGGTGCCTAGCTGGGCCTGCAACCGGCCCAGGCCCAGGCCCGCGTCTAGGTCGCCGGAGAGCAGCCGATCCCTGGCCGTGCTCGGATCGGACAGGTGCAAACAGGGCAGGAGCTGGTCGGGGCTGAGGCCGAGGATTTCGCCCACGAAGCGCACGTCCGCATCCAAGAGCAACTCCCCGGTTGGGGTGCGCTCCGCCATGGGGGTGCTGCTGGGATCGAAATCCGGGCCGGCCGCCTTGCGCTCGGCCTCCTCACTGGTGCCCAGGGGTTTGCCAAAGCGAATCTGGGCTCCCTTGTTGATCAGGTGCCGGGCCAGACCAAGCACAAGGGCTGATTTGCCGCTGAACGGTTCGCACGAACCCACCAGTAATACCGATCCCGGCTCGCTCAAGGCTGTTGGGGATGGGGAAACCCTGGTTGAAGGCATGGCGGTTGCCCCGGGCGCGGCTGCGGTGGCGCGAATCTAGGCGGA
>Ga0209550_10002576_pt1 | contig 17411 bp, 12 predicted proteins | sample LauGreSuBDMM15SN_2_FD_187567 | JGI IMG/M metagenome (GOLD analysis project Ga0209550, IMG submission 187567) | Freshwater lake microbial communities from Lake Michigan, USA - Su13.BD.MM15.SN (SPAdes) (version 5) | ecosystem: Environmental > Aquatic > Freshwater > Lake | place: Lake Michigan...
TCCCCTCTATCTCTGTCCCCTCTATCTCTATCTCTGGAGACAGGATTTAAATCCGGTGCATTTCTGTAATACTCTAAAAATCTATTAAACTCCAGCGAAGCAAATCTCTTGATTAAATCTTCCCTAGACATATCCTTTAAGAAATGTAAAACATCAGGTAAGAAAGTATCCAGTTCCTCGTCATTTAATTCAACCTCTTTAACTCTTCTTAAAAGCTCAAGGAGTTGTTGTTGACAAACTTCCTGTCCGCTTGGAACTGGGAAAGGTCGAAAATGTATTTTAGACAGATTCTCAATATTCCTTATTTTATAAGCATCTCTATTGGTAACAAGAGCGATAGAAACGCCTTTTTCACCTGCCCTACCCGTTCTACCACTTCGGTGAGTATAAAAAGGAAGTTCATCGGGAATATTCATGTGGATTACGTGGGTAAGCCCGCTGACATCGAGACCTCTTGCTGCAACATCGGTAGCTACAAGAATACGAAGCGCACGATTTCTGAATTTATCCATTATTTTTTCACGTTGCTTTTGATCCATATCACCGTGAAGTGCCCCTGAAGTATAACCGTCTTTCATAAGGTTATCGGCAACGTCCTGAGTATCCATCCTGGTACGACAAAAAATCAAAGCATAAATTGACGGATTGAAATCCAGTAACCGCTTTAATGCAGCATACTTATCTTTTTCCTGAACGATACAATAGCGATGTTCGATATTAACATTGCCCGAATTTTTCTCTCCCGCTGATATCTCAACAGGTTTTACCATGTAATTTCTTGCCAGATTTCTAACAGAATTTGGCATGGTTGCAGAAAAAAGCCAGGTATTTCTTGAAGAACTACAAGCTGAAATAATGGCATCAAGATCTTCTTGGAAACCCATATTTAGCATCTCATCAGCTTCATCAAGCACTAAAATTTTAATATCGTCAAGTTTAATGGCTCTTCTGTCCAATAGATCCACTAATCTACCTGGTGTTGCTACAACGATATGTGCATTTCTTTTTAAGGCTCTAACTTGTTCCTGGATGCTTGCACCTCCATAAACAGCCACTATATTTAGGTGTGGTTCTTCGCCTAAAAAGCGATTTATATCACCGGTTATTTGTAAACAAAGCTCTCTGGTTGGAGCTAATATAAGCCCCTGAACACAAAATTGACCCGCATCAACTAAATCAATTAATGGAAGTCCAAAAGCGGCTGTTTTTCCCGTACCGGTTTGAGCCAAAGCGACTAAATCTTCTTTTCCGGAAAGCAGAAAAGGAATAACTTTTTCCTGGATTAAGGTTGGTTGTTTGTAACCAAGTCCTTCAATAGAGACAAGTAATTGTGGTGAAAGACCCAGGTCTGAAAATGAACTCATGTATTATTTTTAATTAAGCCGCAAATGTACGTCTTATTTCATTAAAATATGCTTTTATTTATCAGTAACCTTTTTTAAAGATAATGCATTGATGCAAAAGCGAAGGCGTGTTGGCTTTGGACCATCTGGAAAAACATGGCCAAGATGCGAATCACACGTTTTGCAACAAACTTCGATACGATGATGACCAAAACTATTATCTTCAATATAAACAATCGAATTATCATCCACTGGTTTTGTAAAAGATGGCCAACCTGTACCACTTTCAAATTTTTCCTCTGCATCAAATAAGGTGGTTCCACAACAAACACATTCATATTTTCCAGCTTCAAAAGAACTACACATTTGATTGGAAAACGGCCTTTCTGTCCCTTTCCTTCTGGTAATCTGATAAACTTCAGGAGATAAAATCTGCTTCCATTCAGCATCAGACTTAACTACCCTAATGTCTAATATCTCCCTTTTTTTATTCGCCTCTAAAATAACGGTTTCCCAATTCATCGCACAATTTTTACCGCATAACAACCTAAGGAAAACAAAGGTTTATCAAAATCGCTTTTATACTTTATCATTATTTAACCTTGATATGAAAAATAATTAAATATTTATAAGTTCTTAAACAATAAAATCTAAATAAATATAAAAAGTCATATCTTAATCTTTTATTTTATTTATCAAATACGAATGACATGCTTTTCAGAAAAATTTGGTTTTTCTTTTTAATCCTATCCATGTTAGGTTTTACACTGCATGCGCAAATAATTTCACCAGGTAATTTTCAACACCTTGAATATAGAATGATTGGACCATTTAGAGCGGGAAGAACGGTTGGAGCAGTAGGCGTACCCACTCAGCCAAACCTCTTTTTTATGGGGGTAAATAATGGTGGTGTATGGAAAACAGATGATTATGGTAGAACTTGGCTTCCAATTTTTGATAAAATGCCCACAGGTTCCATAGGTGATATTGCCGTTTCTCCAACAAATTCTCACATTATTTATGTTGGAACAGGTGAGGGTCTTCATCGCCCTGATTTAAGTGTGGGAAATGGAATCTATAAAACGGAAGACGGAGGTACCACATGGAACCATCTGGGCCTGAAAGACATACAGCAAGTAGGAAGAATTATTGTTCATCCAACTAATCCAATGGAAGTATTTGTCGCTGGTTTAGGCCATCCTTATGGAGCCAATGAAGAAAGGGGGATATTCAGAACGCAGGACGGTGGGAAAACATGGAAAAAGGTGTTATTCATTAATGAAAATACAGGAGCCATTCAAGTTGAATATAATCCAACTAATCCAAAAATTCTTTTTGCCAGCTTATGGGAGCATAGAGAAGGTCCATGGGAAAATGGTAGTTTTTCAGGAACCCACAGCGGTCTTTTTAAATCTGTCGATGGTGGCGATACATGGAAACCAATCCAGCAAGGGTTACCAGGAGCTATCGATGGAATAGGTAGAATTGGTATTTGTTTTGCACCAAGTAATACAAATCAAATGTATGCTACCGTCGATGCAAAAAATAACGGTGGAATTTATCAAAGTAATGACGCCGGTGAAAATTGGAGTTTAGTAAGCCGAGACCCAAGAACGTGGGGTCGAGGAAGTGATTTTGCAGAAATTAAGGTGCATCCTAATGATCCCGAAATTTTGTTTATTGCTAATGTAGCTGCTTATAAATCAATAGATGGAGGCAAAAACTGGTTTTCTATTAAAGGTGCTCCCGGGGGAGATGATTATCATCGTATCTGGATTAATCCTCTCCAACCTGATATTATGATTTTCGCTGCCGATCAAGGGGCTGTAATTACGGTTAATGGTGGAAAAACATGGAGTTCCTGGTATAATCAACCCACCGCACAACTTTATCATGTAACTACTGACAATCAGTTTCCTTATCATGTTTATGGTGGTCAGCAGGAAAGTGGTGCTATTGGCGTTGCGAGTCGGGGAAATGGAGGACAAATTTCTTTCCGGGATTGGTACGGCGTCGGTGCCGATGAATATGCTTATGTTGCTCCCGATCCTTTAAATCCTGATATAATCTATGGAGGAAGGGTGCTGAAATTTAATAAAAAAACGGGGCAAACGCAATATGTAGGGCCCGAAAATCTTAGATCAGGCCAACACAGAGTTCTCAGGACAATGCCCTTGCTTTTTCATCCCGCTAATCCAAAAATGTTACTTTTTGCTACCAATATGTTGTGGAAAACATTGGATGGTGGTTACCATTGGGAAATAATAAGTCCTGATTTATCCAGAGATAAACCAAATGTTCCTAATAATATAGGTGTTTATAAAACATCTGAACTAAATGAAATGCCAAAAAGGGGGGTCATTTACTCCGTTGGACCTTCTCCTCTCGATGCAGATATCATCTGGGCAGGAACTGACGATGGCCTGATTCATATAACCATAAATGGGGGAAAATCATGGCAAAATGTTACTCCCCCTACCCTCCGTTCATGGGATAAAATTTCACAAATTGATGCCAGTCATTTTGATAAAAATACTGCCTATATTTCAGTAAATGCATTTAGACTAGATGACCTGACTCCATATATTTACAAAACAAAGGATGCTGGAAAAACATGGACTTTAATAACTAAAGGTATTTCAAAGCATCCCGTAAATGTGGTAAGAGAGGATCCAAAACAACCTGGATTATTATTTGCCGGTACTGAAAATGAAGTTTATTTTTCTGCTGATGACGGCGAAAACTGGCAATCTCTCAGATTAAATATGCCTGCTACCTCTATTCGTGATTTGGTAGTCCATGAAAATGACCTAGTTATTGGCACTCATGGCAGATCCATTTGGATTTTAGATGATATTGCGCCCCTTAGAGAAATTAAAAAAGCGATCAATAATGATTTTTTATACAAACCTTCAAAGGCCTTTAGAGTACGTTGGAATATGTTTTCCGATACTCCTCTGCCTCCAGAAGAACCAACAGGTAAAAATCCACCAGATGGTGCCACAATAGATTATAATCTGGGGGAAAATGCCCGACTCGTTACCCTTGAGATTACTGACGCTCAAGACAACCTGATAAGAAAATTTTCCTCCGCTGATATTACAGAAAAACTAGATACCAATACATTGGGATATCCAACGTATTGGTTCAGACCATCCCAGAAAATACAAACAGCTAAAGGACCTCACCGTTTTATATGGGATGTAAGGTATGCACCACCAAAGGGAACCCAAAGAAGTTATGCCATTGCAGCGGTATATAAAAACACACCACCAGGACCTGATGGACCATTTGTTCAGCCCGGAACTTACAAGGTCAAATTAAATGTAGATGGCTTTATAATGGAAAAATTATTAGAAGTTACATTAGATCCCCGCGTAAATGTTAGTGAAGATGACTTGAATATGCAATCAAAATATTCCATGATATGCTACCAGGCTTGCAATAAACTTCAACTTATTAGGGATTCAATAGATGAAAAAATTAAATCTACAAATTTATCCGTTGAAACCATAACAGCATTAAAAAGAAAAAGAGGTTCAGGCTCTCCTGGCGGTGGTGATATATTGTATGGTAGCATATATGAATCTACTAATGAGAAAGAAACTATTGTAAGTTTACAGGAAAAATTCCTCTTTATGCTTCATGTTTTACAAACCGTTGACGCTCGTCCAACGCCGCAAGCTATTTTAGCTATTGAAAAAATGGAGCGTACGTTAAAGTATTTGGAGGCCAATTAATTTTAATAAAACGATCATTTAAACTAAAGAAACTTTCAGCAATTGTTTGAATGTCTCTTTAGTTTAAATGAAAAAGGCAATCCAAAGATTGCCTTTTATAGGGTCGGAGTGACTGGATTCGAACCAGCGACCCCTAGCACCCCATGCTAGTACGCTACCGGGCTGCGCTACACTCCGTTCTCGTGGGTAATACTGGATTCGAACCAGTGACCTCTGCTCTGTCAAAGCAGCGCTCTAAACCAACTGAGCTAATCACCCCTACAACAATGTAAAACTAATGACTTTATTCAAAAAAAGAAACACGGAAAAAGATTTTTTCAAATACTTAACTATTTTCAATAACAGATAAGTCTGGTTAATAACTATTAAAATCCTGGGAAAAAAGATGAATTATTTAAATTTTCAAATTTGTAGGGTATATGGAAAGACAAACAATGTAATAATTCAATGCGCTATAACTTAAAAAAAACACCTTACTATTTAACAATCAATTAATTAAAGTCTAGATAAGCTTTTTATAATAAAAAAGAGAAAGTTCTGATTTGTAAACGTATTTCATTTAAATCGTTATATTTGAAAATGAAAGAGAAAGAAGCAAGACAATAAAAAAGACCATTTCCAAGGGTTTATTATAAATAATTTATTGTTATTATCTCTCCTTTCATATTAAAGAATTACTTATGAAATACTTCTATTTATTAACCATTTTTGTTTTTTTTCCTGTATATTCTTTTACACAAAATTTTGACAGAGTTAAAATAGAAAAGCTACAATCGGGAATAAGGTTGGAACATTGGTCAGGTATCCATGAAAAATGGGGCGATCAATATATATTAATATTAAAAGCAAAATACCCTAAATATAGATTAGATCTGGCCTTTGCTAAAGATAGCCTAATAAAGACCAGTGATTTTGCAAAACAAACTAACGCTTTAGCTGCCATAAACGGAGGCTTCTTTGATATGAAAGCGGGTGGTTCTGTATCATTATTAGTTTCAGACGGACAAGTAATTCATGAAAATAAACCTAATGTTTTGTCGTCGGGCAATGAAATGGGAGCCAATGCACTGGTTATTTATGAAAATGGAAAAAGTGATATTTTACCAACAAAGGGTCCAAATCGTATTCCAATGTTAAAAAACGTTGAAGATGCATTAGTTACAGGCCCCTTACTTATCAATAATAGTCAAATAAATAACCTACAAAAAAAGCCTTTCAATGATTTAAAGCACCCACGAAGTGCTATTTGTCTAGGAAAGAAAGAAATATGGCTAGTTGCCGTCGACGGCAGACATAAAGAGGCTACAGGACTGAATCTAAATGATCTATCACAGTTTCTATTAACCTGTGATTGTAAGCATGCCATTAATTTAGACGGAGGTGGATCCACCACACTTTTTTTGCAAACAGAAAAATTAAATGGTATAGTAAATCATCCTTCTGATAATAAAAAATTTGATCAGGAAGGAGAAAGACCCGTCGCTAATATTCTTTTCATTAGGAAAAATAATAAGTTATCTATCATAAAGTAAATGAAACGGAATGGAATCAAATATTTTTTCACTATATGATTTGGGTACCCTCATAAAAAGAGTTCTTTCCCTCAATTTCCAGGATAAAATTTGGGTTAAAGCTGAAATAGCAGCTTGCAAAGTAGTACGAGGAATTGCTTATTTAGATTTGATTGAAAAAGAAGAAGGTCAGTCAGACAAGATAATAGCCCAGCAAAGTGCTGTCATCTGGCAGGGTACTTTACAGAAATTAAATGGAAAACTTTCAGAACCTATCACCGGTTTTCTTGAAACTGGTCGGGAGGTTTTAATTTTAGTCCAGATAGATTTTAATGCGAGATATGGTTTAAAGCTCGTTATTGATGATATAGATCCAGCATACACTCTTGGTAAATTATTTCAACAACGTAAAGAACTTGAAAAACTGATTTATATTGAAAAGTTACATGAACCAAATAAACGAATCGCACTAACTCCCGTTATACAAAAAATAGCTGTTCTTAGTAATGACCAGGCAGCTGGTTATCATGACTTTGTTCATCAGCTATCCGAAAACGCTATGAATTACGCCTTTTCATTAACTTTATTTCCTATTTCACTGCAGGGGACTCTTGTAGAGGAGACTGTAATTACTCAGTTAAAGGAAATATTGAAATCAGAAAACACCTTCGATGTTGTACTAATCCTCAGAGGTGGAGGATCAAAATTAGATTTAGCTGGATTTGATAGCCTACATATTTGCCGCGCCATTTCTTCCTTTCCTATCAAAATCATCACTGGCATTGGTCACGAAGTGGACGAAACACTTTCCGATCTTGTTGCAGGGATTTCATTAAAAACACCGACCGCTGTAGCTGAATATCTCCTATACCATAATCAAACTTTCGAAGCTTCTATTCAACAAATGGTTTTAAAAATCAATGATACAGCTAAGAATAAAATGCAACAAGAAAAGTTAAGGATATTGCGGTTTCAACATGAACTTTCTTTAAGACCTATGAGAGTCATTGATAGAACAAATACTAAGCTTGAAAATATTCATAAATATCTACCGAATTTAGTTAATAACAGGCTAAAAAAAGAAAAGTTAAAATTATCATATATAGATCGATTAATAAGTCTTGTTAATATCTCAAATACCCTAAAAAGAGGATTCTCCATTACGAAGGTTTTACCTGACCATAAATCATTGAATGATGGTTTTAAAACAAATATGGAAATTGAAACCTTATGGGAAAAAGGTAGTTTCAGAAGTATTATCATTGATAAATAAACACAACAAGAAAAAATGAATACAGATAACATTAGTTACGAAAAGGCTTATTCGGAATTAGAAACAATAATAAATCAACTGGAATCTGATGCACTTTCCATCGAGTTATTAGCAGAAAAGGTTTCCAGAGCAGCGTATTTATTAGAATTATGTACCCAAAAAATGCGTTCTATAGAAGCAGATATTCAGCAAATAATTGGTACGTCATAATTCAAAATTGTATGCAGGTCATAACTGTACTTAGCTTAGGTTCTAATGTTGGTGATAGGTTAAATTATTTAACTTTATCTAAAGCAGCTGTTCACAATATAATCGGCCCCATTCAACTTTCTTCAAATATTTATGAGACTGAACCATGGGGAGTTGATAATCAGGAAAGTTATTTAAATCAAGTCATTGCTGTTCAAACAGATCGAACTCCCATTGAATTACTAAACGATATTCACTTAATTGAAAGAAATCTTGGGCGAATTCGCAGGTTACATTATGGTCCAAGGACCATTGATATAGATATCTTATATTACGGAGAAAGAATTATAGATATTGAAAATTTAAAAATTCCTCATCCTCACATTCAAAAAAGGCGATTTATTTTAGTTCCTTTGTCTGAAATTTTACCAAAAATGTATCATCCTTTACTAAAAATATCGAATAAGGAATTATTGGATGTTGTAAAAGATGAAGGAAAAATAACAAAGTGGCCACCTTATTAAATTTATGAATACTGAATCCTTAGCTTATCCTTTTATAGTCATAGAAGGCAATATCGGTGTAGGTAAAACAACATTTTGTCGTAAGCTTCAAGAAAAATATGATGCTCGTTTGATATTAGAACAATTTTCTGATAACCCATTTCTTCCTTATTTTTATGAAAATCCGGAAAGACATGCCTTTTCAGTAGAGCTATTTTTTATGACAGAAAGACATAGGCAGTTGCAAGAAGAGCTTATTCAGGGTGACCTCTTCAACCAACAGATTGTTTCTGACTATATATTCATTAAAACCCTTTTGTTTGCAAAGAACAACTTGAATGAGGAGGAATACCGACTTTTTAAACGATTATTTCATGTGCTGAATGCGCATTTTAAAAAACCTGATTTAGTTGTTTATCTTCATAGACCCGTGCCAAATTTATTATATCAAATAAAAAAAAGAGGGCGTTCTTTTGAGATGGAAATGAGCGCTACCTATTTAGAAAATATACAGAAAGCTTATTTTGATTTTTTTAAAATGACCCCTGAATATCCTATTTTGGTAGTAGGCATTGATGATTTAGATTTTGAAAAAGATAATTGTGCCTTTGAATTACTTAATAATCTATTACAAAAAACCTATGAAACAAAAGTACATTATATAGATCTTAAAATTACGCCATAAAAAATACTTGTTTTAATGGAATACTAATGGGCGAAGCGTCATCATTAGTAACCATGATATCTTTCATGTACGCCCACCATTTATTCATAACCGGAGATTCGGGTAAACTCTTTAAAGAAGAAATATTTTCAACCGTCATTTTACCAAAAAGAAAATGACTTTCTTCGTCTAAAAATATACTATAATCACTGATACCGTGGGCTTTCAACAAGCTTTTTAATTCCGGCCAAATCAAATCGTGTCTTTTTTTATATTCATCTGCATAACCTGGTAATAATTTCATTTTAAATGCCAAAACTTCCATAAAAGATAATTTTAAGAATATTTAACCAACGCTTTTAAAACCCTAGTAGAAAGCTCACCTTCACAAGCGTCTAAATAATCCTGATAAGAAACCGGAATTAATCGAAGATTAATATTTTCATTTGAAGCATTGGCTTTTTCTATTTGTACCCACCAACGACCACTGCGATTACTTTTCCAAAAGGTAAGTAATTCTTGATGATCTTTAACTTCGACTAAATATTCTATCATACCGTCGAAGTTAACAGGAAAATCACCTTTCTTATTATTGAACCCATCTAAAAAATACCAAATAATTTGTGCCAGACCCTGGTCGTCTATTTGATTATTTGAATGCTTAAAATCAAAACCCGATATACTAAATCCTTTTAAAGTATCACTTAAACCTGCATATCTAGAAAGCTGGCAAATTTCTTCAAGATTAAACCCACTTGGACTTTTAGGTATTTGACTAGGAAAATCGGTGTATTTAATTGCTGACATTTCAAGAATACAAATATCAGCATGTCTAATTGAAGGCTCTAACTCTTGCAGATTTTGTTTCGCCTGACCTAATCTATGTAATGAAACTCCTTTTTCATCACAGTAGGTAAAGCCACCAGATGGTACTAAGTGTGATTGTATCCCAATAATATGTCCACCTTCTGTAGTTTCTCCATCAATTGATAAAAATGTATCCAAATAAGGAAATTCTGAGGCTGATTGAAAAGGAAAACACCTAAATCGGTCATCTATGGTTGTTAAGTGCAAAGATGAATACACATTATGCAAAGCTTGCATAAATGATTTATTTAAAGAACTATCATTGGTAACAAGGATAGGAAAAACACCAGTGTTAAAAATTTCTTCAAAAAGTGGAAGAGCAAATGAATCATTAGATTTTCTCAAAACACCTAAATCTAAAAAATTAAAATCATCTGGAAAACATTTAAATGAGTACAACGCATTTCTCATCTCAGTCATTCCAGGACCATCGCAAGTAATTAAAGCAATGGGGAAACTATGCCAGGAGGGCAACTCAAATCCAGCAGCATGAAAAGAAGTCTTTGATCCTAATTGCCAGGGAAGAGAATGATTAGACCAAAGGGTATCAAGAGGTAAAGGTTTTAACCAATTTTCAAGCATAAATAAAATAATTGTTACTCAATATAATTAATTTTCTAATAACGATTCTAATTTCATTCCTCTTGAACCTTTCATGAGAAGTAACGAATTAGAAAATGGTAACGAATTAAAGTATTTCTTCGCCTCTAAGGCAGTATTAAAATGTACCCATTTTTTTTCCAACGCAGCCTGTTCAAAATTTTTACCAATCAAAATAACCTGGCTTATTAAAGAATTATCAGCGATATCAGCTATTTTTTTATGTTCATAAGGAGCATCATCACCCAATTCGAACATATCACCTAAAATAGCTATTTTATTTGTGTGCGGAATAGAAAATAAATTATTCAATGCAGCTTCCATACTGGAAGGATTAGCATTATAAGCATCTAAAATAATTTTACCTCCTTTATAAGCTACATATTGGGAACGGTTTTGCGATGGCACATAATTTTCAAGCGCAGCTTTAATTTTAAATCCAGGCACTTTAAAATATTTTCCAACAGCAATAGCTGACATGATATTTCCTAAATTATAATTACCTGTTAAATGAGTTTGTGCGGATAGATAGTCGCCATTTTCTGATAGAAAAGCAACATTTAGAAATTCTTTCGTGGGTAAATTTTCAATTTCATAAAGCGCATTATTTGGATCTGGTTGATCTGAAAGAGTATAAATAATTTTCTTTTTATTATCCAATGACAAAGAAACTAAAGTATCATCCATTTGATTAAGAAAGATACAACCATCCTTCAAGTACCTATAAAGTTCAGATTTTCCTATTTTGACCCCTTCTAAACCACCGAAGCCTTCAAGGTGAGCCTTGCCAATATTAGTAATCAAACCATGTGTAGGTTCTGCAATATTACATAGGTCATTAATTTCCCCTTGATGATTTGCCCCCATTTCTATTACTGCAATTTCAGTATTTAAAGGCATAGCTAATAAAGTGAGAGGAACCCCAATATGATTGTTTAAATTTCCTTTAGTAAAGTGGGTGGGATAGTGGATATTTAAAACAGCAGCAATGAGTTCTTTGGTAGTCGTTTTCCCATTACTACCAGTTATGCCAATAATGGGAATAGAAAACTGTTTTCGATGTAAGTTTGCAAGGCGCTGCAAAGTATCTAAAACATCCAAAACTTCAAATAAAGCAGGATGTTCAGGTAAAGCGTGGTCATCTACAACAGCTAAGACAGCTCCGTTTTGTAATGATTGAAGAGCATATTGATTTCCGTCAAAACTTTCTCCTTTTAAAGCAAAAAAAATGTCACCTTTATTTACATTTCTAGAATCTGTAGAAATTCCGCAACCTGAAAGGAACAACTGATAAAGTGATTGTAGATCCATAAACTTTAAATAAAGAAGGGACATAGTAAACTATATCCCTCCTCTTTATCTTTTAAATTAATATTATTTTCTAACTGGTCTTTTGCTTTTCACTTGAAAAGTATTACCATCAGGAGTATTATTACCTGTTGCACCTCCTAATCTGTTCATGGCACATCTAAAACCGATAGCACGACTCGTTTGGTCTTCATCCATAAATCGTCTTGTACCCGGAGAAAGCCAATAGGCTCTATCTGCCCAGGAACCCCCTTTATACACTCTTGATTTATTACTTATTAAGGTATGTATATCAGTGTCGTAAGTAACTTCAGAAAATTCATCTCCATCCCTGTAATTGGTAGCATCATTTGTTCTAACATTTGTTCTATTCGCCAACTCCTCTTTGGTATAAAATTCATAGCGCAATCTACCCATACTGTCCTTTTCTACTGGTCGTCCGTCTTCATCTTTCACCATTTTAGTGAATTTACTTCCTCTAAAAGGATTTAAATCATGGTTATCTTCGTCTCTCAAAGCACTGCTCGTCATAGGACGATAAACATCCATAACCCATTCACCCACATTACCGGACATATTATAGAGTCCAAAATCATTTGGCAAATAAGCTCTGACAGGACCAGGACCTGCAGCATTATCGTTTAGTTTACCCGCAATACCCATATAATCACCAGAACCCTTTTTAAAATTGGCTAAAATGGCTCCTTGATATTTATCTCTTTTTTCATACCTAACGGTATTTCCACTCCAGGAATAAGTTCTACCAGCAGATATATTTTCATCCCCAGGAATAAGATTACCTTTCAAGGCATAAGCAGCATATTCCCATTCAGCCTCTGTAGGAAGTCTATAACCCGGCAATAAAATACCATCCTCAATTCTTACTGGTCTTGACTCACCTGTGGACAAATCTTTAACATTTTTACGAACATTTCCTTCGTATTGACCAACGAGATAAGAACCAGTGTTGAAATTATCCTGATCTTTTTGCTCTAAATTAGGATTCAATACACCCTGACGAATTAGTCTGGTTTCGTTTACACGATCTGTTCTCCATTTACAGAAATCCGTAGCCTGAACGTGAGAAACACCAACAACAGGATAATCATCATAAGACGGATAGCGGAAATATTGTTCAGCCATTGGCTCATTATAAGACAATTCGTCTAACCAAACAAGCGTGTCAGGTAAAGCATCTAATATTATTTCAGGATATGTTCCCCCAAATGTTCTTCCTAACCATTCTGTATAGAAACGATATTCCCTATTAGAAACCTCCGTTTCGTCCATGTAAAAAGAAGTAACGGTAACTCTCCTGGGAACGGCATTCCATTCGTACATTACATCTTCCTGACTAAGTCCCATCGTAAAGGTACCCCCTTCGATTAACACTAAATTAGGACCAGTGTCTTGACCTTTGTAATCAACTTTTTCGTAACCACCCCATTTTGGATCATTATATGACCAACCAGTAGTTTCTGACACTGTTTTTGAAGATTTACTACAAGACGGTGTCAGGAGGAAGCCTGAAGCACAGGCTAAAATTAACAGAAATGAACGATTCATTATATTCAATGTATTCATGGTTTTCAACTTAACGGCAAAAAACACCAATTTATTTTAACAAAAAATAATATTCAAAAAATAAATTATGCAAAAGTAACAAACCTTTTTGGGAATTAGTTATTAAAACGAAAGCAATTCATAGTTTTTTGTGCTGATTTCTTTGAAATATAATTTTGAGCCTCTGAAAATCTTAAAGAAAGAGTAATTTCGTGACTTCCTAAAGTTCTTTGTAAACCTTTTCCATCGATAGGTATCTCTGCCGTATATAATATTTTGTAAATACCTTTTTTAAAACCAAATCCAACGATACTTTCAATAGGCTGAATACCACCAAAACGTGCCCAAACGCCAGTAATAAGTTGACCCAAATGATACGAACCTCCTATTTGAGTTATTTTACTTTGATTATTTGACAGGTAAAGTAACATCGGAGACAAATAAACTGGTCCTTTTCCGATGCCTCTGCCTGATACAGGAAAATCGAATCCCGATTGAAAACTAAGCGTCATAGGTCGACCCGTTTCAAGAATACTAGTGTTAAAAAAAGTCTGATTAAATCTATTCAAATGCTTCAGGCTTAAACCCACATACCCATTATCTTTAAATATTAAAAGACCTGTTCCAAGATCTAATTCCATCCTACTTAACGCTGAGGGGGGACTACCAGTCACGGGGAGAGAAGGATTTAAACCTTTAAAAGGATCAATCTGATCTTCAAAATATAATTTACTCCAATTTAATTGTACCTGATTAACACCCGCTTCCAGTCCAAACCTGATAAACCATTTTTTATTTACTCGCAGTTGGTATGCATAAACTGCGGCTATTTGATTCGTTTTCAATACTCCGTTTCCTGCGTCATCTGTCAACAGTCTAAGCCCAAATCCACTATTTAATGCAGGTGCATAATTTTCAACTGATATTTGAGCCGTTTTAAACGGTGTTGGCCAATTCACCCAGTTTGTTCTAAATTGAGTATTGATTCTAACACCTTCATTAACACCTGAAAACGCAGGATTTACCGTTAATGGGTTGGAAAAATATTGAGTAAACAAAGGATCTTGCGCTACTAATGAGGTGGATGATAATCCGATACTGAAGGATAGCCATAGCCAACAATAAAAAAAATGTGGTCGCATAAATCCTTTTATTTGAATAATTAACGAAAAATAACCTAAAAACAGATAATTTGCTAAACTATTTGAAAATAAAATAATAAGTTTTTAAAAAAGTTTTAAGGCAGCTAAAAACATTTTGGTCATATCTTTGCGATGTAGATGGATAAAACAATGATGAAACAAATCGTTTTTTTTTTAATAACTCTTTCAGTCTGGCAAATAAAAGCTCAGTCTGTAAACATACCTTTTAATCCGGAATGGTTACAAAGTAAAAATATTACCATAGATGGAGCCAATATAGAACTTTTGAAATTTAAAGGAGCTTTATATGACGACGCTCAACCAGGCCTTCCTGTTTTTTTAACTGAAATCCCTGTTGATAAAAATGATGGGCGAATAAGTATTGAAGAAGTTATTTCAGAACCCATTTCCTGGAATTATTGGCAAGAAAAGGAACAGGAAAAATTCAACGATATACAATTATCTGCCTCAGTGGAAAAAGAAGGCAACAATTATTTTGCTAAAATCATTTTGATACCCCTTTTTAAAAAGTCAGGACAATGGCATAAAATCACAAGTGCCAAGATAGTATTTTTACCTTTTAATAAGGCAGAATCAAACTTAAGAAATACAAATTTCAAACAAGAAAGTGTTCTGAAAACTGGAAATATCTTTCAATTGTCGATTTCGCAAAAGGGTGTTTATCAAATTAAAACCGACTTTATTCGGTCTCAACTTAAACTTGACCCGGCAACTATTGATCCAAAACAAATTAAACTTTATGCAGGACAATCAGGAATGCTTCCTTTTGCTGTAAACATTCCCAATATTGATGATTTAGAAGAAATTCCTATCAAAGTTTTTGGTGAGGACGATGGTAAATGGGATCCAAACGATTATATTGTCTTTTATGCAGAAGGTGCAAATACCTGGATTGAAGATATTGAGAAACAATCTTTTACTTTTCAAAATAACTTTTATTCAAATACACAGTTTCTGTATTTGATATTAAGTCCACAAAATGGAAAAAGAATTATCAATCAAAAAAATCAAACTGAATCACCTCAATTTTCAAAAGAATCAGACCAATATAATGTTTTTGAAGAGGAGAAAATCAATCTTTTGGAGGCTTGGGAATCTGCTGAAGGGTCTGGAAATGAATGGTATGGCGACTTATTTAAGAATGCACGGGAATATAAATATAACAATGTTTTTACTTTCCCTGGAATCATTCCAACCTTTCAAACGAAGGTAAACGCTTTAATGGTGTTACGTTCCTTAGAATCTTCAAGCTTTAACCTAACAATTAATGATAAAACTTTACGCAGCAATATGGCTCAACCTGTGAATAGGCTCGATGGTGAATTTGCTAATATTGAAGACTATGTTCGTCCGGCAGAACTAAATGGAAAAATTAATCTGAGTGACGAAAGAATTAATTTGACCGTAAGCTATCCTTTCCCAACCGGACCAGCCGACGGGAGTCAAGGTTGGCTTGATTATATTGAAATTAACACCCGCTGCATCAATCGCTGGACAAACACACCGCTTTATCTTAGTGACTGGAATTCGCTAAAAGAAAGTATTTCAGGATTCAGTATAGAAAATACGACACAAGATTTTCAAATCTGGGATATTTCAAAAGCCTTTGACATATCTGCTATTGAGGGAAATGTAAGCAATGCCACCTTGAAATTTTCTTATATATCAGGTGGAAAGTTAAAGAAATTTGTTGTGTTCAAACCAGATAACACTTTACCAATACCCGTTTTTATTTCCAAAATCGCCAATCAAAATATACATGCTTCAACATCGGTTGATATGGTGATAATTTGTCCATCAGCCTTTGAAAAAGCAGCCAAAAGATTAGCTGAACATAGGATAAAACATAGTAATTTAAAAGTATCCGTGCATACGGTGGAGAGTATTTATAATGAATTTAGTAGCGGAAAACCTGATCCCACAGCTATTCGTAATTTTGCAAGAATGGTTTATCAAAGGGGAAATCAATTACAATACGTATTACTCATGGGCGATGGGTCTTACGACCATAGGAACATCAATAAACTTGGTAATAATTTTATTCCAACTTTTCAGAGAGATGCTTATAATCCATTATATGCTTTTCCTTCTGATGATTATTACGGTATTTTAGAAACAACCGATAATACTGACCCTTTGACTGGACGACTTCTTGTCAGTGTTGGAAGGCTACCAATTAGTTCTTTACAAGAAGCTGAATTAATTGTAGATAAATTAATCAGATACGACAAACAACCCGAGGCTTTCGATCATTGGCGAAATAAGATGGTATTTGTTGCTGATGATGAAGACGGCAATTTACATCTTGCTGATGCGAATGAAATTGCAGACAAAGTTCAACGGCAACAACCCACCTTAAATATGGAAAAAATATTTTTGGATGCCTTCACCCAGGTTTCTACTTCAGGGGGAAATCGTTTTCCAGAGGTAACCGAAAGTATCAATCAGTCCATTTTCCGTGGTGCTTTAACGGTAACCTATTTGGGACATGGAAGCCCTAAAGGCTGGGCTCAGGAAAGGGTATTAAGTATTCCTGATATATTAAACTGGCAAAACAGATTTAAAATGCCACTATTTATCACCGCAACTTGTTCATTTACAGCTTATGATGACCCCGCATTTGTATCTGCCGGCGAGGAAGCGTTTTTAAATCCCAATGGTGGTGCCATTGGTTTACTAACAACAAC
>Ga0209550_10002577_pt1 | contig 17409 bp, 4 predicted proteins | sample LauGreSuBDMM15SN_2_FD_187567 | JGI IMG/M metagenome (GOLD analysis project Ga0209550, IMG submission 187567) | Freshwater lake microbial communities from Lake Michigan, USA - Su13.BD.MM15.SN (SPAdes) (version 5) | ecosystem: Environmental > Aquatic > Freshwater > Lake | place: Lake Michigan, USA...
AATGTAGGTCGTCACTTAATCTTAGGAGCGTTGACCACAGAGAGACGCTTCTCCTTCACCGAGCTCTCTTTTCTCGATGCTAGCGCGGGCTTCACAGGGTTGGGAGACTCCTTGACTTCTGCAGGGATGGCATCGGTAGGCCTAATTTCGGATGGCTTCGCTTCAGCTGGCTTGGAAATCTTGGTCGCCAGCACCACCTGTCCTTGCTTGGTTCGCTTGCCGCCTTTGTCGGCCATAGTGTCCATAGGCTCCGTCGACGGCACGAGAGCGACCGCAGTAGCCAGGCCAGTCTCCTTTGCTGGCTCATCTGGCTTCTTCCAATCAAATGACATTTCACTGTCCTTGGTGACTGCCCTGGGCTTGCGAGGCTTACGAGATTTGCCGTCATCAGCACCTAGCTTCTCGTCGAGGCCGGTGGCAGCAACTACTTTTTGTCCTTTGCGCGCAGGTGGGGTAGGGTCGATACGAATGTGGTTGGGGCGCAAGAAGCCGCCAAAGTCGTGCGTGCATTCGAAGCACCGTCGTCCCTTAACGGATCCATCGTTGCGGCCGACTGGGTCGTCGTATTGCACGCCGACCCAGTAACCCTTGCCGATCTCGGGAATCTTGCCAACGAAGCGCACTTCAGCCTTGCGATTGCCCGGGTCCACTATGACACGGTCGCCCTGCTTGACCTTACATGCCAGATCGGCCATGTGCTCGTCGTTGATGAGAGCCTTTGACGCCTCATCAGGTACCATCCAGATCGCGGGGTTCTTGGAAAGCTTCATCTGGAATTTGGCCAGGCGTGGCGAGACGGGTGCCTCGGCTACAACCCCTCCCTCTTTTTTCGAGAGCGGATCGGGGTAGCCGAGAAGCCGCAGCACCTCAACACAACGCGCACGCAGCCAGCTCGTCGGCCCAAGGGCGATGGTCATCAGAGGGCCCGCGCCACCCACACCAAGAATCGTCTCCTTGCCCACTTTATCTTGTGCCATGCAGACGAGGGTGGACGCGGCAAAGCCTTGTGTCTCACCCTCCAGCTGCCGCAAGAGGTCCACAAGCTGAGCGATCGCTCCTCGCATCTCGGCAATCAGCCGACGGTGCTGGCTCTCCTGAGATATGCCCCAAATCGCGCAAGCTGCGTACTTCTGCGCGGCAGGCGTGCCCTTGCAGAGCAGCTCTACCATCGGCTCGATACCGCCATGCCGGACAATTTCGTGGCGGTGGTCGCCCTGGTTGCGCGCGAGCTCAGCTAGCATAGCCACTGCTGACTCCTTCGTCTCTGGAGATCGTTCGATGAGACCGGTCAACGGCGGTGCCGGGGACGGCACGGGTCGCGGAACTGGTGGCGATCGATGAAACTCCGTAAGGACGGCCCCATTCGTTACCACGGCTGCAGAATCTGGTATGACTTCCTGCGTATGCGGGGCGTCCCTACGAATGTCCTTCATGCACTCGACGAGGGGCTTGATGCCACCAGCCTCAACAATGGTCACTTTGGAATCAACGCTTGTAGCGAGTTGCCAAAGCGCATAACAAGCGTGACGCTGCGTGTCTGGATTGGCATCACTGAGCAGTTCGACAAACTTTTCGATGCCGCTCAACTCCAGGATCTCTGCTTTATTCTCCTGAATCGCTGAGAGGTGCCGCAGGGCGCACGACGCGTGGGTACGAGCACTGTCACATGTACTCGATAGCATGAGCACGAGAGGCTTGATGCCACCTGCGCGAGCCATCTCTACCTTGCCCTCGCTGAAGCGCGCGAGGTCCGACAGCACAGCCGCGGCACGTTCAGGCGGCGTGCCCTTTTCCGAACGCGTGCCACTGCCAAGGAGTTGCACCAGCGGCTCAATAGCTCCCGCGTGCACGATCGCGGTGCGCATAACCGAACTGCGGGACGCAAGCAAGGCTAGCGCCTCTGCTGCCTTGAGCTGAGCCGACGTGTTGCGCTGCATCAAGATGCCCACCAATTGCATCACAACCACGTTTCGACTCTCGGCATGCGCCGCAAGGGACAGTAACGCGCCGACAGCGGATTCCTGCGTCTCAACCGCATCTGACGCGAGCAAGCTAACGAGATAGCTCGACGCGCGCTCCGCGGCAAGGGCATCCTGGATTTCAACGCAGTCGCGTGCGAGTGACTCAATCGCCCGAGCTGAATGCTGTTGGGTCGCCGCCGTCTTCATTGGGTCCACCTTCGGATGCTCGTAGCGTGGATCGAGATACTTTTCACGACGTGGATCGAGGAGCTGAACAAGTGGCGGGATTCCACCCTGCGATAAGATCTGCATTTTGCTGTCTGGGTGATTCGCAACCGTCGCGATGGCGGCGGCAGCCTCCTCTTCACAGTTGACGACCTTCAAAAGCTTGACTAGGGGTGGAATGCCCCCAGCCTTTGCTATCAACTCCTGGTTGGAGGGCATATTATTTGCCAGGTTGGCCACGGCTCGACAGGCGGCCTTTTGGGCCTCCACACGGCTATCGGCCACCAATATGGCGACAATCAATGAAATAGCCTCGGTCTCGGCAATGCGCACCTGCAGCTCTTCATTAGCTTCGGCAAGGGACGCGAGGCAGAGCGCGCCCACGTCGAGGAGGCCACTCCCAGCATCACCTAGCCATCGGACGAGGGCCTGAATCGCGCCAGCATCTGCGATGCGAACTTGCGTGGCGCCGCCGTGGGTGCAGAGCCTTGCAAGAGCAATGGCTGCCTGCCTCTTGCAACCCGTGGTAGCATTCGCCTGCGAGAGAAGCTTCACGAGCTGCGAAATGCCCTCGTGTTCCACCATCTCTTCGTGGTTAACAGAGTCCAGCGCTAGGCAAGCCAACACCATCGCCGCGTGTTCCTCCGATTCCTCATGCAACTTGCCACCGTGGAGCGACTGGATAAGTAACGGAACGACGCCCTCCTCAACCATATTTCGCCGGCGTGTCGAGTCAGTTGTCATCGTCAGGCTTCGCAGAGCATATTCCTGAGCTTCTACGCGATCGTTTCGGAGGCCTGCCTTAAGCAGCTCGACTAGTGGCGCAACACCACCAGACATAACCGCCTCTTTTTGATGTTTGGCATCGTCGCTTCGCTTCCCTTCACCGTCGTTGTTGTCGCGCAACGCAGTGCCTGCACGCTGGCGCACGTTCGCGTCATCGTCACCGAGGAGTGTGACAAGTTGCTGGGTTACCTGGACGCGCAATTCGCTCGACATTCGGGCGATCTGGGTGAGTGCCATCGATGCCATCTGCTGTGCGGCTTCGGTCCCACTTCGGAGTAGCCGCACGAGCTGAAAGATGGCCTGCGTGCGGGAAATGGCGTCCCTGTAGTCCCTTTGAAGTGTCATCGAGTAGAGCACTCGAGTTGCGTGCTCTTGCGCCTCGATCCGCAGCTTGGCCACGTCATCCCCCGATGTGGCAGCCTCCTTCATCTCATGCGGGTCTGACAAACTGGCGAGCATTGCAACAATCTTGTTTGCAATGTTGAACTGATTGGAGGGATTGTCGATTCCAAGGGTAAGGAGGGCACCCTCGACCGACCTCTTTGCCGCCTCAGAGCAAGGGCTCTCAAAAAGCGGAATGAGAAGGGAAATGCCGTCCGAATCAGCAATCTGCTCTCGGTTCTCGGGCAACAAAGCTAAGCTCTCGAGTGCCCCGGCCGCCGTATCCTGAGCATTGTTGTTCTTGGCCGGCTTCAGCAACTCGGTGAGCTTTGGAATGCCACTCGCACCAGCTTGCTCAAAGTAAGCTTCGCCAGACCTGATGAAGCTGTCAATCTTGAGATCCCTCACATTGAACTTGCCGATTTCCTCTACAGTGAAGACCAGCGTCCGAAGCAAGGCCGCTGCCAGCTCGTCATTCTTGATCTCAGTACCCTCCGTCGGCTTCTCAGAGCCTACGTTCCTCCACTTTGACCCAGGTGGAGCCTCGGCAATGAGTCGCTGGTTGCCCGCGTCAGCGGCGAGCTTCCACAAAGCGCCCGCTGCATCACGTCGCACCTCGGGGTGATCACTAAGCATCGCGATCAGCAGCGGAATAGCACCTGCTCGGGCAATCGACTTCTGATTCAAGCTATTCGCGTCCGCGAGCGCCCATAATGCCGATGCAAGCTCTCGCTGCGTCAAGTGGTGCTTGCCGTCTCCCTGATCAGCCGCCATACTCTCCTGCTTGCTGCCGAGCATCCTGCTGACATCTACTGACATCTTCTCTTGATGCACCCTCGGCTCCAAATGCGAGACGATCAGCTCGATGCCACCAGCGGCGGCCACTGCGTCTTGATTGGAAACGTCTGCACGGGCGAAGTTTGCAACCGCCCGCGCAGCTTTTTCGCGCGTGGAACTCTCCTTCTTAGAGGTAGCGAGCTGCTTGACGAGCTTTTCCGCAAGCGACTTTGTGTTATCGTCATTGTTCTGTGCAAGGCTTGCGATTGCACCAGACGCCTTCTGCTGGCCGAGCTCTAAGTTGGAGTGGCCGGCCATGATGACCAGTGCTTCCAGGCCATTAGCATTGGCAATGGCCTGCTGATTAGAGAAGTTATTGTCAGCGAGACTCCACAGCGTGCTGGCAGCAGCCACTTTGGCATCTTCGGAGCTATCCGTCACAAGCTGGATGAGCGGTTGGATGCCACCGCAGGCTGTAATCGCCATCTGGTTATTTGAGTTCCCTCGTGCAAGTTCCGACAGGGCAGCTGCGGCCATCGATTGCACCAATTCATAGTCACCCTCGAGAACGACAACTGCCTTCTCTGCGACGACTGCTCGGAGTCGATCCCACAGAAGGCCGGGGCTGATCCGGTCGTTGGACGATGAAATTGATGGCCGATTCAGCAAACCGACCAGTAGCTCCACCCCGCCTGCTTCCTTGATACTATCTTGGTTATCCTTGCCACCTGCGGCAATAGCGGCGAGCGCACGTGCCGCCGTCTTCTGCGCATGATTGCTTTGTGTCTTGATAAGTGCCACGAGCGGCACAATAGCCCCTGAAGAGCCAACCTGCTGCGCATGCTCTACCGCAATGCTTCCGAGCGTATCGGCTGCGTTCGCCTTGGTGCTTACGTTCGTGCTTGTCGAAAGAAGGCTCACTAATAAATTGATGCCACCCTCCGATGCCACCTTTGCTGCATGCCCCAATGATACGCGCGACATGTCTGCAAGTACTGCACTCGCATTGTGCTGCGTGTCTGCGTTATCCTCACCGAGCAGAGCCACTAGCGGCGAAATGCCGTTCGCATTTGCGATCTCGGTGACGTTCTGCTCCATATCGCCCGACAGTTTGGACAGCACAGCGGATCCCAGCATCCGTACCTTCGCTGACGCGCTCTGCAGCTGCATGACAAGCATTCGAAAAGGACCTGCGTTAGCTATGGCAAGCCGATTCGTCTTCACTGACTCGAGGTCCGCATCCGCACCGGCCGAAGTCAGATCGAGCAAAAGCTGCGTCACATACTCCTGCGCCTGATCGGTGCCCACTCCGAGCAGCGCCACCAGGCCGATGGCGATCGCGATCTGATTAGCGGGGCCACTATTCGCAAGGGTGTGAAGAGTAGTTGCGGCCTGGTTGCGCCCAAAATCAGACTTGCCATTGCTCAACACCGACACAAGAGGAAGGATAGCTCCAGCGTTTACGATGACTATAGGCGCACCAGGGTGCGATGCAAGGGCCTGCAGATCGGAGGCCGCTAGCGACACAACTGCAGCGTCGTCGTGATCCAGGAGACCGACCAACCTTTTGGCAATCTGTGCCTGGTTGTCTGAATTGCCGATAGCCATGCGAGTGAGCGCTTTGGAGGCGAACTTCTTCGCCTCCGGGGTGCCATCGGCCAGCATTGAGACGAGCGGCTTGATGGCACCATTCGCGGCCAGTGCCACTTGATTCTCACGATCGAGAGCCAGATGCCAGATCGCGGCCGTGGCCTTCTCCTTGCCTTGTGTCGTGCCGCTCTCGCAGATCTTGACCAACGGCACAATGCCACCAGCATCGTTGATGGCCAACAATCGATTTGCTTTTCTTCTCATTTTGGTTGCTTCCTTATCATCGCCGTCTGCTTCCTCACCCAACGTTTGTCTGACTTTTGATGGGTCGTCTGCTTCCTCAACTTCCAATAGCTCGGTGTCAGCTGGCGGCACCTCTTCATCCATGCCCCCAGTTGTTTTCCTTTCTCGCTCGACTATCCCACCATACGCTAGCTCAGCCAGAGCCGCAGCAGCAGGCATGGCATATTGGGCTGTGGGGCTGCCATTCTTCAACAACAGGACAAGATCGACGATTGCTGATTTCTGTACAAGTAGTCGCTGATTCTCGATCGAGGAGGCAAGGTACCAGAGCGCACGTGCTGAGAATTCTTGAGCTTGTAGGCTGCCACTGCGTACGAGCGAGAGCAGTGGTGCCACGCCCTCTTGCTCAATGATAGCGTCCTGCAGGTCCCGGTCTCCAAAAGCTAGATCCGAAAGGGTGCTCGCTGCCTGTTCTTGCATACCGATTCGGACACCAAAATCGACCTGGCCACCGGGAAAGATTGCTTGGCTCTCCAAGCAACCTTCGATGCCGATGCGGAGCGCAACCCAGCCTCCAATGACGAGCGGTTTCTGGACGTTCTCCTTTCCGCACAGGTTGGAGCCGTCCAACATGCTGATGAGCGCTTTCACGCCGCCGGCCCCTTTTATGGCGGCGCGCCTCCTGGCGCCACCCTCTTGGGAAGTGTGGCCCTCAACCCCCTTTTTGTCCTCTTGGGAATTGGAGCTTCGCTCCGCTGTAACGGAAGCTTCTGGAGCAGGCAAGCTCATGTCCTCTTTGACAGTATCCCCCACACCTGAAGGCGTTGCATCGATAAGCTGCTGCTCCTCGCCATTGTCTGCCGCCTCGTAGACCTCGACATCGTCGCCGTTGTCACGAGCAAGGCAACCGAGCGCGCGGGCCGCCGTCTCAGGTGTCCCAAGCATTTTGCTCACGAGTAGCTTGATCAGGGGTCGAATGCCTCCCATTTTCACGATGTCGTCCCGATACCTCGAGACGGCGCCTATCGCAGCCAGACATGCTGCGGCCATTTGTTGCGTTGCCATAGTTACGGAGTCGAGCAGCATTACGAGAGGCTTTATGCCACCAGCGTCAGCGATGGCATTTGCTGCCCGTGTGCTCCCTTCGGCAAGGCGGAGCAGGGTCATAGAAGAGATCTGAGGCGCACGATCGCTGTCGGCGATGAGCATTCTCACAAGAGGACCGAATCCCTCGGCCTGAGCAATGCGCACACGATTCTCTGACATAGTCGCCAAGTGCCAGAGTGCGGAAGCTGCGTTTTCCTGGGCAGGAAGGCTGCCCTTTGCGATGAGTGACACAAGCGGTTTGATCGCGTTCATGCTGCCTATCAGCGCCTGCGTACTAGAATTATTGCTTGCCACCGCGAGCAACGCCCGTGCCGCCTGCACCTGCACCTCTTCCTCCGGGGCCTCGAGCCATGGAATCAGCGGCTGAATTCCAGCCATCTTTGAGAAAGCGATCTGGTTCTGCTGCTCGTTGTCGCAGAGCGTCGCCACAGCATACAGAAGCCTCACCGCACGTGCCGGCTGGGCGCCCTTATTGCTGATGGCCGTGACAATACGCTTCGTAATGACTGCGCAATTGTCTGAGTGCTCCCTTGCGAGTGCCGTGAGCGCGCCAGCCGCATTCGTCAAAGACGTGTCGGAGGTTCCAAACATGAGCATATTGACCAGAGGTTCGATGCCTCCCAATTTAGCAATCGTCGCCTGGTTCGGGGCATTTGAGGTGGCGCACGCCCAGAGCGCCGCCGCCGCCGCCTCCCTTGTCTCCGGCATACCCGCTTCGCGCACCAAGTTGCACAGTGGCGCGATTGCACCCGCGCGAGCAACGGCGCCCTGACTCTCAGGGTGGTTACGTGCGAGGGCAGCAAGTGCACCAGCCGCGTTCATCTGCATCTCGGGAGCTGGGTTGCCGAGCAACGCAACTACCGGAGGGACTGCACCCTCCTTCAGCAACAAGGTCTGATTAGATAGATTGTTGTCAGCCACATTCCAAATCGCCGACGCAGCGAGCATGCTAATCTGCTGTTGTGCGAGCTCCTTGGAGTTGCTCGATGCCTCCGTAAGCGTACTTACCAGTCTCGGTATGCCTCCATGCTGAGCGATCTCTTTTTGATTGTCTGGGTTCTTCAAGGCAAGCTGAGCCACCGCGCTGACCGCATTCTCCTTGGCCTTTAACGACGTGCTGCTAAGAAGGTCCAGCAATCGAGGGATACCCCCCGCGTCGAGGATGCTCTTGCGGTTGTCGGTCGATTCGCGGGCGAGATTGGCCAAAGATTGGGCAGCCTGCTCTTGGGCGGCTTGGCCACTGTTCTCGTGGAGCATGCCGACGAGCTGCTGGATGATGAGCACGCGATTGACATCCTCAATCGACAAGCGCACGAGTGCTCCCTCGGCATGCATACTAGCCTTTTTGTTCGAGCAACCCAGCAGCTCAACAAGAGGGCCGATTCCGCCATGGTCGGTGATCGACTTGCGGTTGATCGAGATGTCAGCGAGCGCCCACAGGGCGTGTGCTGCCTCCTCCTGCGCCTCAAGTCCGAGCTCACCATTGAGCAGCTCCACTAGCGGGCCGACTGCGCCCGCATTTGCGATCTTCTCGGCTTTGGTGTAGAGTCGTTGGCAGCGCTGTTCATACTCGTGCAACAGCTTCTCGAGTTTCCTCTGTTGCAGCAGGAGCATTCCTGCAGCAACTTCTTCGAGCACATCAATATCCTGCTGATCATCACTCTTCTTCTTCATCCTGTCGCGCAGCTCCTGAAACTCCTTCTCCAGGGCCTCTCGCTGCTGCCGCTCTACTTCGTCGGCCGCTAGCCGCGCAAGCGCAGCGGCCGCATATTGTTTCGAACCGAGATGCTGATGCCCATCACTCAGCAGCCCAACAAGTGGTTGAATGCCGCCGCCTCGATCGATTGCTACCTTGTTAACTTGTATCAACGCAAGGTAGGAGAGGGCCGCTGCGGCATATTCTTGCGATCGGTCAAAAGAGTCGGCATCAAGCAGCGCTATAAGTGGCTCGATGGCACCCTGCGCAGCAACGGCCTGTTGCGTCTCGGCATTGCCGTGTGTCAGCAATTTGATCGCGCGTGCCGCCTGCTCGCTCACCCCTCGGTCGAGGGCGCTCAGCATATGCACGAGCGGTCGGATGCCACCAGCATTTGTCACAATCTTCTGGTTCGACGCGTCAATCGAGAGAGAGAGGCTCCACAGTGCGTATGCTTTGGCGCGCGGCTGTTTGCTATGCAGCAGCCGCACTAGCGCTTCTGCATCTCCAGACTTGGCAATGACACTCGCGCTGTCAGGATTTTCACGGACGATACGCCATAAGAGTTCAGCCGCGCGATTGCTCGTGTCTGCCATGTGATCTTCGAGCTTGCCGACCAGGAGCGCACATGCTTCCTCCTGGTTGATTTCATTCTGCAGGGCCAGCGAAGCGATCGCATTGGCCATCAATATCTGCGCTTTCTCGTTCTGCGAGCCAATTAGTGGAATCAGACCGGGAATGGCGCCCGAACCCTTGATGGCAACCTTGTTGGCTGGATGATCCTCCGATAGAGACCATAGCGCACCAGCTATCTCCGCTTCTACCATCGGCGCATTGCAGTTGCGCAACAGATTAACGAGCGATGGAAGTGCGCCTGCCCCCGCGATGGCCGTCTGGTTCTCGTAATTGTGCCGGGCGATCTCAGCAAGAGCGAGCACTGTCTGCGCCTGCACGTCTGCTGGGTAGGCACTACCTGCCTGCGTTATGCTCACAAGCGGCATGATCCCGCCCAATGCGGCGATCTCTACCTGGATATCGTGATGGTTCTGCGCGATCATCGCGATTGCATTGATTGCACTGCGCTGTGTTGGCGTGTAGCGTGACTCGACTAGCGCGAGGAGTGGCCGGATGCCGCCTGCCTTGGAGATCGTGTCTTTCTCCTCACGGCTGTCGCCGCTCGCTACGGCGGCTATTGCCGCTGCCGCACTTGCCTGTGCATTGGTGTTGACAACGTTGAGAAGCGCAACCAGCTTCGGGATCCCATTCAACCTGGTTACCTCGGCCTGGTTATCCTCGTGGCCATAGGTTAGTTTCGCTAAGGCATGGGCCACCGCCTCCTGTGTCACTCCGCTCCCGAGCTTGTCGAGGAGCAATTCCAGTGCGCCCGTGCGGGCGATCGCAGACTGGCCTTCCGGATTGTTCTCTGCAAGATAAGCGAGCGCGTTCGACACGTGCACCTGAGTAACATCGCTTGCGTCCTTCAGCAGCTTGATCAGCGACGGGATAGCACCGACCTTGATGAAGCTGCGACGTGATGCCTCGAGTTGCGACAAGCAAGACACAGCGAAGGCCGCCTGTTCCTGTAGGCCTGAATCACCACCTCGAAGTGCGCTTGCGATTGGTAGCACACCGCCCGATTCCACGATGGCTTCCTGGTGGCTAGTGTGGCCGTTGGCGATATTCGCGAGCGCTGCGCAGGCGTGCTTCTGTGCGACTGGGCTGCCAATGACTGTGAGCGACACCAGTGCTTTGATGCCGCCTGCTTTAGCGATCATGACCACGGGGTCTTCATTTTCCTCGGGCCCCCCAAGGCCCTTAGCCTGCTCAGTGAGGCTGCGAAGGAACATCGCCGCGCGCTCCTTGACATCCATATTTCCCGTCCGCACCTCACCAAGTAGCTTTGCGATCAGCCCCGTCAAGCCACCGGCCTGCGCGACGTCACGCGCATTCACGCGCCGCACGTGTGCCATAGCTCAAGGAAATGTTGATCGTACGCGGCTGTGCAGCAGGCCATCACCAGACGACGTGGCACCAGCGGAATGATTGGCCGTGTGTGGTTGGATTGTTGGCCAGGCTTGGTTTCGGCGAGCGCCCAAACACATCTCAAGGGTCCGTAACAATGTTTTGCTGCCGCGCCGCGTGCATACTTTCGTCGGTTCAAAAACACCGGGGGAATCCGGAAAAAAGACACCGAGGACAAGCCGGTACTCCATCCTTGCATCTCAAACTACCCACAGGTCGGGTCTTAGCTCTTAGCTGCGCCGGCCCTGCGCACCTGCCGGCAACCGCGTACCGCGTAGGCCGTAGCGTTGTCGCGTTGTCCGTTGAGCGTTTTTCTTTTTGAGCGTTCGTGTGTACCCTACCGATGTCTTGTCGACCTCTCAGGTTGCACTGCGGTAATCACACTTCTCTCGACTCTCCGACCGATGTCGCGCGCAACACCCGACGAACCGATGTACACCCGGGACGTCAACGCCGGATGCCCCCCGCCACTGTGACTGTATCTCTCGCGTCTCGGCGAGGTCTCGGCGCGCGCTCCACGCTGGCGCTCTATCACATCGGTTCATGCCCCGCGCCACGAACCCACGATTACCTTGTCGCTTTCGATCTTCGGTCCGTGAGCGTCGATCCAAGGCTCCCGCGTCCACCCCGCAAGCCATCGCCAGCTGGCAACCACTTCTGGCCCCCTTCACTCGCGGCGACATCGTGCTTGCTCACGGCGCCGCCTCGACGGCGTGTTTGTAAGACTGCACCTGTGCTTGCAAGGTCGCGAGCGCCGCCTGGCGCTCGATGAGGAGGGCCTCGAGTGACGCCACATAGTCCACCAAGCTCTCCGCACGCCCCGTCGCGGCCTCGGTCGCGTCGAGAGAAGCTCCTTCCATGAGCTTCTCGTTTGCCTCGGCTTGCGAGAGCATCCACGTATGCACCTCGAGCTGCTCGACGCACTGCGTGATGAACTCCCGGTGCGCGCCGAAGATGGCCGCACCCGCCTCCCGCGCCGACACGGCATTGCGCACGCAATTCTCCTTGTCGGTGAGTCCCTCGTGCTCGGCCCGACCTTCCATTGTGCCCCATGCCACCTTTGCCTTCGGCGCGCGCAGCGAGGAAGGCGGCGCGGGGGGCTCAGCCGTCGACTCGGCGCACGAGGGAGGCGCGGGCAGGCTGCCCAGCCCTGGGAGCAAGAGGCCAAACGGTAGCACCCCCCCTAGGCCCGGCCGCTCCTTTTTGTCAGCTGGCGGCTCCAAAGACGGAGGGAGCGCGGCAGGGGGAGCGGCGATGGCATACGAGTCCACCTTGACCGGCGACGTGAGCAGGGGCGAGCTGAACGAAGTGGGCGACGGAGCCCTGGCCTGCGGGTGTTCCGGCGCCTCCTCTGCTACTGGCGGCGGCGGCGGCGGTGGTGGCGGCGGCGGTGCCTGCGCACTCTTGGCAGCAGCGGCGGCGGGAGTGATGGACAGTCGGCGGTTGGATGGCTTTGGCGCGGGCGCTGCCGTGACGGGCGCTGACGCCTGACGCGAGAGCCGCGGTGTCGGCGCAGGCAGCCCGCTCCTCTCGTTTCTCTCGACAACGACGGGCAATTCGCGCAACGGAGCGACGGGAGCCGGCGCGACGAAAGCGGACGCCGGGGGAACTATTGCAGTGGCGGCGGCGGGCGCAGAATTGCCCTTGGAACTGGAAGAAAAGTCGCGCACGCGGTCAGCGTAGCGCAACGTGTTCAGCGTCTGCTCGACCGAGTCGATGCACGGCGACACGGCGCCGATCATCACCGTATGGCAATCACCAATAAAGGAGTCGCGCAGCACCTCGGTGAGCTTCGAGCCTCGGAATGGGATGTGCGTTTGGCCCTTGTCGAGTCCGCGGATGCACTCCTTGAGTGCGAGCAGGCTCTTGTTGATCTCGGCGCCCTCGAGCCGCCGGTCCTTGTTCTCGCAGTTGAGCGTATCCGCGCCGCGCTCGGTGCCCGCCAGGTCGATGAAAGCGAATCGGCCCACCTCTTCGGGCCCTCCAGGAGCTGCCGGCTCGGCGCGCGTGACTCCCGCGCGCGGCGTGCGCAGCGGCATCTCGGGGATGGGTGCCTCCTTGGGAGGGCGCTTGATGGTGAGCTGGAGCACTGCGTGCGAGCGGCTCGAGTCCGCGTTTGCCAGCGTTTCGGCCGTGCGCCGCGCCTCAGAGGCCTTGAGCAGCAGTGTGTTAAAGGCGTCGAGCGAGGGTACCGCCGACTCAGAGAGGCCGACGATGTGCATCTTCTTCTTCCCATCCTCGCGGATGGGCAGCGATTTGCCCAGCTCCTCTCCCTTTGCGAACAGATCAAATATCTTGCCTCCATAGATCTCGAAGGAGGACACGTTCAGCGTTAGGCCCTTGTGCTGCGGCAACGCCAGCATCGAGAAGATGTCCGCTGCGGCCAGCAGGTACATCCCCGGTTCAGTCTCGGAGCCCATCATAGTGAAGGTCTTGCCCGAACCGGTCGCGCCGTACGCGAAACACGTGGACGACTGGCCCTTGGCGAAGATGCGGCTGATCAGTGGTGCAGCCGTCTCAGCGTACACGAGTGCGTTCGAGCTCTGCTCGTCGAATACGCAGTCGTACAGGAAGTGATGCACGTCGGTATAGGCTGTCATATCCACTTTGACCTTTGGCTCATGGACGGCGAGGCAAGCAGGCGAGCCCGCTGGCGTCGGAACGACCTGGAGAATGCCTGGGCCCTGCTCCGAAGATGAGAGTGGGCGCTTGCGCACAACAACCTTTATCCGCGACTCGCTGTCGGTGGTACGCGGCTTCTTTACCGGCACCACCGCCGACTGTGATGTGCGCGGCGAGGGCAGCGGAAGCGTGCCATCACTAACGGACTTGCGCAGGTCTCGCGGCCGTGACTTCTCCATGCTTGCCCCAACTTGAATTCCGACTGTGGAAATGCACCGCGCCTCCCAGCTCGGATAGTCCCACGAATTATGAAGTCTCCGTCTTTCGAATCGACTCCAATACATAAAGTCGTGTATTTTAGCAGTTCCGCTCTCTCCACGGAACTCGAGCCACACGGGTGTGACCCGACACTCGCTCCGAACGGAGGCTCCCACAGCTCACACAGACATACATGCCATGACGAAACTTTCCAAAGAACTCTATGAACAACGTGGAGAGGATGCACGCGGCACCCGCACACAGTGTGCAAAACGCAGCGAGCAACAGTATGTGGCTCGCGCGAGTGCGGGCATGTGCCCACAGTGTGCAATCGCCCGCAGCGAGCGATCCGGCTCGTGCTTATGCGGGCTCATGTGCCCACTCAAACGCCCCATGGGGCGTGCGCGTGCTCGGGAAGCATGTCGAGAGCCTGCTCAAAGAGCGAGGAACGACGCATGATTCGCGTCGCCCATCACTTCGTCTTGCGACGGCGTGGCACCAACATCAGGATCCCACTCCCCAGCACCAGCGCTACTCACGCAAGTGAAGAGCGGCGGCAGGGCGCATTTCGTGTCTACTCGCGCCTCGTCCATGCCGCCGGCACCGCTGCCGAAGCGCCGAAACGTGTCCCTAGCGTCGGCGTCGCGCCCCTTGCCATGGACGGCGCCGCGTGCGCCACCTATCCCCCCGCCGTGGCTCATCTCGCAGTCGTCGCTCCCGGGGCTCGCATGCCGTTCGCTGGGCGAGCCGCCAGTGCCGCCGTCGCGCGTGCTGGACGCATCGTCGCTATCGTGGTTGCTCCCTGAGTCCACCGCGCTGCCGGTGCCCGTGAGTTGACACCTGCCCGAGCCGCCGTCCCGGGCGCCGTCCCGGGCGCCGTCCCGGGCTGTGGAGGACCCCACGCGCGGCCCATACACTCCGCGGCGTAGGCTGTCAGGGGGGCTGGAAGGCACGTTGTCGGCACCGCGGCCGCCGCCGCCGTCGACGACGCTCCCGGGCCCCGAGCCCGAGCGCGACGAGCCCGGGAGGGAAGAGCCAATCTTGCTCAGGCTGCTCTCGGTTGGGCTCTCCGAGGGGGCGCGTGTCGTCAAGGGCGTCGAACCGTCGTGCCATGGCTTGCCAGAGCGCAGGGAGCCACGCGACGAGCCGTGCGACGAGCCGTGCGACGAGCCGTTGAACGAGCCCTCCGACGACAGCTGCGTCAGCGTTTCCTCAGGAACAGACGACGCGTCAGGCTCCTGCTGCTGCTGCCGCAGGAGCGCCTGCTCTTGCTGCTCCATCTCAAAGGCAATCTCTTCGAGAATCTGGTTCTCGTGGTCGGAGAGCAATCGCTCAGCGGACACATTTGCCGCGAGCCCGACGCTGACCTCGCCGCCGCGGAGCACCTGGCTGAGCAAGTAGTTGCGAGGCAATGGGTCGGCGGCGAGGGCGGGCACCATGGTGGGCGCCATGGTGGGCGCCACGCCCAGCGCGCCGCCGACGCCTACAGGGACCCCCTCGGCGAACACATGGCCATCGAGGACGCGAGACTCGAGCATGTAGCACACGACGCGCTGCTGCGAGTCGCGAAGCGGGCTGGCCTGGATCGCGTGCTTGAAGGCGCCCCGACCGAGGACCGCCGAGACTATCTCGACTGTGCTCGCCTCCGCCGCGGCGCCACTGCTGCTGTCTCTGCCACCGCTCAGCGCGTGTCTGAGATGGGAGAGGTCTGCGGGCTGGGCACTGAAGGACTCGATGGTCGCGTCGCCCGAGTGCAGCGAGTCGAGCGTCTGCCCAAAGGCACGCATCCAGCTCAGGCTCGCGCTGATCAGCCCATGCGGTGCATGCGCCCAGACGAGCACGCGCAGCGCTGTCCCGGGCAGGAGCGGCGACTCAGCCGGAGGCCAACAGGCGCCTTCGGAGGTTGTGGCGGCAGCACCCACGGCCGTGGGAGACCAGCCTAGCTGCAGCAACCGCGAGGTGAGCGCGAGCGCCGGCCCACGCAACCCGCTGGTCAGACCGGCGCTCAGGCCACCGCCGAGCCCGCCGCCGAGCCCGCCGCCGATGCCAGCAGCAAGGCCGCCCAAGCATAGACCGCCGCCCAGGCTGCCTCCGAGCCCAGCGGAGAGTAGGGGTAGCGCGCCTCCAACCTCGAAGCGAAAGGGGTTCAGCAAGTCCGAGCCGCCGTCGTCACCGCCGCTATCCTCGCTCCCGCCGCCGCCTCCGTGGCTGCGCTTGCCGATCATGCTGCCAGCACCTCGCGCACAGCTGCCACCAGCAGTGGAGCGTGGCACAAACGAGGACGGGGGCGGCGGTTTGGCGCGGGCCGCCGAAGGCTCGCTACTGCCGCCAAGGCCTGGCATGGTCGCCGCTGCCGGCGCGCCTGCCGTGCCACTGCCTGGCTTCGGCACGACGCCGCCCAGCCGGCGCTCTCGCGCGCGCCGGTTTTGGAACCACGTCTGAACCTGGCGCGGGTGTACCTTGAGCTTGGCGGCGAGCTGTTTACGCATCTCCGTCGAGGGGAAGGGCTCCATTGCATACACCTGATTGAGTAGTGACAGCACAGTGGGGTCGATCTGCCAGCGTGCCGTCTTGTCCTTCTCATCATCGTCGTCGTCGATCACGGTGAGCGAGCCGAGCTCGGCTGTCCGCCGCTCATCATCGGCTAGCCACTGCTCGTCCTCGCCTTCATCGTCGTCCGCCTGCATCTTTACGCGGCTGCTCAATGCAGTTTAGGGCCCTGCAGCAGCGCAAAGGGTCGAAAAGCGAGGCGTGAGGAGAGATGCAGTGAAGTATCGCAACCATGCACGCGTACGTGCAGCCACACGTGCTGGCGAGCCTGTGCCGCCCTGCGCGCGCGCGCGGTCAGGCAGCCACGCCTCTCCTCCTTGGCCGACCAGCCGGCCTCACCTTCAGTAGTATCCTGCACCCTCGAGGAGAGCTTTCCGCGAATCATAACGAATCGCGATTTCTTCTCGCCGCTTCGCACGAGGCAGACGAATTTTTGTAATCAGTTTCGTCGCGGTGTTCGTGACTGCGCTCTGGAACTTTGGGCCCCCAAAACTTGAAAAGTGCGAATGAGACTCCGCATGCAGACATTCATGGACATTCGATTTCCGCGGGAAGAGAGCCGTGGACTGGGACCAAGAAAATCGAACCGACCAGGAGCAAACCTCCCTTTCCGGCGCCCCGTGGAGCCTTTGACCGCCCTGCTCCCCGTGCGGGAACCGTCAGAGCAGCTACAGCTTCGCGTGTCAGCACAGTCAGCCGATGCGGCGGCGCTCCGCGAGGACGGCCACGCAAAGCGCCGCCGCGCCGAGCACGGGCACCGCCCACTTGGGCAGCCCACGGAAGTCGCGCAGCTTGGCCAGCGGGTCGAACCGGCGGCCCCCGTCGACGTTGGTGCGCGCGCCGAGGCTGGGCGCGAGCGCGGAGGTGACGATCGTCTTCTGGAGAAAGGACCACGCGAGCGTGGACATGAAGGCGCGCTGCTTATTATCAGCAGCCCCTCCATGCCCTCCCTCGATGTTCTCGTAGGCGAGCCCAGGCAGCCGAAGGTCCACCATTTTGCCCACCATCTTGCGCGCGTGCCCGGGGTGCACGCGGTCGTCACGCGTCGAGGTCGTGAACAGCGTGGGTGGCGCGCGTGCGCCCGCACGCAGCGTGTGGTACGGCGAGTACTTTTGCAGGTACGCCCACTCCTCCGGCACGTCGGGGTTGCCGTACTCGCCCATCCACGAGGCGCCGGCGAGCAGCTTATTG
>Ga0209550_10002578_pt1 | contig 17407 bp, 13 predicted proteins | sample LauGreSuBDMM15SN_2_FD_187567 | JGI IMG/M metagenome (GOLD analysis project Ga0209550, IMG submission 187567) | Freshwater lake microbial communities from Lake Michigan, USA - Su13.BD.MM15.SN (SPAdes) (version 5) | ecosystem: Environmental > Aquatic > Freshwater > Lake | place: Lake Michigan...
AATGGGCACCGGATACACGCCGTCCTCGGAGCTGGCATCGTCCATGAGATCCTTCAAATGACCAGCGAGTCGAGCCACCTCGCGAGACATCGTGACCTCTTCTCCGTCTCGCGCTCGCACGCGAATTTGCTCATCATCACTTTTCGCGGGCGCCTCTTCCTGATCCTCGGCCTGCGATCCAGCTACGATCGTCTCGCCCGAGACGCTCATCGTGCGCACACGCCGTAAGTCGACCAAACAGATCGTTGCTTTCGCGACACAGCGATCTGTACCCTGCGGTGAGCCTTAGGTGAGCCTGAGGCTTTTGCCCCCGTGACCGACACGTGTGGTCGAAGTTGACTCGTGAATGTATGCATGTGAACGTTAACACGACAGACGCGACAACCGGTGCTACGGCACTGTTACTGCCCGCTCAGAATAGACTCGTGTGAAAACGAAATTTCCGAAAGCTAAGTACGAGCCGAATCTTGTAGGTCATGGGCGGAACGTGTGGGGGCAAGCCAGCGCCAGAAATCTCGCAAAGAGAAATAGAGGTTATAGAGGTTAGAGCGCGCTCTTTTCGAACGTCGTACGAGAGCGAAATCGTGTTCTGCAGGTGAAGCAGCTCGAGAATTTGTATTTCGTACGGACGAGTGGCGACGAGGCGGCTTTGGGTGCGGCGTCCTATGATTAACCTATGAACTTCTGATCATACTACTTTACTAAAACGGTGTCTCTCAGTGCCACTTGCCACCGCCGGCGTGCCTGCCTCGCCTCGCGGGTTGACGGGCCATGCCCCACTGCACGTGCCCTACGCCGTTCGCTTCACCGCGGGCACTCAACAGGCCGGCGCCGTGCACGGGCGCGTCTCCTCCCGCCTCGAGTGCTGCCGCACCCTTGGGCACCCAGCCAGGGGGCGGCGGCGAGGCGTGCGTGGGGGGAGCGCCCCCTTGAAGCATGGCGATCGTCGAGAGAAGGCGTATTCGCTCTTCACACTCGGCATTCACAGTCGCCTTCAGCGACTCGACCTCGGCTGTGCGTGCTCTCAGCAGCTCCGCCATCCGGTGCACGCTCGCCTCCATGGCCGCCACGATCGCCGGCGGGGCCTCGCCGCCGCCCTGATCGTGCTCAGCGCAACGCGCCTCGGCGGCCGCCACGCGCGCCTCCGCCTCGGCAGCGTCCGCCCGCGCCGCCTCCGCCTCGGCCCGTGCCGCCTCCGCCGCCGCGCGCGCTGCCTCCGCTGCCGCGCCCATCTCCACTCGGCTGCGCTCGGCTGCTGCGGCGGGATTGGCGTTGGCGTCTTCGGCCTCATCTTCCAGGGACGCCATGCGCTCGCGCGCGCGCACGAGCTCGCGTTCGGAAGCCTCCAGCTGCAAGACGAGCATGCGCTCGCGCGCCGCCGCCGCCGCGGCCACGTCGTCCTGCGCACCCGCCCTCGCGGCCTTCAGAGCGGCCACCTCGCTCGCCGCCTCGGCTGCCGCCGCCTCGGCCTGCGCGCGCGCGGCATTCGAAGCCGCGGCCGCCGCCAGCGCGGCCGCCGTCGCCGCCTCAGCCTCCTCCGCCCTCGTCACCGCGTCCGCCGCCGCGCTGGCCGCCTCCGCGGCCGTCGCACGAAGCGCCGCCTCGCGCGTTGCGGCCGCCTCGGCCGCTTCGGTGAGGTCCGCGATGCGCCCGCGTGCCTGGGCGAGGTTCCTGTCGCTCAGCTCGCGCTCCTTCTTTGCGCTAAAGAGTTCCCCCTTGAGTCCTTCCACAGCCGCTCGCAGTCCGTTGATCTCTTCGGAGCGCTCGCCCACCCTCGCCGACGCCGCCTCCGCCTTGGCCGCTGCCTCCGCCTTGGCCGCGGCGGCCGCCGCCTCGGCCTCGGCGACCGCCCGCGCCGCGACGGCCGCCTGCGCCGCCTGCGCCGCCTGCGCCGATGCGCGAGCCTCCTCCGCCTGCGCCTGCGCCTGCGCCGCGCGCTCCATCGCGTTTCGCAGCCGCTCGACTTCGGCGGCGTGCGCCGCGTCCGCCGTGGCGAGCGCCTCGGCCGTCCGCGCCGCCTCGGCGCGTGCCGCCTCTGCCTCCTCCGCGGTTGAGAAGAGCGAAGACGTGAGCTCAGCCTCGCGGCGCGCCGACGACGCCGACGCCGCGCCGAGCGCCGCCGACGCTGCACCGAGCGCCGCACCGAACTCCTCCACCATCTGCCGCTTGACTTGCTGCGCGAGCGCCTCGAGCTGCCGCAGCTGCGCCCGCGCGCCGGCCGCTTCGGCACGCAACCGTCCGATGCGCTCGCCGCGCTCCCGGCCGGCCGTTGCGCGCGCCACTCGCGCCGCCTCCTCGGCCCTCGCTCGTTCCTCCAGCTCGACCTTGAGAGCGCGGATGGAGCGCTCATCTGCACACCGCTGCGCCTCAAGGTCGGCCACCCGGTCCTCGGCGGCGGCGAGGGCGCTCGCCTGCGACTGCGCGCGCGCCTGCCCACCGCTCGCCGCCGACACGGCCGCCCGCCGCTCGAGCTCCCGCACCTGCCTCTCCTCGTCAAGTGCCGCCTCCGCCGCTGCTGTCGCCGCTCGCGCCTCGGCCGTCGCCTTCTGTGCGGCGGCCAGATCCGCCTCGAGCCTGTTCACGGTGGCGAGCTTGGCGTTGCACGACTCCTGCATCGACTGAAGTTGCTCGTAGTGGGCACGCGTCGCTGCCGGGGCGACCGGCTTGGACGATGACGACGACGGCCGGCTGCCGCCGCTGCGTCCGATAGGCGCGGCAGCGGCCGCTGGCTTCGAGGGCGGTGCCGCGTCTGGTGCCGACCACCCGTCCTCGTCATCACCCTCAGCAGGCGGCGGCACGACGAGGCCGAGGTGCTCGATGTGGCCCTCAAGCTGGTAGATCCGCCGGCCGCGCTTGCCAATCTCCTTGGTGGATTTGCGCTGCTCGGAGTACATTAGGTGGCTCATGCCGCAAAATGAGCACACCGTCTCGTCCTCTACGGCCACGCCTGCGACTTCGTCCTCAGACGCCATTGCGTCCCTAACGCCCCAGTGTGAAATGGCTGTGAATGCTCTCGATTATTCCGCCCCAATTCTCTACATCCTGTCTAATTTGACTTGACTTGATTGAAACACATTGTGTGTCGATTCAACTGACCTTTCTCTTCATGCAAGGTCGCTCGGTGGCGCGGAGGCGCAGGAGGCGCAGTGCTCGCCGACCACGGCCGACGATCTGAAGCAGGACCTGGGTCGCTCACGGTCGGATGCCGCACACGATCACCATAGCATTCGATGACGAGAGGATGATCGTGTCGAAGGAGATGGTCAGCGTCCTGGCCGCCTGTGTGATGCTCACGATGATCCTGTGGTGGCTCTCGACCAAAGCATGCTTTGGAGGCGAGGCCGATAAGCAGCTCATACGACCCTTGCATGCACCGCTACCGCGGCGGCCGGCAGGCTTCTCGCGCGGAGATGCCTTCGTGCTTGATCGGGCGCGCCATGCCGGAGTCCTGCCTGAGGTGGATGCGTCCTCTGCCGCCTTGGAAGCCGCCTTGCTGCGCAGTGTCGGGAGTTTGGAGATTCCAACGCGCAGGGCTACGACCAGCGGCCACGCTGGGTACCTGAGCGCACGGGACGCTCGGCTGCCACGGGATACGCTGCTCGGCTCGTCGTGCGGGTGGGGCGGCGCCTACGAGCGCAGCGTTGGCGGCGGCGTGGCATTTTGGGACCCGCGCTCCCCGGCTGCCACGGAGGCTAGCGTGTACTATTCGCTTGATCTCTCGCCACCGCCGCAGCCGCCCCAACGGATGCCCCTGACACCGCACCCCGTCATCGCCGCCGCCGAGACATCAGCTACGTCCGGAGGCCGAGGTTCGTGCCGGTTGGCCTCCTCTGATGGCCTCTGATGACCTCTGATGACCTCTGATTGCATCCCTCATCAGGTTCGTGCCGGTTGGCCTCCTCGGCCGCGGCGCACGCTTCACGGCTGGTAGCACCTTCACGCGCCCGGGCGTATGTCGCCACGCCTGAGGCGAAGGACGAGGCTCCAAATCAGGACGAGGCGCTGTTAGGCTTCCAATCGCGCCCGCGTCTCTCGCGCAGGTGAGAATGCCATTCGATGGAGTGCCTCGGAGTGCCTCTTATTGCCTCTTATTGCCTCTTATTGCCTCTGATTGCCTCTGATTACCTCGGAGTGCCTCTGATTGCCTCTGATTGCGCCCGCGTCTCTCCCGCAGTCCTCTTCGAAGCGATGCCACCTGCTCCGGCGACGAGGAGTACGACGGGGCACAAGCACCGCACGCCCACCATGACGCCCACGTGGCCGCCACCGGTACCGGCCACAGCACGCCCGCGGCGCTCCCTGAGCGTCGCCCTGAGCGTCGTCCATTCACAGCACAAGCGTCGTCCATTCACAGCACGCCCGCGGCGCTCCCTGAGTGTCGCCCAGAGCGTCGTCCTGAGCGTCGTCCATTCGAGTCTGCGGGCGATGCTGGATTATGGCCGCTCATCAACGAGGGTCTCGCCTCGGTGCGAGCACCCTTTTGCAGCCTGCGCCCGTTGCAAGGGGGCGCCCAGGGCAGCGCCAGCGCCGCGCCGAGCGCCGCGCCGTTACGCTCGCCTGCCGTGACGCCCGCGACCGGGACACGTGGCACGCGCGTCGCTGATGAGGGAGGCCATCAGAGGTGCCACCAAGCGCCGTCGTGGGCGTCATCAAGCGAGACACGTGGCACGCGTGGTCTGAGCAACGGTGGCGGCAGCAGCGGCGGAGGTGGAGGCATTGGCACTCGCGGCGGTGGCGGCGGGCGATACCCGTGCAGCTGCGGCAATGGCAGCTGTGGGCGCAGGCGCGCCGCGGCTGACGTGACGAACGCCAAGGCCCATCACGTCAGCCATGGAAGCGCTTGCGGCGGTGGGACGTCCTTGTTACGAATGGCGGAGTGGCACCGGTTGATGCGGCTCCAGCCAGGTGCGCCTCTCTACGAGGGCGCGTCGTCCAGCATGCAAGTGCTCCTCACGGCGCCCCTCCCTTTCCACAGGTGCGCCTGTCCTCTACGAGGGCGCGTCGTCCAGCATGCAAGTGCTCCTCACGGCGCCCCTCCCTTTCCACAGGTGCGCCTGTCCTCTACGAGGGCGCGCGCGGCATCGTGCGTCGCGCCAACCCGATACGAGAGACGTACGCAGTGCACTTGCTCGACGAGCAACGCACCGTCGATGTGCCCTACGGCTCAGACGCTCTGTGGGCCGATATCGGCGAGCCGGCATTGTGCTCATCGGCGGGGCATGCCAGCGCCAAGAGCACGAGCGGCACCTGCAGCAGCGGCGGCTCCGCGAGCAGGGGAGCATGCAGCGTGCCTGCATGCAGCGTGCCCGCCAACAACGACAACACCGCCTCAGACTGCTTCTCGTCGGTCAAGCTCATGCACATGGTTTAGACGCGAGCGCGGAGGTCTCATGTGCCATGGCGCGATCTGCAGGCGGAGAGACCACTCATGCTGAGCACATCAAGACCTGTGGGCGAGGGGTGCTCGCGCTGCGCACACGCCCCAAACCGAGTGTCACGCAGATCGCAGAGCCGTGCGGTGTCTGCGTGTCGATGTGCCGCGCGGCAGTCGCGCTATCGCTTGCTCTCGCGCCGGCGCGTCGAGTTTGGTTCGCGGCGGGGCGTGCTGGATCTCGCACGGCAGCGGCACCGGCAACCGACGACGTGACCGTATTATTGAAAATAGACCAGAGCCACGCCGGGACCGCGCGCCAGGGCAGCACTTTATCGTGCCCACCGCGCACACCGCCGAGGTGAACAACTGTAACTGTGTCTGTGTGATATTTCTCTGCCTTAGACTACGAACAGTGCGCGTTGAGTTATCGGCTCTCCGGCTGTGTACATTACAGCACACGCTCAGTGTCCCTGCCCTCCCGCACGACTAGGCGGACGCCTGGCGGAAGGCCAGAATATTCATCCAGCGTGAAGCACTCACGAAGATCATAGCACTCCTCGCCATGCTCGCCGTGAGGATTCCCCAGGCCCTGGCCGCCGCCAGCCTGTCGCTCCGAGACAAATACATAGTCAGCATCCAAGACTGTTCGCACCGCACTCAGCGGCACGGCGGGCGCGTCTAAGTCGCAGAGGAGCGCGCTGACGCCATCCTCGTAGGTAGATGCGCAGAGGGGGCGAATGTGCGGCTGACTTATCACCATGCTAGATTTCACGTAGACACCAAGCTCTAACTCCCCGTCAGCGGCTTCGTATTCCACGCAAGTGAGACCGTTTTCCCAATAGACGCCAGCGAGCGAGGCCTCGTCGGTGACTTGGATGGCCTCGAGCGTTGGCACGCTCGAGCGCGTGTTAAACAGTGATGGCGAGGTCATTCGCAGCGAAAGCATGTTCCTTCCAGCATCCGTGAGGTGTGATTTCCTCGGAGATTGCTGAGTTTGAATTTCTGAAGGCAGAATGCTCAGTGATTTTCAATGGCACAGTGGAAAGCGTCCTGTGCCTCTTTTTCGATCGTCTTTACTGTTCGTTACAAAAATGGTTGATGACATGTAATTACGGGCCTCTCATCCATGATGAGCAGGATGGCGATGGCCGTGGCGACGGCCGTCCTGCTGGCGGCGGGCGTCACGCACGGGAGCTGGGTCGCCGTCCAAATTCGTGGCTCGGCACCGGTGATGCCACCGATCGTCACTCTGCGCCGCACCGGCGCCATGCCGCGCCCTGCCCTTCGTGGTCCGCGGCACCTCGTACCGATCGCGCAGCTGCAGGAGGACATCATGGACCGGGAGCGCTCCTTTGGCCCACGGCGGCTGCTCGGCTACCTGTGGCCCGAGTCGGGTGCGGTCGTCGCCAAGCTCCGCGTTCTGGGCGCGCTCGGCCTGCTGCTGGCTGCAAAGCTCCTCGTGGTGAGAGTGCCCTTAATCTTCAAGCGCTGCATCGACTCGTTGAGCACGGGCTCCGTGCTTGGGCCCGCGGGCTGGATGGTCGCATACGGCTTCGCGCGCGCCGCGTACACGCTGCTGCAGGAGGGTCGCTACTTGCTCTTCACACCCGTTGGACAGAACGCGCTGCGCCGCTTCATGCGCGACGCCTTCGAGCACGTGCAGAGCCTCGACGCCGGCTGGCTCGGCTCGCAGTCCACTGGCGAACTCTCGCGCGTCTTCTCGCGTGGCATGCGCGGCCTCAACTCACTGCTGCGGCTGGTCGTCTTCAACGTGGTGCCCACCGCGCTAGAGGCGGCGCTCGTGCTGCAGCTGCTCGGCCGTCGCTACGGAACGGCCTTCCTCGCAGCGGCCGGCCTGTGCGTCGTCTCCTTTGTCACATGGTCGCTGTGGGTGGTCGAGAACCGCGTGAAGATGCTGCAGGAGCTCAACGACAACGACAACGCGATCTTCACGCGCTTCTTCAACTCGCTCCTCAACAACGAGGCCGTGCGCCTCTTCACGAACGAGAAACTCGAGGTGTCGCAGTACGATCAGCTGCTGTCCAAACTCGAGGTGCTTTCAGTGCGCGACGTGCAGCTCGTGTCGGTGCTCAACGCGGGGCAGGCGCTCATCTTCTCGGCGGGACTGGGATCGATCATGGCGCTCTGCGCGTCCCGCGTCGCGTCGGGCGCTCTCACGATAGGGGATGTGGTCGCGATCCACGGCATGCTCCTGCAGCTGCAGGCACCGCTCACAGCGCTCGGCTTCACGTACCAGGATATCCGGCAGAGCCTCACGGACATGCGCCAGCTGCTGCTGCTGCTCCGGCGGACCCCAAAGGTCTCCTCGCGCCCGAGCGCCCCCCCGCTCGTCGTGAGTGAGGGTGTGCTTCGGTTCGAAGGCGTCTCCTTCGGGTACAGCGGCAACATGTCGCTGCGCAACGTGACCTTCGAGGTGCCCGCAAACAAGAAGACCGCCATCGTCGGCGCGTCGGGCTCGGGCAAGTCGACGGTGCTCAAGCTCATAAGCCGGACCTACGACCCCGACAGCGGGCGTGTCACCATCGACGGCCAAGACTTGCGCCACGTGTGCCTACGCTCGCTGCGCCAGCAGTTGGGCTACGTGCCGCAAGATACGATCCTCTTCGATGACACGATGCTGTACAATCTCAAGTACGGCGACGTGGAGGCGACAGACGCGGCGGCGCTCGCGGTCGCCGCGCGCGTCGGCCTCGACGCCACCGCGAGCAAGCTCGCCCAAGGCTACAGGACACGCGTCGGCGAGCGCGGTCTGACGTTGTCGGGAGGAGAGCGTCAGCGCGTCGCGATCGCGCGTGCCTTGCTCAAGGACCCTCCACTCATGCTCTACGACGAGCCGACGAGTGCGCTCGACTCGCTCACTGAGCAGTCGATCACGCAGCAACTCGCCTTGTCCGCCGCCAATCGCACCTCGGTCGTGGTCGCGCACAAGCTGCGCTCCATCGAGGACGCCGACCTCATTATCGTGATGGCCAACGGCACCGTTGCCGAGCAGGGCACGCACGCTGCGCTGCTCTGCAAGCCCAACTCCACCTACTCGCGCATGTGGGCGCAGCAACAGTACGGCGACGAGTGGCACTTTCAGCGCGACGGGGGCGGGCCGCCCGACTATTGTGACTACGTCGCACCCGACTTTTCGCGCGAGCGCGTCCAGGAGGTCGAAGAGGCGCTCGCGCTGGTCACGCGCGACGGCAACGGTGGATGGCTGTGGTAGGGCGAGAGGCATAGAGAGAGCGAGACGATAGAAAAGTTGTTGGGTGATGAGTAGCCCCATGTAGCCCACTGAGGGTCGGAGGCAAACCGAAGCGCCCGAGCGCCGCTAATAAAGATGAATTAGGTCCGATCTCGCCAGATCCATTCGCAAAATGCTCGCCGTCGCTGCTCTTTCATCGCAGGCCTTCGCGCCGATTGCGCCGCTGTCCCGCGCCGGCCCGGTGAGCATGAAGGCTCCGGGCGAGATTGGCGTCACGCAGCCCCTCGGCGTGTACGACCCGCTCAACCTGCTTGCGACGCCGGTGACCTACCCGCGCAAGAGCTATGAGCGCTATGTGGAGCTGGAGATCAAGCACGGCCGCATTGCCATGCTCGCGACCCTCGGCGTGATCACCACTGAGGCGGGCTTCCGCTGGCCGGGCTACCTCTCCAAATCGCTCGACCTCAAGTTCTCTGACATCCCGGGCGGTGCGCTCACCTCCTACGCCGCTGTCCCTGCCATCGGCTGGCTGCAGATCGTCGCGTTCATCGTGCTCCTGGAGCTGGCCTTCGGCGCCACGCCCGAGGGCAACGCTCCCGGCGATGTGGGCGGCCCCTCGTGGATCCGCTACGACGACCCGGAGGTCAAGGCCTTCAAGCTCAACGTACGCTGCAATACCGCCTCCGCTGCGCGCTGGTGCTGCGTTCTGCCCCAGGCCACCTTGTCTGCGTGCGCTGACGCCTGAGAGCCGACACGGACAGTCTAAAGCCAGCACTCTGCATGGCTGATCGCCAACGGCATCGACAGCTGGCGCATTGACGAGCGCGGCGGCAGCCACAGCCACAAGCAGCCGCCACACGCAGCAAGCGCTTGCAGCTGTTGCCTGAGCGCGTCTTGCGTGCTGACGTCGGGGCACGCAGGCAGCCTGCTGTGCGAGATCTCTGTGTGCCAATACGTATCGGTGCGCATTCAATCCACTCACCTCGTGTGCCGTGTGCGTGCGCAGGCCGAGCGCAACAACGGCCGCGCCGCGATGATGGGCATCACGGGCATGGTGATCCACAACGCCCTCGGCGTTGACTCGCTCTTCCCCATCGTCCAGTAAGCGTATATCGGCGACCCGGGTTGGCATTAGGCCCACTGTCGCGGTGGGCCGCGAGGTGAGCTGTGGATGCGATGGTCTGTAGGGTCAGCATCTCTCGCGCGTCCGGGCGCGCGCACACTGACCTCATCGATTTCCCCCGTAACTATCGTGAGTTTATACATGTGGGTATGTTTTCCCCTTCATCCTTGTAACCGCACTGCTAGGGCGCGAACCGCCATGCCCTTGCCCATGCGGGCCCAGCGGCGCCAGCGCTGAGCGCAATGGGCAATGTCAATGGCCTCCAGCGGGGGCGCAGGGCACAGAGCGCAGCGGGGAGGGCGGCGGGCGGGACCAGTGGACGGGTAGATAGCCGTACCGACCGTATCTACCCGAAGCCGAACCCCGCGCGGCGCGCGGCGACGCGGGGTGTTAAAAACCTAGTTCAAACGACCCATGGCGCCAAGCATGGCGCAGCACGTACGACGGTGGGTTACGACTTACCGTTACCCGTTCCCTGATTACGCCTAGCTTATATCAATATTCACCCCCTTGCAGCATCACATGCAGCCTCCATTCCCTCGAGCTTATGCACGCCCGTGCTGCGTTCATGGGAGGGCAGGTTGTACGCAGCATGGTGCTCACGCGGAGGGTCGAAGTATATGATCTCCGATTTGACGAAGCGCGAATTGGGACGCAGGGCCTCGTCGAGGTGAGCCCACCACTCCCATCCGCCGCGTTCCATAATCCCGACGAACCAAGGCGACCATCGCCGCTGCGCATCGGCGAGCATGACTCTCAACTCGTCGGGCGTTACGTACACGGCCTCATCCACCTCGTCAGGGTTGAGTGTGATTGTGACTTGGCGCCGGATGCAGAGGATGTAGTCGACCTCGTGCTCACCCCACGGTGCCTGCGGCCCATACGTCAGCGTGTCTGCTGCCCAGTACCAGTACCGGCCAAGGTAGCGGAAGTCGCCATGGGGCACCTCGGCTGGCGCGATGCCGAGCTCGTGGGCGAGCTTGCGGCGAGCAGCATGCTTCGCTCCGGGCATGCCGCCGTCATCGCTGCGATCGACCTCTTCGGGCGTGCGTCCATGCAGCGGGTGCGAGCAGCACGCGTTCGTCCACACGCCAGGGAAGGTGATCTTGGACGCAGCACGCTTGGTGAGCAGCATGCGGCCTCGCTCATCAAACAGGAAGACGGAGAAGGCGCGATGCAGCCGGCCTCGCGGCCGCGCGGCTGAGAACTCGTGCGCCTCGCGCTTCGACATTGCGCCCGTTACGCAGTCGTTGCCGTCCACAAGTATCAGCATGTCCTTCTGCATCATATCCTCCTGGGACATGCCGTGGCCGTAGGCCATCGACACGGAGGCGCTGCTGCGGCGGTGGTGCGTGCTTCCGTCGGAGACGAAGCTGAGCGCCTTCGGGATGACGGGCATGCGACTCACATGAATTCCGCGCGCGCGCGCGCCCGCCGAGCCCATCACGAGGATGCTGCGCCACTGCATGAAGAAGGGCAGGAATGGTCCGTTTCGTCAGAAATTCGCACCGTGGGTCACACAAATCTTTCGTCGCGAGGTTCATGCTCCTTCTTCAAAATCCGTACAGAGCACTCCGGAAGAGATTTCGTTCACGGCCATTTCACGTCACAAATGAACTGGCCCCGAGCACACATCTCCAAGGTGAGTTTTGCTTGGGTCCCGACGCCGCCGCGTGCGTGGCGGCGTGAGTGCCCGCCGAGTCCATCGACGAGGCGTGGAAGGGCCTGGCAGTTCTCTCCGTGCCTCTGCGGCCGCCTGGCGTGCGTGCGGCACTGGATGTGGCCACTCGCGGACCGTTTGACGGGCTTCAGCGTTGAGGGTCCACCTTCAGAAACCCTTGCCCTGCCTGAGCGTGCCGCGATGCTACGAAGATGCCATGCCTGACACCGCTAGCCCCATCGACTCGCGCTCCCTTTGTTCAGGCGCTTGAAGATGCAGACCAAAGTGCTGATTGTTGGCCTCCTCGCGCTCGAGGGCGTTTCCGCCATGGCGGCCGCCAAGGCGCCTGTGAAGAAGGTGGTGAAGAAGGCGCCGGTGAAGAAGGCGGTGACTAAGGCACCTGTGAAGAAGGCGCCTGTCAAGAAGGCTGTCGTGCGCAAGTCGGCGGGTGGCGTTGCTAACGACATTGGCGTCACTGCGCCGGTTGGCCTCTTCGACCCGCTCGGCTTCCTTTCCCGCGGGCCGGACGCGTACCGCCGCTACCAGGAGATTGAGATCAAGCACGGCCGCCTGGCAATGGCTGCCACGCTCGGTGTCATCGTCACGGAGGCGGGCATCCGCCTGCCGGGCACGCCCTCGCCCACGACCATTGCCAGCTACGCCGACATTCCGGGCACCCTGTCCGGCGCATACTTTGGGACGCCGCTTGCGGGCTGGGCCCAGATCGTGGCGCTCATCGCGGCGCTCGACATCGCCGTCTTCCGCCAGGACCCGGCAAATGCGCCCGGCGACGTCGTGCAGGACCTGCCCATTGCATGGGTGCGCTACTCTGACCCCGAGGTCAAGACGTTCAAGCTCAACGCCGAGCGCAACAACGGCCGCGCTGCGATGCTCGGCATCATCGGCATGATCAGCCACCAGGCGCTCGGTGTTGACGCGCTCTTCCCCATCGTCCGCTAAGCGTACAGTGGTGATCCGGGTCTGCATTAGGCCCGCTGTCCGCGAGCGTGCAGGGGGCGGCCAGCAGCGCGGTGGCGGCGGCGGCGACGGCGGCGGCGGCTGGCGCCAAGGCTAGACCGTAGAGCGGTGGTGGCTTCGCATCGGCGCTTGCTGCAAAGCGCCTTCGTCGGACAGGGCCAGGGGCGTGTGGGGCAGAGGTGTCATGCGCGCGTGTGTCGACCGTACTAAGACCGTACGGGAACGACGATCGCGATCCGCGCCGGATCGCGTCTTTTCATCCGTTACTTTTTACGAAGCACGAGAACACCGACGGGCCGCACGCTCTTGATATACTTGTGTCATGTTGAGAGTAAGCGCGACCGTCGTCGTTCAGGGTCGGACCATGGGTCGGACGCCAGTTCTTGCATCTTGGTGTGCACCATTACGTTCTGGGGCTCTAAATACTAAAACACGGTTCCAGATATTAATTATAAATAAAAAATTACCACAGGTCAAGTGCTGTGTGTTTGCGCACAGACTCGACGACTCAGGTGGATGTAGAGCCCTCTAAAAGGTCTCGGACACGCCGGAGAGCAACGAACTCGGGTCACGCGTCAGTCGGCCGTGCGAAGGCGCTCTGGGCCGCCACCAGCACAGTCCCGTGGGGCCGCGGACGTTCACGTGCCATCAGGCAGCGCACGTTGCCATGTGACCACGATGCGCGCGTCAGAGGTCGTTGTCGCGGATGTACCGGTTGCCCTCGCTCTGCGCTGAGTCATACTCGTATCGCCGCACACCGTACCGCGCGCCGTGCTTCTCGACACCGAGAAAGTCATGTAGCTTTGTGTTCTTTCGAATGTTTGGATTGAGGAGCAGCCCACGGATGTACGCGTCGAGCTCGAGGAAGCGCATGGCAATGGCACCGTCTTCGTTGTATAGCAGCTTGGGCGGCAGCGCCGGCAGCAGCGCTGGATCAACGCTTTTGGCAAGCTGCGCGTCAAGTTCATGGAACTCGGTGTAACGGCGCAGCAGCTCCCACGACTTGTCACCGCAGGTGACCGCGATCCGGAACATGGTCACGATGCTCCGCACGGGTAGCCACGGCTCCTCCTCGAGCTGGTTGCAAGTCGAAATGATCCTCGCGGTCAGCACCGTCTCACCCTGGTCACCTGCGTTCCTCGACGAGGGACTCGCTCCTGTTGTCAATGGGTCATCGGCACCTGCGGTAGACGAGAGCAGCTGCTCGACCTGGTCCGCCGCGCGCGCAGCTTTCACGGCGGTGCCGCCGTCGGACGCGAAGCGGCTCCAGCCGGCAGTCTCTCTGCCAGCTGGGCCAGGGCTATCAAAGTCCATATCCTCCGAGCCCCTGGTGGTGCGGCTCTCATCCCTCTTCTCCTCAGCATTGGACGGCGCATCGGACGGTGCGGGTACCGGTGGAGGCGGGGCCGTGGGGACTTCGTCGACGGGATCGGGCCCGCTTGTTGAGGCTTCCGCGCTCATGAACAGCGGCGGGATGTCGGGTGTTCCGGGATAGAGATCCAAGAACGAAATGTCAAACTCGCGACGGGGGTCTTCATCATCCACCTCCCCTTCCTCCGGGCCTTCCTACGCAAAACGAACACCCACCACTCTCTTGCATGCGTGGCTCAAACCCTGTACAGTAGTTTGTTGTTCGCGTCCAAATCCTTGCGTGAAAAACGGGATAATTCGCGGTCGACCCTCGCCCCGCCCATGGCTGCGCCAGATGTCTTGGAAGTGATGGAGGCGGACGTCTTGGAAGCGGACGTCATAGCGGGCATGGTGGAAGCGGATCAAGAAGTGCTACTACAAGCTACAGTGCAAGTGATTCTTGAACCAGATTTGCTCGCAGAGTCACAAGAAAGCAAGCAAGCACTCGTCGAAAGGTACAAGGCTCATCGAGAAGCCCTCGAGCAGGCCATCGAGCTCGGCGAAAGCTTAAGAAGCGAAAGCCCTGTTGAAACTCTCGATGCCCCCACGAGCGCAAAGGGTAGCACAGAGGGTGATATGTCCAGCAAGATGAACCGTTACGCCCGTGCATCAAAGGAGCAATTGCTTGCCCCTTTTGCGCACCTCACAGGCCCCCTCTGGAGCACCACTTCGGCCAACACCGGCACGCATCGGAGGCAGCTCAGGAGGCAGCCCGCCCGCGCCCAGCAGCAGTTGGCAATCGCCCAGCAGAAGTTTGCAGACGCAGAAGCAATCCAAACTCGGAGAACTATCATGCATGCTCATCACATTTTCGAGCGCCCAGCCGAAGAGGCCGTCGAGGCTGCCAAGCAGGCGGCCTTGCGCGTCACGCGCACCAAGCAGGCCAAGGCCGCCGCCGCGCTCACGGCAACGTCGTCCACAGCGAAGGTGGTCGGAGTAGAGGAGGCGATGCCCAACAAGCTGCGATGGCTCTGTCACAGCTTCAGTCCCTCTACAGGCAGGAGCAAAGCACAGTGGCTATGTCACCGCGAGCTCGGCTGGGACTCGACGGTGCGCAGGTACACCCCATCGACCCTTCGCGGGCTCAAGCCGACCACTTTCGAGCCTTGGGCGGACGATGGGTTGATGTACGAGTCCGAGTTTGATCGCGTGGGGGAGGGCTCGACCTCCGACATGCTCGCGGATTGGCTGCTCGAAGAGGCGCTGCGTCTCAAAGCCGAGGTCACTTGCAAACGACGGATGAAGCAGGTTGTGACCGAACGCACCTTCATGGATGCGTTCTATGAGTGTTGAGCGCTCGGTGGGTGGGTGCGACCTTATAGGTGGGACCGCTCGCAGGGGTCAAGTACTGCTGTGAAGACGTCAAGACGAGGTGATGAGCAAGTGTGTACCGTGATGAAGAGCACGAGGAGCCGCATGCGCCACGGCCCCCGCGACCGCGAGCGTCCCGGCTTAGTCCCGGCTTCGGGCTCCCGCTCAGGTCCCGCCTGCGAAATAGACGAGCGCGGGTCGATCTGGTGCGGATGACCGGCACATGCCCACGGCACCCCACCTGGCGCGCGACGTTCAGAGGAGGAGCCACGCGTCGTGGTGGAGCCGAGGTAGAGCCGAGGGCGGCTCTGGTGGTCTGGTCGCACGTACTCGACTCAGGGAGAGGTGCTGGGCTGCAGCCGTGCGCGTAATACGGCGCGAGAACGCGACGGGCTAAGGCGTAAGGGGGCCGTACGCGGCGCGAGCGAAGTCGCAAAGAGTCGCACCGCAAATTTTACGTGCACGAATTCGCGTTTGATTTCCTCGTGAGGGTGTGCCGTGCATCGTTAAGAATAATCCCCCAGAGCCGTATCCCATAGGCTCGTTAACACATTGTCGAGAGATGTGTAGGAAATGGAAATGCACGGTCCGGCTGCGAACGTCCGCTCGCTTCGCGGCCATCGCTAGCGCCGTAGACCGTGATAGTCCGCTCGCTTCGCGGCCCATCGCTGGCGCCGTAGACCGTGATGCGTTAACGGCGACCGCCTCGAGGAGACGCACCGCCAAGACTACGCCAAGACTGAATGCCATCTCCGGCCTCGTGCGCCGCTCTACAAAGGTGCGAACCCGGCATCGGTCGCCTCGGCAAGCTCATCGCCAGCGCTACCACCACCTCCTGCACCGCGGCTTGTGCTCTGCCTATCCTTTGGCTCAGGTTGCTCGTGGGTCAACTCCAACGGCAACGGCACCACTGCCCCCATGAGGCGCTGGATCAGGCTCGGCTCAGCCTTGGGCTCGGCTTTCTCCTTCGCGTCGTCCTCCGCCGCCACCGGCGCCGAGGAGCGCCACACCACGTCGGGCACCCGCGCGGCACTGCGCCGCCAGCGCTCAGACTCTATGTTGGTCGCAGTGAGGAGCGTCGCTACGTCGATGCCGCCAATGCCCGGGTCTCCGCCTCGCTGCGACACCTCGTTGTTCAGCGGGTCGAGAAAGAGCTTCGCGAGGGTGACGACACTCGAGTAGAAGAGAGTGACGACGAGCGTGCCGCAAATGACCCCAAACGGCCCAACGGTGTGAACGAGCGCGAGCGGTGTGAAGAGGACCAGCCCGTCAGTGAGGACTTGGACGAGCTGGACGTATGCGAGCGGCATGCGCGCCGTCAGCTCGTCCTGCAGCGAAGCGTACGTCGAGCGCAGGTCGACCAACTTGTTTTGCAGTTGAATCTGCACTGCGATCGGCGCCGCGCTGCTCTTGCGCGCCACCGACGCGCTCAGCCGACCGTCGGCGACGGCAGTGTCGACGAGCACCGACAGCCAGCCAACGATGGCAGAGGAGTCAATCGAAGACTCGAGCAGTATGTCGCGCTCCTCACTCGTCAACGCACCCGCCTCCACCAGCGAGCTCAGCCCCTTGGGGGTCTTGAGTGGCGCAAAGCGTGTCGTGGCCGAGGCATAGAAGAGCATGTGGAAGAGGCGCACGTAGCGCGAGATGGTGCTGAGGAGCGCCTCAGCCTCTTCAGTGTAGCGGCCGGTCGGGCGGTCGCGCTCGGCAAACGTAGCGCACAGCAGGGAGAAGTCGTTGAGGCGACCCTGCACGCGCCGCATGATCGAATACACGGAGCGCCAGAGCGAGTAGCTCTGCGAGAGGAAAAAGGAGAGCAAGAATGAAGCCATGGTGGCGCTCAGGGTCCAAGCACGTTCAAGGCCCACTAGGTAGCCTTCGATCGCCGCCCACTTGACACCAAGCGGGCCGGACGGGGAGAAGAGCAGGACCACCACAACGGAGAGCACGAAGTTGTAGAGCACCTCCCGCGGCAGCGTGCGTCGGATAACGGTTCCATACCACTGCCGCCACAGCCAGAAGCGGTTTGGATAATACTGTGCGACGACGGGCGATAGATTCGTGGTCGAGCACGCCTCCTCGACTGTCTCAGCCAGCATCTCCTTACTTACGCGCTGTCCGCTCCACACGTCGCCGCCATCCACACCGACCGCTGAGAGCGGCACATCTGGAGTGGTCTCTGTGGCCAGCATGATGCGAGTGCACTGCACTCGACTGCACTGCGCACACCACGGGCGAGTGCAGACGCCGGGCCGTACGAGCGCAGCAGTCGCGTCGGACCCGGCTACGCATAGTGCGATGCCAAGCACGGGTGCACGTACCATTCAACCGGGGTGCACC
>Ga0209550_10002579_pt1 | contig 17407 bp, 16 predicted proteins | sample LauGreSuBDMM15SN_2_FD_187567 | JGI IMG/M metagenome (GOLD analysis project Ga0209550, IMG submission 187567) | Freshwater lake microbial communities from Lake Michigan, USA - Su13.BD.MM15.SN (SPAdes) (version 5) | ecosystem: Environmental > Aquatic > Freshwater > Lake | place: Lake Michigan...
TTTATTTTGCGCATGATTTGGTCGCGTGCCATGCAAAACACAATTATCTTGAATATTGGTATTTTCACCAATTTCAATTTTTGTAACATCGCCACGCAAGACGCAACCATACCACACACTAGAATTTTTGGCAATTTTTACATCACCCGTAATCACTGCATTATGAGCAACAAAAGAAGATTTGTCGATATTTGGCATAATGCCTCGATAAGAAAAAATATTTGTCATTTTAATACCATCCAATAATTTCATATTCTTTTCGATTTAAGCATCGAGTAATGTAATTCTTTTTTACCTCATCGGGATTAATTTTATCATCACCCAAAGAAGATAATCCTCCGTAGAGTCCTCCAAATATTGAACCTCCAACAACTCCGCCAATAATTGATTGCGCTGAATTGCCGAATACCAGCCCCCACAAGCCACCGAACAAACCACCAACTATGGCTTTTCTTCGCGCTTCATTTGTAGCTTTTTTTAATTTATATTGATCTAGATAATTTTCTGCTTCTTTCTTGCACTCTACAAAGTCTTTATTGGCAACCTTCGCGCCAACATCTATAAATTTTTTATTGTTATCAAAAATTGGACTGTAAGATGCGCAAGAAAATAATGTTACTAAAAGCGCAAGCGATAAAAAATACTTAATTGTTAAAGTCATTTTAAAGCTTAAATTTATAATTAAATTAAATTACTTTACTAACTTAGCTTCTTTGTAATATTTTAAAGCTCCAGCGTGAATTGGCGCTGAGTTTCCTTGATTAACCATATCCTCTTTTTTTAAAGAAGAAAATACTGGATGAAGCGTTTTGAAATTATCAAAATTTTCAAATACGGCGCGAGTGATATTATAAACTACATCATCGCCAATTTTTTCGGAAGTAACCAAGCTGGCTTTAACTCCAAATGTTTGAATATCTTCTTGGTTATTAGCATACATTCCGCCGGGAACGACAGCTTTTACATAATAAGGATTTAATTCAATTAATTTATCAACTGTTTTAGCGTCAATTGGAATTAATCTTACTTTACAAGATTGCGTTGCTTCTTGTAGAACACCATTTGGATTTCCAGCGGCATAAATCATGACATCAATTTTTTCTTCACAAAGTGCTAGTGGCTGTTCAGAAGGTTGCAAATAAGAAATAGTTGAAAAAGTTTCTTTTTTCCAATTTTTTACTCCCATTAAAACTTCCATAGTGGCATACATTCCAGATCCAAGTGGTCCAAAATTAACTTTTTTACCAACAATATCATCGATCGTTTTAATTCCAGATTTTTCTAGAACTGCAACTGTAAAAGTCTCAGTGTAAAGAGAAAAAACTGATCGCAACTCTTTGAAAGGACTTTGGTCAGCAAAAAAACCTGAACCATTATAGGCGTTATATTGCCAATCGGATTGAACAATACCGAGTTCGATTCCAGAATTTCTGATGGCGTTAAGATTTGAAACTGAACCCCCGGTAGATTCAACCGAACATCTAATTCCGTGCTCATTTCTTCCACGATTTAAAAGTCGACAAATTGCACCGCCTGCTGGGTAATAAACACCGGTAATCGCACCAGTTCCTATGTTGGTATATTTAGTTCCACTAAAAGCTTCTTGATAGTTGGCCAATATAGCGAAGATCGTAACTAATGTTAATAGTATTTTTTTCATGATTTTGTTCGGTTAAAACTTAAAAGTCTTTTCAGAAATAATTTTTTATTATTGTTTTAATTAAATTAAAAAAGAAAAAATTCAAAGTCAAATTATAAATTAAATTTTAATCACTTTTATTTTTTATAAAAAAAATTTTGACATTAAAATTTTATAGGTTTAGCTTATTTGACAAAATTTATGAAGAATTAAATTATTAGATTTAAAATTCGAAAACTAAACATAGTATTGGTAAAAAAATTTTTAGTTTAAATTTAATTCATCAAAAACACTTTTATTCATGATCTTTGTTGAGCAAGAAAGCTCCGGAAATATCGAATTCTTTAACTAAAATTTAACAATTTTATGAAACTTTGGAAACAGGTTCTTATTGGTCTATGTCTTGGCGTTATCGCCGGTATAACTCTTGAAAAAGATGTCGCTCGAGAATTAAAAGTCTTTGGCACAATTTTTATGAACCTCATCAAAATGGTTATTGTTCCATTAATTTTTTTCGCATTACTTTCTGGTATAACCTCAATTAGTGGCGAAGGAAATTTTACAAGAGTTGGCATTAAAGGTTTTAGCGCCTATATTTTAACCGCAGTTTTTGCAGTTCTCATTGGAATTACCGCTGGACATTTTTTAGAGCCAGGAAAAGGTGTAAATATGAAGGAGTTAATACAACAATCCGAAACCGATAATAACAAGGCCTTCACGGAGACATTGGCGGTCGCTAAAACAGAAAAATCTGCTAAAGATTTTTTAATTGAATTAATTCCTACCAATCCAATTAAAGCAATGGCCGAAGACAAATATCTTCAAATCATTGTCTTCACAATTTTCCTTGGAGTTGTTATTAATATGGTTGGCGATAAAGCTCAACCGCTCAAAGATATAATAAATTCGGGAGCGGCAGTTTTCTTTAGAACAATCGAAATAATTATTAAACTTGCTCCGCTTGGAGTTTTTGGATATATGGCATTTTCTATTGCCGATCAAGGTCCCGAGATACTGCGATCGCTCGCTCGATTAATCTTCACAGTTTTATTTGCGTGCTTGGTTCAATATATTATTTTTGGATTTTTAATCGCATTTTTTGCTAGAGTTTCTCCATTCCCATTCTATCGCAAAATATTCTTTACTCAATCTCTTGCTTTTTCTACAAGTAGCAGTAAAGCAACTCTTCCAACCGCAATGACTCAACTTCAAGATCGATTAGGTGTTTCTAAAACCAACTCGAATTTCTTGATGCCACTTGGAGTTTGTATAAACATGGATGGAACAGCAATTTATCTCGGAATTTGTGCATTATTTTTTGCTCAAGGCTTTGGTATCGACTTAACCATGCAAAACTACATGATGTTGATTTTAACTTGCACGCTTGGTTCAATTGGTGCCGCTGGAATTCCAAGTGGTTCAATAATTTTCATGAGTATGGTTCTTGGCTCAATCGGCATTCCCGCTGAAGGTATCGTAGTAATTCTTGGAGTTGATCGCGTTCTTGATATGGTTCGTACCACCATCAACATTACCGGAGATAGCGCCATCACTCTTATAGTTGATAAAACTGAAGGTGGCTTAAATGAAAAATTATATTACTCCAAAGATGTATAATTTACTAAAAAATTTTACGAGAAAAAGCTATGCACTGAAATTGTGCATAGCTTTTTTTTGTATGTTTACCACAACATCATCTTTCGCTCAATCAAAATTACTCAATGAATATCAGCAAGAACTTTTGCAAATCGAAACTTTTTTAAACAACATTAAAGATTTAAATTGTAGATTTATTCAAAATAGCAATGGTAGTCTCGTTGAAGGAAAATTTTATTTATCACGAAGCAAAAATTCTGCTGGCAAAATGCGTGTTGAATATTTAGCCGAACCAAAAGTTTTAATCGTTGTAAATGGCACAATTTTATCATATTACGATGTTGAGCTTGATGAAATCTCAAGACTTAGCACCAACACTACGCCCGCTTCATTTTTAACGCGCCCTAATATTTCATTTTCTGCCAAGGATGTTGAGGTAACTAACATCATAAAAAATAATAATGAAATTAAAGTTTCGGTGATGAAAAAAAATCGTAAAGAAGCCGGAGAATTTAGTTTAATTTTTAAGTTAGAGCCATTTGAATTTATAAAGATGGAAGTCAAAAACGATCTTGAGCAAATTATTTCAGTTCAGTTAAAAAACATTGATTTTCAAAGCAAACTATCCGATAAATTATTTATATTGAAAAATAACAACAACGAATAATTTTAAAAATGGCATTTTCTTCACCAAAAAAAAATGGCAATAAGCGCGCGGTTATTAGCGAGATTAATATCACGCCTTTCGTTGATGTGCTTTTAGTTTTGCTAATTATCTTTATGGTTGCGGCGCCAATGCTTACAAGCTCAGTCGATGTAAATTTGCCTCAAGGCGTCGAAACCGCTAATGAAGAAAAATTGCAAACTATCACTGTTTCCGTAAAATCCGATGGCGCAATTTTTTTACAAGAAGATCCAGTAAAATCAACAATTTTAGCCACGCGCCTCAAGGAAATTTCGGCTAATAATTTTAGTCGTAAAATTTTTGTAAGAGCCGATAAGGCGTTGGATTATGGCAAAGTTATGGATGTCGTTAAAACCATTAGCTTGGCGGGTTTCGCTCAAGTTGTATTAGTTACCGAAATTCCTAAATAAAGCTTTAAGAAATTACTAAAATCGTTGCTTAAAAGACAATAAATAAAACCGCTACTTGCACAACAAAATGAAATTAAAGATTAAAATTGGCTAAATGATCAAAAATATTTTATACTCTTTATTCATTCATTTTTTATTATTTTCGTCGATTTATTTTGCATTTATCAAAAAAGATAACAAAGAAATTGAAGCTGAGCAAGAAATTATGGTAAGCGTTATAACCATTGACAGCAATGGCGTCCCGCCGATTAATGAGCAAATGAAAAAGCCTGAAGAAAATTCTAAAGAACCTCAAGAAAAAATTGAAAATGCCGAAGTTAAAAAAGTTGAATCTCCAAAAAATGTTATTAAAAAAGAGAAATCAATAACACCAAAAAAGACCGAAGAGCCTTTGAAAAAAGAGGAGGAAGCTCCACCAAAAGAGGAAGTCAAAGAAGTTGTAAATTCAAAAAAATCTAATTTAAAAGATCACGACAAAGATTCTGCTAAAGAAATGAATCTTAAAGCTTTTAAAAATATTACCGAAGATAAACAAAGCTCAACACTTTCATCGAGAGAAACTATAAATATTCAATCTCAACTTAAGCTTTGCTATAAAAGAGCTTTGGAAGAATCTGGATTTGAAAGCAATACTCGCATTGTTATTAAAATTGAAATCAGCCGAGACGGTTACATTGAGAATGATTTAGATGAAATGGTTGATCTCGAAAAATATAATAATCCGGTTTACAAAGATTATAAAATTATTATCGATAATATTAAAAGGGCTCTAGATTTATGCAGTCCGCTACGCAATTTACCGATTGAAAAATATGATTCTTGGAAAGAAATTATTTTACAATTTGATGTTGGCAAAAATTGAAATTGATTAATTAAATTTGCGTTAAAAAATCTAGATTAAATAGTTATTTTTGAAGATTTTTGCTATTTATTATCGCCTTGACCTTGATCAACATTTTTAACATCGCCAATATTTTTAATAATTCCGATTGCAATCATTAAATTAATCGAAAAAATTAGCAAAAGACTTATAAAAAATGTTAGTATTTTTTCAAGAAGGTTATTATTATAAGCAATTAATGAAAGTAGCGCTATCAAAGCGCTATAAGCAACTGACAATGAAGAGACTTTTTTAATATAATCTTTAAATAAAAACAAACCCGACAAACCGCTTATACAAACAAAAATTAACAGTAAATATGAAATTATTATCATTTTTTAAAAAGATTTTTTTGATTTTTATTTTTACAATATCTCATATTCTAATTTTAAAAAACATTGCGCAAGCTGAAATTATTGAATTGCGTAATGAAGAAAAAACTTTTGGCGATTGGAAAGTTTATTGCGAAATTGACGATATGATGAGCTCGGCTCATTGCAAAATTGCTTCCAAATTTTACGATAATTCTTCGGTAATTTCATTGCAACCAACAAATCATTTTGCCAATGAATTTTTTATAATTATTCCAAAAATAAAACTCGGAAGTTTTGCTAAAATTCGCGTCGATAAAAATGATTTAATTATATCAAAAAATGCCTCGCAAAAAGAGTTTGGGCTTATGCCAATCAATTTACAGCAAAAAAATATCTTATTTTCGCAAATGAAAAATGGTGAATATTTATTTTTAAGGTTTAATGTGAATGATTCTGAAAAAGAAATTACCGCCAAATTTAGTCTTAAAGATTTCAATAAGGCGCTTGAATACTACTCTAACAAAGTTTATAACAAATAAATCTAACTTTTATGTCAAAAAAAATTCGTATCGCAGTTAATGGCCCTGGAAGAATTGGTCGCGCAATTATTCGCGCAATTTATGAAGAAAAAATGAGCGATGATTTTGAAATAGTCGCCGTAAATGGATCGGCGCCGATTGAAACTATCAAGCATTTACTAAAATATGATTCGGTTCACGGACGCTTTAATCATGAAGTTGAAATTCGTGATCACAATTTATTTGTCGACAATAAAAAAATTCTTTTAACCGCAGAACGCGATCCAAAAAAACTCAATTGGAAAGAACATAATATTGATGTTGTTTTCGAATGCACGGGCGCTTTTACAAAGCATGATGACGCTTATCAACACATCACTTCGGGCGCTAAAAAAGTTATAATTTCAGCTCCCGCCAAAGAAGATTCCGTTAAAACAATTGTTTACGGCGTTAATCATCACGAATTGTCAAAAGCTGACAATGTTATTTCAATCGGCTCATGCACCACAAATTGTTTAGCGCCAATTGCCAAAGTTTTAAATGATAAAATTGGTATTGAAAAAGGTTTTATGACCACGATTCACGCTTATACCAATGATCAAAATATTGTTGATAACACTCACAAAGATTTGCGTCGCGGTCGCGCTTGCGCCATGTCGATGATTCCAACCTCAACTGGCGCCGCCAAAGCGATTGGCTTGGTTTTGCCAGAACTCAAAGGTAAACTTGATGGCGTCGCAATCAGAGTTCCAACTCCAAATGTTTCAATGGTTGATTTGAATTTCATCGCCAAAAAAAATACTTCGATTGAAGAAATAAACGAGATTATTAAAAAGGCTTCGAATGGCGCCATGAAAGGAGTTTTAAGTTATATCGATGAACCTCTAGTTTCAATTGATTTTAATCACAGCAATATAAGTTCGAATTTTGATGCAACTCAAACAAAAGTTCTCGGTGGCAATATGGTTAAAGTTTGCTCTTGGTATGATAATGAATGGGCTTTTTCAGTTAGAATGCTTGATGTTGCCAAATTCATGATGAAATAAAGTTTTATAATGGCGCTTTTCAGTGCCATTATAAAATTATTAATTAAAAAAAGGGTCGCATATTTAAAAATATGTGACCCTTTTTAATTTTACAAAATTAAGTTTGTAATTACTTTTAATTAATTAAATAAAACAATTTCAACGCGACGATTTTTTGACCAAGCGCTTTCATCATGACCCAAATCAACTGGCTTACTTCTGCCATAACTAATTGTTGAAATTTTTGAAGATTTAATTCCAGATTTAACTAAGAATTTTTTAACTTCTTCAGCTCTTTTTTTACCCAATCTTTTATTATAAAGGCTTGAACCCCTTTCATCACAATGTCCTTCAACTAAAATCAAAACTCTTGATTCTGCTTTTATTAAAGGAAAGATTTGATTTTTCAATAAATCGTTACTTTCTTGATTTAAGGAAAAACTATTGGTTTCAAAATACATTACTTTGCGAGCAATTTCTTTTTGTTCATTTTTACCAGTTTTTTTTGAATCAACCTTAGCTTCATTTACAACTTTTTCATTAGAGGCTGTTGGTTGATTTTCATTATCTTTTTGTGATAATCCCTTAGAGCATGAGTAAGTAATTGCGGTGATCAATAAAAGAGATAATAGTTTTTTTTGCATAAATACATGAATTTTGTTAATATTAAGAAGATAAATTTATTCAATAAAATATTATTTAGCAATGAGAAACTATTTAAAAATATTTTCTCTATAACTTTATAAATTATGAGTAATTTTAAACTAACAATTACTCTAATCTATATAAAATATCTTGCTTAATTAATTTATAGCTATTAACATGTAATATAGAATCAACTAAATTTTTAAAAAAAATGAAAAAAATTCTAATATTAAGTCTGGCATTTTTTCTGACATTATTTTCAGAATCAAACGCCCAAAATTATTACGATATTTATAAAATTGATACCACTGCTGAAAAACCCCTTAACGATACTTTTCCAATAAATAACAAAAACTCTCAGTTAGATGACAATAACTCCAAGAGCATAACCTCAACTGAAACAACCGAAACCGAAGAAGTAACCGCTATTCGTAAAAAATCAAAATCCCGAACCGCTGGAAATTATATTGGCATCGATTTTATCAACACTAATTTGATATATAGACAATATGGTTATGCTACAAAAGAGGAGGAGATTAAATACTCCTTAATTTCAAAACCAACTTTTCCTAAATATAAAAATAGCTTTGGCATTAAATACTCATACGCCATAAATTATCATGGAATTTTTTTGGCTCCTGAATTATTTTTTGAATATAATAATATTAAAAAATATTTTGATGGAGACCATACCAGTTCCGGCACAAATGATGAAAGATTACCTTCGAATCATGGCTATAAATTTATGAACATTCACAAAATCTATGGCGCTAAAATTAATTTAGGATATGATATTTCGACAAATTTTGCTCCTTATTTATTTGCCGGAATTTCTAAAATTTATTATTCCAACTTAAGCTCTCCTTACTCAGCAAAACATAGGCAGGCTGTTATTGATGAAACTGGGACCGATCCTTTTAAAATAATGCAAAAATCAAAGTCAGTGCCATTTTTTGGCTTTGGTGGAAAAATTAAATTATCCGAGCACTTAGCTTTAAATGCCGAATATTTAATTTATGATTTTATGGCAAGAACCAATTATCATAAATTTGAAGATTATACAAACACTTCGTATAAAAATAGTCCTAAATTTTCCGATTTAAGGGTCGCCTTAAGAGTGGCTAAAGTTGGATTAACTTATAATTTCTAATAATATTTGTTGATACAATATTAAAATAAGTTATAAAAAACTAGAAAACATCATTGTAAAAAAAATTTAATATTTTAAAAATGCTAAAAATAAAACTATTTATTATTTTATTCATATTGTTTTTTTCAACCAATCTTCAAGCTCGTACGGTTGGAAATTATGTTGGAATAGATTTAATTAAAACCAATTTAAGTTTTTCAATGGAAAAGTCTGTTTCTGAACCTAATCATAAAATTATTAAATCTCGACAAACAGTTCCTAGCTCTATGCATTCATTTGGTTTTAAATATAATTATGCCTTAAACTATCGGGGGTTTTTCATTTCTCCAGGCTTAATTTATGAAAGAAATAATGTTAATAATCCTTTCAATTATAGTTCGGCTGGTGGAGATTCTGACATTGTCTTTTATGGTAAAAGCTATTCAAAAATTACTCAGAGATATGGCATAAAACTTGATTTAGGTGCTGATATTAGTAATGATCTTTCTATCTATGGAACTATTGGTCACGCCGTTAATTACTATGAAACCTATGGATCATTATACCAAGATAGAGAATACACTAAAATCGAAGAAACCAAAATTACTGTTAGCGAAAATCCCTGGAAATTAAATAAAGGCAGAAAAAGCGCCCCTTTTTTTGGTGGTGGCTTTAGAATCAAATTATATAAAAATTTATTACTTAATGGCGAATATAATTTCACTAGATTTACCATCGATACCAAAGCTAGTGAGCAAACTTATACGGGCACAAAAGACAATATTCCTGTAAAAATGCATTTTAATAACAATATCAATATATTTAAACTCGGAATTAACTTTAATTTTTAATCACACAATCCCTTAATAATTTATGAACTCTCTACAATTAGCAGCATTATCAACAACAATATTAACATCGTTGGTAAGTGGAGTCGGTGCAACAAGAAGCAATGATCTAAGAGTCGGTGCAACAGGAAGAAATGCTCTAAATCTACAAAGAGCAGTTTTAGGAACTATAGGAGGTAATCAAGGTCCCGTTAGTTTTGGTACTAAAGCTGCTCCTATTTCATTATATTCCGGCACCACAAATGGAATCGAAGCAATTAAAAATGAAGATGTAGCTAAAAAATCAAATATTAATCTCCGACAAGATGATGAGTGCAGACCCGCGTCTGGAAATAGTTTAGGTTGCGATCCTGAAGAACCAAGTGTCAAATTACAAACTACACAAGGACTAATCATCACTCCAACTACTTCCACAACAAGCGCCCCAGTCATATCTTCAACCCCAGAACCTACCACAACTAAAACCGAACCTGCAACTTCATCTTCAACCGTAGCTGCAACTTCATCTTCAACCGTAGCTGAAACCGTAGCTGCAATTTTATCTTCAACCCTAGCTGCAATTTTATCTTCAACCCCAGAACCTACCACAACTAAAACCGAACCTGCAACTTCATCTTCAACCGTAGCTGCAACTTCATCTTCAACAAAAGCTCCAACTACAACTACAACCCAAGCTGCAACTTCATCTACAACAAAAGCTGCAACTTCATCTACAACCCAAGCTCCAACTACAACTACAACCCAAGCTGCAACTTCATCTACAACAAAAGCTGCAACTTCAACCACTCCTTCACCCGTCGGTAAAAGTCTTGAAGAGGCAATAGAAGCCTCGGGTATAATTGTTAAAACAACCACACCCCAAGCTGCAACTTCATCTACAACCCAAGCTGCAACTTCATCTACAACACAAGCTGCAACTTCAAACACTCCTTCACCCGTCGATAAAGCTATTGATCCTAAAATAGCAAATTCGGATACAATCACTGATGCCACAAACCCCCCTCCTAAAGAGGAAACATTTTTTGGAAAAAATACATGGTTTATACCAGTTGTTGCAGTTGCAGGCACCATTTTGTGTTGTGGTTTAATTGGATGCGCTGTTGGAGAGTGTTTTATTAAACCACGGCGACAACGCAGGGAAGATAATGCGCGATTTGGAGTAGTTCCACATGATCAAAGAAGACTTGATCCGATAGATATTGAAGGAGGATTACGGTTGAGAGCCGAGGGGAGAGAATCGATTCATGGAGTAGCGTTGACTTCTACTCTTGTTAATGCGGTTGATGGAGGTGGAGGAGGATTTGGTTTAGATAGTAGAGTAGACTTAGAAGCAGGAGCAAGATCTCCTAGATCTCCAGATCCAACAGCAAGAAGTCCATTTAGATCCAATGTAGCGCAAAAGAGTCCGTATTTGGGTGCTACTAGTAAGTAATAATGGCGATATTTCTCGTCTTATTTTTTATAAAATTATTACTGTTAAGTTTTTTAAAAAAAATATAAGTAAAATATTTTTTTAAATGCAGATAATAAATTTTAAGAAAAAGAATCTAAGAAAATTTTAGGATTTGCTGTCGGAAAATCTATGGGCGCTATATGAAATTAGAAATTTTAAATTAAGAAATTATTTCTTCGTTTAAATTTTTTAACCTTTCTAACCAAAAAGGAAATCTAAGCCAATAAAAAAGTTTTCAAAATAAATTATTCAACCGTAACTGATTTGGCTAAATTCCTAGGCTGATCAACATCATTACCTTTAAAAAGCGCAACATAATAAGCCAATAATTGCATTGAAATTACCGGCAAAATTGCCTCTTGAATCGAATTAGAAATTTCTGGAATTTCAATACGATATTTTGCCATTTTACCAAATAAATTAAAGCCTTTTTTATCGCTTACAAAGAAAATTTTTCCACCTCGCGCATTTACTTCTTGAGCATTCGACAAAGTTTTTTCAAACAATTCATTCTCTTTGTTGCGCGCGCCAATTACAATGACAGGCATGTTTTTATCAATCACCGCAATTGTGCCGTGTTTTAATTCGCCCGCCGAAATTCCCTGCGCGTTAACATAAGTTAATTCACGAAATTTCAAAGCCGATTCAAGAGCAGTAACATAAGAAATTGAGCGCCCGATATACAAAACTTGTTTTGATTTAGTAAGTCGCGAGGCAACTTTTTTAATGTTACGAATTTCTGAATCTTCAAAAATTTGACTCATTTTAACGGCACAAATAGCCAAGCTTTGAAGGAGTTGCGCGCATTTACTGTCGGAAATATTTTTGTTAATTGTTGCCAAATGAATTGCAAAAATTGACACAACGGCAATTTGCGCAGTATAAGCCTTGGTTGAGGCAACGCCAATTTCTGGACCCGCTAAAGTTCTGATGGTAACATCAGAAAGTTGCGCCATTGTGCTGTGAGCAACATTAACGATTGATAAAACTTTTTGTTGATTTTGTTTGGCATATTTTAAAGCCGCGAGAGTATCTGCGGTTTCTCCCGATTGCGAAATAAAAATCATTAAATTATCGTCACGAAATGGCGCTTTGCGATATCGAAATTCCGAAGCGATATCAACTTCAACTTCAACATTGGCAATTTGTTCGATTAAATATTTGCCAACCAAGCCTGCGTAATATGATGTCCCGCAAGCCACAATAGTAATTTTTTTAATTTTCGCTAAATCAAAATTAAAATTTGGTAAATGAATTTTATTAGAAGATAAATCAACATAAGCCTGAATAGTTTCTTCTAAAACGACAGGTTGTTCATAAATTTCTTTAAGCATATAATGATCAAAACCATTTTTGCTAACTCGACTTTTTTGTGTTTCAATAATTTTGGGAATCTTTTTAACTTCATTGCCGTTTTTGTCATAAATTTCGACACGATTTTTATAAATCAAACCAAACTCATCATCATCTAAAAAAATAACTTGATTGGTAAAATCCGCCAAACCATAAAAATCCGAAGCTATAAAATTTTCATTTTCACCAATTCCTATAACGATCGGCGAACCTCTTTTAGCAACCGCGATAACATCGTCACGATTTTTAAACATGGTGGCGATTGCAAAAGTTCCTCGCAGTTCCTCGGTAGTTTTTAAAAGCGCGCGCAAAATATTTCCTTCAGCGGAATAATGCTGTTCAATCAAATGCGGAAGAACTTCGGTATCGGTTTGGCTCAAAAACTTTACGCCGTTTTTTATGAGTCTTGCTTTAATTTCTTGATAATTTTCAATGATGCCATTATGAACAACACAAACTTGCGCTGAAGTGTGCGGATGCGCGTTTTCTTTGCTTGGAACGCCGTGCGTTGCCCATCTAGTATGACCAATTCCCATGGTCGAAGTAAATTTTTTCTTTTTTAAAACCGCTTCGAGTTTGTTGATTTTACCTTCTTCCTTAATAATATTAAATTTTCTATCTTCATACAAAGCCAATCCCGAAGAATCATATCCACGATATTCGAGTTTTTTTAAACCGCTGAGAATAACTTCGCTTATTTGATTTGTGCCAATTGCACCAATAATTCCACACATTTTGGATATAAATTTAGTTTATAAAAATTACTTTTATCCTAGAGTATAAAGGTTAATTAAGAATGTAAATTGTAATTTTTTGTAAAATCCAGTAATAAAGTGAAAAAATATTTTTAGTTATTTGCTTGAGAAAAAAATATTTAATTTAATAATTGGAGCTAAGCTTAAAAAAATATTTTTTAATTCTTGAAAAAATCTTTTGAAAGATATAATTCAAACCGAATAAATGCGCTTTATAAAAAAAATTTTTCAATTTATTTTTTATATTCTGATTCTTTCCCAACCCCTTTACGCCAATGCTCAAGATCAAATAAATACAATTTCAAAAATTGAATTTTCCAATGATAAAAAATTATCCATAACCTTGAATAATGTTGCGGAATATAAATTATTTACGCTCTCAAATCCAGATCGGTTATCAATTGAAATTAAAAATGGTGAACTTTTTAAAAAAGATTATTCGCCAAAAAAACCCGATTATATTTCTAAAATAACTTTTCATAAAAATAATAAAATTTTGGTGATAACTTTATTTTTTCAAGAAAAATATTTGGCAAAAAATACTAATTTTGATAAGAAAAATAAAATTATTTCTTGTACGCTTGAGCCAAAGAAAAGTAAGCCTGATAAACCCAATTTAAGTGAAAAAAATAATTTACAACAGTCAACTTTAGAAAAAAATCATAAAGAAAATATTCTTCCACAAAAGCCTGCAAAAGAAAAAATAACCAAAGAAATTATTACCAAAAAAGCAGATGAAAAAACCCCAAAAGAAAATAATATTGAGTCGGATTTAATCATAAAAAAAACCTCCAATTCAATTGTAAAATATAAAATTAGAACAGCGACATCAACTCCCGCAAAAGATAAAAATGAAATTTTACAAACTTCAATTGCTGATAGTAAAAAAATTTCTCAACCCCTTAAAAAACCCGTAATAATAATTGATGCTGGCCATGGTGGCAAAGACCCCGGAACCATTGGCGTTTATGCTAGAAGCAAGGAAAAAAACATCACTTTATCATACGCAAAAGAGCTTTCAAAACATTTAATGAAAGAAAAAAAATACAAAGTTTATTTAACTCGCGATGATGATTTTTTTATTCCACTTGATAAAAGAGTTGCCAAATCAAGACGCAAAAAAGCTGACCTATTTATTTCGCTTCACGCCAATTCAATTGCCGATAATCATGTTTCAGGATTTTCGATTTATACATTATCAGAAAACTCTTCGGATAAACAGGCTGAGCTTCTGGCGCAAAAAGAAAATCAAGCCGATATTATTAATGGCATCGATTTTGCCGGAGCAAGCAAAGAAATTATGAAAACTTTAATTGACTTATCGCAAAGAGAATCGAAAAATAGCTCTGCGCGTTTTGCTAAATATGTAATTAGGGACATTAAAAAAGTTGAAATTGAAATTTTACAAAACACTCATCGCTTTGCTGGATTTATGGTTTTAACCGCTCCCGACATGGCTTCGGTCTTGATTGAACTTGGTTATTTATCAAATCGTCGCGAAGAAGAAATGCTTAATAGCGCTTCTTATCGTAGGAGAGTTGCCAAAACATTAACCAATTCGATAAATCAATATTTTAAAAATTTTAAATAAAATAATATGGCAGATGAAAAAGAAAATACGCAACCAACTTGCCTTGGAATTCCAACGCAACCGATTCAAGTCGAAGATCCAAATAAACCTTTATTCGGATTCGGAAATCAATCGACTAATTTAGGTCAAACGGATATTAATAATCCAGCAATTTTTCAAACTTTAAATTCGCTAGAAATTGTTTTAAAAAAAACTGTTTTTGAGAAATCAGATTTTGAAACATTGCAATCAGCTAGGCAATTATTGCCGAATGATTCAGAAATTTATCGCCTACGCCCAAATATATCAATGTCTCTTCTTGATAATTTATCAAAAAAATCCGATGAATATTCTAGAACTCAAAAACTCGAAAGTTCAAGTGAAGCCACGGCAAAACATCAACAAGAAGCTCAACAAATTCAACAACAAGCTCTGGAAGAACATTCGCGGAATGCGCGACAAACTATGGATGAGCTAGAAAAGAGAAAAGATATCGCTACTAAGCAAATCGATTATTTTGACAATAGACAATCGCCGACACCAAATCAAGCGAACTCAATAACAAGGGATGCCAATCATCAACAAATTATACCCCAGTAATTAAAAAATAAATTTTGTTGCAAGAATGTTTCTTTTTAATAAAATGAATGAAATTTTATAACGAATTTAAACTTATGAAAAAAACCTTTAGCATTTTATTTGCCAGTTTAGTTTTTATTGCCGTTTTATGTCTAAGCTTTGCCTTTATAGTTTTTAAACAGTTCAGCGAAAACTTACCTGACTATGAACAGTTGAAAAACTACAACCCAATGATAACCACTCGACTATATGCGTCAGACGGCTCCTTAATCAGTGAATTTTCTAAAGAAAAGCGTATTTTCGTTCCAATCGATACCATTCCTAAAAATTTAATTAATGCTTTTTTGGCCGCCGAAGATGCTAATTTTTACAAGCATTCCGGCATTGATTTATTCGCAATTTTTCGAACTTCTTTAACTAATGCCTTCGGAGTTTTAAGCGGTGAAGGCTCAATGGGCGGGGCTTCAACCATCACTCAACAAGTTGTTAAAAATTTTCTATTAACTCGCGAAAGAACTTTTCAACGAAAAATTAAAGAAGCAATTTTGGCATATCGCATGTCAAAATCATTTCCCAAAGAACGCATTCTCGAACTTTATTTGAACCAAATTTATCTTGGCTCTGGAGCCTACGGAGTCGCCGCCGCAGCTCAAGTTTATTTCGATAAATCAATTGACGAATTAACTCTCGAAGAATTTGCACTTTTAGCAACTTTACCAAAAGCTCCTTCAAAACTTGATCCGCGCAAAAATATTCAAAAAGCTAAAGAGCGTCGTAATTGGGTTATTGATCGCATGATTGCAGAAAATTTCATCGAAGAAAAAGATGGAAAATTGGCAATGGAGCAACCGATAATTCTCAAAACTCGAATTGACCAAGAATTAATTCGTGCAAGTTTTTTCTCGGATGCTGTTAAAAAAGAACTTACTGAATTATATGGCTCAGATAATGTCTTTGAAAACGGCATCGTTGTAAGCACAACCCTCGATCCAAAACTTCAAAATATCGGCATTACCGCCTTTGAAAAAGGCATTGAAGATTACGATAAAAAACATGGCTATCGTGGCGCCTTAGGCAAAATTGACACCATTGATAAATGGCAAGAACTTTTACAAAAATTTGATCCAAAAAAACTTTATAAAGAAACATGGTTAAAAGCTATCGTGCTATCACTTTCAAAGGATTTGGCGTCAATTGGCGTTGAAAATGGCGAGATTAGCTCAATCGAATTCTCTTCTTTAAAATGGGCGCGCAAATATAAAACCATAAATTCTCGCGGACAAGTACCAAAAAAAATTACTGAAGTTTTAGAAATTGGCGATGTTATTTTAGTTGAAAGATCTGCAAAAGAAGGAGTTTATAATTTACGCCAAATTCCTGAAGTGAATGGTGGATTCGTAGCCATGGATCCTCACACAGGCAGAGTTTTAGCCATGTCAGGAGGTTATGTCGATTTACCAAATCAATTTAATCGCGCAACTCAGGCCATGAGACAACCTGGCTCAACCATGAAAACATTTGGTTACATTGCGGCACTTGAAAATGGTTATACTCCAGCTTCGGTTGTTATGGATGAAGAAATATCTTTAAACCAAGGTATTGGCTTACCACCATATCGTCCCTCCAATTATTCTGGTGATTTTTATGGATTAACAACACTTAGAACTGGCTTGGAACAATCTCGCAACGTTACTACAGTTCGCATGGCCGACATGGTTGGATTGGAAAAAGTTGTTGATGTGGTCAAGAGATTCGGAGTAAATGAGCGTCCAAAACAAATTTACTCTTTAGTTCTTGGATCAACGGAGACTACAGTTTTAAAGCTTGCAACGGCTTATGGAATGATGGTAAATGGTGGTAAAAAAATTATCCCATCAATGTTAGAAAAAATCCAAGATCGTGACGGGAAAACTATTTATAAACGCGATAAAAGAGAGTGTAAAAATTGCTTTATCAACAATCTAAATGATTACATCGAAAAAGCTCCCGAGCAATTGCCCATGCCTTA
>Ga0209550_10002580_pt1 | contig 17398 bp, 10 predicted proteins | sample LauGreSuBDMM15SN_2_FD_187567 | JGI IMG/M metagenome (GOLD analysis project Ga0209550, IMG submission 187567) | Freshwater lake microbial communities from Lake Michigan, USA - Su13.BD.MM15.SN (SPAdes) (version 5) | ecosystem: Environmental > Aquatic > Freshwater > Lake | place: Lake Michigan...
GCGATGGAGCGCTGCCTCCAGCAATACTGCAGATTGGGCTTTGAGGCCAAGAGGCCAGGCTGCGCGGAGATGAGGCCGGGCGGGCGCGGGTGGCGCGAGTCCAGGCCGAGCGTCACCGGCGCATGCGGACTCGTGCTCAGCCTCGACGCGGCGGACGGTGGCCGCGCGCTGATCGCATGATCGTCATCCCAGTGCGATCCCCAGCTGCCGATACTCTGCATGGATGCCGAGCGTATGAGAGTGCCCGATTGCGGCCGGCTCAGGCTCGAGCTCAGGCTCGGGCTCAGGCTGTGCGTGCTGCCAGACGGCGGTCTCGACAGCGTGCGCTGACCCATCAGCTCGGCGACAGCGTTCAGTTCAATGGTCGCTGTATTCTTCCTACCGAAGCTGAAGGCAGCAGTCCGAGGGCGGCCAAAGAGCTCGCCCGAGTCGCTGCCCCACGGCGATGGCGTCCGACGCCCGGTGGGCGAGGGCGAAAAGTCGGCCGGCACATCGTCCGACTCGTCACCTAGGCCGAGGTGCTGAGAGCTGCTCGTCATTTGCAGGGGTCCGGGCAGCGTCCCACATGAATCGAGGCGCTGGATGGCAAGCGCCCTCACATTGCGGCGGTTGGCACTCGATGCCCACGAGCCCCCGTCCTTGACAGACGACGCGAGGAATGACATCCCTCCCGGTCCAGATCCAGTTAACAAGTTGCCCAGCAGGTTGGCAGCGGCGGTTTCCTCCTTTGCGATGTGCTGCCGCCAGACGGTGTGAGCGGGCACGCCGAAGATTGGCTCGCGATCGATGCGCATCAGCGACGTACATGGGTCGTGCAGAGATGGATCTCGCACAGGCATGTCGGTTGCGGCTTCCCCGACCCGCGTGCGTCCCGCGTTCGAGCCTGGGCCGTCGGGTCGTCTCTGAAGCCTCCTCGTCCTCCTCGCCTGCGCCGCGAGTCCCAAGTTTGGAATTAGTCTGTCTTTCAGTTTCGTCGCGGTCCCCCACTCGCACCCGTCTCAAAGGACCGTGGAGCAAGAAGAATGTTGAGCATGTGTCCACTGGCATTGGGGAAGAGGGGAACACTTGGTCTAACATCCATGAACATCTAAGCGGCCGTGCTGTGCAGAGGCTACCATCGTGTGCTCTTCGTGCGAATGGGTAGAAGCCCGGATGGTGGATGGTGCTGCCCTCACCCACTTGATGCGAATGGGTAGCCGCCGCCGAATTTTTGGGAGCGCATCATCGGGATCAGCTCAAACTTGCCTGGGGCCATGCGCTGGTACCCGCCCGCGAAAGCTGTGGCGCGTCGCGCGTGCTCATGCGAGAGCATGAAGGACGAGCCGCGCGCCGAGGTCGGCATCGGGTGTGAGAGGATCGACTTGACCGAATTGGACTCGGTGCGCCAGGAGTTGGCGGTTCTGCGGGTGGTGACCGAATACCGATCGAACACCTGCCCTGCGGTACGCCCGAGCACGTGTGGCGCCCGGCGGTGGCTCGTACGGCTCTCGGTGGCAAACCTGGTCGCTGTATGTGGGCTCGACGACGGCCGCTGCGCCATAGCCGAGGTTTCGGAGCCAGACACGTGGTACGGGTCGATGCCCACGCACGTGCGTCGGCAGTGCGGGTGCTGCGCGCGCCACTGCTCGTAGTCCGTCAGTTGTGCTGGGCCGGTGAACACGCCGTGGACCACGTGGCCGCGTGGAGAGTCGACCACCACCTTCCGATGCAGCGTCTGTTTGCCAATGTTGGGCTCATCGCGGATGTATTGCGAGGGGCCCTCGTTGATGCGCCGCAGGTCCTGGCCAGCCGATCCGATGGCGTAGCCGTACATCTCGGAGTACGACTCTCCTTGTTGCCGAAACAAAGCGCCCGACATCCACGACGACGAGTGGTCGCGTGGGCCAGGAGGGGACGGGCTCCGGATCCTTTTCGGAGAGTCGAGCGGGCTCCTAGGGCGTGCACGCGAGCCGTCCGTAGGGATCGGGCTCCACGCGCGCGACCGCGAGCCGTCGGGACTCTGCGCGCGCGACCGTACGCCGTCTGTGAACGCTGGACTCATTGGGCGCGTCGAGCGGCCTGGGCTCATCGGGGACGCCTCCATGTCTTTCTCCGACGGGGGCAACGCGTCGCGTGCGTCGCGTCGCGTTGAGGCCTCGCGGTGACAGTCGCATCGGATGTCAAACTTCCAGTGTAACCGATTCGAACGTGGGCCCGCGCCACTTCAGTGACGTGGAGAGCCCGGAAGGGCCTTGCAAGGCGTCCTTTTTATCTGTGAAACTTGGCGCAATAGACGAAGCACACGAGTCGCGCGACGTTCTGATGATCGCCGCGCGGCCTTGGACCTGGCTGCTAGTGAGCGCTCGGGAGCCGCCTTGATCACGGGCCGCCCCTGGCTGGCGAACTCTCCGAGATGCCGCTCGTCCAGTCGTCGCTCCAGCAAGCAGAGACATGGCGCGGATGGTTCTCCTCCTTTTTCTCCGCGGATGCCTCTGGGGGACCCCACGGTATGTCGGTCTCGGCCGAGCACATGCGGAGGGGGAATATCACTGATTGTCCCTTTTACGAGCACATGATGGGCAGCCAGTCGGCAGCGCGCTCCTCGGCACCGCCACCGCCCACTTCACCGCCGCCACCGCCGGTGCGAGTGCCTTCGGTGGGAGACTTCGATGCGAGCCCCCCGCAGACGCCTGAACGCTCGTCCTCCGAGACGCTGAGGCGCAATTGGTCGGCTTCCGACTCGCTGGTGCACGCCGAGCTGGAGAGCCCGAACAGCCCGAGCGCGGCCGAGCGGGTCTACTGCGAGAAGCGCCAGCAAGCGATCCGTGCGCTCAGCGACGAAGCACAGATGCTCGTCAGCGAGCTCTTCGCCATCGTGACCGGTGACGACGACGATGCGATGGAGACCGAGTGCGACGATCATACGATCATTGAGCACTCCCCCGGGTACGAGAAGAGCGCGGCGCAGCGCAGCGTCGACTGCGAGCGCGTGGCGGCCATCCTGGCGAGCGGTGTCGAGGGCGTGCACGCGAATCTGACATGGACGTACGGCGAGACTCTGCTGTGGATGGCGCTCGAGTATGACCACCGGCACCCGGCGCAGATGCTCAAGGTGCTGCTGCATGCGGGCGCGGACCCGAACGCGCCGAACGCCATCGACGGGCAACGACCACTGCAGAGCCCTTGGCTAGGGGAAGCGGCGGAGGAGGAGGAGGACGAGCATGTACCCGGCAAGCGGGCGCTCCTGATACAGGCGGGCGCCGTGTTGGGCATTAGTGGTGACGGGTCGGCGGAGATGTCTACCGGCGGCCGCGCGTACCGCAAGCGCGTCTTTGCGAGTGCAGTGGCGAGTGACGAGGTCTTCTCGCGCTCGCGCAGCTCGCTCTGGTAGCATGCATCCCGCAGTAGCATGCATCCCGCAGTAGCATCCCCCGATGCGTACTGCCCCAAGGAGAGAGACGGCAAGGTGAGGCAGACGGAAGGCATGGTCGACCCGTCGACGGCTGCATGCGCATTTGGTTAATTAGAGACATGGAACGCTCACATGTAAGTCACCGTTCCGTCGGAGGCCTGCGGGGTTTATTAAAGGCCACAGGTGGATAGTAGCTAGTCAGTGCTTGTGTGTGCCCTGAGAACGGGCCTCTTCTCGACGGCCGAGGGCTGCGCTCGCAAATCCTTCGCGCTCGACAGACTTCCCCACAGCTTCGGCTACGGGCGCGATTCCAGACGCAGCACCTGGAATCGCGGCGGTCAAGCACCGCGCCGAACATCCTGCCGCGGCCGCGGAGAAGACTCTCAAAGAAGAATGGCTTGCATCGGGATTGACATTGGGCAGCAGAATGCAGTCGTGGCCATTGCCCGCCGCGGTGGCATCGATGTCCTCTCAAACGAGGTCTCGAAGCCCCTGACGGCCTCCATGGTCGGCTTCTTGGGCAAGGAGCGCAAGCTGGGGGAGCAGGCGCTGTCTGGGATCACGTCCAATCTGACGAATACAATCACTGGCGTCAAGGCAGTGATTGGAAAGAAGTACCATTCGGAAGACGTGCAAAAGGAGCTCAACCTTGTGGGCTATAAGATGATTGAGGTCGGCTCTGGCAACGTGGGCATTCCAGTCAGCTACAATGAGGAGGAGGTGGTGCTGACACCCGAGCGCGCGATGAGCATGGTGTTGAAATGCATGCAGTTCATCGCCGAGCTCGATCAGAAAGGTCCGGTCACTGACGTGGTGCTGTCGGTGCCACACTACTTTACTGACGCCGAGCGCCATGCCATGCTGGATGCCGCCAAGGTGGCCGGCCTCAATTGCCTGCGGCTCATGAACGACATCACGGCAGCTGCGCTGGCGTATGGCATCTACAAGACCGACATGCCGGTTGACAAGCCCACCCACGTGGCCTTCGTGGACTGCGGAGCGATGGATACCACGGTAGCGATCATCAGCTTCGTCAAGGGCAAGCTGACGGTCCTGTCGGTGGCGTGCGACCGGCATCTCGGCGGGCGCGATTTCGACATGATCTTGGCGGAGCACTTCGCGGCGGAGTGGAAGGAGAAGCACAAGATCGACGCCAAGTCGAGCAAGAAGGCCATGTACCGGCTGGTCACTGCGGCGGAGAAGACGAAGAAGATCCTCTCGGCCAACCCTCAGGCGCCCATCAACATTGAGAACTTCATGAACGACATTGATGTGAAGGGCATGATGGATCGCTCGGAGATGCTCGCCGTGGCCGAGCCGCTGCTCGTCAAGCTCGACGGCATCATGGAGCAGGCCTTCAAGGCGAGTGGGCTGATGAAGGAGGACATCTCGTCGGTCGAGATCATTGGCGGCACCAGCCGCATCCCGGCGGTCAAGGACCGCATCGCCAAGTGGTTCGGGCTTGAGAGGTGCTCGACGACTCTCAATGCGGACGAGGCGATCGCCAAGGGCTGCGCGCTGCAGTGCGCGATGCTGAGCCCCGCCTTCAAAGTGCGCGACTTTTCGGTCAACGACGTCACCATGTACCCGATCGCCTTGTCATGGAGCTCGACCGGAGCGGTGGACAAGATGGAGGTGGACCAAGACGAGGGCGAGGGCGAGGAGAAGGTGCCGACGACCGGCTCGTCTTCGGTAGTCTTCTCCAAGTTCAACTCGGTGCCCAACACGAAGATGCTCACGTTTTACCGCAAGGAGGCCTTCTCTCTCTCGGCCTCATACGACTCGACTGCAACGCTGCCGATGGGCTTCCCGATGAAGCTGGCGGACTTCACGGTCACCGACATCCCCAATCGCGCGGCCAACGCCGATGGGACAATCGACCCGGCCAAGATCAAGATTAAGCTGCGCCTGGACATCCACGGCGTGCTCACCCTCGAGAGCGCCGTGGCCATCGAGGAGCAGGAGGTCGTCGAGGAGGTCAAGGCGGAGCCCCCGCCGCCGGCGCCGGACGCCGCGCCGCCCGCGGAAGGGGAGGCCGCCGTGCCGCCGGCCGAGGCGCCCGCCGAGCCCGAGAAGAAGAAGTCGAGGAAGGTGAAGCGGATCGCCCTGACGGTGCAGAGCAGGACCGGCGGCCTCACGTCAAAGGAACTGATGGAGGCGCAGGAGGCCGAGGCGAACATGCAGCTCCTTGACAAGATGATCAAGGCCAACGCGGAGGCGATGAACGCGCTCGAGGCGACGGTGTACAAGTACCGCTCGGACATTTCGGAGCGGCTGGGCCCCTTCTTCCCCGAGTCCGATAAGGAGAAGTTTGGCGAGGCGCTCACGACGATGGAGGACTGGCTCTACGACAACGCCGATCAGGAGAAGGCGGTGTACGATGCCAAGCGGAAGGAGATGCTGGACATGTTCGCGCCGGGCGAGGAGCGCTATCTGGAGGCGGAGACGCGGCCAGATGCGTTCGCAGAGCTAGAGAAGGCGATCGCCGCCTTTGCGGGCTTCGCCTCCTCGACGGATGAGCAGTATGCCCACATCAGTGCCGAAGAGAAGCAAAAGGTGGAGGCCGAGGTGGCGCAGGCGCAGGCGTTCCACTCGGAGGCAAAAGCGAAGCTGGATGCCCTCCCAGCCACGGAGATGCCGCCCGTCAAGGCCGCGGACATCAGCGCGAAGGCCGCCGCTCTCACGAAGGCGTGCAAGCCGATCATGAGCAAGCCCAAGCCCTTGCCGCCGAAGCCCGAGCCCGCTGCGGACGCGCCGCCGGCCGAGCCGGCCACGCCGTCCGAGGGCGCCGGCGACTCACCTCCCGACGAAGGTGCGGATGCGGCGGAGGCGCCCAAGAAGGATGACATGGAGGTGGAGTGAGGAGGAGCAGCTGGCGCCGTGTGGCCTGGCGCCGTGTGGCCTGGCGCCGTGTGGCCTGGCGCCGTGTGGCCTGGCGCCGTGTGGAGCGCCGAGCGGCCGAGCTATTGAGTAGACGCTGGGAGCGTAAGCTGGGGGCGACCGAGAGGAGACGATCCGAAGATGACGACGACGAGGGACACCATGTCGAGATTGACGACGAGATTGACGAGATTGACGACGAGGGGCACCGCTAGACGTGATGTGGGCGAGCCGTCGAGGCGAGCTGTGAGAGGGTAGGGCTGGCTTGGTGTCACGGGAGCTGCGCCCGCTGACGGCGAGGATGTTGCTGTTGAAGCGACCGAGGTGGACGACGCGGAGGTGGTTGTGATGAGGAGGTGGTCGTGATGTCAATCATGGCTCATCAGTGGCCATCAGATGGCAATCATGGCTCATCCGTGGTCGTGATGCCCATCCGATTGCCGCTGATGAGCCATGATTGCCATCTGATGGCCACTGATGCCCATCCGATTGCCGCCGAGAGTGGAACATGACGGAACATGACGAAACATGACGAAACATGACGACGGCCCGAGGAACCCGACGGACACTACGTGGCGTGTGCTGGACACGTGCTCCCTGGTGGTGGGCCGTGACGCGTGAGGGTATGGCTGAACTTTGGATGGACACTACGTGGCGTGCTTGAAGTGCTCCTCGAGGTGGGCTCGCTCTCTCTCTCTCGCTCGACGCTCCGGCCGCCCGAATAGTTACTAGCCGTTGCACGGTGAGCTCGATTCCCGTATAGCGTAGCTGACGCCGGTGCGATGCGCACGTGAACGATCCCCGCGATACCACACACAGAGAGAGAGGCGAGTGCGGGAGAGGCGAGTGCAAAAAAGTCGCGTGCGTCGCATGCGTCTCCCGGCTGGTTGTGTGCGCGCTTTTCTGTTGTGTGGTGGTGTCGTGTGGAGACTCTGTGCGGGTGGGCGGGGGACTGGCAGGCCGCTTTTGTGAGTAAATATGAACTGAGAGATCGGTTGACCAAGAGAGCCGTCGTGGGCGTTTTCTCGATTTCTGTGGTCGCTCGGGCTCTCGAAGTTCTCGACGCGCGGTGCCCGCTTTTGTGCCTCGGCATCGCGCCACATGTTCACTGATGACAAACGGGTCGTCTCGCTGCGCGGCAAGTCTAAGAAGGAGGACCGTTCGGCTATCATCGCTCGCGCTGCGCGTGAGCGTGAGGACCGCGCGCGCCAGCGCGAGCGGCTTCGTGCTGCAGTGCTCATCCAGGCTGCATATCGCGCGCTGCTCGACCTGCGCCGGCTTCGCACAGGACTACGCGCGCGCTTCGACGCAGAGATCGCGTCGCTCGATGCGCTCACCTTTGCGCCGCGCGCACTCAGCCTCGTGCGCGACCTCCTCCTCTTCCACAAGCACTCTGAGCCGAGTGATGCTGGACGGCGCAGAGCACTGCTGCAGCTGCTCCTCGAAAGCTCGGCGAGCACGGCGAGCGCATCGACCAACGCATGCGCGTGCATGTTTCTGGCCGACGCCGCGCGCTGGCGACACCAGATGCTCCGTCTCGCGGCGCTCTGCCTGCCGCACCTGCTGCAGCAGAACACCGGTGTGAACACCGGTGCCTCAGTGGCGGACGCTGCGGCGGCGGCGACGCTCGAACTGCATGCGACGGGCTACTTGCTCGACGCGGCTGGCTGGCAGTGGGCGGCGCTGCTTCCGCCCGAGCAGCGCGCCGCGCTGCCCGCAGTCGCTTCGATCCTCGGCGTCAGCTTGGGCGCGCGGGGCCTCTATGTGCACGTGATGCTCGGGCTTCGTCGTCTGCTGCTGCCGGCGACCGCTGAGGCGGGCGGTGCGCCAGCCTCGCCACTCGTGAGGCCGCTGCTCGCGCTGGGCGTGCGCGGGCTGCACGCGGCCTGCTCGAGTGGCGCGCCCGCGGCCATCCTCGACTTCGCGCGAGGGTGCTTACTCGATGGGGTTGTGTGGCCGAAACTGCCTCCGTCGCTGCTCTCCCTCCTCTTCCGAGAGGCGGTACGTCCGATGCTCGTGGCACTCGCGCCACTTGCGCCGCGGCTGACGCAACTGCTGCTCACACCAGCCCGCACCTCCTCGGTCGCTGCCCTCGCCGCCGTCGCCGCCACGACCGCGGCCACGGCCGCCACCAGCGCCGCGGGCGCAGCTGCTGGCCTTTCGCCCTCGGCGCCTCTGAGCGTCGCGCATGCATGCGCTAATCTGGTGCTGTTGGTGCACACGTGCGCGAGTACCGCCGAGGGTGTTGACGTAGGCGACGCGCTGCCGAGCTACGTGAGCCTCATCGCTGCGTGTCAGGGGGCGATCGCATACGTCCTCGCGCGCCAACGCCCTCGCGCTGGCGGCTCGAGCGCTGGCAGCGGCGGCGGCGGTGGCGGCGGTGGCACGGCGGCGGGCGGAGCCACCGAGCTGGAGCCTATGGACGTGGACGCCATCGGTGAGGGCGGGGGCGGGGGCGCGGATGAGGCTGCCATCACTGCTGAGGAGGCGGCAGCAGCAGAGGGTCTGTCCACCCGGCTGAGCCTTCTAGGGGCGCCAGAGCACATGGCGGCACTGTGGCGGGCGCTTCTCGCGACCCCCTCACCGCGCTCGGCCGCTACAATCATCAGCGCCACCCAGCTCGCCGCCGCCTTTTGCGAGCTGCTGTATGGCAGCGTGGGTAACGCGACCGGTGCCGCCGTCGAGCCCCACACCCGCGCTGTCGCCGCGCTCGATCGCGTGGCATTGCAGCCCGGGGCAGTGGCGGAGCTATGGGAGTTGACGGCGGCGGCACAGCCAGAATGGCACCATGCGGCTGGCGGCGCCCTGCTCTGCCTCTTCTGCGCGTGCTGCTCGCACCTGCTGATCGCCATCGACGACCACGAGTTCTTCGTAAGGGAACGCCCCTTCGCCATCGCGACGCTTCGGCCGATGATCGGAGCACTCAAGGCCGCGGCTCTCGCTACCTACTGGCCGCCGCCGCACGCGGCCGCCGCCGCGCGCGCTGCTGGCGTCGCTGGCTTGCCCACGCCCGCGCTCGTTCCGACGCTCCTGAGGCTCCTCTCGCAGCTATACGACCGCGACGCGCGCAGGTCCTTCATGGGCGGCCCATCGGCGTGGTTTGCTGACGCGTCGCGTCAACAGACCATCGAGAGCCTCGCGCAACGAATGGATCCAGCGACGCTCGCCGCCACCCAGGCTGCGCTCCAGCTCCGGCAGCAGCAACATGCCGGCGGCGAGCACGATGCGGACGATGTGAGCGGCGACGCAGGCGGAGGCGCGGACGGCGGCGCGAGCGGCGGCGAGGGGGGGCTGCCACTCTCTGAGCTCCCCGAGGCCCGCCGTGTAGCCTCTGTGCTGCTTCGCATGCCGTACACCATCCCATTTGACTCGCGGCTACGCGTGCTTCGGCGCTGGCTCAACGACGACCGCGAGGAGCGCGAGGGTATGATGCTGATGGGTCAGCTGCCCTTTATGATCACCGTGCGCCGCGAGCACCTGCTGCGCGACGCCCACGTCGCGCTGAGGGGCCTCGGGCCGCAGCTCCGTTCACCGCTGCGCGTGCGCTTCCTCGACAGCTTCGGCGCGGAAGAGGCCGGCCTCGGTGTTGGGGTTGCCAAGGAGTTTCTGGTCGACGTGCTCAAAGCAGGCTTCGACCCAGCCTTCGGGCTCTTCGCGTCGACACCCGATGGTCTTATCTACCCCAACCCGGCAGCGAAGCTGCGCGTGGAGGACGCCATGAGCCTGTACGAGACGCTCGGTGCGATCCTGGCCAAGGCGCTGTACGAGGGTATCCTCGTGGAACTGCCACTCGCGCGCTTCTTCGTAGCGCGACTCCTCGGGCGCACGAACACCATCGCCGATATGCCCGACTTCGACCGATCACTCTTCGAGTCACTCATGTTCCTCAAGCGCTTCGAAGGCTCGGCTGCGGACTTCGAAGCGCTCACGCTGGCCTTTGCCATCGAGCAGTACTCTGACGAGACGCTGCCTGCGACGGCGCGTCGGCAAGTCCCGCTCAAAACTAATGGCGCCTCGATCAGCGTCAACAAGTCCAACTGCACCGAGTACGTAGCTCATTGCATCTGATCACGTAGCTGATTGCCTCGTAGTGCCTCCGAGTGCCTCAGAGTGCCTCCGAGTGCCCCTCTGATCGCGCCTGATTGGCACTGACCTCCATCATCAGGTACCTCTGGCGAGTGTCGAACTTCCGTCTGAACATCCAGCTGCACCTTCCGTGCGACGCTTTCCTGCGCGGCTTCAGCGAGGTCATCCCCGCCGCCTGGATCACCATGTTTGCGCCCGCCGAGCTCCAGCTTCTGCTAGGAGGCTCGGACGCGCCCCTCGACGTCGACGATTGGCGCGAGCACACGAGCTATTCGGGCGGGTACCATCCCGATCATCCCACCATACGTGCACTCTGGCAGGTGCTCGCGGAGCTCGACGCGCCGCGCCGCGCCGCCACACTCAAATTTGCAACGTCATGCTCGCGGCCGCCTCTGCTCGGCTTTGCGCACCTGCAGCCGCCCTTTTGCATTCACAAAGCGACCGATCAAGAAGGGAGGCTGCCCACGTCGGCGACGTGCATGAACCTGCTCAAGCTACCGCCGTATGATTCTATCGAGGTGCTGCGCGAGCGTCTGCTGTACGCTATCGAGGCGGGTGCGGGCTTTGAGCTCTCGTGAAGAGGGAGGACGAAGCGCGCGCTCGGACGTGGGTGATCGATCACACGGGCAGTGGCCAGACGTGACGACGAGGAAGAGGAAGAGGACCGATCAAGAGGACGAACAGAGAACAAGACGGACGGCCGAATAAGAGTCAGTTGGGGTGTGGTGTGCGTGGCTGCTGCAGGGTGCAGCTTGTGTTAGCTGTTACGTTACGTGTTCGCCGATGCCGTCGTATATCAATTATATGTTACGCCTATATTTCATTTTGCTTTTTGGAGGATCGGTCGCCCCGCCCGCCGCCATGCCCGCCGCGCGCGCGTGTGCGGTGTAGGACGGGCAGCGCGCGTATTATGTAAGTTAGCGGATGGATTGGCGGGTCGTATCTCGCAGTGATTGTGCTATCGAAGCACTAGCACGTTGTAAGTAGCAGTACGGCGCTTCGAGTAGGACTGCGGTACTGCCAGTAGCACAGGCGAGGAGTCGGGACCGCCGCGCCGCTGTGGCTGCGGTGGCTGCGGTGGCCGGTCGCTTCTACAACGCCATCTCCACATCCGAGATCGCTTCTACAACGCCATCTCCACATCCGAGAGAGAGCGCTTCGGCCAGTTGTGCACATCCTCGGAGGCACTGCCGAGCGCAAACACGCGGTAGAATACCGGGCGCACGGGAGAATTCGCGCCGTGCGCTCGACCACGGTGGATGATTCGGTAATCGAAGAGGACCAGGCCCTCGGCGCGTTCCATGGTCGGACCGCTGATGAGCGGCGCAATTTCGGAATCGTCGAGTATCTCCTCGCCGATATACTGGCCGGTCTGCTCGTGCTTCAGGCGGCCTGCCGCAGCGACATCGGCATGTGACGAGAGCCAGAACTCTGTGCCCTGGCCACTTATTGGAACCAAAGGCAGAAAGGCATTGAACAAGCCATGCTCACGGCCATCGGCATGGAAGGGCTGTGCGCTGGCTCCCGGTAGACTCGTGACGAGCCCGTCGCGAAGAATCCTGACGGCTCCGTCTGCAGGCGTAGTAGCACATGAAACGAGGACCGGCATCACCAGCTCATTTACGAGCGTTGAGAAGGCACTTGTCGACAGACCATTGCCTAGGTGCAGGTCGTATCGTCGCGGTGACCGATGGCAGATCTCGGCAAAGGAGAAGCGCTGCTCGCTGTCTACGCCGGCTCTCCGCGCCCGCTCAAGCATGTTTGCCAGCATCGCCTTGCCATTCTCCGCTGGAGGAGCAAGAGCTTCGAGGGCGGCGCATTTCAGAATTACAACACCGTCCTCACAGAGCACCTTTGCTGCTGCGAGCGCCTCAGCTTCGCTCGGTGTCGAAGACATGAGAACGCTCCGCACCGCACGCAAGTCACCTGCCACGCTGTTGAGGATGAATATGAGGAAACAAGGGACGACGTTGGAAGCGATGACGGCATTTGCCCCCATTGCGGCGGTTACATGTACCCGGTACCCGGTACATTCGTGGGGTTTTTTGCGGACCGCGCGTCATCGAAACTAATCGAAAAGTCTGGCCCACCGTGAAGAGCCACACGGAAACAGGCGTCGAGTCGATCGCGAAAAATCACCGATAAAATCTCCGAGTCCTATTACGCTCTGGGGCATGAAGGAGATGTACTTGATCGCGTCGCCACGCGTCGCCGCGGCGAGGGCCATGCCACGCAGCAGCGTGATCGTCAGCTGGATCGGCGAGACGACCGGATCGCTCGACATCGCCGCGCCCAAAGAGATGCTCTTTACCGCCTACGCTGACATCGAGCGCATGCCGCAGTGGTCGCCGCTGCTCGAGAGTGTGACCATAGTCGACAGTGCGAAACGATGCTCCGAGTGGGCGCTGAGAGTGCCACGACCACTGGCAAGCTTGATCCGAGCGGCTGGAATGGGGCAGCTGGTGCGGTGGACGGCTGTGCACGAGACCGAGGGATGTGACGTGCTGCGTTGGCAGTCCCTCAGCGGCGTGAAAAACTCGGGTGAGGCCACGTTTGTGTACCGCGGCGGCGGCGTGACGACGGTCGCGCTGCGGATAAGCTACGAGCTGCCTGATTTGGTTGGGCCGGTGCTTTCCGCTCCATTTGCGCAGCGCTTCGTGCGTCGCACGTTGCTCAGTACGATGACGCGGTTTAAGGAGGCCCTCGAGGCAGAAGCAGCATCTCAGAACCGGCAGAATGCAGGGCTTGGTCCTTTATAAATGAGTGAACCAGTCTCGGCAGTTTGAATGTGAGACAAGTGTCGCAGCACATTTTCAAAACGCAGCCGCGCGCGCATCTCACGTGCCTCGCTCCGACGTGCCCCCGCTTTGCCCACGGTTCCACGGGCTTAACCACGGGCACTGCGACCGGCCACCGGCGGAGGGTCTTCCGTCTTGGCTCTCAGGCGGAGTCTCGGTCCACGGTCGGGCGCGTCCGCGCCAGACCCTACCGCTGCATGGCGCGTCCGCGCCATCCTACGAGCCGCCTGATCAGTGTCCTCTCGTGAGCGAGCAAGCGCTCATCCGCCTCGGCGAAGGCGGCGAGGCTGCCCGGCTGGGCGCGCAGATGGTGGCGCGCGTCCCGTTCGCACTCCCGGTAGTCCACTTTGCCCAGCATTGCATGCACGTGTTTCGGCCACTCAACAAACTGGACTTGCGTGGCGAAGACGGTCTCGATGACGTCCTGCGCGCCGCGCGTGTAGGGCACGTACGAGGCGGTGCGCGCCTTGTCGAGCACCACCCGCCCCATCACCTCGGACGGATGCAGCAGTGCCATGTGCACGTTGATCCCGCGGAATCCCCGCATCTTGGCCATCTCGGAGAAGGCGACGAAGTGGGCTGCTGCATGCCTGCGCAGCCATGGCAACGGGTCCTCCGCCATGCAGAGGTCTAGATCGGAGAGGATGACTCGATCAAACTCGACCAGCGACCAAGCGAGCAGGTGCACAGCACGGCACATGTTGTCCTCGCGTGCCTGCACCGTCCGGTAGCGCGGCCAGTGGTATCCGACTGTCTCACGCCGAATTTGACGCATGATGGCGCCCGCGTCCACGCCGCTGATGTCGCGCACTTCCCAGCCGACGTGACGCAACGCGGCGACGGAGGCGTTGCCGAAGCCGTGCACGATGGCCACTGTGCGGATCTGAGACTGCAGGCGAGAGAGCGAGCGTCGCAGCCGCAGCGCCCTGATGATCTGCTCGGTCGGCGGGTTGCCGTAGTAATCGTTCCCGCCGTTGCAGATGAAGACGACGAAGGCGAGCCGGAGCGGCCGGAGCGCGTGGCACGTGCCGCAGGAGAGAGTGCACTCACGCGCGGTGGAACTGTCCTGGCAGCCGAGCCCGAGCGCACGCACATGGCACGAGGCCGAGGCGTCACTACAGCCCGATGGGGGGGCGATGGCGCGAGACTCGGTGTGTTTCGGCCACAGCTGCTTGGCCGCCACCTCGCCTCTGTAGAGCATCCACCATCGCGGGTGAGGCACCGTCAAGTCGGCGACCGACGGGCGCGGCGGCGCCCGAGTTGGGTCAGTGGTTCGGTCAGTGGAGCCGCCCGAGGAGAAGCCGGTGGTGGAGATGGTGGTGGAGAACATGGTGGAGGCTGTGGTGGAAGAGGCTGTGGGCTCCAGATGATGTGGCGACAAGCCAACGTCGCCGCCAGCGTCGCCGCCAGCGTCGCCGCCACCGCTGCATGCGGCCATCGAATGCGCTGGCAAGGGCGGGAAGGCGATGTGTGTGGGGAAGATGGTCTCGATCACGTCCCGTGCGGTACCTGCAAAGGGCAGGTACGAGCCACTCTGAGCGCTCTCAAGCAGCAGCGCGAAGAGCTGCGCGTCCGGCTGCAAATAGAGCAGGCGGTCGTCGATGCCATCCCAGGCGCGCCGAGGGAGCACCGCACCAAAGTCGTCGGCGCGATCATGAGAGCCGATCAAGTAGTGATCCGAGTGCGCGCGCATCCACGGCAGTGGGTCGGTAAGTAGACACGCGGCGTCCGGCGCGACGACGAGCACGCGCTCAAACTGCGTCAGGTTCCACGCGAGCAACGGCAGCGCGCCACACGCATGAGCGGCCGGGTCGGAGTGGCGTGGAAGCTCCCACCACTTCGCCCATGAGGAGAAGGCGCCATTGCCTAGATAGTTCTTCTCGAGGCCGAGGGCGGCGGTCGCATTCTTCTGCGCCGTCTTGAGGGCCACCGGGGTCGTGCTGCTCTGCACGGCAGCCTCGTAGCTCGGCGGCAATGTCCGCTGCGATCGCCGAAGCACCCTCGGCCAATGCTTGCCTGCCTTTCCTGCAGCCAGACTCCCGATGGGCCGCATGAGGCGCGAGAGATCGCGGACCTGTTGGCTGACGTCGTGCACCTGATCCCATCCGGAGCGTCGCAGCGCCGCGAGGCTCTCGTCCGAGTAGCCATGGACGACTGCTACAGTCGTGACTGAGCTACCGAGGCGAAGAAGCCCACGGCGCAGCATCAACGCGTGGGAGAGCGTCTCTGAGGCGGGCGGGCCACCGGTCGCGCTGCCATTACAAACAAAGGACACGAGCGCGAAGGTTGACGCCACAGGCCCGATGCGGAATGGCGGCGTCGGTGGGCAGAAGCGTGCGTCGCACGGCGTCACGTTCATCTCGATTGAAAGTCGTGTCCGCCACCGACAGCGCGATCAGCAAACAGAGCAAAATGTCGTGTTCGAACGCTCCTTCATCTCTATCGAATCTTCGCCTGCAAGTCGCCCACACAGTCTCGAAATCTCGAACAAAGTAGGGTGCCCACGGGGTCTGTTGAATTGCGGGCACGTCCGCAATTTGACGAAGCGCCCGCGAGAACGCTTGAGTCATTCAATGCTTCTCTTCCCATTGTCGCCGTACGCCGCGCAGACGCCCACATCTTTGAAATCTGCGCGCGCAGCGGGCGCACCATCAACGCTCTTGCCTCCACAGTCTTTGAAATCGACGCTCGCGTGGGGCTCAGCAGACTCCTGGCAAACGGAGAGCCGCGCCGCGTTCACCAATCCCACCCTCAGCGCTGCGCCTCAGCCAAGGTATGTTCCCGCGCCGCTGCTGGTGCCGCTGCCACCCGGCTACGCGCTGCCACCTTCAGGCTTCGCGCCGCCGCCGCCACCGCCGCCGCCAGCCTATGTGCATCCTCCGTGTTTCTACCCGGCAGACTACCCGGGATACTTCCCTGGCTACTATCCTCCGTATGGCTATCACCCGCCTCCGTACAACCTGCCAGCGGCGCCGCAGTTTGCTCCCACCCCTCTTGACGCGGCGCCCGCAGTCGCTGCATCCGCGCCAGCGCCCGCTCCTGCCGCGGCCGCCGTCGCCGTCGCCGCCCCAGCCGTGCCTGCCACCGACGAGGTCACTGCCCCGAGGCGTCCATCCTCGGCCGCTACAGCCAAAAGGCGTCCCCAAAGCGCGCCGAGGCGACGCACATCACCGACGCGCTCGCCTCCGTCGGGCGAGCGCCCAGTCTTCTTCAACTACGGCCACGCGAACATCAAGCCTGCCATCGGAGGCTACTGTTACGGAGACTACATGGCGACCCATAACGCCAAGGCTGGCTCTACAGTGCCTCTCTCGCCGAGGCTCGCAGCCTCGACTGACATGGGCACGATGCAAACTCACTTCATGGAGGCGGACATCCGGCGCTCGGCGTGGGCGAAGGGCGTCAAACCCTTGTATAACACGCTCCAAGAGCGCCGGATGTACACTGCGGTGTAGGCGGCGCCGAAGTGGTCCCGACTCGTCTCGGCCGTCGGGCCGGTACCGAGATAGTCTCCGAGATAGTCTCCGAGATAGTCTCCGAGATAGGCACACCGCCGAAGTGGTCCCGACTCGTCTCGGCCGTCGGGCCGGTACCGGGTGCACTTGACCCTCAGAGTGTGGGTGGGTGGACGTCTCGGCCGTTGGCGGTCGGCCTCGGGCCGACCGGGGGGTTCGCGCTATTCGCGGGGGTCACGGCGCGTGCCGGCCCCCCTGCCGGCCCCCCTCGCTGCCTGCGCTATCATCGATCGAACCTCACCTCCGGTGTATCTAACGTGTATCCTCCGCGCGTCCGGCCGCGCGCGCGCGTGCGCGGTCCGTCCGCGCTTCCCCGGGGGCCCCGACGGGGGGATCAATGACTAACCGATGCACTGTGACTGTCTCCCGTGCACATCAGAATAACGTTCCGGAGACCGGAGCGCGGACGATAAAACAGTAAAGAGTAAACACAAGCCCCGCCCCCGGGGTCTGGTAACTCAAAAAGTTTCTTTATGTTATTACCGCACCCTCAAGGACACCGCGGGTACATGCACTTCACAGTACATGCCGTACAGGCGTCCTCCACGAGACTCCCACCGCACTCAAGGTTCTGTGAGTTCGCCCCGTGCGCCGTTCATATCCATCCACGGCTTGTCTCTATCTCTCTTAAGTGCCGAGGGACATGCCATAGAGTCGGAGCGTGCTTTCTGCTTAGTACTCCTCGCCGCCCTCCTCCTCGAACTCGCCCTCCTCCTCGGCGGACGCGT
>Ga0209550_10002582_pt1 | contig 17390 bp, 19 predicted proteins | sample LauGreSuBDMM15SN_2_FD_187567 | JGI IMG/M metagenome (GOLD analysis project Ga0209550, IMG submission 187567) | Freshwater lake microbial communities from Lake Michigan, USA - Su13.BD.MM15.SN (SPAdes) (version 5) | ecosystem: Environmental > Aquatic > Freshwater > Lake | place: Lake Michigan...
GCTGCATCCTTGTAATAGGTGACTCCTTGCACGAGTGAGTTGGCACAGTTTCCTACGCCAACAATTGCAACACGGATGTCGCCCTTACCAGTGGTGATATTCATTTACTTTTCTCCTCAGTGATGATCATTTCCTTAAGCCATGCGATTTCTCGCTCTAGCGAATCGAGAGAGAAGCGGCGCCACTCCTCGAGATATCTATCCAGTGCGGCAGGCGTGCTGGCTAAATCACTTTTGAGCACTCCTGCTTTCTCTTCAAGGCGAAGCAAACGCCCTTCCAAAATTCGAACTCTGTTAGGTGTTGTTGTTGGGCTAAAGAATGCGAAGCGAACTCCAAACCCTTCGTCCTCCCACGCATCTGATGTCACAGCGCTATTGAGTAGCTCAAAGCGCTTGATTCCTTTTCTAGTGATTGTGTAGACAATGCGAGTGCGGCGAGATGTGACTCCAATTTCCTTGGCTTCGATCACCTCAGAAATCACCATCCGCTTTAACTGGGGATAGAGGACTGAGAATGAGAGCGCGCGGAATGGGCCGAAGATCGCCATCAGGCGCTTTCGAAGTTCGTAGCCATGCAAAGGTCCCTGCGAGAGGAGTCCCAGGAGGGCAAATTCGAGTGATTCTGAACGTGAACGCATGCGGGTAATCCTTCCTTGCTATGGCTAGACGATATATCCATTCGATATATCGAGTGCTCATTCAAGCCCATGGGGGCAGCAGGCGCAAATCGACGCGCCTATTGGCTACCTTTGCCTCATGTTCGCCGGAGTCATCCCCACACGTCTACCCGAGTACCTCGTGGCTGCGATCATCATCATTATCGCTCCAGGACCCAGCGTTCTCTTTGTGATCGCTCGAGCTGTTGCATGGGGTCGCAAGATCTCCGTTCTGACTGTTGCAGGAAATGTGGCCGGCTCCTTTGTTCTCTCAACTCTTGTCGCACTCGGTGTGGGACCAATCCTGCAGAAATGGCATATCGCCTACATTGCAGTGCAATGGGCTGGCGGTCTCTATCTGATCTATCTCGGCGTTGATGCAATTCGCAAGCGACAAATACATGCCGCAGATATGACTAATCAAGGACCAGTTGCACCAACTGCGCGTCAATCAATTCGTGATGGTTTTTGGGTGGGCGTTCTCAACCCCAAAGCAATTGTCTTCTTTGCAGCAGTGCTCCCCCAATTCGTTGATATCGATGGCGGTCATGTCACGATTCAATTGGTATTTCTCGGATTAGTGTTCTGCGTTCTCGCCTTTATCTCCGATGGAACATGGGGCCTATTAGCCGGAACTGCTCGCGCCTGGCTTGCAACTGATAACAAGCGACTTGAGCGACTTCGTGCAACCGGTGGATTAATCATGATTATTCTCGGTGTCGCAGTCTTAATCTCTGCAGTAACTAGTGGATAACGAGAAGATGAGCTATGAAAAAACCAGACGTACCAGCAAGAGAGACCATCGCACCATCAGATCTCACCTTTGGGCTCTCCACCTGTAAGCGCTGCCTCTGGCTCAAATATTGGTATAAATTCGAACTCAAGAAAGAGTTCCCTTTGGTTAAGCCACTTGCAGATTCGCAGGAGGAACATTTTCGCAGGGCCTCTATGCAAGACATCGATCCTTCACTCAAAGAGGGCGTTGTAAAGCAATGGGGGCAATGGGTAAAGAGTGCGCCTATCAAGATCAATGGCTTTGAAACTCGCTGGAAAATACTTGGAATCTATGACCTTCTCGGTCACTACACAGATGGCTCTGTGGGAATTATTGATTGCAAAGTCTCTGACTCAGATCGTGACAATGGCCCTTTCTATGCCCCACAGCTAGAGGCATATGCTCACTCGCTTGAAAATCCTGATAAAGGTAAGCCATTTCCGGTTTCATCAATGGGGCTATTGATCTGGAAGCTCGCCGGCGTTACTGAAACTGCGCAGAGCGAGCTAGCAAGTAACTCTCATGGCTTTGGCGTCAATAAGGTCTATGTTCCAGTCGAACGCGACACTGCCAGATTTAGCGCAATCCTTGAAGAGCTGATCACCACTATCGAAGGTGGCATGCCTGATTCTGGCCCTGAATGCAATGTCTGTAATTACCTTATCAAGCGAGCTGAACTACAGATTGATTAATCGCTCTCTTCGTTATTCTCAACGTTGAGTCCAGATTTCTTCGCCTTCACAGCATAGGTATCTACATATTCTTGACCCGATAACTGTTGAATACGTTTCATAATCTGATCTGTTACTTCGCGAAGATAGAGAAGATCCGTTGAATCACCTTCGAAATACATTGGCTCGCCAAAGGTGATTCCAACTCGCATGATTTTCGGAATCACTGTCCCTGTTGGCTGAATTTTATCCGTGTTAAACATGGCAATCGGAATAATAGGAGCCCCTGATTCAATGGCAAGGCGTGCAATACCTGTGCGCCCCTTATAGAGACGACCATCAGGTGAACGTGTTCCTTCAGGATAAATACCGAGAGAATTTCCGCCTGCAAGAACTTCAAGGCCTGTGATGAGCGCTGCTTCACTGCGGCGACCACCAGAGCGATCGACAGGAACTTGTCCCAAAGCTATGAAGGTCAGCTTCTTAATAAAGCCCTTAGGTCCAGGAGATGTGAAGTATTCACTCTTTGCGAGGAAGGTAACTTTGCGAGGAACAACCAGCGGCATGAAGATGGAATCGCTAAAAGATAAGTGATTTGAAGCAAGTATGAGTGGACCCGATGCCGGCACATTACGCAGACCTTTGACCTTTGGGCGAAAGAGCAACATGAGGAACGGGGTAAGAAATGCCCGCAAGGTTCCGTAGGGCAGGTTGTTCATAGGCGCTAATTTAGCCTGATTACCCCCTTTTGTGCGAACATAAACCATGAGCAAGCGTGAATCGAGCGATGAATTCGATGATGAACTCGTTAATGCAGAGTTTGAATCGATGGTCGAAGGACTCTCACTTGATGAATCTTCTCCGACAACGTATTTAGATGAGTTAGATGCATTTGAAGATCACAATCAATTCACTCCCCCCGCAATTGAGAAGAAGAGTTTTAAGCAAGAGTTACGTGATGCGCTACGTGCAATCACTCGATGGAAGAACAATCCGCGCAATCATCATCCTGATGATGGAGCTGCGCTCTAATTTACAATCGTGCTAAATCTGCAACTCCCACAAGTCCTGCCTCATTACCCAACTGCGCACCAATAATTTCAGGGTATGGGTGCTTGCCAGCAAAAGGCATGGATCGCTCGAGTGCTTCACGAGTTGGCTTGAGCAAGATCTCGCCCGCATCAATGACTCCCCCACCAATTACTACACACTCAGGGTCTAAAACCACAGCAAGGGATGCAATACCTGCACCCAACCATTGAGCTGTCGTATTAAAGGCGGCAAGTGCCACAGCATCACCGTCACGCGCAGCATCTGTGATCGCTTTACCTGTGAGACCTTCAAGGGTTCCATCTCCACGGGAAAGTAGATTGCGAGCAATATCTGGGCTTGCAGCAATTGCTTCACGGGCATGGCGCATCAAGGCGTTGCCAGATCCATATTGTTCAAAACATCCACGTGCACCACAGCCGCAGAGATGACCCTCAGGAACAACGCGAATGTGTCCGATTTCTGCAGCAGTACCAAAGGCTCCGCGATAGAGCTCACCATTGACAACAATTCCTCCACCGATACCTGTGCCGACTGTGAGCATTAACATGTGACGCTTTCCACGACCTGCACCAAATCGCGCTTCACCCCATGCAGCAGCATTGGCATCATTTTCAATAACTACAGGAAGACCGATGAGCGATGTGAGTTGGTAATCGAGATCAACACCGTTCCACCCTGCAATATTCGGTGTTGCAAGCATTGTCTTACGATCAGATGAAACAAATCCTGCCGCCGATACTCCCACTGAATCAATCGTGAATTCGGCCATTAATTCTTTGGCAACATCTACAATTGCCTGCGTGAGTGCTGATCCACCCTCGCGAGGTGTGTCGCGCCGTGCGGTCTTTACAACCGTTCCAGATTCATCTACGACGCCGCCAAGAACCTTTGTTCCACCAACATCAACGCCGATCGTGTAAGCCATTTATGCGACTCGCTCAGCCAATTCTTTCAGTGCTGCATCAATAGTCTGCTGTTGAGCTTTTGTAATCATCATCGAAGGAACTGGCAAGCTCACAGCAACTGTGAGTTCGTACGTCACCTGTGTTGTATCGGCATCAATCGCCTTCAGAAGATATGTGCCATCCATCTGCGTCAAAAGATCTGCCTCATCCATAGTGAAGGACAGGGCTGCAGGAGCTGCGCTCCAGTCATAATCCAAGGTGACACGGTCTTTCATCATTCCTGCATCGATTGCAAGCTTTGCTTTAAGGACGCGGTTCTCGCCATCGCGTTCGATGACATCAGCCTTCTTAATGGATGAAAGCCATTCGGGGTATGAGCCGATCTCAAAGAGCGCGGCTTGGACTTCGGCTAGGGGTGCATCAATGACGACTGTGGAAACGCTCTTCTCGGACATGGGCGCAAGGCTACCAATCTTCTCTGGCCCCCACCGTCAAGCAATCTTGCGCGAGAATCTTCCCTTTTGCCCATCTCTCCCGCTAGCGTTAGCGTCATGAACGAAGTCACAAACCCGGCCATGATTCCTGCAGCTACTGCTGGAAACCTCACCAATCTCATTGCAGAGCGCGCATGGTTTGAACCAGAGCGCATCACGATGTCACGTCCCTTAGGCGACGGTTGGCAACCAATGACAGCGCGACAAGTCGAAGAAGAGATTCGTGCCACTGCAAAAGGACTTGTTGCAGCAGGTATCGCAATTGGTGATCGCGTTGCCATCATGGCCCGCACCCGTTATGAGTGGACCATTCTGGATTTTGCTATTTGGTATGCCGGTGGCTGTGTAGTTCCAATTTATGAAACATCCTCTGCAGAACAGGTTGATTGGATTCTTAATGATTCTGGATCTGTGGGCCTCATTGTTGAAACACCAACACATAAAGAGCTCGTTGACTCAGTACTGCCATCTCACACAAAACATGTGTGGGTAATGACTGAAGATGTACTCGCAACTCTTCGCAAGGCTGGATCACAGATTTCTGATGAAGAAATTGAAAAGCGTCGTAACGCTCTCGTTCCTGACACTCTTGCAACACTGATCTACACATCAGGTACCACTGGACGCCCTAAAGGTGTTCAGCTCACTCATGGAAACTTCCTAGCTGAGTGTGGCAATGTTGTTGAGGGAGCCAGTGATCTCTTCCTCAAGCCTGGTGGATCAACACTTCTCTTCTTACCTGTCGCCCACGTATTTGGTCGTATGGTAGAAATCGGCGCAATTCACGCTGGACTTCACCTCGCACACTGCAGTGATCCAGTCGGAAGATTGCAACCAGATCTCGCCTCATTTAAGCCATCATTCGTACTTGCTGTTCCTCGCATATTTGAAAAGATTTATAACGGTGCTGAAGCAAAGGCAGGTGCTGCAGGTAAGGGCAAGATTTTCCGCAAAGCAGCAGAGGTCGCTATCGCCTACAGCGAGGCGAAAGATAAGCGTGGATTTAACCCACTTCTCACTCTGAAGCATGGACTCTTCGACAAGCTTGTCTACTCAAAGATTCGTGCAGCGATGGGTGGAGAAGTTGAGGCAGCTATTTCTGGTGGCGCACCTCTTGGAGCCCGTCTTGGCCACTTCTATCGTGGAGCTGGAATCACAATTCTTGAAGGGTATGGACTTACTGAAACTACAGCAGGTGCAACTCTTAACCTCACAAAGAATATTCGCGTCGGTTCAGTTGGTCGCCCCGTTCCAGGTACAACAATCAAAATTGCAGATGACGGTGAAGTCCTGATCAAGGGAGATATCGTCATGCGTGGTTACTGGCAGAACGATGGCGCCAATCAAGAAGTATTTGATGGAAAGTGGTTTAAATCTGGAGACCTTGGTCGCTTAGATGATGAAGGCTTCCTCTACATCACAGGGCGCAAGAAGGAGATTATTGTTACTGCAGGTGGAAAGAATGTCGCTCCTGCAGTTCTTGAAGATCGCCTACGTGCCCACCCACTCGTGAGCCAATGTATGGTCGTGGGAGATAACCAACCATTCATCGCAACACTCATTACTATCGATCAAGACATGCTAAAGGGATGGATTGCTGCAAATAGTAAGACTGGTGCAACGATTGATACCTTGATTAATGACCCAGACTTAATTGCGGTAATTCAAACTGCAGTAGATGAAGCTAACAAGGCGGTATCCAAAGCTGAATCAATTCGTAAATTTACAATACTCGCAAAAGATTTCACGATTGCAGGCGGAGAACTCACCGCCAAGCTATCGCTCAAGCGACACGTCATCGCAGAAAAGTATGCGCCAGAGATAACTGCGCTCTTCACAAAGTAACTTCGATGGAGATGCCTTCACCTGAGCGAGTACGTATTGCTCGGGAACTTCACGATGGCATCGCGCAGGACCTTGTGGGTATTGGTTATTCACTCGATCTGCTTCTCTCAGAAGAGTCACTGTCGAAGGCTGCAAGAACGGATATTCGCTCGACGCGATTTGCGGTGGATGAGTTAATTGGCAAGGTGCGTAGAGAAATTTTGCATCTACGAAAAAAATCCAGCATGCCACTACACACCGAACTACAAGACTTGGCCACCAGAGTGCTTGCAGGGTGTGAGGTGACATTTCGGTTGGAGGAGGTTGCGCTTGTAGAGAGCGCCCACGCTGAATTGATCCTCATTGCTACAGAAATCCTACGTAATTGCTCTACCCACTCTAGGGCTACCCACATTGGCATCAATCTCTATCCCGTCAACAATCGAACCTGTCTTGAGGTGATTGATAACGGGATTGGAGGCGCGCACGTGAAAGACGGCCACTACGGAATATCTGGAATTATCGAACGAGTTCATGCACTCGGCGGAAGTCTGACTATAGAAAGTACTGAAGGCACGCGTATCGCGATATTGATCTGACAAAACTCATTGCAACTCTTGTCATTGATGATCATGCCGTCGTTCGCACAGGTGTGCGTCGAGCGCTGGAAAAATTAGAAAGGTTTGATGTTCATGAAGCAGCTTCGCGCGCGGAGGCATTTGCACAAATTGCAAGACTTAATCCTGCTCTAATCATTATTGATATCAATCTGCCTGATGGCAATGGTCTAGATATCGTGACCTGGGTCCGCTCAATCTCTCAACAGACTGCTCTCGTCATCTTGAGTCTTAACGAGAGCGATGTATATGTACTTGCTGCGATGAATGCTGGCGCTAGCGCCTTTGTGCAAAAAGCTGCACCCACGAGCGAATTGCTTGCAAGTATCGAGCACGCATTACTTTCACCCCAGACTTTTTCAGCGAGCGATATTGCAGGTGCTATCAAACGTACTCGCGAGACTTTTGGTCTGTCTCAACGTGAGCTTCAAATTCTTTCGCAACTACATAAAGGAGCTCCGCTTAAGGAATTTGCAGATTCCTTATTCATCACAGAATCAACACTTAAAACCCATCTGAGTGCGATCTATCGAAAAATGGGTGTGAAAAACCGAGTACAAGCTATCGAGAAAGCTAAGCAATCAGGCCTTAGCTAGAAAAGTTCGCTAAATCTCTTTGACCAGGTATCCCAGCGCCACTCATTCATAATCCATGCTCGTCCTCGAGCTCCCATACTTGTAGCTAGTACTGGATCCTTCAACAATCTAATTGCGACAACTGCAACATCATGCGGTGATGTGCCATCAACGGCATAACCGGTCTCACCTTCCAGAACTGCATCCGGTGCTCCCCCAGATTTACCGCCGATGACTGCAAGTCCGCATGCACTTGCCTCGAGATAAACAATTCCCAGTCCTTCAACTTCAAGTCCTGCTAACCGTGATCGAGATGGCATTGCAAAGATATCTCCCACGCAGATATATCGAGGTAGTTCTGCATAGTGAATACGGCCAATAAAGGTGATGGCGTGTGTGATATGAAGAGCTGCAGCTCGCTTCACTAAGTAATCTTTGTATGGTCCCTCACCAATGAAGAGCAGATGAGCATCAGGTACCTGAGCAAGGATTTCAGGCATTGCCTCAATCAGAGTGTCCTGGCCTTTGCGATGCACCAGTCTTCCCACGGAGACGATAACTTTCTTCTGCGTTAAACCTAGTTCTGCGCGAAGTGCTGCCGCATTTGGCTGTGGTGCAAAGTGATTGGTATCAATTCCTGGTGCAATCTTGACCATTGATTCTCGCGCACGTTGAGGCAGAGCTCGCTCAATCTGTGACTTCGTATAGCTTCCCAAATATGTGAGGTGATCTGTGCCCGAACCTATGCGATGCATCGCAAATGTAAATGGCCAGAGCTTTGCCCACCAAACTTCATGTCCATGGGTGAGAGCAACAATGCGAGTGACACCCGCTCGACGCAAACCCTGTGACAGCAGTGCAAGGGGTGCAGCTGCGCCAAAGAATGCCTTTGTTACTTTTCTTTCGCGAGCAATCTTTCTTACCGCTCTTCCTACTCGCGGTGAGGGCAGGAGAATCTTTGATCTATCTCTAATGACTTCTACACCGTAATTCTCACGCCAAGCCTGATCGAAGCTTTGCGAGCCCTCTTGTGAGGATGTGTAGACGATGACGGAATGCTTCGGCATTCGCTCAATGAGCCCGATGATGAAGGTTTCAATACCGCCGGCTCGTGGGCCAAAATCATTTGTAATACAGAGAATCGGAGATGCGCTCATTAGAACCGGCGCACGGCGACCAATGGCTTGCGACCGAGTGATGCTTCAGCGACCTTCACGCGCGATCCTGAACGGGGTGCATGGACCATTCGTCCGCCACCCAGATAAATACCCACGTGTGAAACCGGGCGACCGAAGAACATCAGATCGCCAGGCTTCTTCTGGTTAAAGGGAATCGATTTACCCATGCGCGATTGCGCACGGGATGAATGAGGAAGTGACACACCAGCTGTTCGGAAGGCCCGCATCGTAAGACCTGAGCAATCCCAGGTAGTTAGACCTGCGGCACCGAAAACATATCTATCACCAATTTGTAAAAGAGCGTATTTCAGCGCGATGCCTGCACGACCTGAAACTCCTGCGGCACTCTTTGCTGCTTGCAGCGATGAAGCTTGATCGGCATTCTCTAAATCTTCAGCAAGTTTTGCTAATCGCTCGCGATCTTCCTTCTTCAACTTAGCAAGAAGAGATTCTGCCTGGGCAAGTTTTGAAGCCGCAAATGCACTGCGCTCTGCCAACTTCTTCTGCAACACCTTCACCTGAGCGAGTCGATCGCTCACGGTAAGGGATGTTGCATTGAGCTGTTGCTCTGCAGATTGGAATTTTCGTAGCTCCGTTGACTTACGTCGGGTAATTGCCTCAAGTGAGCCCGCAGATGAAAGATAGAGAGATGGATCAGAGGAGAAGAGAAGTTCAAGGCTCTGACTTAATGATCCTGATTTATATTGATTGACTGCAATGGTGCCAAGAGTCTTGGAAATTGCATCGACTGTCTTTCCCTGAATCGCAGCCTGTGCCTGGATCCCAGCTAGACTTCGCGTTAATGATGCCAACTTCACCTTCGCCTCTTGCGCACCTTCGGCAGCAGTCGTTGCCTCTTCTTCAAGTCGATTGATTTGTGCCTGAACTTGAGCCAATGTTTGGGCGGCAGTTGCTAGCGGTGGAGTAGTAAATGAGATGAGAAATACCGCAATGGCTGCCAAAGAGCCAGCACTCAACCGTTTTCTCATGTTTTAAGGCTAACGCCCATCTATAGAGATTTTCAATTTTGAACGAGGGATTTGCCTCATAAATGGGTGAGAAATTCAATATTCTTACTCACATGAGAGTCACCGTCACGCTGGTTGTTGGGGCCGATGGATCGACAACTAAAAACGGAAATTCTGCTGGGGTATCAAATACAGTCGATCGCACAGCATTTCTTGCCCGACGTAGAAGCGCTGACTGCATCATTATCGGTGGCAATACTGCGCGCACAGAGCCCTATCACCGCACACCCGTTCCTGTAATTGTCATTTCAAAGAGCTTGATCAATCCGCTTGCTGATAATCGCTTGGCGCATTGCTGGAATCTTTCATCTATCGATGCAATAGAGCGTGCAGCTAAAACTTTTGGACCCAATATTCACATTGAAGCAGGTGCTGCAATTATCCGTGAATTAATAGATGCCGATTGTGTCGATGAGCTGGAGCTCAGTATTACAGATGTAGTTGGCGGAGAAGATGTCATTGATGTGAAAGAACTTCTCTCCCACTTCTCTGAAGTAGATGAGAAGGTTGAAGCAGGGACCCGATTTATCTCCGCACGTAGGTAGTTATCTCGTTGAGATTAGGGCAACACCTATAACTGCAAATGCGATTCCTACATACTGCACTTTATGCAGACGCTCATGTAAGAATTTATAGGCAAGAAGTGCTGTGGCAATCGGATAGAGCGAGCCCAGCACCATCGCAAGTGAGACCAATCCCTTGGTAGTTGCAACTCCGAGCAATAGGTTGGCTGCGAAATCTGCCACACCGATAAAGATCAGAATAGGAAGTTCTGGCTTACCAAGTCCACCCATATGGCGAAACTTCAGAAAAATTCCAATTCCAATAATGAGCGTTGTAGTGCGCATCATTGTCATAGTCATCAAGGCGCTGCTCTCAGAGCCGATAGCCATGAAGACCAATGCGAACCCGAAGAAGACTGCAGCAGAGAGTGAAAGAAGAACGGGTTTTAATGGAAGCCCTTGAGATACTTCAGGGCCACTTGCTAAGAAACCACCAAGCAGTGCTGCCGCTACTCCAATACTTAATATCGTTGAGAGTTGATCGCCTTTGATAATGATTGCGTAGGCAAGAGGAATCAGTGATCCGAGTGAACTAATCGGTGAAACAACGCCCATGCGTCCTGTTGAGAGGGCGGCGTACAGACTCATTAATCCTGCATATCCACAGAGGCCAGCACATGCACCTGAAAAGAAATATCCATCGCTTCCAAAAGCCTGCGCACTCCACGCACCGGTAGCCAAGACCAAAATCAGACCTGTGATAAATCCGATCGCCTGAGAAGTGGCAAGTACTGCAATCGATGGAAATTTCTTACTCAACTTGCCTGCGTGATAATCGGCGCTTCCCCAGAGTCCGCTCGACAGAAGAGCTAGGAGGCTGGCCATGGCGAGGACTCTACAGCCCTACCCCCTCAGCCTCCCATCTAATAAGCACTTCGAACTTTAGAATTAACCAGTGAAATCGACATTTACTTTTGAAGAGATGATCGAGCTCCTTCGTACTTTCACTCCACGGCCTGAAATCATTTTGGAAGAAGTGCCGGCTCCGCAAAAACTTGCTACATATTCTTTTGCCTTTACCGCAGATATTTCCAATGGCCAGCCAGGAGATGCTGAGGAAGAAGTTGCATCTGGGCGCTTTGTTATTTTGCACGAGCCAGGTGGGCAAGATACGTGGGAAGGTGATTTCCGTTGCGTGAGCTTTATGCGCGCAGATGTCGATAGCGAGATGCAGGAAGATCCACTACTTCCTGAGGTCGGCTGGAATTGGTTACTTGATTCTCTCAATGCAACCGGGGCCCAATACAACGCACCTAGTGGCACGGTTACTCGAGTATCGAGCGCCTCATTTGGAAAACTTTCACCTCGTAATGATGATTCCGAAATTGAGATTCGTGCTTCATGGTCACCTCAGATTGATTCACCGGAAGAAATATTTGCTCACGTGCAGGCATGGTGCAATCTCATGACTGAGGTTGCCGGCTTGCCACCTATTCCTGATGGAGTTGCATCCATTGGTTCAGCTCGTCGCCGTGGCTGAGATAGAACAAACGCCGCAAGAACCGGCACCAACTCCACTTTTGCACCCAGCCGATGGCGTGCCACCAATCATCAACACAGAAGAGTTATTTGATGCCGCCCTTGCTCAGTTAGCTCTTGGTTCAGGTCCCTTTGCATTCGATGCAGAACGCGCATCAGGCTATAAATACAGCGCTCGTGCATATTTGATTCAAATAAAGCGCACCAACGGCGGATTACATCTCATCGATCCCATCGCCTTTGGTCCAGGCCATCGCTGCTTTATCGCTCTCAATCAATTGATTCAAGGCGTTGAGGTTATCTTGCATGCCAGCACGCAAGATCTACCGTGTCTGCGCGAAGTGGGAATCCATCCGACCATCCTCTTTGATACTGAACTCGGTGGACGCATTGCGGGCCTTGCCCGCGTAGGTCTTGGGCCTCTCCTTGAATCTCTTAAGGGGGTCTCACTTGCGAAGGAACACTCTGCAGTGGATTGGTCCACAAGACCACTACCCCACGATTGGCTTAACTATGCAGCTCTCGATGTCGAGCTCCTCGTTGAATTGCGCGAGAAGGTGTATCAACTCTTAGCTGATTCGAAAAAATGGAAGTGGGCTGAAGAAGATTTTGCAGCCATTCTTGCTGCGCCACCTGCTCCCCCACGTATTGATCCATGGCGTAGAACATCAGGAATGCACAAGGTGAAAAAGCGTAATCACATGGCAGTTGTTCGCGAACTATGGCAGGCGCGTAATGAGATGGCGCAAGATCTTGATATCTCACCAGGTCGACTTCTCTCCGATGCTGCGATTACAGAGATAGCGATGAATGTGGATAAGGGTCCGATTACCAATCGCAAACATCTAGAGAAAATTCTTCGCCCCCTTGGCTTGCGAGCGCGATGGTTAGAAAATGCTGCCACGTGGATTAGTTGCATCACCGATGCGATAGCGATGCCGGAGGATCAATGGCCAGAGACTCGATCAAAGAGCGATGTTCTTCCTCCCATTAAAATTTGGCGTGAGAGATTCCCTGAAAAATATGCACCCCTTACTCATGCCAGGTTTAATCTGCAGGTGAGGGCCGAGGAGCTATCGATTCCTCTGGAAAATATGATTAGCCCAGAGCTCGTGCGCCGCATCTGCTGGCAGCCTCCCGAGGGATCTGTGGAGCAAGCCCTTCTAGCCCTGGGAGCGCGCCGCTGGCAGGCTGAAATAGCCTCTCCCATCCTGGAGCAGGCCCTGACTGAGCGTGAGCCCCTTGAGATACCTGAGGTCGCCGCAGAGGCAGAGGCTGTCCCAGAAGAGTGATGAATTACGCAACATAAGAGTTGCGTAAATAGGCGGGCTCAATTACCCTCACACCATGCTAAGTACATTCATCATCGCTCTTCGCGAAGGCCTAGAGGCCGCGCTCATCGTTGGAATTCTTGTTGCCTACCTCGTGAAGAGTGATCAAAGAAGCCATTTACGGGCACTCTGGAGCGGTGTCTCTCTGGCCCTTTTCGCCAGCTTGGCACTCGGAGCATTCCTCTCCTACACCTCAACCGAGCTTTCCGATAAGGGTGAAGAACTCTTTGCTGGCACAACATCATTTGTTGCAGTTGCGATGGTGACATGGATGGTCTTCTGGATGAAGCGCACAGCACGTGGTCTGCGCGATCAACTCCATGGCAAGGCAGAGGTTGCAGTTTCATCAGGTGCTCTCTCTATTGCAACTCTTGCGTTTTTTGCAGTCGCCCGTGAAGGCCTTGAAACATCACTCTTTCTCTACTCCAATTTCAAAGCAGTGGGAGCTTTCTCAACAGCAACTCTTGGACTGATCCTTGGACTCGCATTGGCTGTAGTACTTGGTTATGGAATCTACAACCGCTCACTCAAACTTAATTTGGGTAAGTTCTTCACATACTCAGGTGTGGCGCTGATCGTTGTTGCAGCAGGAGTTCTCTCCTATGGAATCCATGAATTCCAAGAATTCGGCATCTTGCCAGGACCTGATGCCTTTGCATGGGATGTCACGTCATGGATGCCGAAGGAATCATTTATCGCATCCTTGCTCGGTGGAACTATCGGCTTCGATACAACGACCTCATGGCTGCAGCTCTTTGCATGGGCTGCCTACCTCGGTCTAACAATTGCGGCCTACCTCTCACCTGCAAAGGTAAAAACTCCCCTCAACGCATAGCCTTTTGCCCTACTGGCGAGTAACCTTTGGAACATACTCACCAGCGAAGGAAGTTCTATGTCTGAAGTCCGCTCAGTTGTTCTCGTCGATGCCGTCCGCACCCCTTTTGGTAAGGCGGGAAGTATGTATGCAGGCACTCGCGCCGATGACCTCATGGTTCGTGCGATGCGAGGGCTCTTAGAACGTAATCCGAAGGTGGATCCTGCATCAATCGATGATGTTGCCATCGCTGCTGCAACGCAGACTGGTGATCAGGGAATGAACATTGGTCGAAGCGCCACACTTCTTGCCGGATTACCTAAGACTGTTCCTGGTTACTCCATTGATCGTTGGTGCGCAGGTGCGCTAACTGCAACCACCACTGTTGCAGGAGCAATTGCGATGGGTGCAATCGATATCGCTATCGCAGGCGGCGTTGAACATATGGGTAATCACCCGATGGGCGAACTTATGGATCCCAATCCTCGCTACTTAGCTGAGAAGTTGGTGGAGCAAGATGCACTCGCCATGGGTGCAACTGCAGAGCGCTTACATGATCGCTTCCCACATTTAACGAAGGAGCGCGCAGATGCATATGCGCTCGCCTCTCAGATGAAGACCGCTAAGGCATATGCCGATGGAAAGATTCAACGCGATTTAATCCCCACAGCATCTCGCAGCCCAGAACTCGGTTGGGGTATTGCAACGGTTGATGAAGCACCACGCCCCACAACAACGATGGAAGGTCTTGCTGGCCTTAAGACTCCATTTCGTCCAGCAGGTCGCGTTACTGCGGGAAATTCTTCAGGGCTTAACGACGGTGCAACTGCAGCTCTTCTTGCCAGTGAAGATAAGGCGAAAGAACTTGGTCTAACGATCAAAGCTCGCATGGTCACATTTGCATTCGCTGGCGTTGAGCCAGAAGTGATGGGATATGGCCCCGTTCCTTCAACGATAAAGGCTCTTGGTAAAGCAGGGCTAAAGATTGAAGATATCGGCGCCTTTGAAGTTAATGAAGCATTTGCTGTGCAGGTACTTGCATTCCTCGATCACTTTGGAATCGCAGATGATGATCCTCGCGTGAATCCTTATGGTGGTGCAATTGCTGTGGGCCACCCACTTGCCTCATCTGGTGTTCGATTGATGCTCAACTTAGCGCGCACCTTTGAAGAGAAGACTGATGTGCGATACGGAATTACAACGATGTGTATTGGCCTTGGTATGGGCGGCACAATCATTTGGGAAAATCCACACTTTGTTGGAGGTAAGAAGTAATGACTACAGCTACTCAGCTCCCGGAAGGTGCACCAGAAGAAGTTGTTACCAACGCATTAGTTCGCGATGTCGACCTCTCCCCCTTTGGATATAAGGGCACCCTCGCTCTCATCACCCTCGATAACGGGCTCGATCACACCCGACCAAATACTTTTGGCCCACAATCACTTGCAGCGCTAGATGCTGCAATAACAGATGCAGCCTCACGCAAGTCATCGGCTATAGCAATCACAGGTAAGCCATTTATCTTTGCAGCAGGTGCTGACCTATCAGCGCTCTCATTCTTGAGTAAGCGCGAGCAATCACTGGCCATCGGAAAGCTCGGACATGATGTATTTCGTCGTCTCGATGAAATTGGAATTCCCACCTTCGCATTTATCAATGGCCTAGCTCTTGGTGGCGGACTTGAAGTCGGACTTCACTGTAACTACCGCACATTATCTGCAACAGCGCTCACCGGATTACCTGAGGTCTTCCTGGGACTCGTTCCTGGCTGGGGTGGAGCAACGATTGTTCCTAAGTTAATTGGCCCAGAACGCGCCGTTCAAATCATTATCGGCAACGCACTCAATAACAACACAATGATGAAATCTAAGGATGCACTCGGCCTTGGAATCGTTGACGCCATCTATGCACCCGCTGATTTTCTTGAAAAATCTGTCGCATTTGCAGCTTCTGTCTTAAGTGGTGCAACAAAGATAGAGCGTAAGGATTATTCAAATGATCCTGGATGGGATTCAGCACTTGCTGCAGGTCGCGCAGCAGCTCTTAAGAAGTATGGTGGTGCAGAAATTGCATCTCCCATGAGAGCGCTCGAACTTATTGCTGCAGCTAGAACCAATACCCGCGCTCAAGGCTTTGATGCAGAAGATGTCGCACTTGCTGATCTGACCATGTCAGATCCACTTCGTGCATCCCTGTATGCATTTAATGTGATTCAGAAGAAGCGCAAGAAGGTAGAGGGTGCTCCAAAGCCAGCACTTGCTCGCAAGGTTTCACGCGTGGGTGTTGTTGGCGCTGGTCTGATGGCATCACAGCTTGCTCTCCTATTGCTTCGCAATCTCAAATGTCCTGTTGTGATGACAGATATCGACCAAGAGCGCGCCGATAAGGGCGTTGCATGGGTCAAGAATGAACTTGCAAAGCTCGTTGAAAAAAAGCGCATGAGCGCAGAATCTGCTGGGCGTCTTTCACTACTAATTAGTGGATCCTCTGATCAGCAAGTTTTCGCCGGTTGTGACTTCATCATTGAAGCAATCTTTGAAGAGCTCTCGCTGAAGCAAGAACTCTTTAAGAAGCTTGAGAAGATTGTCGGGCCTGAATGCGTTCTTGCTACCAATACCTCATCCCTTTCTGTTGAGCGTATGAGTGAGGGACTTGAACATCCTGAGCGCGTTGTGGGATTCCACTTCTTTAACCCTGTTGCTGTGATGCCACTTCTAGAAGTAGCTCGCACTTCAAAGACAGATGATGCAACTACTGCAACAGCTGTGAGTATCGGAAAAGAACTCAAGAAGACGATGATCATCTGTAAAGATGCTCCGGGCTTTGTGGTAAACCGCCTTCTTACTCGCTTTATGGGCGAGATCACTGATGCGGTTGATGAAGGAACAGATCCAGCAACTGCTGATAATGCGATGCGCAGTATTGGCTTTCCTATGTCTCCCTTTGAACTCCTTGGCCTCGTAGGCCCTGGCGTTGCACTCCATGTTTCAGAGACATTGAATGCAAATCTTGGGCCTCGCTATCGCATCTCACCAACGATGCAGGCGATGGTCAAAGAGGGTGTTAAGACTTTCTACATTAAGAACGAAGACGGTTCATTTGGACCAAACCCTGCAGCACTTGCCCTCGTCCACAAAGGAACAACTCCATCAACTGCTGAACAGGTTCGCTCTCGCGCTCTGAAAGCTCTAGCGGAAGAAGCCCGCATGATGCTCGATGAAGGTGTTGTTTTAACTCCTGCAGAGATTGACCTGTGCATGTTGATGGGTGCTGGTTGGCCGATGCATCTCGGCGGAATCTTGCCCTACTTAGATCGTGAAGGAATTAGTGAGTCTGTTTGCGGTCAGCGTTTTCATGCGCCGGGAATTGCATCTCTTCCACAGTAGAACTCCACTCGACAATGTCGCGTGAAATCTTCTGAGCAGTAA
>Ga0209550_10002583_pt1 | contig 17388 bp, 11 predicted proteins | sample LauGreSuBDMM15SN_2_FD_187567 | JGI IMG/M metagenome (GOLD analysis project Ga0209550, IMG submission 187567) | Freshwater lake microbial communities from Lake Michigan, USA - Su13.BD.MM15.SN (SPAdes) (version 5) | ecosystem: Environmental > Aquatic > Freshwater > Lake | place: Lake Michigan...
TTTTGTAATTGTGTTTTTGTATTATTCATATTATAACTATCTTTTAATAATATTTGAGTATTATCCTGTAAATATACAATATTATCGCTATTTTGTTGATATAAATTTTGGTTGATTGTAGTAGAAGATGTGGAATCTGTGTCTGTCATACCTTCTCTCTGATTATAATATAAAATTTGATAAACTATAAAGATAATAAATATTGTAATAAGAATAGAAATAAGCATTAATATATATTATTAATTTATTTTATAATCATAATTAACAATAAAGTAAATACATTTTAAAATATATTTACTTTATGAATATTATATTTACATATTGCATCTACTAAATATATAGTATTACATTACTTTTATTTTCTTTCATAATAATATACTATGTCAACAGCTTTTTATCCACTAGGAATGAGATCATCTATGCCTGCATCAGGATATTCACATAGAAGTACTCATTTTAATGTACAATATTTGCCGTGGAAAGGTTCTGGTCCTTTTAGTAATCCGGTAGGATCCGCAGCAGGTCACATTCGTCCATTAACAAATAATGATCCAGGAAACGTATTTTCAACTGGCTTTGGATTGCCAAGACCCATCAAACATTATAGAAAGGGACGTGTTATTCCAGTTCAACCGATCTCTTCTAATAATTTGATGGTAAAAAATCCACATAATAACAATGTCGAATTAGTAATCGATGAAGGGGCATTAATCAATTATAATATGAATAGATATGTTGCTTCTAGTAAAGGAACTTCTCTTGGAGGTGGTTTTGGTGGTTCAGGTTTACTAAATGAAATGCAAGATAAACCAGGTGCTTTTATTGTAAAACAAAATCCTCCAAATGAAATAGATGGTATAAACCAACTACAAAAAGATTGTAAAACGTGTGAAGGTGTGGGAATTATCTCATCTTATTATCCGAATCCAACCTATTTGACCGAAAATCCGGAACCTAATGTAGAGAACCCTGTTTTATGTTGTAATCAAGAATATAAGGCAAGACGACGTGTAATTTATGCCAGCACAAATCTTAAAAAAAATTATTATACCACACATAAACAATATTTGCAAAATAGATGTAAAACTTACGAACAAAAAGCATTTAACTTTTTATCCTACAAAGATCTTGATAATTCCGTATATAAATCAAATCCATATTATATTTCAGTAGACGGTAACAAAGGAGCAACTCCAGGTAGTCCACTATCCCTGGCGAATACTTATTTAGCAAATTGTCAACCAAATGCTGAAATATATAATGCAACTGAAAATGCATTAATTAGTCAAATACTAGGTATGATATTTAATAAAAATATCATTACACAAACAGAAATCGATAATTTTTATAGTCTCAACATTAACTCTATACGTGGATTATTTGACTGGATCAATGCTTTACCTGAACCTCAAAATACATTAGCACTTGATGTTTTTAAAGCATTTATTAATAATCCATATTGGGGAATGCCATTAGCTGGTCCATCCAATCCGTCTGGATGTCAACTTGTAGTTTATAAACCAAATAATTATCAATTTGCTAAACAAGGTGCTGTGGATAGTTCCACTAGAAATCTCAAATTAAATGTAGATACCATTTCTACTAACGCTGCATCTATTCATAATTATAATAATACTGGAGCGCAATTAGTAACTGCAAATGAATTATATGCTGGAAATGCAAATAATTATAATAATATTCTTAAAAATAAAGCTCCTGGATGTAATACACCTTATCCTTTAAATTTCAGTCAATCTGGACCATATCAAAATAAAAAATGGTGTTTCTATAGAGATTTACCTGTATATCAAGTGCCGATTTCTCAATTAGGAACATATAGATATTTTCCTCGTTCTGTTACAAATTCCAATCACTTCTCTCAATCCCCAAATACATATAACACAAATAATAGAACAAATTCATTCGGATTATAATAGAATAATATAATCATATTTTTATTGTTTTTATTGTATTTCTTGTATTTCTTGTATTTCTTGTATTTCTTGTATCCGTTGTATTTCTTTCATTATTGGTAAAAATATATTAATTTTTTCTGTAAATTTATTATAAGGTATTTTATATTTTTCACACCAATTTACTGATTTTTGAATATGCATTTTTTTTACATTTTCCATTTTTTCATCCTTATTTTTATTTTTTAAAATATTCATTATCTGGTCTAATGCTTCTAATTGTTGTTGTCCGATAATAATATTTATATCATCTAATTTCATTGTAAAATAATATGGAATATCATTTTCTATTATCGATTTTAAATAACAATAATTATTATTTTTAAGTATAACATTTAGTTTATGTGAATTCATTTTATATTGATACATTCTTGATTCATCTAGTATAAAATTTTTACATACAATATACTTATCAAAAGAAGCTATATTATTCGTATTTGGTTTAATTATATATACTCTTTCAAATATGGAAGCTAAAAAATATAATAAATCAACAATCGGTTTATAGAAAATATGATTAATTTTGATAACTGATAATCCATCTTTATTTTGGCGCATTAAAATAAAAATAATACATTCAATAAAACTTGACAAATAAGAGGATATACAATCATTTTTAATTTCAAAAAATAAATAATCAAAATTAATATTTTCTAATGTTTGTATAAAGACATCGGTTATATTATTATCAGTATAATAATTATTATCAGTATAATTCTCTCTTAACATCTCTAAACACTCTATTGAATCAGCATAATAATTCGAAATATGTAATGTATTAATATTTTTATGTTTAAAACTATCAAAAATATTTAAGGTTGTAGCTACTTCTAAACAATCATAAAATAAATTAGTGGATGGTTTTAATTTGCTAACAGAATATTTTGATCCTGGTACTTTTGAAAAAATATATTCATATGGATTAACTATTTTCTCAATTTCTTCATAGCTATTGACGGATATGTCTTTATCAATATAAGATAATTCGGTAATTTGTTTTTTAATTTCATAATAATAATTATGAAGACTATGAGAAATGTATGGTTTAAAATAACCATAACCATCCTCTGTTATCGTAGGTTTAATATCAATAATATTATTATTTTTTGGTAATATGTAATAACTCATTCGTTTATTATTATATATTATATATTTTTATTTAAGTCTATTTATGTGTATTTACAAATATTATATCATTTGTAAACTCATTCAACTTCATCGTCACTTTCTATGATAAGCATTTTTTTAGATTTATCCTCTTTTTCTATTTTTTTACTATCTTTTCTTTTTTTATTATCTACATTTACGATAGTAATTTTTTCGTCTATAGCTTCTGTCGCTGGTATTAATAACATTTTTTTATTTAATTTTCTAATTTTTGGTTTTATTTTGGTATTTTCGTCTTTTGCAATTTCAACTGCTTCTTTCGTGTCTTTATTATTTGTTCTAATATTTTCGGTATCTTCATATTCATTTAATTCCATAATAATTTTCTCCGTATTTACTTCTGAAAATTTTTTATATACAAAATAACGATTTAAGAATGAAATTTTTTGTTCAGATGGTGACATATTTGCAGCATTTCCGAATTCTTTTCCTTTAAATTTATTTTTAGAAATTTCATCCAACATATTGATATACAGTTCACTAAATAAACCAGTACTATCAGGTATTCCCATTTCATTTGCTTCTTCTCTTGTAATCAAACGAAATCCATATAAATTTAAAATACGATTTAAATAATCAAAATTAACTAGATATTCAGAAATAAGTTGATTAATGGATTCTTGATATACATCTATTTTATAACCAATACAACTGGAGTTATCTTCAAAAGATTTCGCGTTGTACATTTTAATGATCTCCCAAATTTTCTTACCGTCTTCATTTATTTGAATACCTTCACCTACATTTACCTTTTTCAACAAATCGAAAACTAATTTACCATCATAAGCGGTGCCAATAAAATAACCATTTAGTTTTGTACATTCAGCTAAATTTTTAACAAATCCTTGAAGTGTGTCAGGATTCTCTAAGAAATAATGAATTGCAAACTGACACGATGATATATTAAACCCATCATCGTGTTTTCCATATTGTTTTGCTACTCCTTTACCAATTTTATCTGCATCTTTTGGTCCACTCCCAAAAATAGCAGCTGTTATTTGTTTTGCTTTATCATTTAACATCGCATTTCCATTTCTTACATTAAATCCACTATTACCGTGAACAAATAAAGCAGATGGCATATTTTTAGTTGTCTTTTTAAAATTTAGAAACCTTGCACACGCACCATCTAGACGATTTTCTAAATTTTCTTTTGAATAATCAATGCCAAAAATAAACGATAATCTTGCTGCAATCCATTTTGGTAAATCTCCTGCTTTTCCACAAGCAAAATCAATTAGTGTATCACCTTGTTTTGAAACCCCAGTTATAAGCATACGTTTAACATACAAATTATGAAATGCTTTCATTGACTCTGTTTTAAATTTGCCTGCAGGTGTATTATAATATTTATCTTCACTCACGATAATATCTGGAATATCCAAACCGGTAGATAACATATCTTCTGTAATACGACCCGCAGGATGAATCGACTTCCAGTTTTCATTACACGTTTTATAGGAATTTCCAAATTCTTTTTCACCTCTTAAATATCGGGATGTTTTATCATATCTTACTCGTAATGGTATCCACCTCCATCCTTCTTCTCTCTCAAAATCATAACGGAATTCTACAATAGTATTATCACTGAAAACTTCATTTTCTTCTGAAAACATTTGTTTTGAACCGTTTTCATCTATTTTTAACATTATTTTACATAATCCGGCTTTAGGATCATATGGCTCTGTAGGATAAAATCTTTTTGGTAGATAATCATTTTCCTTTCTATTTTTTGGATTAAATATTATTTGTTGTGGCATTTTATCATCAACGACATCTTGACACGGATTTATATAGCCATCTTTGGATTCACTAAATCCACATCTTAATTCGATTACTTTATATTCACTTAATTGAACAACTGATTTAGTACTAATTCCATCTTCGAATATTGGTTTTACTACATCATCACCATTTGGTCCTTTATTAGTTGTTACTAGAAAATCAATGGTATTATATTGCGGAGGTTTCCATTTAAAAGATTGGGTCCACGTTATTTTTGTTTTAGGACCAGCTTTACCAATTTCTTCCGAGCCAACACCATAAAAGCCGTGCGTAAATATCACTCCATCTGTATTATATTCAAAACGCCCATCCTTTTCTTTTTTTAATATTTGATTACAACCATCAAATATCGATTGTTTGTCATTCATTGGAAAGAATTCTTTACAAGTAATTTTAATAGGTGAAAATATTTCTGAAGATATTGCATTTGTATCTTTTACATTAGTTGTATTCATAATAGAAACTGTATTTAATGCATTTACATAATTCTTTAATAAATAATATCTTGATTTGTTAACATTTGACTCATCTTTTAAAAGCATAAATGTATTGTCTCGTACATCTTTTTTTTGAAAATAATAAATATCAAAAGCCGCATATAAATTAATAAATACACCGTTTTTATCGTGAATAATTAGCTCTCCGTCAAGTAAAGCATTGAAACAACTTTCGTTTGTTGTTTTAGCACCAGTAAATATTATATCCATATTAGTACTAATTAAATATATTTTGCCTTTTTCAGATACATACATCAAACGCCGTTCACCATCTGCTTTATCTGTTACTACAAAATCTTTTCTTATGTTAGTTTGAGTTGAATTATCATCCATTTTACAAATATTCACTATTTGTAATGTTACAGAATTTGGTCCAATAAAGTACATATTACCTATTTTTTGTTTTGGATCGTATTGATATTCATCTTTCCATATTAATTTCATATAGGATATTAATACATCTTTTTGCTCAGGATAAGAGATTGGATAATTCGTTCCCTGTAATCCACTTAATACAAACTTAATTACTTTTCTTAATGATTCAACAATGATTACAGGATTGTTAAATTTTGTACCTGGACCAATTTTTTGATTGTTAATTTCAATTTCAATTTCATAGGACTCTTCATTATTAAATACATTTGATTCTTCAATGGTATATACTCTTATCATTGGTCCACGATTCGTTCTCCCAAATTTATCTACAGATCGATTTCCATATTTCACTATACTAATATCTACTAAAAATGGATAATCCTGATGTTCGAACGCTACACGATTAATATAACGAAATTCTTTTTTGGATTTTCTCCAATTTTCTAATATAAAATTTCTAACACCAATTTTTGGTTTTTCTTCTATTTGATAGCTAACTCTGAAATTAAAATCATCAAAATTTACTGGATAAATTCTTTCTCCATTAACAGAAGCTAATTTTTTATTAATAAAATCTACAGATGTTGGAGACTGAGTGTATATCATTTTTAAATCATTATTTTTACAATAATTTTCGACATTATGTAAACCAGCAATTTCTGTTCTTATATCCGACAATTTAAATCGCCCTGTAGCACTATCAAGAAATTCACAATTAATTCTTAACATTGATTTACCTACATAATCTGCACTTGTAAACCCAAATGATTTCAGTGTTTTTATCACATTATCATAATCACCTCGTGTCAATGGTTTAATACCTCTTGTACCAAACTTTACTTCTAATTCATTATAACTATTATTACTATTTATGAATGGATTTACATCATAATATTTTTTAATAATCTTATCTAATTGAGTTTGAGGCGAACCTTCTTTTTTTTCGGGTATTTTTTCTATAATTTCTCTTTCTCTTTCTCCCTCTTCTTCTTCTTCATTACCAAATATCTCTTCTGGTATATTTTTTGTTACTACTTCCTTATTTTCGGGTAAATTTTCTATTATTTCTTCTTTCTTTCTTTTTTCAACCTTAACAGGATTCGTTTTTTCTTTTTCTAATTCCTTCTTTTTCTTTTCATTTAGAGCTTTCTTAAGAAAAGTATATTTATCTCTAACTCCCAAATCATCATACGTTTTTTTTGATTTTTCTGATAAACTATTATAATATTCTGTTAATTCTGGATCCATCATAGATTTCAAAATAATTTTTTGTGTCTCTTTATTTGAATATTTTTTAATTTTTTGTTTAGTTTCATTATCCAATGTTTTGAAATAATTATTTATATCAGGTATACCATAATCAATTACTTCACTAGTTACAATATCTAAACTAGAAAGGAGTGATTTTTCAATAGAGTTCATTGTTATATATATATAATAAAACATATATTTAAATTATTCTTCATTTTTTTTTAAATTTAAAAATATTGAATAATTGCTTCGTATAAATCTTTTTTAAGTTTATCTTTCCCATTTTCTTTATTTACAGTTTCTATTTCTAATTTATTGCAAATTTTGATTAAATCATATACCTTATAATACGATATATTTTTAAAAGGTTTATCTATATTTTCTACTTGATACAAAGAGGTTTTCAGACCATCTGCATAATCTTTTAATGCATATTTATAACCATATCTTTTTTCGTAAGATCCTTTAATTTTATCTAAACAATAAACTATATATATGTCTTGATTATCGTTCATTAATAATTCATAATAAATTTTATTATGTATAAACAGTATATTTATATTATTAATGACACATAAAGTTAAGAATGTTTTAATATTTAAGAATTTATCGTTTGCTAAATTCGTCTCTATATTACTAATAGAATCCAATTTATATGTTTTAATAAGCTGTTTTTCTTTTCTAACTTTTTCGACAAATCCAATTTTAATTTGACTAGCGATAACTTCATTTTTATGGTACAACGTTTCGTATTTTACATCTCCATAAAGTATAATATAAAAACACCAAAATAGAGGATCTTTTTCTTTTGGGAAAAAAATGGTATTGGTATTGGTATTGGTATTTATATTGGTATTGGTATTGGTATTGGTATTGGTATTGGTATTGGTATTGGTATTTGTATTGGTATTAGTATTGGTATTGGTATTGGTATTTGTATTGGTATTAGTATTGGTATTGATGATTGTATTTTTTATAATAGCTTCTATGGACTTATTAATATTTTTTTCATCTAATATATAATATTGTAAATCATTTATTACATCATTATATAGTGTCATTTTTTAGGTTATCTTACTAATTATTTTACGGTTATCTTTAATATCTTTTGAAAAATATGTATTTTTATAGTCCTCTTTTTGTTGTTCTATTCTACTTAACGCAATTTCCTGTGTATTCACATAATTTATATATTCACAAATTTCATCCAATATTTCTTTTTTTAATTCCGAAAGATTTATATGAATCCCATATTTATTTTCATTTAACATAACATCATTATTTTTATAAAGAACACGTAATATTTCGACTTGATTAAACTTATTCATATTTTCAATAGTTTCTCTAATATAATTTAATTTTGCAACTGAATAATCATTACTTACATCTACTTCAACTATTGCTTCCATTAATTATAAATAAAAAATGTTTTTAATATAGTTCTTTTGTAAAATAATTATTCTATTCGTCTTCAATAACTATTTTTGGTTTTATTGTTTCTTTCCATTTTGGTATCATAACTTTTTCTATTTTTGGTTTTATTAACTCGCCAATAATAGATATATATTTATCATTTAATTCAAATCGTTGACCTATAACCCGAACATTAATAGCATCTCCTTCTTTTATTTCCGAAAAATAATTATTTGTATAATGATGATCTTTTGCTATAAAAACAATAACTGGAGATGGTACATCTGCCGCACTTTCAGCACGTATACCTGCTTTTGTAATATTTTTTGCGAGACAAGATATAATCATACCTTCGACTGGGAAACATACTTCACATTCAAAAACTGCTTCAAATGAAATACTATTCCCTCTTATAATTAATCCACTAGAATAGGTTATAATTTTTGATGAATTTTGTTTTATATATCCTTCGACTATACATTTACCTTCATATTTTATCTTTATATTTTCTTCTATTGTTTCTTTAATATTTTTCCCAATAGCTGTAATCGGCAACACTATATTTCTAGTTATCAGACATCTAGAATAAATAGATTGTAATTTATTATCTCGACGTTTATTTCTTTGTTGTGAATTTTTAGCTATGGTTTCCATTATATTGTATATATATATATTCTTTAATTAATTTTTCTCTCAATTTTATTTAATTCAACGTTATTTTTTAACTTGTACTTATTTTTGAAAAGAGAGAACATATATACAAATTTATTTTATATATTTATTGTATATAATTTATAATATATAGCTAGTTCCGGTGTCAAAAACCATTTTTTTTTATTTTTCTTAATAGCATCAAAAAATCTTAATAAAAATTCTTCTAATATACATAATTCTACGTGACTTTTTGCATCCTGAATAACATTTCCATTACTATCTTTTTCCATTTTCGTATTTTCAGTTGTGTATTTCACCTCCCCTAGAATGTCATTTATTTTTTTAATTGTCTTTTCTTTACCAGCTTCATCACACCTAGCACCAGTATCGCGTTTTGATGTCATATCTTTTGTTTTAAACACCAAATATTGGTTCTTTTTTTCATAACCAATAAATCCAATGATTTTATTAAAATCTTCCAAATTAGTAGTTAAAATTTCCTTGGTTTCTCTCGCATTTGCAATTTCGATCTGATCTTCAGGACTTGCTTCAACCCAATGATTGTTATCATCTAAAATCATTATGATTCTTTTATTTAATTTATATAGAATCATAGCAGTAAAGTGTTTCGTTTTTATACTTGTTCTCTCAAAATAATCTTTAGCAAACCATTCAAAAGAACCATTTTCAATATAATCCAATGAATATAAATAGTTCATTACTGATAATTTATCATCAAATATTAACAATTCAATAATATGAGCCACTAAAAAATCAACTAGGTATTTTGATGATTCCGGATATTCTTTCGACATTTTTTTCATAACAATGCCACAATGTTTATACCAATTATCATCTCCTCTAGGTACTCGAATCTGTTTTGTAAATTCACGACTAATGTTATAGTTTAATATCATTTCTTGTAAAACACTTTTTCCTTCAATATTTTCTTTTTTTTCTTCTTCAACAATAATATTGTCTACATTTCTCGTATCCATTACAGGTTTTACTATATTTTGTTTAAGCTCAAAATTAATCATTGAATGTTTATAATCAATCGGTACAGATCTATCAAATATAGAAATATTTTTGTCTGTTAATTCAATTGGTTGAAACAAATAATATTCACCTATATTCACTAGTCTTCCATTTCTACCATATTTATCTGTAATGAATTCATTGTTATCTTCAATTAAATGGGTTAGAGCTGAATAAATCTGAATATATGGATACTCATTTGGCGTACGAATTGCATTCAGTAACACCTCTTTTTTATAAAAAAAACTTTCTTTCATCAACATCCGAATTCTCTGTAAAATTTTTTCCGAATTCATCACGATAAAATTTTCACTATATGTATCCTTATTTAAATCATTTTCATTGATTTTTTTATCTGGTCTACACGAATAGTCACACGTTGCCATATAATCACATACCGGTGAAAAAGGTGCATCTCCAATTTTAAAATCCTTTAAAATCAATCCATTAGATAATTCTTGTGTAATTGCTTCTTTTAAACTAGCAGACATTATTTCCTGTGTAAAATTTGTTTGGTCGTGGTTAATGATACAATCAATAGCAGTTTCTTTTAATACACGTGTTACTTTACCTATTTGTATTGCCTTATACTCTGCAACACGATAAACATAGAGATCAGCAGCTTCTTCTATATTATCCCCCAAAATGGTTGCATACATAAAAATTTCCACATTTCGTTTCTCAAATGGTAGTTCTTTATGAGAAAAATTTCTCACTGCTCGTCCCACAATTTGCTCTATACGATTCATATTATACCACGGTTCTAAAATATGTACTTGGCGAATAAATTTCAAATCAATACCTTCTGATCCTGCTTTAGATATTAAAATAACTTTTACTTTGTTACCATCTTTATTATCATCATTTGTTAATCCATTCACTTCATAATCATTATTGGGTGACAATCGAGGATCTCCTGTAATAAGCGCATAACGGGCAGGCATAAAATTCTTTTTATCTGACGGTGGTTTCATTGTTCGTACATCTACCAATTCCGTCGGTTTATTTTTAAATAACGGTTTAACATTATCACCATACCGAGTAAATCCCATTTCTTCTAATGCAAGTGCCATTGGAACTAATCCTCCATCAATATATTGTGAATATATTAAGATAACACCTTCGCCAACCTTATCGTTTTTAGGATCTAATATATTATCTAATACTGATTTAATTTTTGAACTATAAGATCCAATTAATTTTTGAGAGAAGATTTTTCCGTATTTGTCAAGTGTTGATTTTTTGTATTCAAAATCTCCTTTTTTAGGAGGCGACTTTTCATCATTAAAATTCATCATTCTCTCTAGACCAAGTTTTCCAGTTAATTGTTGAGGATCTATATATGTATTTTGATCTCGTGATGAATCTGTTTCTGTACCAGTTTCTGTTTCTGCACCTCCTATTAATATATCGGATATATCAGATGAATTTTTTTTTAATACTATGTCTTCCTTTTCTTCATCCGAATCATCTGTTAATGTTTCCGATAAACTTTTCGAAATTTCATTGGAATATTGTTCTTCTGGTATTTTATCGATTGCATTTTTTAATCCCTCCATAGGATAAGATATAATTAAAGATTCTAATGGTTTTTGTAATAATGCATATCCAAAAGACTCCATATCCTCAAAACTAGGCATATCTTTAACTTTTCCAGTTCTTGTAGTTATCGAAAATTTTTTGTGCCGTAAATAAAAAATAATATATTTATATACACAATATTGACATTTACCACAATTTTTACAACCTCCAATTGTATTTAAATATACATTTAATATTCGTTTTTTATCTTCGTGTGGAATTTTCTTCAAATTCATTTGATATACTGGATAACTTATATCGGCAAAGGTATGTGATTTGGCAAATTTATCAGGATAAACACGAAATGGAAATGTGTATGGGTTCTCACCTCTCACAAAAGACACATATCCGGTAGCTTTTCGAATAAGAAGTTCTTCTCCTTTTTCTTTAAAATTTCCCATTTTATCAAAAATATCTTTCGTTTCTATTCTTCCACGCCTATCATTTGTATTCATCAAATTTAATAACCATATTATTTCTTTATAACTATTATACATTGGTGTTGCAGAAAGTAATAATAAACGCAAATTTTCAGCGGATTTTACTAGATACTCCAAATTAATTGCTACTTTTTTATTTACATTATCTTCTGTTTTTCGAATATTATGTACCTCATCAATAACAATTAACCGATTATTAAATTCATCCCTTAATCTATTTATTATGCGTTTATTTAAGCTTATTTTCACTTCTTTTAACATTTGAATTTTCGTTTTATCTTTCAATTTATTTTTTACTTTATCCGTTTCTTCCGTTTTATTAAATTTCTTTCTTTTACTATTCTCTCTCTCTACTTCCTCACTATAATTCATTGTTTTAATAATATAATTTGCAAATTGACCATAACCCAAAAAAATATAATAGGTGTTTATTACATTCTTAATTTGGCTAACTATTTTTTCTTTGGGTATACCTTTCATATTCATTGGATTTATTTCTTTTAATAATTTATTTCCTGTACACGCTCTTATATTCCAAATTCCATCTACAAGTTTTAATTTTCTCTCATCAAATAATTGTAGTTTGAAATTATCTTGTACGTTTTCAGATGCTACTATCATAATACGTTTGGTAATGCCCATTTGTTTCATATAATCCCTCATCTCTTCGCAAACACCAATAGCACTACAAGTCTTACCTGTTCCTAAACCGTGGTACAATAACAAACTACTATATGGTGTTTGAAAAGACATAAAGTTTTTAACAAATGCTTGATGCGGTTGTAACTCAAAGTCGGCTTTTGCTAAAAGATCTGCTTGTTCTTTAATATTTTCGTGAATAGTACCATCATATTTCGTATCATTAAACTCTTTTTTAGAAGCAATCTTTATATTAAAATTATTGTCGCTTAAACTTGGATATAAATATAAATCTTTTTTTAAATCGGAATCAAGTGCTTTCGATTCTAAGAATTCTCTCTTTAACAAAAATTGATTACAATCTTTTGAATATAATTTTTCATTGCTACAATCTAATTTACTAAAATCTAATTCCAATTGATGATCCATATCTAAGACTGTTTCAGTTGGTGTTGCTATAAGTGTTTGAGATTGTACTGGTGTTGGTGTTGCCATAAGTGTTTGAGATTGTACTGGTGTTGGAGTTGCTATAAGTGTTTGAGATACTAATGGAGTTGGAGTTGCTATAAGTGTTTGAGATATTAATGGTGTTGGAGTTGCCATAACTGTTTCAGTAATAGTTTTGGGTTTATCTACAATAGGACTCTGTATTTCTGTTTCACTGGATGAAGGCGTTGTTATAGCGGTTAGTGTTTTATCTATGATAGGGATCGATATTTCCGTTTCTGTAAGTGTTTTAGATATATTGGTTAATGTTTTTTCAAGATTCGACACAAGTGTTTTGTTTGAAGATGATATATCTGATTTTTCCGATTCTATACTAGATTCAGAATCACTTGATGGAACTATTATTAATTTTTTCTTTTCTTGTTGTCCGTTCATAATATTATATATTATGAATATAATCTATATTCTTGTAATACTTTATAAATATTTGATATTAAATTCTTTTTTTCTAAATTATATGGTCTTATTGATTCTAAACATTCATCTATTGTTTTCCATTCTAACTTACTTACCTCTGAAGTTTGAAAGTTATACATATAATTTTCAGTATCACTCATATATCCCAAAAAATATTTATGTTTATAGGGTTTATGATTGGTTCCTATAAATATTTCTTCAAATGGTAAAATATTTTCCACAATAGTAATTTTTTGTTGGCAAATACCAGTTTCTTCTTCAAATTCTCTCAACGCACATTCTAAATCTTTTTCTTTATAATTACGTCTACCTTTAGGAAATTCCCATTCTGTTTCTTCCCAATTTGTGGTACTGTTATCAATTATATTTTTCAACGTTATTATCTCATCATTATTTGTAATACCATTTTTTATTAAATCTAATTTTTTTGCAGCAGTATTTTCTTCACTTTTATATAGAATATTAATACAATCACCCCACATTTTTTTCCATAACTCTTCAAATGGTTCATTTAAGATGCGTTCTTTTTCTGTCAAAGACATTTCATTTACAATGTTTAGTATTTGATAAGTATTGTATGGTGAGTATTTTCCTCTCATTAAATCAATATAACCAAAACTATCTTTTCTTCTTATCATCAAAAATTGGAGTCCTTGTTCCATATTATGTCTAAAAACAATCATACCATAACTTGTAATTGGTAATTTACAATGATGAAATAAATGACCTTGTTTACCACAGTTGTTACATAAATTTATATTTTTATTCATTTTACCTATTTATAGTAAAAATATATATTTAAACCATTAAAGATTTTAAATATATATAATCTATATAATGCCACATTTATTCAATCTAGGATTATATCAAAAACGTATTGGTGGTAACCATATAATAGCAGCACCCACTATACATTTGGGAAATACAAAAGGGGCTGCGTCTTCTACTAGGATGTATAATTTTTGCCGTCAAAGATCAAAAGATCCATCCCAATGTATCTATCCATTTACAACGAATTATCAAATAAAAAATTATAAGCAATATGCATAAAAATAGTTAACATTGCAAATTAAGATTTTATAAATACGAAATTTATTATTTTCGTATTTATAATAGTATCATTTTATATTATAAATATGGTGTTAAAAATATTGGATGAATTAAATAAAATTACCGAACAAATAGATGTCTATTTGTCCACATCGGCCGTTGAACGAACAATACAAACAAAAGAACAATCGATAAAAAATGTAAGAGGTCTTTTGCAAAATATTAATAGTGTCAATAAAATATGGAGTCCTGATGAAATGGAAGTATTTGCATATAATTTTGCACAAACTGGTGATTCTATTTCTGCTATTTTTGTAGATACTCTATTTTCTCCATTTTTTTATAGTGCAAAAAGTACTTTTGACGAGATTAAACTTGTACTAGAAGATGTAGTTATAGAAAGATCCGATTCAGATACTATTCAAAATGCGATAGATTTATATAATACAGCAATGAAATTAGATCTTTACGGAATTGCCAGTTATAAAGATTTAATATTAGATCAAAAGGAAGAAAAAGATATATTTGATAATTTCGATAAAATTACAGGTAAATATAAAGGTGTCACTTTTTATACAAAAACGAGCGCCATTGAAAAAATCCACGAAAGTGTTAAACGAGTATCTCAAAACAGATTAGCACTGAATAAAAAATATATTAGGATCCTGGATAAAATGAAGGAAGCAAAAAAAGAGATAGCTGGGGGACCAAAAGATATTTTATTTATTAGTGATATTAACGGAATGTTAACCCTTAAGTCCGCAACTAAACAAGCTGGTAAAAGTAGTCTAACATTTGATGATGTTACTACAAAATTAGACGAAAGGATCACAACCATTGAGCAAATAAAAAATAATTTAGATGCAGATGCGATTGATTCCATTTCAAAACGTACTCAATTGTCGTCTCAAGTGTTTGCGGATAATATAGTAACATTAAAAAATGGAGGGTTTAATAATGAAATAACTACATTAACATTAGATTTGAATGGTAATCTTTATATTGCTGGTTTATTTACAAGCTTGACTACATTTGAAAATTATGTTGCTCAATATAGTAGTAATAATACGTGGTCTTCATTAGATATATCTACCTATAATAGTAATATTACTACATTATGTGTGGATTCAAATAATAACCTATATGGTGCAGGAATAATTGCGAATTCTATAAATCAATATTGTGTTGCTAAATATAATATTTCGACAAGTAGTTGGGATGATGTATTTATAGGACCTGATTTATTTAATGGTGAAATTACTCAGTTAGTATTTGATTCCAATAATAACCTTTATGCTGCAGGGTTATTTGTAGATGCTCCTACTACAGATGCTACAAATCTGTATTCTGTTGTTAAATATAATAATTTGAATAAATCGTGGGAGCATTTAGGCGTAAATAAAAATAATACAGACAAAGACGGTTTGAATAAATCTTGGGTAACTTTAGGTTCATTGGGTTTTAATGGTCCAATTACAACATTAGCTGTAGATTCTAATGATAATCTTTATGCTGCAGGTCAATTTACTGATTCTAATGGTAATTATTATGTTGCTCAATATAGTACTACTAATAATACGTGGTCTTCATTAGGTTCCCAAACATTTAATGGTGAAATTACTACATTAGTAGTAGAATCTAAAAATCTTTATGCTGCAGGTCAATTTACAGATTCTAATGGTAATTATTATGTTGCTAAATGTAGTACTACTACTAATAAGTGGTCTTCATTAGATTCCCAAACATTTAATGGTCCAATTACAACATTAGTAGTAGATTCCAATAATAATCTTTATGCTGCAGGTCAATTTACTGATTTAATTTTTAATATTTATTATGTTGCTCAATATAGTAGTACTAATAATGCGTGGACTTCATTAGATTCTCAAACATTTAATGGTCCAATTACAACATTAGCAGTAGATTCCAATAATAATCTTTATGCTGCAGGTCAATTTACTGATCCTATTAGTGGTAATTATTATGTTGCTCAATATAGTACTACTAATAATACGTGGACATCATTGATCTCATAATATAAATAACACGTTTTAACAATTATAACCTTGTTATAAAAGTTATAATCTCGTATTTTTAATACCACAAAATATTAATGTCGAATATGTATCTTGATCCCAAAATCTGGGGGCCTCATTATTGGTTTTTTCTACATACTGTTGCAATGACATATCCACATCATCCGAATACAGTCATTAAAAAAAAATACTATGAATTCATACAAAACTTACCTCTATTTTTACCAGTAGAAAAATTTTCTGGTGAATTTAGTAAATTAATAGATAAGTACCCGATTACTCCCTATTTAGATAATCGCGAGTCTTTTATACGCTGGATACATTTTATACATAATAAAATGAATCAAAAATTAGAAAAACCAACTGTATCATTAAATGATTTTTTAATTAATTATTATGATTGTTATAAATCACAAGATATTAAAATGGTTGAATATTGTAAACTTAGACAAAAAATAATATACGTAATAATGGTAACCATTATTCTTGGTATTATTTATTATTTATATGATAAATAATTCAATTATTATGTATACATAATATATAATAATTATGACAAATAAAT
>Ga0209550_10002585_pt1 | contig 17384 bp, 21 predicted proteins | sample LauGreSuBDMM15SN_2_FD_187567 | JGI IMG/M metagenome (GOLD analysis project Ga0209550, IMG submission 187567) | Freshwater lake microbial communities from Lake Michigan, USA - Su13.BD.MM15.SN (SPAdes) (version 5) | ecosystem: Environmental > Aquatic > Freshwater > Lake | place: Lake Michigan...
TTCTAGTTCTGCCCCTTACACGGTATTTCTCCCTTCGTCTCATCGCTTTCTTGACCTTCGACCCCGAGGGGGGCTTCCCTTTTTTTTAAAGAAATGTAATAAATGGCAACAGGTACAGTGAAATGGTTTAACGAGTCCAAAGGTTTTGGTTTCATTACTCCCGAAGACGGCGGCAAAGATTTATTTGCCCATTTTTCAGCAATCCAAAATCAGGGCTTCAAGACCCTGGCAGAAGGTCAACGCGTCAGTTTTGATGTCACGACCGGCCCCAAAGGCTTGCAAGCTTCCAACATCAAATCCGCCGACTAAGCGCCAGACGCTTTAGGCAGGAAGATGTCCAAAGAAGAAATGCTGGAAATGTCCGGCATGGTGCGCGAGGTGCTCCCCGACTCGCGTTACCGTGTCACTTTGGACAACGGCCACGAACTCGTGGCTTATACCGCCGGCAAAATGCGCATGCACCACATACGTATTTTGGCGGGCGACAAGGTCACATTGGAACTCTCACCTTATGACATGACCAAGGGTCGCATCACCTTTCGACACATCGAAGGCAAAGGACCCAGCGGTCCGAGAAAACGTCGGTTTTGACTGCCAGCCCAACCGACACAAGCGGTTTGGGCTATTTGGTCAAGCGCGAAATGATCGCGGTCGCAGGTGGTGCAGATCTGCATATTCGCTCCTTACTCGATAAACAACAGTGGCATGACCCGCAAGGCGTGGCTTTGGCTTTGGGCGTGTCATCCGCGACTTGGCCCTTGTTTGGCTTGGTCTGGCCTTCGGCCCAAAAAATGGCCGATCTGATGCAGACTTGGCCTTTACACAATTTACGCATTTTAGAAATTGGCTGCGGTTTGGCTTTGGCGAGTTTGGTCATTCACCGCCGCTTAGGAAATATCACTGCGTCAGACTGCCACCCCTATACACAACGCTTTTTAAGCGCCAATTTACTTTTGAATGCCTTGCCGATGATGGCTTACCAAAGCGGACACTGGGGGCGAGACAACCCTTTGTTGGGTGAGTTTGATTTGATCATTGGCAGCGATGTGCTTTACGAGCGCGACCATCCTGCGCAACTGGCCGACTTTATCCAAAGACATGCCGCCCAACATGCCCAAGTCCTGATCATCGACCCCAATCGAGGGCAACGCAGTGCGTTTAACAAATGCATGTCTGGCCATCAGTTTGACTTGACGCAAAGTGAAATTGTGTTGCCCTTGCATGACCTCACGCCTTACCGCGGCAGCCTGCTCAATTACCAGCGGGATTAAGTCCTGATCAAGGTTTATTTAAGCTCGACGGCGGCATGCAAATCGCGTGATTGCCTTTGACGGGGACTGCTTGGCCAAAGATGAAGTCTGTTTTCAAAATATTGAACACGGCACAAGCCGTGCGACCCTTTGGGGTATCAAACACCATATTGCATTGAGGACGGCCCTCTGGGCCTTTGCTCCATTGCGCTTTGACGAAGCTGACCTTGTCAATGGGAACACCAAACTCTTTGGCCACGCCTGCCAAGTCGTTGCGGCTATAGCCTCGAATCAGCTTGCAATTGTCTTGGGTCACATACAAGAGTTGAGGTTGCGGGTTGGCCGCCCAAGCCAAGTGGGGCAGAGCCAGCAAGCCCCCCATCACAAAGAGCATAAATAAAAAACCAAAATGCATGGGTTACATTGTGGCGCATGAATGACGAGCATTTCATGCAATTGGCTCTGGCTCAAGCCCAACTGGCGCAAGCCCATGGCGAAGTTCCTGTAGGCGCTGTGGTGGTGCATGAGGGCAGGGTGGTGGCGCAAGCCCATAACGCCCCTATCTCCCATAACGACCCGACCGCGCACGCGGAAATTGTTGCTCTTCGTCTCGCTGCCTTGGAATTGGGCAACTACCGCTTAGACGACTGCACCCTGTATGTGAGCTTGGAGCCCTGTGCCATGTGCGTAGGCGCGATCTTGCATGCGCGTCTCAAGCGAGTCGTATGGGGTGCCGCAGAAGCCAAAACCGGCGCCGCAGGTTCGGTTATTGATTTATTTGCCAACACACAGTTGAATCACCAAACCCAACACAGCGGCGGCGTATTGGCTAGGCAAGCCAGCCAATTGATGCAAGATTTTTTCAAAAACCAAAGAGCCGTGCACAAACACCATTCACCCGCTCCCTTGCGCGAGGACGCTTTGCGAACTCCCGAGGCTTGCTTTGCAGACATCCCCGACTATCCTTGGCAAGCTCATTACATAAACGACTTACCAAGCTTGGGCGGCTTGCGCATGCATTATTTGGATGAAGGCCCCAAGGATGCAAAAGTGACGTGGCTGTGCCTGCATGGCAACCCTGCTTGGAGCTACCTTTACCGAAAAATGATTCCGGTGTTTTTACAAGCGGGCCACCGTGTGGTGGCGCCCGATATGCCCGGCTTTGGCAAGAGCGACAAGCCCAAAAAGGACAGTGCCCATTCATTCACTTGGCATCGCCAAGTGCTGTTGGAATTTGTCGAGGACTTGGATTTGCAAGATATTCATATGGTGGTGCAAGACTGGGGCGGTATGTTGGGTTTAACCTTGCCCATGGCTCAAGCTCAGCGTTACCAAGGCTTGCTGGTGATGAACACAACCCTGGCAACCGCTTTACAGCCTCTCAGCCCTGGCTTTTTGGCTTGGCGGCAAATGTGCGCAGACAAACCCAGCTTCGATGTGGGCCGTTTGTTCGGGCGGGGTAACCCGCAAATGAGCCCAGCCGAGTGCGCGGCCTACAACGCGCCCTTCCCCGATGCGGGCCATCGCGCCGCTTTGCGGGCTTTTCCTCCCATGGTGCCCGAATTTGCGCACAGCGACGGCGCAGAAGTCTCGCGCCAAGCCCAAGACTTTTTACAGCATGAATGGCAAGGCAAAAGCTTCATGGCCATAGGGGCGCAAGACCCGGTTTTGGGTGTGGAAGTAATGCAAGCTTTACGCAAACATATTCGCCATTGCCCCGAGGCTTTGGTTTTGCCTGAGGCTGGGCATTTTGTGCAAGAGCATGGCGAGCAGATTGCACAAGCGGCGCTTGCGGCCTTGCGTGCGCATACCCTCTAGACTAAGCGGCTTTATAGCTTTTGCTTCTGGACTTAAACAACCATGCACATCTATCTGATTTCTCCTTCTGGCGCGGTGCGCGATAAAGCCGCCTTGCGCCTGGGTGTGAAGCGCTTGAAGCAACTCGGTCACGCTGTGGAGCTAGACCTTGATGCTCTGGCAACTGAGCAGCGTTTTGCTGGCGACGATGAGGCTCGTTTGGCTGCGGTGGCGCGTGCCGCTGCCAGCGGCGCAGACATCGTCATGCTCACACGTGGCGGCTATGGGCTCACGAGAATGCTTAAACGCTTGCCCTACAAAGCCATCGCCGCTTCCATCAAAAGCGGCACACAGTGGGTAGGGCACAGTGATTTCACCGCTTTACAAATGGCCTTGTTGGCCAAGACCGGTGCTTGCACTTGGGCGGGGCCGCATGCCTGCGTTGACTTTGGTCGCACAGTAACAGACGACATCACCTTGGCCTGTTTCGAAGACATGGCCCAAGGGCGAGGTGAAGGTGCGGGCTGGAAGTTGCCCGCTGCTGACTTGGCCCATCTGCCAAAAAAAGCTCTGCTGGCAGAAAACGCCATTTTGTGGGGTGGCAATTTGAGCGTGCTGTGCAGTTTGGTGGGAACGCCTTATTTGCCGCAAGTCCAAGGCGGCGTGCTGTTTGTGGAAGACGTGGCTGAACACCCTTACCGCGTCGAAAGAATGTTGACGCAACTCTTGAACGCAGGCGTGTTGGGCCAACAAAAAGCCATTGTGCTGGGCAGTTTCACCGACTACAAACTCACCCCCCATGACAAAGGTTTCAAGCTGCAAAGCGTGGTCGACTGGCTGCGCACGCAGGTGAAAACACCGGTGCTGACAGGTTTACCCTTTGGCCATGTGGAGACCAAGCTGTGCCTGCCTGTGGGCAAGCCGGTTACTTTGCTGCGCGAAGGTCGCGAAGCATTCTTATTGTGGGCTCACCCTTCACACTAGCCTGCCTACAATCTATTTTTCACTGAATTCTTGGAGCTTTTATGACCGTTTACGACAGCCATTACATATCTGGTACTTGGCACAAAGCCCAAAACCCCGCAGTGCTAGAAGTGCACGACTCCACCACCGAAGAAGTCATGGCGACAGTCCCCCAAGGCACGGCAGAAGAAGCCGCTCAAGCGGTGCTGGCGGCGCGTGCGGCTTTTCCGGCTTGGTCGGCGCTGAGTGTGGAAGAGCGCTGCGTATATATAGACAAAATCGTTGCTGGCCTGAAAGCCCGAACCGACGAAATGGCCACCGCCATTGCCCGCGAGGTAGGCATGCCCATCAAGTTGGCCAAGATGATTCAAGTTGGTGGCCCGATCTTCAACTGGGGCAATGCAGCCAAAGTAGCGCGAGCTTTTCTTTGGGAGGAAAAAGTCGGGAACTCCTTGGTGGTTCGCGAGCCCATTGGTGTGGTGGGCTGCATCACGCCTTGGAATTTCCCGCTCAATCAAATCACCTTAAAAGTGGCCCCGGCTTTGGCCGCTGGCTGCACCGTGGTGTTGAAGCCCAGCGAAATTGCGCCGGTCAACGCCATGATCTTGACCGAGATCATCCATGCCGCCGGTTTGCCCGCCGGGGTTTTCAATTTGGTCAATGGCTTGGGCCCAGTGGTAGGCGAGGTTTTGGCCACCCATCCCGAGGTGGACATGGTCAGCTTTACTGGCTCTACCCGCGCGGGCAAGCGGGTCGCCGAGTTGGCGGCGGCCTCGGTCAAGCGGGTGACGCTGGAGTTGGGTGGTAAATCTGCCAGCCTCATCTTGCCCGATGCCGATTTGGCTGCGGCCGTCAAAGGCACGATAGGCGCATGTCTGCTTAACAGCGGTCAAACTTGCTCCGCGCACACCCGCATGCTGGTGCCGGCCAAGCGCTACAACGAGGTGAAAGCCTTGGCGCAAGCGGCTATCGCTAAATTCACCTTGGGCGCCAGCCTAGATGAAAACACGCGTTTAGGCCCCTTGGTCAGTGCGGCCCAGCGAGATCGGGTGCTGGGTTTTATTCGTCAAGGTTTGGAGGAGGGCGCAGAACTCGTGGCCGGTGGACCCGACAAACCCGACTTCGCGCAAGGCTATTTTGTGCAACCTACCGTTTTGAGGGTCCAAGCCAACGACACCTTGGCCCGCGAAGAAATCTTCGGCCCCGTCTTGGTCATCCTCACCTATGAAGATGAAGAGGAGGCGATTCGCATTGCCAACGACACCATTTACGGCTTGGGTGGCGGGGTCTGGAGCGTAGACCTTGACCATGCGGTGGCGGTGGCCAGACAAATTCGCACAGGCCAAGTCGATATCAACGGCGCGCCGTTCAACGGCAATGCGCCCTTTGGCGGCTACAAGCAATCGGGCAATGGCCGTGAAAACGGCAAATACGGTTTAGAAGAATTCTTGGAATTCAAAGCCTTGCAACTTCCTGTGGCAGCCAAGGCATGAAAAAGACCATTCTTTGGGGCGCCGGTGGCTTGCTGGCCTTGCTGCTGGTGGTCTTGGGCGCTGTAGGTGCTTATTTGATGCGTGCGCAACCACAACATGAGGGCAGTTTGCGACTGCTTGGCTTGAAATCCACGGTCAAAGTTTCCAGGGATGGCGCTGATGTGGTGCATATCGTGGGCGAGTCCATGGCAGACACGGCTTTTGCGCTGGGCTTCACCCATGCCCAAGAGCGGGGTTGGCAGCTTGAGTTCAACCGCCGCATCATGCATGGTGAGTTGGCCGAAATTTTGGGCGAAGCCGCTTTGCCGGTTGATAAATTGTTGCGCACGCTGGGCATTTACCAAGCCGCGCAAAAGCAATATGCCGGCTATCCCGAAGACGTAAAGACCAATTTGCAGGCTTACAGCAAAGGCATTCAAGCCTTTTACGCCTCTGGCAGTCAAACTTTGTCACCCGAATTTTTGCTCTTGGGCACCAAACCCGGCGGGCGCAGTGGGGTGGCTTGGGAGCCAGCGGACAGCGTGGGGTGGGCTTTGATGATGGCTCTCGATTTGGGCGGTAACTGGGGTCAAGAAATATCCAGATTGAGCGTGGCCAAAGTCATGCAGACCTCTCGCCTATGGGAGCTCTACCCGGGCTATCCCGGCGAAGCACCGGCCACCCAAGTTGATCTGGCCAAGTTTTACAAAGACTTGGGTGTTTACAGCGCCAACCCCAGCAGCAACAGCAGTGCCCGTGACGCTTCTTCCCATAAGCTGGCCAGTTTGTCTTTGCCATTTTTGGGCGAGCCTGGTTTGGTGGAAGGCAAGGGCAGCAATAACTGGGTGATTTCTGGTGAGCGCACCGCGTCGGGCAAGCCTTTGCTTGCCAATGACCCGCATCTCGGCTTGGGCACACCTGCCATCTGGTTTTATGCGCATTTGCAGTCCCCCGAACAAAACGTGATTGGGGCGACTTTGCCTGGCATGCCCCTGGTGGTGCTGGGTCACAACAGCCATGTGGCTTGGGGCTTCACCAACACCGGCCCCGATGTGCAAGACCTGTATCTTGAAAAAATCAACCCCGCCAACCCACGTCAGTACCAAACACCTGATGGATGGAAGTCTTTTGAGACGCGCCAGGAAATCATTCGTGTCAAAGGCAAGGCAGATGTGGTTCACACCGTGCGCAGCACGCGTCATGGTCCCGTGTTGAGTGATGCGCAAACTGCGCATGCAGACATTATGGATACAAGCAAATTTGTGTTGGCCCTGCGCTGGTCGGCATTGGACAAAGATAACCACAGCTTGGTCGCAGGTATGCGCGGCAGCCAAGCCAAGACGGTGAAAGAATTTTTACTGGCGTTCAATGATTACCACTCTCCCATGCAAAACGTGGTGGTGGCCGATGACCAAGGCAGCATTGCTTACAAAGCTTTGGGCAAGGTGCCGCTTCGCAAGCCTGAAAATGATTTGATGGGCATGGCACCAGCCCCCGGCTGGGAAGAAAAATACGACTGGGCTGGCTGGTTACCCATGTCCCAAACCCCTGAAGATCAAGGCCAAAAGGGTTGGATTGCGACTGCCAACCAACGCATCACGCCCGAAAACTATCCCCATTTTTTGGGTCAAGACTGGGTGGCGCCTCACCGCATGCAGCGCATCACCCAACTGATCGAGGAAAAGCCCACGCACGACATAGACAGCATGAAATCCATGCAAAACGATGTGTTGTCCTTATCCACTCAGCGTCTTTTGCCTCATCTTTTGGCAGCAAAATCAAGCCATGCCTTGGCACCGGTGGCCATGAAGGCTTTGCAAAGCTTTGATTCTCAAATGAAAGCAGACAGTGCTGCGCCTTTGATCTTTGCCTACTGGGCTGACGAACTCACCCGAGCCTTGATTGAACCCAAAATGGGTAAAGAGCTGTTTCTAAACCAGTATGGCAAGCGTCATTTCCGAAGCTTTTTGGAAGCGACCATGGACAAGCCAGACCCTTGGTGGTGCGGCCCCCAAACTTGTGAGCAGCTGTCCAGTGATGCTTTTACCCGCGCATTAACGCGTTTAGCCAAAGACCATGGCAAGGATGTGGATCAATGGCATTGGGGCAAGGCACATATGGCGATCAGCAGCCACAGACCGCTTGGTAAATCTGCTTTTTTGTCCAAATGGTTTGATGTGGTTGCGCCAAGTGCCGGCGACCCGTTCACGGTCAATGTGGGAACCTATTGGCTGAATGAAACGGTGCAACCTTTTGCCAGCCGCCATGCGCCATCGATGCGAGCCATTTACGACCTAAGCGATTTGCAAAACTCTTTGTTTATCTACCAAACCGGCCAAAGCGGCATCATTGGTTCTGACCATTACAACGACATGGCACAAGAATGGGCTACAGGCCAATACAGACCGCTGCAAATGCAGCCAAGCAGCCAAAACAGCCTTTTGACGTTGCGCCCTTGATATGTTTTTAATTTCATACGATGTATATTATGTTAACCGAAAGATATATGGCCATGCGATTTTCTAAAAACCTCCTTACCCTGATGTTGTTAGGCTTTTCAGCTTTCTATGCACAAGCCCAAGACGATGAACTTCTCAAGCAAAGCCGAAACCTTAGCCTAAGCATGCTGAAAGAACTGGGTGGCAAGCTGCAATCAGCCATGGCTGAAGGCGGCGCAATCAATGCGATTGGTGTGTGCAATTTGCAAGCGCCTGAAATTGCCAACCGTGTATCAACCGAAAACCAAGTTATTGTGAGCCGTGTGGGCACGCGGACGCGAAACCCTGTCATGGGCGTGCCCAATGCTTGGCAAGCCAAGGCTTTGGCCCAGTTTGAAGCCGGATTAGCGCGTGGTGACAAGCCAGCCGATATGGAGTTTTCTGAAACTGTCGCAAAACCTGATGGTGGCAAGGAATTTCATTACGCCAAGCCCATTGTGATGCAAGCCATGTGTTTGGCCTGTCACGGCAATTCAGAGCAAATCAGCTCTGAGGTTAAAGGCAAGCTCAGCGAGCTTTACCCCACTGACAAAGCCATCAACTACCAAGCGGGTCAGTTACGCGGCGCGGTGGTTTTGACGCGCCAAACAAAATAACTTAAGGCGGTTTTGGCGGGTATTTGGTTCTCCAAGCCGTTTCAAAAGCTTCAATATATTGAACACTCTCGGGCTTATTGGCTCGACGGGCAAATTCCAAAGCGGTCAAACCCAGTTGGTTTTTAATGCGCGGGTCTGCGCCCTCTTCCAAAAGCAATTTGGTCGCCATAGGCGTGCCGTAGTGCGCCGCCATCATCAACGGAGTCGTGCCATTGGGCGAAGCAGCATCTAAATAAGCATGTTTTTCAATCAACAAGCGCATGATCTCTATGCTTCCCTTGGTGGCTGCGTAATGCAGCGGTGTCCAGCCAGGCTGGTTCACATCAGCGCCTTTATCGATGAGTTTTTTAGTCCAATCTAATTGGTTGGAGATGGCGGCCAACATCAAAGGCGTCTCGCGTTGGGGGTTTTTGATGCTTAGGTTGGTGGTTTTCCAACCCATCAACACTTCTGCCACCTTGTTGGATGACTTTTGCATCGCCAGCATCAAAGCCGGTTGGCCTTGTGGGCTGGGGCTGTTGGGGTCAAAGCCGCGTTGAAGCAAGGCCAAAACCACATTCTCTTGGTCAAGTTCTATGGCTTTGAAAAAATCCTCATAGGAGCCCGCCTTAACTGGAAAATATCCAATTAAAACATATAGAATTACGAATAACTTAAAGTAATACTTCAACTTAAAACCCCTTTAAATAGGCTGTCAAAATTGGCTGAAGTCTGACGCCCGACCTCCTCAGGGCTCAAGCCTCTCAAACTGGCAATCTGCTTGGCGACCCATGGCACATAAGAGGGGTTGTTGGTTTTGCCTCTATGGGGCACTGGCGCCAAATACGGGCTGTCTGTCTCTATCAACATGCGCTCAAGCGGCATCCAAGCTGCGATATCGCGCAAGTCTTGGGCATTTTTAAAAGTCAAGATGCCCGAAAAAGAGATGTAAAAACCCAAATCAAGTGCGGCACGCGCTACCTCGGCGGTTTCGGTGAAGCAGTGAAACACGCCGCCCACCGCCTTGGCTCCTCCGTCTTCGCCCTCTTCTTTCAAAACGGCCAATGTGTCAGCACTTGCGCTTCGGGTGTGAATCACCAAGGGCAGGGAAAGGCTTTGGGCGCAGCGAATATGAAGGCGAAAGCGCTCCCGCTGCCAAGCCATATCGTCCACACTGCGTTCGCCCAAGCGGTAATAGTCTAGGCCGGTTTCACCAATGCCCACCACTTTGGGCTGACGCCCCATATGCAGCAAATCATCCAAACTAGGCTCTTGAACGCCCTCTTCGTCAGGGTGCACACCAGCCGTACACCAAAAATTGTCGTGTGCGACAGCCATGGCGTTGACATTGGCAAAGGTTTCCATGCGGGTGCTGATGAGCAATGCGCGGGACACCTGCGCCTCTTGCATGGCTTGGCGAATATCGCCTAAGTTGGCTTGAAGTTCAGGAAAATTAAGGTGGCAATGAGAATCGGTATACATAAATGAGGCTCAGGCGGACATCGCTCTTTGGGCTCGGCTGACAAAGGCCTGCAGCAGCAAACCGGGATTGAATGTGTGGTCTATGCTGGGTGCGCTGTCCATTAACTCTCTGGACCATTGGCTGAGTGTGTTGAAGTTTTTAGCTGCGGGCAGATCGGCAACTTCAAAATACCTAGGCAAGCCGCCGCAGGCCAAGGCTTGCATGTCATGACAAAGCTTTTGCAACACTGACAACACCATGGCGGGTGCTGCATCACTGAGTAAACCCGCCTCGCCACGCAGCAGCAACTTGGGCAAGCTTGTCCAGTCTTTGGCTTTCATGCCGTCATTGAAATAGACCAAGGCGTCATGCGCCCGACCACCTGCCGCACGCAACAACACAGCAGCGTCTGCGGTGGGCAAGCCTTGCTCACTCAGCCATGCCAGCGCAGAGCCGGCGTCGGGCCAACGCAAGGTGTAGACCAAGCAACGGCTGCGGATGGTGGGCAGCAACGCATCTGCCGCGGCAGTGGCAAGAATGAAGCGGGTGTCGGCTGGTGGCTCTTCCAAGGTTTTAAGCAAAGTGTTGGCTGTGATGGTATTCATTTGCTCGGCGGGGTAAATCATCACCACTTTGCCGCGCTCACCCGAGCGCGTCAGATGGCAAAACTCCAGCATCTCGCGCAGAGAATCCACCCGAATCTCACGGCTGGGCTTGCGCTTTTTGTCGTCAATCTCTTTTTGCGCCTTTTCACTCAAAGGCCATGCTCTTTCAATCATTTCTGTCTCGGGCATCAGCATCCTGAAGTCGGCATGAACACGCACGTCAATACCGTGACAACTGGCGCATTGACCGCATGCACCTTGCGGTGTGGGTGTTTGGCACAGCCAGCTTTGAGCCAAAGCCAAGGCCAAGTCATACTGCCCCAGACCCGTGGAGCCTTGGATCAACCACGCGTGCCCTGGACGGGTGAGCAGGTTTTCCAAGGAAGCTTGTAACCAAGGGGCCAAGGCAATCACGCAGGGTTCTCCAACTGAAGGCGCTCTTTAAGCACACGCATGAGTTGAGCTCGCACTTGCTCTGGGGTGGCCGAGGCATCGATACGGGCAAATCGTTGCGGGTCTGCTTGCAAGCGATCCACATAGCCTTGGTGAACTCGGGCAAAAAAATCAGTTGGCTGTGCTTCAAATCTATCGGGCAAACGGGCCTTGCCTAGGCGCTCGGCTGCAATCGCTGGGTCCAGCGAAAACCACAAGGTCAAATTGGGTTGGCGCAGACCACCGGAGGGCAAGCCCTGCACCCAATGTTCGAGTTGCGACAGGACAGTGATGTCAAAGCCCCTGCCCGCGCCTTGGTAGGCAAATGTGGCGTCAGTAAAACGGTCGCAAACCACCACATCGCCACGGGCCAATGCGGGTTCAATGACTTGCTGCAAATGGTCACGGCGTGCCGCAAACATCAAGAGCACTTCGCTCAAGCTATCCATGGGGTCGTGCAAGACCATCTCGCGCAATTTTTCTGCCAAAGGCGTGCCACCAGGTTCGCGGGTCAGCACCACTTGGCGGCGGGCTTGGGTGAACGCATCGGCCACGGCTTGCACATGGCTGGATTTACCAGCGCCGTCTATGCCTTCAAAGCTGATGAAAATACCGCGGTTCATCCTGACTATTGTGCCTTGGCTGGGTTGCGCTGGTAACGATTGACTGCGTTGTTGTGCTGGTCCAAGTTTTCGCTGAACTCGCTGCTGCCGTCTCCCCGCGCCACAAAATACAGCGACTTGCTGGTGGCGGGCTGCAAAGTGGCCATCAATGCGGCTTTGCCGGGCATGGCAATCGGCGTGGGGGGCAAGCCTTTATAAACATAGGTGTTCCACGGGTGATCGGTTTTCAAATCAGCGCGGCGCAAATTGCCGTCGAAGTCAGCCCCTATGCCGTAGATAACGGTAGGGTCGGTTTGCAGCGGCATATTGATACGCAAGCGGTTGTGAAACACGCTGGCAATCATGGCGCGGTCCGAGGGTTTGCCGGTTTCTTTCTCCACAATACTGGCCAGCACCAAAGCCTCTTGCGGGTTTTGCAAAGGCAGGCCCATATCACGTTGGGCCCAAGCTTTGGCGAGTTGACTGTCCATGGCATTCAGTGCGCGGCGCAACACCGCCACATCACTGCTGCCTTTGCCAACCATATAGGTGTCTGGGAAGAAGCGTCCTTCTGCAGGCATCTCGGGGCGACCCAATCGGCGCATCAGTTCTTCATCCGTGTCGCCTTGGGTGTCGTGCTTTAAAAATTCTGCTTTGGCTAAGGCTTGTCGCCATTGGCGCAGGGTCCAGCCCTCCACCAAGGTGATGGCCTTGAGGTTTTCCTCGCCACGCACCAGTTTTTGCAGCAAATCCCAAGCGTTGGTGGTGTTGGCAATTTCATAGCTGCCAGCACGAATCAGCTTGGACTGCCCGCTGAACCTGAAAAGGTAATACATCAGCGTGGGCGACACATCGATGCCGGACTCGGCAATTTGGTTGGCCACCATGCGCGGGGTAGATCCTGAGGAAACAGACAAATCCACGGTCTGTGTGGTCATGGGCAAAGGGCGTAAAACCCACCAAGCGGCGGCGACCGTGAAGACCAAAACCATGCCCGATGTCAGCCAGAAGCTGCGCCAAAACCATTTCATTGCCGCTCCTGCGGAGTCCAAAGATGCGGCCATGATAATAGAGGTATGAATGCATATGCTGACCTTCCAGACATGATGTCTACCGCTCAAGGCGCTTGCGCCCTGCCCCACTTAGGCCTGATCCATGCCCAAGGCGTGGACGCCGCCAACTTTTTACACAACCAACTGAGCAATGATTTTTTACTGTTGCCCTCCGACCAAGCCCGCTTAGCCGCTTTTTGCAATGCCAAAGGCCGCATGCAAGCCAGCTTTATGGGCTTCAAAACTTCGCCTGAGGATGTGTGGTTGGTGTTGCGACAAGACCTGCTGGCGCAAACCTTGAAGCGCTTGCGCATGTTTGTGCTTCGCGCCAAGGTGCTCATAAACGATGTGTCGGGGCAGTACGAGGTGCGTGGTGTGCTGGGCAACGCGGTGCCTGCGTCTTTGGCCGCAGCCCCCTGGGCTTTGCAGCTTGACGCACAAGCTTGGACAGTGCGGCTTTACCCTGCGCAAAGCCATGGTCGTGCTTTGCAAATCGTGCCGGTGGGTACAGCGCTGTCGGCGCCGGCTTTGCCGCTGCAAGATTGGATGCTGAGCGAGGTGTTGAGCGGGGTGGCCGATGTGCAAGCCGCCACCTTCGAAGCCTTTGTGCCGCAAATGCTCAATTACGAATCGGTGGGCGGGGTGAATTTTCAAAAGGGCTGCTACCCAGGCCAAGAGGTGGTGGCACGCAGCCAATTTCGCGGCACCTTGAAGCGTCGGGCTTACCTAGCCTCTTCCTCAGCGGCATTGCTAGCAGGTGAAGAGCTTTTTAGCGCGAGTGACCCCAGCCAACCTTCGGGGATTGTTGCCCAAGCTTGCCATCACCCTGTGCATGGGCACTGGGCATTGGTGTGTTTGCAAAACAGCGCTTTAGAAGAAACAGCAGGCGGTTTAAGCACAGCCTTGGGTGCGAGCTTGGGCTTGCATGCACTCCCCTATTCGTTGCGAGACGATATTTGAAGTGCCAATTGTTTTGCAACGCTTTCTTTCATGCGAAAAGCGTCACTGGCAGGCGTTGAAAACCGCAAGCCAGACAAAAATTGAAGCCGCCCTTCAGCGGTTCCCACAACCCTATGAAGCGGGTGATTTTTTAAGGCCCACTCTTGCGCCAAGTCTTGGCCGAGCGCAGGGCCATAGCGCGAGGTGGCACTGGCCAAAATATCAGCCTCGTTAAGCAGCACACAAGCCCAATCCAAGTTCATCACAAAAGGGATGTTTTTAACTTTGTCATGGTTGCCCGCCACCAGTGTGGGGTCGGTGCGCAAAATCAACTCACTCACTCGCTGTAACCACTCTTTTCCTATTTGAAAAGCTTGGGCGATGCCTTGCATTTCCTTGGCGGAGCGCCGCTCAAACTCCTGCGCAAACCGATTCACCCCGCCCGGGTGCAACACATCGTGCGAGATGACCGCCAACAGCAGGGCCGCAGCCCACTCATCGTCTACCGCGATGCCTTGTGCTTGCAAAGCCTGAATCAAAAGACACATCGCCGTTAACGCGTCGGCTGTGTGCAAACGATGGTGGTATTGCGGTTCATAGTGGGACTGTGCTGCACAGTCTTCCATATGCAACGCCATGGCAAGCGCGGCTTGAATCATTTGGCCGCCCGTACTGCTGGGCGAGGGTGCTTGCTCAGGCCACAGTCTATGCACACACGATGTCAACACAACAGCCAGGCCAGGCCAAGCATGCGGCCAAACACTGCGTAAATTATCGAGCGTAGCGAAATAGACATCTGCCCAGTGGATGTCTTCGGCATCGATGCGCAGGATGGAGTCGGTAGGGGGCGTTGTCACTTTCAGATCCTAGGAGAGCGCAAGCTGTTGTGCATGTTTTGCTGAAGCAACAGCGCTTCAAACACAGGCACCAATAATGGCGAGGCTTCAGCTAAAAGCTGGTTGGCATCTGCGCTTGAAATTTGCATGCAACTCACCTCATCCAGCGCTTGAGCAGAAGCGCCACGGATACCCCCTTTCAGGAACGCTTGCTCGCCAAAGGATTCTCCTTTGGAGATTTGAGCAAATACATTGCCCTGCGCATCCAGCAATTGAACAATGCCTTGTTGAATGAAATACAAATGGTCTGCAGCGTCCCCTGCATTGAAAATTCGCTGACCTGGCTCGAATGTGACGGTTGGAAAATCGCTCACAAAACACCTTTGGGCAAGTCTTTCAAAGCCAAGGTTCGCTTCACCGAGGTACGAATGATTTGCCGAATGGCATGGGGCAAATTCGACACCACATGATCCACTTTATGCAGGGGAATGATTCGAGCTTGAACGGGTGTGACTGTGATGATCGTTTTGGGAGCGGGTAGCCCAATCAGACCCTCTGCCAAACACAGCACGCTGCCTGGGCCCAGGCGTTCAATCTGCTCGCCTTTGACCGCCAATAAGCTGCCAGACACAATAAAGTAGGCAACCGTTACCTCTTCACCTTGCTGGTAAATGCGTTTTTTGGCATCAAAGCTTACGCTGCTTAAGAGCTTGGACCCCCATAAGCTGAAATACAAACGCTCATTGCTGTTGAGTTTGCCTGAAGCAAAAATATCCAAACTTTTAGGCGAAGTGGGATCCACCACACCCAAAGCATGCAAGTGTTCAATATCAACTTCAAAGCTGGCGGAAAACTCGGTCATGCAACGCTGTCCCGATCATCAAGATTTTCAAGTTGTTCAGCCAGTGTTTTGAGTTGCGCGGCAATCAAGCGTCTGTCATCGTGGTTTAAGTATTGAGGCGACAAATCAATATGAACCCCCTGCGGGTGTTTCAAGCGCAAGGGTTTGTCGGACTCGGCTTTTCTGCCTCGTATGGCATAGGTGTGAATGTTGCGGTCAATCCCTTTTAAACTCACCGACTGTCTTTCCTCAACGTCCACCAAGTCGTCGACCAAAGCATAGGTTTCATGACTGATGAGTATGCCGCCCGGGTCTGAATTGGCCTCTAAGCGTTGGGCTACATTGACTTCCCCGCCAATGATGGTGTAGCTCAATCGCTGGTCTGAGCCGAAGTTGCCTACATTGCAAAAACCTGTGTTGATGCCAATGCGAATGACGAAGGGGTGCTCGAACCCCCGCTCTCGCCAACGGTGTTGCAGCACCAGCATGCGCTCTTGCATCTCCAGAGCCATCTCCACACAGGCACGTGCATCTTCTTTCACGCCCTTGGATTCAGGATCGCCGAAAAAAAGCATCACCGCGTCGCCTATGTATTTGTCTATGGTGGCGCCATAGGACAAAGCAATTTGAGTCATCTCGGAAAAGTACTCGTTCAGATACTCGGTGAGTGACTCGGGTTGCAAGGACTCTGCGGTTCGGGTGAAGTCTTTGATGTCACTGAAAAACACCGTGAGTTTTTTTCGCTGGGTGGTGATTTGTGTGTCGTATTTGCCAGCGAACATCGCATCATGAATTTGTGGAGGCAAATACTTGGCAAGTTGCTTGGACAAACCCTCTAGGCGACTGCGTTGTTGTTCAAGCTCTAAGGTTTGGGTTTTCAGGTTGCGGTTGAGTTTGACCATGCGCTGTTCTTGCCGGTCGGAGTGGCGGGTCAGATCCTCGTTTTCACGCACCACCTTGGAAAACCTGTCAAACAAGCGCTCAGCAAACCCTTGGATTTGCGCATGGTCTCCAGTCTCGAGAATGGCTTGGCCTTCGGCCAGTAATAATTTTTCTCGATCGTAGAGATCAAAGACGTCTTCAGCCATGTTGCTCAACACTGAAACTCAAGGCTTGAAACCGGTCTTTGAAATCTTCGCCGAGTTCTTGCATGATGTCGTCATCGGCTTCTGCTTTCCACGTCACTTGCACTTCGTTACCTGCTTGACGGTAAGCATCGAGGCCTTCAAAAATTCGGTACATGGCTTTGATGCTGGAGCTGTTGATATAGACCATGGCCATTTCAACCTCGAGTTTGCCCTTGGCTGTTGAGGCCAATTGGTTGATGGCAGAAATAATGTCACCATAAAAAGCCGACACATCTTCTGGAAAAGATTCACCGCTGATACTTAGCTTCAAAGGGTCCTGTGTCAGAGAGATGGCGGGTGTACGGTCTGTGGCTTCTAACTTCATTGTTGTTCCTCTACTTTGTTTTTTTAAATGGTGGCAGCCAAGATGAAATCGACACTGCTGTCATCCACATCAACAAAGGTGAAGCTGATGGGCTGCGTAGACCTGCGAGCAATTTCGAGCAAACCTAATCCAGACCCTGGTCCCTCGTGTTCGCTGGCATGCGACATGCCTTCGCGGTACAGCTGGCGTATGGTGTCTTTGTCAGCCCCCTCGATTTGTGCGAGCCTGTCCTTCAAACCTTGGGTCTTGTCCTTTTCAATGCGGTTACCGCACATGATGGTGATTTCTTTGTTGTTCTCGGTGATCAAGATCATGCCCATGTTTTCTGCATGCTCTTTGCCGTGCCAAATCAGGTTTTGCACGCCTTCCATGAACACCGCAAAAATCAGTTTCGAGCGTTTGACATCGTCATTGGCCACAAGGCGCTCTTTGAGCAAATCGGCCAAGGTGACCATCAGGTCGTCGGATACTGTGCCGTTGTAGGCCATGATCACATGGTTGTTTCGCAGACTGTTGCGCAACAAAATGGCTTGAGATAAATCCATGTTTACTTTCCTTTTTCAATCGGGAATTTTAAAGTCGAAATACCACTGCGGTGAGGTCGTCGC
>Ga0209550_10002586_pt1 | contig 17379 bp, 13 predicted proteins | sample LauGreSuBDMM15SN_2_FD_187567 | JGI IMG/M metagenome (GOLD analysis project Ga0209550, IMG submission 187567) | Freshwater lake microbial communities from Lake Michigan, USA - Su13.BD.MM15.SN (SPAdes) (version 5) | ecosystem: Environmental > Aquatic > Freshwater > Lake | place: Lake Michigan...
TCTCGCCTTGGCACAACATTTGTTGATGGCGGTATCCACCCACGTTTTGGAACACGTAACTTCACAGCACCACTTCTAGATGGCAAATACATCGAAGTTGTCTGCCCACTAGATCACCCAGCAACAGAACAAACACCTTGGGGTAAAGCAGTTTCAAAGAAAGCACAAGAAGGCGGTGGCTGGCTTACTTGGGTATTTAGCACCGAAGACATTGCGCCAATCGAAGAAAAGTTCGGTCGCAAAGCAGTAGATGCTCATCGCACAAGGCCAGATGGTAGCGATTTAAAATGGAAGCAAATCGGAGTTAAAGAAATTGCCGAGGCTCGCGAACTCCCATTCTTCATAGAATGGTTAACTTCAGACCACCCATCAAGAGATGGAAACGCAGTATCAAAAATTAAAAAAATTGTTATTGCAGACAAGGAACAACTCGCAGAATCTTGGTTCAAAGAAGAAATTTTAAACGCGTTGGGTGATGTGAAAATTGAGTGGGCTGGTGAATCTAATGAACGTGGATTCCAAGCTGTGTATTTTTACACCCCAACCGGACCGTCTTATATAGATTAAAGCATCAGTAAAAAGGAAGTGCTCAACTAGTTTTCAATTAACTCATTGAGCATCGTTGAACCCTTTCGCCCGTACCAGACGACTTCTCGCGCATAATCTTTGATATCTCCAAACTGATTTTGAGTTGCATTTTTGAGGGAGATAACTTTTTTTTCTGGAATCGTATTTTTTCTCAATAACCTCCAATCAAATTGGAAAGTTTCAATTCTGCCAAGGTTGTTCTTTGGATTCCTCAATGAAAATTTTTGGAACTTGATTAAATCAAGTGCAGTATCTTCATCAACATTAAAAATACTTAATAGAAAGTCGGACATTAGATTTATGAAATCTAACTCTTGTAATCGCAGAAACAAGATTTCCTCCACAGGCCAAATAATTTCGCCAAATCGTGAATCTTCGATATCTAGTGAACCGTGACCTATGGACACCGAATTCGCCATCTCGATGAGCGATTCAAATTCTGCCTCGACTCTTGGAATACTTTTAGCCCAATTAATGAATTTTGTATAAATCTCTGTGTAAGAAACTTCAAATTTCAAGTTTAAGTAGATTGCGATTTGCTGCGTGAGATTCATGCAATGTAGGGCTTGTGTGACCCACGAATAAAACATACTTTCCACCCATTTGTCACGAGGCATTGAAGAAGTCTGTACAACAATGTTGTATTTTTCTTGGGGGCCACTTGATTCTCTTGTACCGTGGCTCAACAACATGGGAGTCTCTATGAAGTGGATGTTGTGATCAGACTTATAACTTTCTTCATTCAATTGAGCATTTGGCAACACCATGGCCGGGTAGATATTTAGTCCATCATGCTGACCTGCTTTAAAAAGAGTATCAATTCCGGATCTAAAGGATTCTAAAGTTTCACCAGGCAGCGCCACTATTAATTCAGTGTAAGTAGGGATTCTTGCTGTTTCGTAGATATCAATTAACTCACTAAAGTCATTTATTTTCATATTACGACGTCTGATATTTGTAAGCGTGAGTTCGCTCAAGGATTGAAGACTAAGTGTCACGCCTTTGGACATGCCGGCATTATTCAGGCCTTCGGCAATTCTAAATACTCGGTCATTTGAATTCTTTGCGTACGCAGCACGAAATTTAATAGGGTATCCAAAAGTTTTCTTTGTCAGAATGAGCGCGTCTGTCAAATCTTCATCTTCCGGGAATAATCCATAATTTGCATCGCAGTTATACAAAACTTCAATTCTATTTTTTGCCATCCAACCGAATTCTTCAATAATTCTTTTATGATCAAATCTTTTTACTTTCTGCATAGTTGCTGAGCCCCAATCACAAAAAGTACAGGAGTAGGGACACCCTCTATGAGTTTCTTGAGAAACCTGAAATTTCAAATCGTGAGTGTCTAGGATTTCGTCGAAGACTCCCGTAAGATACGGAGAAGGGATTACGGTAATGTCCGAAATCCGCTGATGTTTGGCCGTGACTACCGATACTCCCTCACGATTAATGGCGAGCCCAGGAATATCTTCAAGGCTTCCTTCGCCTGAAACGAAATAGAAAAGCAAATTGCGAAAGATCTCTTCACCTTCGCCGATTACCACGATGTCAAAATACGGAAACGTTTGAAAGAGATTTTCTTCTTTGTGCGGCACTTGAGGGCCGCCAACGACCACCACCAAATTTGGATTGAGCGATTTAGCCCGAAATGCCAATTCCTTGGTGTATTCCCAATTCCAAATGTAGGAAGACAAACCAAGAATTCCAACCGAGGCGGCATCCTTAGCCGCTTCATCAATATCACTTCGTAAAAATTGGGTAGGCATAAACTCAATGCAATTCTTCAAGAGCGGGTCCGAATTTACGAATGCCTGTAATAATCCTGCGCTGTAAGGCAAATATGCATTTTCCCCATATGTGAAATTCACTTGCGACAGCTTTACTTTGATTTTCCCATCAATCAACATGGCTCTATCCTTACCGAGAAAGTGAATTACTCTAATCATACTTGATATTGCAGCCTCCAGCCAGTAGTAATTACAAGGCCATTGAACTTCTCCAAGCAGGCAAGAATGTCGTCCTACAGAAATGCATCAATTTTAAGCACGAAATTTGTCAGAGACCCGGGTTTTGATAAATCTTGAAGCTCCTATAGTTAAAAACCATATGCACGCAATCGAAAATATCCAAAACATACCACTAACCTCATTTTCTCCCAATGCACGGGTTAGTAGGACGATAATCGTATTTCCGAGAAACTCATGAATTAAATAAAACTCAAAACTTATGGAACCCAGATTCGTCATGAACGCTGAATGTAAAGGAGTTGTAGGTAAAGTTTTTTTTCTTGCCCCAAGTGTGAAAAGGACAACAAGAAAAATTGGGATCAGTGGAGTAATAACTCTTAGAATGACGCTTGAGGACTTTTCGGCATCTTGCAGTGCGAAATATTGAATGAATAGAAATGAAAACGTAAGAACTACTACATTAAGTTTGAAGGCATGGCCACGTAACGTCGAATTCGAAAGCAACCAAATGGTCGCACCAATGAGAAACCACGGAAGATAGAAGATAAAATACTGCCAAGTCACTTGTTCAATTTTAAAAGCTATTGCAGGTGATGCTTCAACAAAATTCGGCATGCTTAAATGAACAGCCGATCCAATTACTAATAACCAAAATAACGAATATAGTACTTTTTGTATACTGAGTCTCATAAGTGCTGCTACTAAACCGTAGAATACGAGTTCAACAGGTAGTGTCCAAAGAACCCCGGTTACCCATACGAAATCTGTCCCAAAGACAGAATTAATGGCAGCGGGATTAAGAAGCAATACCGAAAAAGCAAGGCTGGAGAAACTCATTTCCGGCTTTTCGTGAGTCACTAAATTGAGAATAAGGTTATTGAAAAGCCATATTAGAGGAACTAAGACAACTACAGCAGGATAAATTCGTTTAACTCGGCGAACGAGGAAACCGATTTGAGTTGGAGTTTTACTAATGTTATGGAAAATAATATAACCAGATATCATAAAAAAAAGTTGAACTCCATACTTTCCAAAACTTGCAAACTCTATAATGTAATGACTGCCAACGCCTAGTTCCTTTGCAGACGAACTGCCAAAGTGAAAAATGAAAACAGCTGTTATCGCCAATCCACGAAGTCCCTGAATACCAAGATTCATGAGATAGAATCTACATTGTAGGCACCCATATTAAAGAGACGGGATCGGCAAATCCTTACAAATCCTTTGGACATTTGTGCTGTTATTCCGGCGAGAAACGAAGCTGGCCATTTAGCGCAAATTGTCAAAAATGTTTCGAGCAATCGATACATAACCGAAATTCTCATTATTGAAGGGGGCAGCTCTGATGACACATACGAGGTGGCTATGAAACTGAGCGCCCTCAATCCTTTGATTCGAGTTTTTCAGCAAAGCGGAACAGGTAAGTTTAATGCAGTGATTGAAGCTGCGATGAAAGCTAACTCGCAACATATTCTAATTTGGGACGCGGATGACACGGTTCCTGCCCAAGATGTTTCAAAAGTTATCGAGCGATATCTAGAAGTACAAGAACCTGTTATGGGTGATCGCCTCAAAGGAAAAATGGAACCTGGTGCTATGCGATTTCTGAATAAAATTGGTAACTATTTATTTGGCATTGCCTGGAGCCCACTTTTGGATTTCAAGATTGCTGATCTACTTTGCGGCACCAAGATATTTCCGATTCATATCTTACAAAATCTTCCAGGTAATTACTCTAAACTAGACCCTTATGGTGATTTTGCGCTAATCGGATTTAGCCGAATTCAAAACCTGAAAATGCATTCTGTTACAGTCGATTATCGAGCACGCAGCTACGGGGAAACCAACATTCATCGATGGCGCGGTGGAGTGCAACTTTGCATTTTCACCTTAATTGTTTATCGAGATTATATGAAGAAAAAGTTCCAAAATGGAAAGTGAATTTGAAAAACTTCTCCTAAGGCAGTTGGTGAATGTGAGAAACGAACCACTACACACATACTTTAGTTATCTGTATGGAGAGATTGCCAGAGAACTTAACTTAGATGACTCATTACTGGAAGTGGGAGCCGGTGCGGGACCGAGTTCAATTTTTTTAAGTGATTACAATATTTTACGAACAGATTTATTGCCGTTTACAGTCAATGACATCAGAGGGGGAGTGGACGCTGGCCATTTACCCTTCAAAGATGAATATTTTGATGGAGTGATTGGTTTGGATGTGCTACACCACCTTGAGTTTCCCATAAATGCAATTTCAGAGATGCTCAGAGTTTCTAGACATCCAAAAAAGATCATCCTTGTTGAACCCTATACATCCTTCCTTTCCTTTATTGTATACAAGATATTTCACCACGAAAATACAAGCATTTTCAGAAAACCAGATTTTTCGAGAAGTCTTGTCCAAGGAAAACCCGAAGATGGTGATCAGGGAATTGCTCGAGCTATTTTTGTGAATAAACACGGAAAGCAAGTTTTGAGCAATATAGTCGGAGCAGACTTACAAGTCAAAATATCTTTTATAAGTCCTTTTTCATTTTTTAGCACTGGTGGCATCAATAGGCCGATTAAATTTATGCATTCGGTTACTCGATTTTTTCTTCAAATCGAGAAGCACATACCTAAACATTTAAATAGATTGATTGCCTCGCGAGTTATCATTATCATTAAGGAAATATAAGGTAAACGTGGAACATACAAGATTACTTCCAGGTATCCCTTTCCGATTTACCCATAAAACTCTTACATTGCTTTTTGCTACTTACTACAGTGTACTTTTTCTCTTGGTTCCTATGTTCAGATCTTTCGAAAGTTCAGCATGGCGCATGATTGTTGACCGCCTAATTATTAATTTACAGCAAGGATACTGGAGTTTTAACGGTTTACCAGTGCTGATTTCGGAAACTGCTAAGAAAGCCGTTCCAAAGGAACAAATGCCGCTATTTGTAGAAAATTTGGGATACTTTAACGGAATACAAAATTTAGGTTCTATTACACAACCTAATCCCAACTTTGAGGTTTACACCTCTCAATTTGGCTTAGTTGGCGATCTAGCTTCACTAATTCAGCTTACAACAAGCGCACCAATTTGGTCTATTTCCCTAGCTTTGAGTTTCTTGACGATTTTCCTCTCAAGTGCAATCGCTTCTTACTTTGTATTTTTGATGAGTGACCTTTTTGGAGGGATATCATCAACGGTAAGCGCACTATTTTTCTTACTCCCTTGGCCAGCATTATTTGCCAGTAATTATTACTACTCAATTTTTGCAAATATTCTGTTCTTCTTGCTTCCAAGCATAGCCATAGGCAGACTTGGCTCTGAGTATATTACAGAGTCGTTTCATAAAAAATTCTTAGGTTTTCTTTTTATTCTTACTGTTGTGTACTCGCTGACTAATTACACTTACATAACTTTGTGGTTTGTGAATACCTTAGTTGGCCTATTCATAGTGAATCGACGCTATAAAATAGAATTGAAATTGTATTTACAAAGTATTGCAACGATTTTTATTGCCTTAGTTGTTTCATTTTTGATGCATCTTCTTAGAGTCCGCAATTTTGACCTTTCTGAAAAAAAATCTTCATGGACTGTTTATCTTGTTCAAAATAAAATCGGTTTTGTAACTGGGCCAATTGACCCCATGTATATTGAAAGCATTAAAGTCAGTTTTATGGAATTATTTTTGCGATATTATGAGATGCCACTTTTTTCTCCGTGGATTAGCGCAAAGCTACCTTCCTACTTTAGTTACTTTTCTGTCGGTAACTTAATTTCTGGTTTATGTTTCGTCGGCATCATCAGATTCATGAATTCAAGAAATCGAGGGACATTCCTCGGCCCTCAGATAGCGATAGGCAGCTTAGTTTTATTTGGTCCGTTTAGTTGGTTATGTCTAATGAGGCCTCAAAGTTGGGAAAATAGTCATGTAAATATCATTATGTTATTTATGCCTGCGATTCCGTTACTGGCAGCAATCGTCTTCAGAACAAAAAATTTTAGTTATCAAAAAATCTTGCACATGAAGACGAGGCAATTGAATGCAGTTGTTATCGTGGCTTACATTTCATGTTTTTTAGTGGGACTGGCTATCTATCTACACGCCTGAGCAACTATCGCATTATTTCGTGTATGCGGTTCTGTATTGATGAAGCAGGGTGTAATTTGAATTTTCCCATTTTGGATCCCTGAGGCATTCGCCTACTTGAAACGACTTGCCGATATCAACTCCAGAAAGGTGAGCCAACACAGGAAAAAAGAAATCAAGATAAGCCATTCGTGGGTCGAGTAGAAAGAGTTCCTCTAAGACCTCTGGATGAACTTTTGACCAGGCAAGCATGTTTTTCGCACTTTGGCACTTCAAATAACCCGTGACAAACCCCCACCCCTTTACTGGGAGTTGTCTTCCTGAAATCTGGCGAATTCGACGTAAAAATTTTCGTGAATACCTATTTGCGTCGAGGGTATCCATTTGGAAATCCTCACTTATTACGACTCGGCCTAGTACCAGAGAATCTGCTTCCAAATAAATCAGGTATTCAGTCTTGCAAGAGTCCAATGCAGACGCCAGCCTTTGTAAGTCTTGTGAAATCTTCTCATTAAACTCTTGCAACGTTAAAGTCTTCAACTCTCTATTTGCATTTTGCAAATCAATAAATAGCTGAGTCGTCGAAAACGATGGAAGATAAACTGGATTTAGCATATTCAATTCTGGAATTATGATGGGTGGCAGGGTGTCTCTTGCAACCATCAGATTTCCGGTTGAGTAGTACTTGCGAAAGCTCAAACAACATTCAACAAGAGAATTAATCTCATTGTAGTAAATAATGATTGCATCACATTCAGGTCGATTATGATTCATTCACAACCTTCCGTTCTTAACTGACAAACTAGGCACGCCCAGGTTGGATTAAATTGTTGTCAGGTCCTAACTGTTCAACTAGGCCCCACGGGTCAATTATTGTCGAACCAGTTATTGCAGACAAATTTTTGAAGTCATCATGCCTTGAAGAGATGAAATAGACATAAGGCTTGTCAGTAGGCATTATTGAATCTGGGTATACCCATGGGTCGTAGACTTCAGGCAAGCAGTTTCGACTAGTTAAGATATTTTCTAGCAGCCGCGCAGGGCTTCCAACATCAAGGGGAGAATTTGGTTTGTAACTTATCCCTAGTAAAACAGGCGTGCAATTAGTTTGCTTACAATATTTGATTATTAAATCGGCTTGTCCAGCAGTCTGTGCATCTCGAGCTTTTGCAATAAACTCAAATATATCAAAACTTAATTCTAATTCCTGGGCTAGCCAAGACATTGCAATTTGATCTCGTGGATGGCAGCCCCCACCATCGCCCATGCCCGCTCTCATATATGCGCCAGACATGATGCGATTATTTGCACTTGCCAGAGCATTGGTTATTTCATCTACGTTTCCGCCACGTTTTGAGACTATCTCCGCTAATGAGTTTGCAAAAATAATTTTGAAGCCAATAAAAGTATTGTAAGCAACTTTTGTGAGTTCAGCAGACTCGATTCGCATTTGCATTTTTCGGGAATCAATAAAACTATAAAATTTCGCAAGGTCTTGGCCATCTGCTTCGGTCCTACCACCAATCAGAAAAAATTCTGGGTGTAAGAAATCAAAAATTGTGGTCCCCATTGCAATAAAATATGGATTGTAGGCAAATCTAATGTCTTTTCTGACATTCTCCAGTATAGGTAAGATTGAATTCCTCATCGTCCCTGGTAGAACCGTGCTTATAACAACAATTAATGGATTTGATTCTGGATTCATTTTCAGCGAATCAGCCATCTCCTTTGCGACTTCCATTAGATGCGTATAGTTGAAATCTTTGCGCTCAGCTGGAACTGGCGTTTTGCCTTCGAAGGCCTCTTCGTGGGGCGTTTGGACAGCCACAAATACAATTTCACAATGAGAGACGATTTCATCGATAGTATCTAATACTCGAATTTGGGATTTTTGAAGTAGTTCATTTACTCCAGCCTCCCAGTAATTGACTTGCTTCTGCTGGATGGCTGACTTTACGTCAGCTGAAATGTCATAACCGAATATCTCGTGTTGGCCATACGCTTCCATTGCGAGCAGGCAGGGTAGCCCCAATTTTCCCAGCCCAATCATGCCAACCTTCATACTTCCTCCAAATCCTAAGCGTCAGATGTTACCTGCATTGCAGTCAAAAACCGAAACCTTTTTGTTAATAGCGGCCTTTAATTTGGATCAAGTCTAACTCCTCAGCAGGAACATTATTAGATTACTGATAATTGAAGTTCTGAACTTATAACTATTCAGGAACTTTCGGGCCACGGCACCGGGTTGACTTCTACCTTGGGTGATGAACTGCACTCTCACGCCAAGAGAGGGAATGATTTTCCTCAAAAGCACCTGCTCATTGTCCCAAACCCTGTCTTTTAGTAACCCTTTAATTGAGTCATCAATTTCTTTGGCAAATTTGGGCACCGCTGCCGAATTCAACCAGAATGATCCTCCGCCTATAACTTTCTTACAGCTACCTATATCAGGATTTTTGATTCTAAATTTTCGAATATCGAAATTTCTTCTTAAATCAATTTCGAATGCGGCATCAACTATTCCTCTCTTCACCTCCGAATACGAATCTAGTGAGGCGATCGCAGTATCAGAATGTAGAAATCGTGAAAGGCCCGCATCGACCCACAAAACAGACTCACAGTCGTAATCATTTATAACTCTATTTGCTAATTCAAATTTGGCAAATTGCATCAACCCATATGCTGGCAACTTAAAAGTTATATCATTTGGGGAGCCCGGCTTAAATGTTCTTAAGACTTCCTTTAATTCTGGTAGATACTTGAAAGTATAGAGAGAGGTTGGCGATACTTTCACAAACGTGGCCAGCCTGTTGTGAAAGTTATCGCAGACCCCATCATGAAAAACTACAACTCCAGGAAACAGAGATATAGTTTTATCGAGCATTTCTAAATACTGTGATATAGATCGAGAATCAATATGTTCCCTTTCAAGATCAAAGAGCGCCGTAAATACTCGGCAAGATGTAGAATCAGCGCGGTTCGGATTTTTTGTCACGAGAGGAATATACTTCACGAGATGTCCAGTACTGTAGATAATCTAAAAAACGCCCAAAAGCCAACATTTGGCATTTTGATGGTCGCTACAAATGAATATCTTGAATTGTGGCAGGAAACTGTGTTCCAAATTTTAAAGTTCAGCTCAGATTTAGATGAAAATGTGAGAATACATTTATTCACGAACAAGGTTAGTGATGCCAAAATTTGGATTGAAAAGTACTCTGGTGACTTTGGTATTTTTATTCACGAAATTCCCGCTTGGGGATGGCCAGAAGCCACTTTGCTGCGCTATTCATTCTTTAGAGAAGCTAAAGAATATTTGAAGGAAGATTTGCTGATTTATTTGGACAGCGACATGGATATTCGAAGTAATTTTATTGCAGAACTCAAACCATCCGAATGGGAAAATGGATTAGCTTTCGTTCAACATCCGGGTTTTTTCCGTCCCAAAGGGTGGAAAAGAGTTTTAGTGAGCATTATTTCGCCGAAATTGCTGATCCAAGATCTAAAAAAAATGTTTAAAGGATTACGAGCGTTAGGAGATTGGGAGAATAGACCAGATTCTCTAGCATTTGTACCCAGAAAATTACAAAAACAGTATGTCCATGGTGCTATTTGGTTTGGTCGTAGAGAGCAGTTTTTGGCAATGGTTTCACTGTTAGCCGAGAGAACGAACACTGATCTTGATAATGGCGTGATTGCCAAATGGCACGATGAGAGCCACTTAAATTGGTTTGCGAGCAGCACGAAGGTGTCGATATTGGGAAATGAGTTTAGCGGCGTCGCCGGGTATGCAAATTTAAGATTTATACAACCGTTGGTGGTAAGTCGAAAAAAACATGGCGATATAGGGCGCACGCCAACCAATAAAGTAGAGAGTCGGAAATGAATAAAACTATAGGCCGACTCCAAGCTCGAATCAAAAGAGAGTTAAATAAAATAGGAGTTGGCCTCGATATTCGGCAATTGATTCGGATTTCAGAGGGAGGAAACGGAAAAGCGATTCTCGTTGTCGGCCCAGGTTCTATTTCTATACCAAGCTTAGGATGGGGCGCTGTGGAAACTATAATTTCGGAGACCTTGCGCATCTATATTCAAGAAGGTTATGAAATATGGCTCATAAATTCGAAGCATTATTCTGATTGGAATGACATCAAAACAAAAAATTTTGATGTCATTCTTTCTCACAGTGATTACCACGCCATAACTCTGTCCAAATTATGGGAGAGCACGCCAAAAATAATTGTTTCTCATTACGGACTTGCCGCTTACCCAGCTAGATGGCACAAATCTTACATAAAAGTTATTAAGAACTATTCTACATTTACCAAGATCGTTTGCCTAAGTCCTCGGGTGCTTGAAACCTTTTCTGGCATGCTTCCTCCAGAAAAGTTACTTTTGTCCCCAAACGGAAGTAGTTTTGACCCAGTCTTACACACGAACCACAATTTAGTTTATCTCTGCATCGGAAAGATTGAAGAGCGGAAAATGCAATATGAGTTATTTCTTAAATTCAAGCAAAGTGGAGTGAAAATACATTTCATAGGACCGATTGCGGATGAGCGAGTTTCTAAATTAATGGAAACCGACAAAGAAGCGTACGAATCGTTTTTAGGAGCTCTTAGCCGTGATGAATTAAAGTCATCAATCTCCTTTTATAAGGCACTAATTCTTTTTTCCAAAGGCGAAGGCGATGCGCTCGTTCTCTATGAAGCTCAGCTCGCCGGACTTCCGATCTTCGTGACCGAGGAAGCGCTTGGGGCTCAGGATGCTAAATTGAACTGGATAAATATCATTTCAGAAAATTCTTCAGTAAACGAAATTGAGAGAAAGTATCAGTCGTCAGAAACAGACAAAATGATAATTTCAACATACGCTCAAAAAAACTATAACTGGGAAGTAAGAAACTCAAATTTAACGCTGTTAATAAGGGATCTTGCGGGAATATGAAAAAACTAGTTGTCTATCTTCAAGGAGGCTTAGGAAACCAATTATTTCAATACTACGCTGGTGAATTTTACGCTAAGGTGAATAATCGTAAACTAGTTTTGAATCTTTCAAAAATTAAATCTCACCAAACAATCAGAAATTTTGCTTTGCGAGAAATGCAAATGTCCGGATCAGTCGAAATCGTAAACCACGATCACCTTTTGCAAAGATTGAATTTCCTGCCAGTATTAGATCGTTTGCTTTTGCGTTTTCCAATACTGAGAAGTATCGGAAAACGGCATAAGGGATACTACATTGAAAAAAATTTTGATTTCGATTATGTCCTTCGCCATTGCACGAATCTCGATTACATCACCGGTTATTTTCAAACTTATGAGTATTTCGATTCATGTGGAAAACCTGCACCTCAATTAAGGGAATTCACCGGCTGGTATGAGGATTTACTTGTAGAAATGAAACAAAATAAGCCCGTTGTAATTCATTTTCGAGGAGGAGACTATTTTCGCTATAAAGATACCTTCGGCGTCCTTCACGAAAGTTACTATAAAAAGGGCATGGAGTTAGTAAGTTCAATGTTAGGCGAGAAGGATGTTTATATTTTTTCTGACGATTTAATGGCTGCTAAAAAAAGTTTATCATTTCTAAATCCTCGCAGGCTAACTTGGGTGGTACCACCTGCAGAAGCGACGCCTTTTGAAAATCTATTGTTGATGTCCCAAGGTTCGGCCATTATTATGTCAAATTCGACGTTCTCATGGTGGGCGGCTAAGTTCGCGGAATTAGAAACGATAATCATTGCTCCACAGGTATGGAGCAAGCATAACAATCAGCCACAAAAGTTAATCCCGACAGAATGGTTTAGAGTAGATAATTCGTGGATTTAAAGTAACCCACGATAAAGGCCACGCAGTGACTTTGTCACAGCAAGATTGCTCAAAGATTTAATTGCCCCTAAGTCAAAAAGTAATTGCACTCTTAATTTTTGTGTTATTTCCTCTAGAAGTTCGTGCTTCAGTCCAAATTGTGTGGCAAGTCTTAAATCCCTATAAATTAGAATTTTACGCGAAGTACTAAACTTGGATTCATCATATATTTTCAGTAATTCTTGAAAATCATTAGCAAATTCATTTAGATCATCACTATTTAGTCTGTGCTGCATCAAAAGTTGGTGCTTCACTTTTATCATCGAATCTTTCTTTAAATGACTGACTGAACCTTTGGCTATTGTGTATTGCAAAAGCGTTTCAGGACAAGTAACTAAAGAACTTATTTGTGCAAGCCTTATCCATAGACCTAGATCTTCAACTGGAAACTCATGTTCCAGGTAACCACCTGCTGTAATGACGGCGCTCTTCTTGTAAAGAACACTGGGGTGTGCTGTTCGCTGACCCGAATAAAGCGACAGCGAGGTAGCAGTGGGTGTAATCGCTCCCGGAATAGTACCAAGGAAAATTCCGTTAGCGGATTGGAATTTGTAGTCTGAAAATACCGCGCTGACATCGGAAGCCAAAAGCCCTAATTGTTTAGGAATCCTTTCTAAAGAATAAAGGTCGTCTATGTCTGCTCTCGCTATAAGCTCATTAACAGATTCCCGTATTCCGAGATTTAGTCCATGTACAAGCCCTTTACCTTTACCATTGAGTATTCGAATTCTGGGATCTGTGCGAGCTTGTTCTAGAAGCAATTTCGCTGAAGCATCTGTTGAACCATCTTCGACTACCAATATTTCATCGTTTGCGCGAGCCACGCTTTTCAGGTTGGAAATGCTTTGGCCTATGTATTTCTGGCCATTACGTACCGGAAGCAAGATTGTTACATTGCTCTGCAAGATTTTCTCCTGCTCTATGTGCACAAAGTTGAGACTATAGGTTAACACCCAGATACAGTTGGCAATGGGGGCAATTCACATGGGAAAACAGGGAATACTTCAAATATTAAAAACGTGTCTTCGGGTACTGACGAAGAGCGACAGACGAAAATATCGATTCATCCTGCTGATTCAGGCATCTCTGGGATTTCTGGATTTAATAGGCGTGGCCCTTCTTGGAATAGTTGGGGCTTTATCAATAAGAGGTGTGCAGTCCCAGCCGGCTGGCGAAAGAGTCACAAAAATCCTGAATTTCCTGAATCTCGATTCGGTGAGCTTCCAACTGCAAGTTACATACCTCGCCGCACTTTCAATCATTTTCTTCATAACAAAAACTCTTCTCACGATTTACCTATCAAGAAGGATCCTTCACTTTTTGGGAAGAAAAGGTGCCGCGATATCCTCTGAGTTAGTATCAAAAGTGCTCGCACAAAAATATTTATCTTTAAAATCTTATTCAAGTCAGGAAATCCAATATGCCGCAGGCTTGGGAATTACAGCGATTACGGTCGGAATTCTTGGAGTTGGATCGACTCTTGTGGCTGATTTGAGTTTACTTATCATAATCGGTTTTGGCTTAGCGCTCGTTGATCCTTCTATGGCCCTCAGCTCTACAATTTTGTTCGGTTCGATTGGCGTGATTCTCTATTTCACATTGCACGCACGAGCTAGGCGAATTGGATTAAGGATCTCTCAGTTGAACATTGAAAGCAATCAGCGAATATTTGAATCATTACAGATGTTTAGGGAGATTTACGTCAGAAACCGACAGTACTATTACTCAAAAGAAATCAGTAAATTGAAAACCGAGCATTCTAGAATTTTTGCCGAACAAACTTTTCTTCCGAGTATTAGCAAATATGTCGTGGAAATAACCATGGTTATTGGGATTTTTTTGATGGCAGGAATGCAGTTCTTAATTCACGATGCTTCACGCGCAGCTGCAAGCATTGCAGTATTCACAGCAGCAGCCAGTCGAATCGCCCCTGCAATATTGCGGTTGCAACAAAGTTTGGTCCAGATACAGGGAAACTTTGGCTCTGCATCGCCCACTCTTGCTATTTTGGAAGAACTACACTTGCAGCCTAGATTGGCAAAAGTTCCAGATAAATTTGAGACTAGTCATTTACACTTTGAACCAACGATTCGTTTGAGAAACGTACGGTTCAATTTTGGTATCAAAGATTCCATCGAAATCGATATACCTGAATTAGAAATCAGGTCTGGCGAAAAGGTCGCAATAGTTGGTCCATCAGGTGCGGGCAAGACAACTTTAGTCGATTTGATTATAGGAATTCATGATCCAATTGAGGGAAAAATAGAAATCTCGGGCCTGTTGCCTTCGACTGCAATTTCAACTTGGCCTGGTGCCATCTCTTACGTGCCTCAACAAGTGAGTCTTTCGAGCTTGAGTTTGATCGAGAACATACAATTAGGATTTCCGATTGGGCTTGTTCCAGAATCCGATTTGGAACAATCTCTCAAAAAAGTAAATCTAACTGAAGTAATTTCAAAGTTACCCAATGGCGTTCACTCTTTGCTTGGGGAAGACGGGTACATGTTGAGCGGTGGGCAGCGCCAGAGAGTTGGAATTGCAAGAGCTTTGCTTACAAATCCAAAACTTATCATTCTCGACGAAGCCACCAGTTCATTGGACGGGCAATCTGAAAAAATCATCAGTGAAACAATATCGAAATTGGAATCTGGCGTAACAGTCTTACATATTGCTCATCGACTCTCGACAGTAAAAGATGCCGACAAGATTATTTACATGGAAAGCGGAAGAATCATAGCTACGGGTTCATTCGACGAGGTGCGTAAGGCCGTACCAAATTTCGACAGCCAAGCGTCGTTAATGGGTTTATAGAAACTACCTAGGTCTACGGCGTCGCTGATCTGAATTTGGTCGCGGCTTTCGTGGTCCACGAGATGGTCCTTTGCTTTCAACAACAGGTGTCACATATGGAATACCAGAAGGCTCTTGAGCTCCCGTTATCCGCATTAAGTCTCGATCTAGAGGCTTAACTCCAACAAATTTAGGAGTTACACCAGCACGTGAGGTTAGCCCTCCAACAGATTTTTGTTGTTTTGTCGTAGCAAGAGTTACAACTGCACCAGATTCGCCGGCTCGTGCTGTACGACCTGATCGGTGTAAATAATCCTTGTGATCCGTTGGTGCGTCGACGTGGACGACTAAAGAAATTCCATCTACGTGGATGCCGCGCGCTGCAACATCGGTTGCAACAAGTGCCGCATTTGGTAGTTGCTTAAACAAAGCAAGTGTGCGCGTGCGAACAGCTTGAGACTTTCCGCCGTGGAGTGCTCCGACTGGAACACCTGCGTGTGCGAGTTTGTCAGCTAAGCGATCTGCTCCGCGTTGGGTTTTAACAAAAAGAATGGTTTTTCCATTACGAGCTGCAATTTGGTTTGTAATGTCATCTTTATCACCAGGGTGCATAACAAGAACGTAATGCTCCATAGTGGAAACTGATGCACGATCATTTTGAAGTGAATGTGTCTTTGGACTGTTTAAGTATTGGCGAACAAGGGCGTCAACACCACGGTCAAGCGTTGCTGAGAAAAGAAGTCGCTGACCGTTTGGCTTGGCTTGATCAAGGATTTCTTTAACAACAGGCAAGAAGCCCATGTCAGCCATTTGATCTGCTTCATCGAGAACAGTGATTTCAAGATCATCAAGTTGCACTTCGCCCTTATTAAGCAAATCGATAAGGCGACCAGGGGTTGCGACAAGAATTGCAGTTGCCTTGCGCATCGCGGTGATCTGCTTTGCATATGGCATTCCGCCGGCGATTACAACGGAATCGTGACCAATTGCGCGAGCAAGCGGTGTTAGCACTTCATCAATTTGTTGTGCTAGCTCACGAGTTGGTGTGAGAACTAGAGCTAAAGGTTTGTGTGGTTTAGCAGCTTTTCCACTGATATTAGTAAGCAGAGCAAGGCCGAAAGCCAGTGTTTTACCTGATCCAGTTTGTCCGCGGCCAAGGATGTCGTGGCCGGCTATTGCATCTGGAACTGTTGCAATTTGGATTGGGAATGGGTGGGTGATGCCTTGTGCGTTGAGTGCGTTGGCAAGTGCTGGTGCAATGCCCAAGTCACGGAAAGTAGTTGTTACTTCAGTAAGTGGAGTTGCATCAATTAAATTGGCGTCAGCTAGATTTGCTGAGATGTAATTATCGTCTGCACCGAAATCAACGGCTGCGTTGTTATGAGTCTTGTGTGCTTTGCGATTATCGCGTGCATAAGCATGTGAATCATTGCGACGATCACGTGCAGGTTTTACTGGGCGTTCTGCGCGGTAATTTGATTCTGAAACATCGGGTGCTGTTTTATGTTTAGCGAAAGTTTGCTTGGAAGGTGTACCTGGTTTGTATTTTTCGCGCTTTCCAGGAATAAAGTTGGGGCGGCCATTATCTGTGCGGGCTACGCGTTCTTTAGTGGCATCGCGACGAGTTGTTGGGCGGGTATCTGATTTTTTAAATTCTGGACGTGCCGTGCGTTCGTTGCGATCTGAAACAAATTTCTTAGCGCGAGATTCTGGCTTAACTACTTCTTCTTTTACTTCACGTGGCTTAGAAGCAGTTTTCTCTTGATAACGCTTAGCGCGCATTTGTGAGCGCTCGGTTAAGCGAGCATCTTTCTTAGAAAGAGTTGATGTGTCGATATCTGAATAACGCTTTGTGGAAGGCTTGCTTGCTGGCTTTGTTGAAGCAGCCTTAAATGGCTTAGCGGCTGCGCCTTTACGTGCAGCTTTTTCGGCACTTGTGTGGCGTGGCTTAGAAACAGGTGTTGAAGCAGAAGACTTCTTGGCGCGAGGCTTGCCAGCTTTAGCAGATGCTGCTCTGCGGGCTTTTCCGGGCGCGGTTGTGCGTGGTTGTAGAGACATAGAAATGCATACCAATCG
>Ga0209550_10002588_pt1 | contig 17374 bp, 11 predicted proteins | sample LauGreSuBDMM15SN_2_FD_187567 | JGI IMG/M metagenome (GOLD analysis project Ga0209550, IMG submission 187567) | Freshwater lake microbial communities from Lake Michigan, USA - Su13.BD.MM15.SN (SPAdes) (version 5) | ecosystem: Environmental > Aquatic > Freshwater > Lake | place: Lake Michigan...
GAGCCACATCCGCGACGAGAGCGACTACAACGTCGGCTTGGTCGCGGCGGTCGATGAGTTGATCCGCGTGGCCCGCGAGGCGCGGCTGCCGGGGATCGTCACGCACATCAAGGCGCTGGGGCCGCGGGTTTGGGGGCTTTCCGCGCAAGTGATCAGAAATATCGACGCGGCGCGGGCGGAGGGCGTGGAGATCTTTGCCGATCAATATCCCTACGAGGCGGGCTCGACGGGACTGACGGCGGCAATCGTGCCGGCTTGGGCCCGCGAGGGTGGCGACGGTGCGTTGCGCGCGCGATTGGCCAACGCGGAGACGCGCGCTCAAATTCGGACCGAGATGCTCGAAAACATCGAGCGACGCGCCGGGGCGGCGAAAATCATGATCAGCCGGCATCGGGCCGATCCGGCCTTGGAAGGGCGAAGGCTTGATGAAATCGCGCGCGCGCAGGTGCTCGAACCGGTCGATGCGGCGATCGGGATCATCCGGGCCGGCGGAGCGTCGATCGTGACGTTTGTGATGGGCGAGGAAGACATCCGTCGGTTCATGGTGCAGCCCTGGACGATGACGTGCTCCGACGGCGAGTTGGTCGCGCTCGGCGACGGGGTGCCGCATCCGAGGGTGTTCGGGGCGTTTCCGCGCAAGCTGCGCCGTTACGTGGTCGAAGAGAAGGTGCTCACGTTGGAACGCGCGATCCATTCGATGACGGGATTGCCGGCGACGGTGTTTCGACTGCCGGAGCGGGGAACGTTGCGCGCGGGCGCGATGGCCGACGTCGTCGTTTTCGATCTCGCGACGGTCCGGGATGTGGCGTCCTACGAAGACCCGCATCACTTCGCGGAGGGTATGCGGGCCATCCTCGTGAACGGACGTGTGGCCCTGGAGGGCGGCAAGGTCACCAGCGAGCGAGCGGGCCGCATTTTGGTGAAGACCTTCCAAGTAAAGTAACCGGGCGTTTTCACGATTGCACGACGGGGAAAAGCCCGTGGATTGGCGGCGTGAACTTGCATGTGTTGCCCGCCGGGCCGATCCAGACCAACGCGTATTTGCTGACTGCGCCCGAGCGTGGTGAGGCGTTTCTCATCGACGCGCCGGGTGAGGTCTGGGCGGACGTCGCTTCGATTTTGGCCAGCGAGAAATGCACGCTGACCGAGCTCTGGCTGACGCACGGACATTGGGATCACACGCAGGGCGGAGCCCAGGTCGTGCGCGAGTCCGGGGCCAAGGTGCGGGCGCACCGCGACGACCAAGTGCTGATCGAGACGCCCGAGGTGATGAGTGCGTTCCTCGACCGCGGGATCAAGCTGGAGCCGATTAAGGTCGATTACTGGATCGCACAAGGCGAGCGGCTCGCGGCATTCGGGCTGGACGTCGAGGTGCGGCATGTGCCGGGGCATTGTCCGGGGAACGTGTTGTTCTATTTCGAAAAGGCGGGAGCGGCGTTTGTGGGCGACGCGTTGTTTAACGGCAGCATTGGCCGGACGGATCTGCCGTTGGGCAACCACGCGCAACTGGAGGCCTCGATCCGCGCGCAGATTTATTCGTTGCCCCCGGCGACGACGGTGTACCCCGGCCACGGCGAACCGACGACGGTGGGGCAGGAGATGACGCACAACCCGTATGTCCGCGGCTGAGCACGAGATTTTCATGCGTCGCGCGCTGGGCGTCGCGCGGCGCGTCTGGGGCACGACGCATCCGAACCCCATGGTGGGAGCGGTGATCGTCGAAGAGGGGCGGGTAGTGGCCGAGGGTGCGACCGCGCCTGATGGCGGGCCCCATGCCGAGCGTTTGGCGCTCTTGGCGTGCGGTAGAACGCCGCGACCCGGCGCCACGCTCTACGTGACATTGGAGCCTTGCTGCACCCACGGGCGCACGGGCGCGTGCACTGAGGCGATCATCGCCTCGGGGATCAAACGCGTCGTGGTGGGTGCGACCGATCCGTTTCCCGCGCATCAAGGGCACGGCTTCGAAGTGTTGCGGGCCGCAGGGGTCGAGGTGATCACGGGCGTGTTGGAGCGTGAGTGCGCGGATCTGAACCTGATTTTCAACCACTGGGTGACGCAGCAACAGCCGTTGATCGCGGCCAAGGCGGCGGTGACCCTTGATGGACGCACGGCGTGTCGCACGGGAGATTCGCAGTGGATCACGGGGGAGGAGGCGCGGGCCGACGTGCACCGTTGGCGCCGGTTGTTTCCGGCGATCGCGGTGGGCGCGGGCACGGTGCTGAAGGACAACCCCCGGCTGACGGCGCGGCTGGAAGGTCAGGACGTGTGGTGTCCGCTACGGTTTGTTTTCGACGGGCGGCTGCGCACGGTGAGCGACCGGTTTGTGCCGCACGTTTATGCCGATGAATTCCGGGCGAGGACGATCGTGGTTACCACGACGAATGCGGGGCAAGGTTACGTGCGAAAGCTGCAGGATATGGGCGTGCAGGTGTGGGTGTGTGAATCGCAGACCCAACGAGTGAGCTGGGCGGAGTTCCGCCGGCGCTGCGTCGAGGCACGGTTGAGCGGCGTTTACGTGGAGGGCGGGGCGCAGTTGATGAGTCAGCTCGTGCAGGAGCGGCAGCTGGACTATTTATTTCTTTATCGCGCGCCGGTGCTGCTGGCGGATGAGCGGGCTAAGCCGATGCTGACTGGACTCCGGACGGAGAACCTCGCGCACGCTGTGCGGCTGGCCGACGTGCGTTCGGAAATCTACGGGGACGATGTGCTCACCCGCGGGCGCGTGCTCTATCCGCCAAAGCTTTCGATCGATGAAATTGTATTTAGCCTCGGGTAACGCGCACAAGGCGGCGGAGCTGCAGTCGCTCGCCGATGCATCGCCCGCGAGCGAGCTCCTACCTTTTGAAATCGTATCGGCGCGGGAGTTGGGCGGAATGCCCGAGGTCGTGGAGGACTCGGGGACGTTTGTCGGCAACGCGCGGAAGAAGGCGCTCGCGTTGCGCGCGAAACTGCCGGCCGACGCGTGGGCGCTCGCTGACGACAGCGGGCTCTGCGTCGATGCGCTGGACGGCGGGCCGGGGGTCGAGTCCGCGTATTTTGCCGGCCCGCAAGGTGACGGCGCGGCCAACTTGGCCAAGCTTGTGACGGTGATGCGCGCGGTGCCGGCAGGAAGTCGCGGCGCAAAATTCGTGTGCGTGCTGCTGCTGATCGGTCCGGGTGGGGAGGAGCAGATTTTCGAGGGTGAGAGCGCGGGGCGGCTGGCGTGCGAGCCAAAGGGTGGGGCGGGTTTTGGGTATGATCCGTTGTTTGTGCCGGCAGGACACGAGCACAGTTTTGCGGAACTCGGCGACGCGGTGAAGGCCGGGATCAGTCATCGCGCGCGGGCCTGGGCGCGGTTGGCAGAATGGGTGCGGGGGCGGGAGTAGGGCAAAAGATCTTGGACCCCGCCCGTGGCTTGGGCGTGGGCTGGGAGGGCGGGTCGGAGACCCCGCCCTACTTTGGCGGAAGCGCGAAGGCCACGTAGGCATCGCCGGGACCGCTGGCACCGCCCACGCGACCGCCGCCGGTGGCGGTGATGACCACGAACTGCCGGCCGTTCACCTCGTAGATCGCCGGCGCGGCGGTGCCGGCGAAAGGGAGTTTCGCGGACCAAAGTTCGGCGCCGGTGTTGGAGTCAAACGCTCGGAATTTTTCGTCAGCGGTGCCGGCGACGAAGACGAGGCCGCCGGCGGTCACGCTTGCGCCGCCGAGGTTGTGCGCACCGGTCTTGGGCAGGCCGGCTTTCGCGAGTTCTGGGTGCTCGCCGAGCGGGGAGCGCCAGAGAATTTTGCCGGTGTTGAGATCGTAGCAGTTGAGCAAACCCCAAGGCGGCTTGATCCCGGGGTAGCCTTCGTGGTCGTTGAGAAAACCGAAACCGTTGAAGAAATAGCGCGGGTTGTCCGTGGCGCCGGGGCCACCGCCACCGGAGCGCGAGGGCGGTTGGTTGCGACGCAGGAGAAAATCGACGAGGTCGCGGCGCGGCGCGGCGGCGGGCACAAGATTAGGCGGCATGACGCCGCGGCCTTTGATGATGATCTCCTCGATGGCGGCCTCGGTCATGCGCGCTTTCAGGCCGAGAAGCGGCGGGACCATCCCGAGGCCTTGGCGGTTGGGCGCATGGCACGAGGCGCAGTGCTCGATGTAAAGGGTCTCGCCGGCTGAGGGAGGAAACTTCGGGTCACGTTCGCGCTCGTCGTTGGCGATGACGGTGATTTTAGAAACGACCCGATTGGAGGTCACGTAGAGCCGGCCGGTCGGCACATCCACGGCGGCGCCGGACCACTCGGCACCGCCACGGGAGCCGGTGAAGAGATTCGGTTTTCCCTCAACGAAGGGCTGAAAAAAACCGTAGGTCGAGCGCGCGACCTGCGCCTCAACAAAGGCGCGCGCTTCGGGATTCCGCTCGGTGATGTCCGCCGGATCAAAGCCCATGCGCGAGATGGGCTCGGGCAGTTCGGGATCGGGTTGATAGTCGGCGGTGCGCTCGCCGGGGAGCAGGGAGACGGGGGCGCGGCGAAGGCGCACGGGGAACACGGATTGGCCGGTGACGCGGTCGAGGACGAAGAGGTGGCCGGCTTTGGAGAGGCTCGTCACGACATCGACCCGGCGGCCGTCGCGCGTGATGGTGAGAAGATTGGGCGGGGCGCAGACGTCGAGATCCCAGATGTCGTGGCGCACGTCTTGAAAGTGCCAGCGGCGTTCGCCGGTGAGCACATCGAGCGCGACGACGCAGTTGCTGAAGAGATTGTCGCCGAGGCGGTCGACGCCGACCATGTCGGGGCGCGGGGCGCCAAAGGCGACGAAGGCGAGCCCTCGGGTATCGTCAATGGAGAGACCGCTCCAGCCGTTGGCGCCGGCGCGGGGCTCGACCCAAGTTTCGGCGCCGAAGTCGGTATCGCGCGCAATGGAGCGAAATCGCCAGAGTTGTTGGCCGGTGCGCACGTCGTAGCCGAAGGCATCGCCGAAGAGACCCGTCGTCACGAACACGTGGCGGAAGATCGCGCCGGCGGCCGTGGTCCCGGTGGGGAGCAGGGTGCGTCCAGCCGTGCCGAACGAGGCAAGGGGCTCGCCGGTTTTTGGATCGAGCGCGTAGATGAAGTCTCCGGCACCGACGAGTAGGCGCGCAGAGTTTTCGGCGTCGCCGGGCCAGTAAACGAGGCCGCGGCGGGCGGGGTCGTCTTGGAGGCGTTTGGAGGCTGGATTGTCCGCTAGGGGGCGACGCCAGAGCTCGCGGCCGTTGGCGGCGTCGAGGGCGACGAGGGCACGGCCGGGAGTCGGGGCGTAGAGCACGCCGTCGACGATGATGGGCGTGCATTGGATATTGGACGCGCCGTCGCCGGCGCGAAACGTCCAGACGTGGGCAAGGTCTCTGACGTTCTCGCGGGTGATCTGGGTGAGCGCGGAGTAGCGGCGGGAGGCGTTGTCGCCCTGCGAGCGGGGCCACGTTTTTGAGTCGGCGTGGTCGGGCGCGGCAGGGGAGAGCGAGGCCGGGTCGGCGGCGGGGATGAACCGGAATTCGGGAAGCGCCGCGCGGGCGACCGGATCATCGAGGGACGCGGTGGGTGCGGCACCGGCCAGCGGCGGCAGGGCAACGAGGGCCAGCAGAAGAAGGCGCAGGGCGACGGTGCCGCTAGGGCTGGCGTTGATGCCGGTGGCGCGCGGGGCGAGGGTTTCGTTGAACTGAGCGCGCTTGGTCGCGATGGTTTCCGCGCGCAGGCGATCCGTCTGGTTTTGAAGCCACGTCTGCGCGGCGAGTGCGGTCGCCGAGAACAACGCGCGCAGGAGGGTGGAGTAACCGAGGAGGCGAACGAAAGAAGTCATGCGGGGCGGCGAGCTGGAATCGGCCAAAGCTGAGTCGGCGCAGCGGGAGCGTCAAAACTTTCGACAACGGGCGAAGCGTGCGTTTGGTTGTCCGGCTACCAGCATGAAGTCGTTTTATATCACCACCGCGATCGATTACGTGAACGGTTCGCCGCACTTGGGCCACGCCTATGAAAAAGTGCTGACGGACGTTATAGCGCGTTTTCGGCGGATGCTGGGCGACCACGTCCATTTTTTGACCGGCGTAGACGAGCACGGGCAAAAAGTGCAACAGAGCGCGAAGAAGAAAGGGATCCCGCCGCAGCAGTTTGTCGACGAAGTGAGCGAGGAATTTCGGGCGCTGTTGCCGAAGCTCAATATCTCCAACGACGACTTCATCCGCACGACCGATGAGCGGCACAAACGCGTCGTGCGCGGGGTGCTGCAGCAGCTTTTCGACAAAGGCGAAATCTACCAAGCCGAGTATCAGGGATTTTATTCGACGCGGCAGGAGCAATTTTTGCAGGAAAAGGACCGTCTGCCCGACGGTTCGTGGCCGGAGATTTTTGGCGAGGTCACCGAAATCACGGAGTCGAACTACTTTTTCAAGCTGCAGCAGTATCAGACGTGGCTGGTGGAGTTTCTGACCACGCACGAGGATTTCATTTTCCCACGTTACCGACAGAAACAGGTCCTGGAATTTCTGAAGGAGCCGCTGAACGACCTGTGCATTTCACGGCCGCGCGAGCGGTTGGAATGGGGTATCACGCTGCCGTTTGACGACGGCTATGTGACCTATGTGTGGTTCGACGCGCTGCTGAACTATTACTCGGCCGTGGCGGACAAACCGGGGCTTTGGCCGGCGACGTATCATGTGATCGGGAAGGACATCCTGTTGCCGCCGCATTCGGTGTATTGGCCGATCATGCTGCACGCGGCGGGCCTGCCGCTCCCGGGCGGAATCATCGCGCACGGCTGGTGGATGCAGAGCGGCTCCAAAATGTCGAAGAGCACGGGCAATGCGCTCAACCCGCTCGATTTGGTGACCGAGTTCGGGGTCGATGCCTTTCGGTATTTTCTGATCCGCGAGATGAACGTGGGGCAGGACAGCGACTTCACGCGCGAGCAGTTTCTCGTGCGCTACAACAGCGAGCTCGCGAACAATTTTGGCAATCTGGTGAACCGCACGCTGAATATGGCCAATCGGTTTGCGGGCGGGGTGATCCCGGCCGCGGAGGTCGCGGAAGACGCGGAAAAGGAATTGCGCGCGCTTTGGGAGACGACGCGCGCCGAGGTGATTCCGCTGTGCGAGGGGTTCCAATTTCACACGGCCCTAGAAAAGACGATGTTCTTCATCACGGCGACGAACGCCTACATCGAAAAACGCGCGCCGTGGAAACTCGGCAAGTCGGCCGAGGCGCACGATCAGGCGCTCCTGCGCACGTCGGTCGCGACCATGTCCGAGGCGTTGCGGCTCGGCACGGCGCTGCTCACGGCGGTGATGCCCGGCACGGTCGAGAAGATCAATGCGGTGCTGGGCTATGCGCCCGGTGCGGTTTGGCAAAATGAGTTGGCGTGGGACGGCCGGTTGACCGGGATGAAAGTCGCGGAGGCGCTTGTCCTGTTTCCCCGGCCGGAGAAGCCGGCGGTCAAATAGTGCACGAACTTGCGAGGGAACGGAGCGGTTCCGGGCCATGACTATTCTGCCAATCAATCCCGCGGCCAACGCCAACCCGGAGGCACTGGCCGCGTTTCTGGAGCAGTGTCGGGCCGCGGCGATCCGGTCGGGACGGCCCAAGCTGGTGAGTATCTCAATCGTGGTGGACGCACTCGATCCGCTGGCGGTGTTGGAGTCGATTTTCGAGCCGAGCGAGCCGCACTTTTATGCGGAGCGGCCCGACATCGGAAGCGCGATCGCCGGGGCGGAGACGGCGACGGCGTTTGAAAGCACGGGACCGGGCCGGTTTGAGGCCGTGCAACGGTGGATCGACGCGATGCTGCAAGACACGATCGCGGTGGGCGACGTGAGCGCACCCTTTGGTGGACCGCATTTTTTCACGGGCTTCGCGTTTGCTGACGAGGTCGAGGCCGGCGAGCCGTTTGCCGCGGCGCGGGTGTTTGTGCCGCGTTGGCAGGTGGCGCGGGCGGGCGCGGTGACGACGGCGGTGGCAAATTTCCTAGTGCCGCCCGATGCGGATCTGAACGCATTGGCCGAGCGGGTCTGGCGGGCGCACCGTAAGTTTGGCGGGTTTCGCTACCGGGAGACTCCCCCAACAGAGCCTTCGGGTCAGGCCATCTTTCAGGTGCGGGAGGCGGGTGACTACCGCGCGGTGGTGGCGAAGGCGGTGGCGAGGATTGAAGCGGGCGAGTTTACGAAAATTGTTTTGGCGCGGGCCCAGGAGTTTGCGTCGGATCAGCCCTTGCATCCGTTGCGGGTGCTCAACGGGCTACGGCAACGATTTCCGGACTGTTATGCGTTCTCTTTGGCAAACGGAAAAGGCCAGAGCTTTATCGGGGCGAGTCCCGAGCGGCTGGTGCGGGTGAGCAAAGGGGTGCTCGAGACGGAGGCGCTGGCCGGATCCATTCGCCGGGGAGCGGGCGCGAGCGAGGACGCAGCGTTGGCGGGGACTTTGTTGCGCAGCGAGAAGGACCGCCGGGAGCACCAACACGTGCTGGCCGCGATCATAGCCCGGTTGGAGCACCTCGGGCTGGCACCGGAGTATGCGGAGGAACCGGGACTGAGGCGGCTGGCCAACGTGCAGCATCTGCACACGCCGATTCGGGCGGCGCTGCCCGAGAACGTGCGACTGCTCGCGGTGCTGGCGGCCTTGCACCCGACGCCGGCGGTGGGCGGGGCGCCGTTGGCGGCGGCGGTCGCGGCGATCCGCGGTTTGGAAAATTTTCCACGCGGGCTTTATGCGGGCGCGATCGGCTGGTCGAACGCGCGGGGCGGCGGCGAGTTTTTCGTCGGCCTGCGCTCGGCGTTGGTGGATGGTGGGGCGGCCCGCGTCTATGCGGGGGCGGGGATTGTGGCGGGCTCGACCCCGGAGAAGGAATTTGCGGAAACTGAACTCAAGTTTAAGGCTATGCTCGAAGCGCTTCGAAACTCATGAACCTGCCCGATCTCGATTTCCGTTCGGTAAACACCCTCTGGGGTAGCGTCACAGCCGAGACGCTGGCGCGCTGCGGCGTGCGGCGTGCCGTCATCTCGCCGGGCTCGCGCTCCACGCCGCTCACGGTCGCGTTAACGCGCCATGCGGAGATCGAGTGCATTCCGGTGCTGGACGAGCGCTCGGCGGCTTTTTTCGCGCTCGGGATGGCGAAGCAGCGCGGTGAGCCGGTGGTGTTGCTCTGCACCAGCGGGACGGCCGGAGCGAATTATCTGCCCGCAATCATCGAGGCGCGGGAGTCGGCGGTGCCGTTGATTGTGATCACGGCGGATCGTCCGCCGGAGATGCGCGGGTGCGCGTCCGGCCAGACCATCGACCAGCTGAAAATGTTCGGGGATTTCGTGAGCTTCTTCCACGAGTTGGCGTTGCCGGAGGCGAACGAAGCGCGCCTGCGGTATTTGCGCCAGACGCTCTCCCACGCGGTCGAGCGGGCGATGCAGCCCGTGGCAGGACCGGTGCATTTGAACGCGCCGTTCCGTGATCCGTTGGCGCCGACCGACGACGGCGGGGCGACCGCAGCGGCGGTGGCCGGAACTGATTGGCAGGCGTTTTTTCAGAATTTGGGTTCGCCGGTTTCGACGAGCGTGAGCGGGGGAATTCCGCGGTTCTCGCCCGACGTGCACGGGGTGATCATCGCGGGGCCCTCGCAGCCGGGTGATCCGGGTGCGCACGCGGCAGTGGTCGGAGAGATCGCGCAAAAGCTCGGTTGGCCGGTGCTGGCGGACGGGCTTTCGCCGCTGCGGAATTTTTCCGGCACAGTGCCGCATCTGGTGAGCACCTACGACACGATCCTCCGCAACCCCGAGGTCGCGGAGCGGTTGAAGCCGGAAGTGGTGATCTGTCTGGGAAGCTGGCCGACCAGCAAAGTGCTGCGGGCGTGGCTCGAGGCGAGCGGCGCGCGGATGTGGCTGGTGACGCGACGCACCGACAACCGCGATCCGCTGCACGGTCGCACCGTGCATCTGCCGGTATCTCTGGCGGCGCTGGCGGCGGAGTTGCCCCGGACGATGGAGACCAACGGCTACGAACAGATGTGGGCGGGCTACGAGCACCATGTGCGGGTGGCGCTGGACGACCGCGTGACGCAAATCGACGGGTTTTTCGAGGGTCGCGTGACGACGATGCTCTCAAATCATTTACCGGTGGAGACGACGCTGTGCGTCGCAAACTCGATGCCGGTGCGGGACCTCGAATATTTTTGGGCGCCGGGCGACACCTTTATCCGACCGATGTGCAATCGGGGCGCGAACGGGATCGACGGCACGCTCTCGACGGCGCTGGGGGTGGCCCACGCGGCGGGCGCGCCTACGGTGTTGCTCACGGGGGATTTGGCGCTGCTGCACGACACGAACGGCTGGCTGATCGTGCCGAAGTTCAAGGGCGCGCTCACGGTGGTGTTGATCAACAACGCGGGCGGCGGGATCTTTGAGCACTTGCCGATCGCGGAATTTGAGCCGCCGTTTGAGGAGTTTTTTGCCACGCCGCAGACGGTGGATTTCGCCAAGTTGTGCGCGGCCTACGGCGTGGATCACATCGCGGTGAGTGATTGGGCGCAGTTCGCGGAGTTGATCGCAAATCCGCCGTTGAACGGCGTGCGGGTGCTGGAGGTGCGGACGGATCGCAAGGCCGACGCGGCCTCGCGAAAGCAGCTGTTTGCAGAGCTGGCGGCCGAGTTGTGAACGACTGATAGGGGACTGGATTTTCAGGGGGATCGCGTCCGGGAGGGGTTTATTTTAACCCTTTTGCTGTCTCGGCTCGGCGGCGGGCGGTGGCGTGGGCGCCGCTTGGATCATTCCGGGCGTTGCGGCGGCGGAAAAAATTAAACATTAAAACCTGACCCTTTTTGCCTGGCCCGGACGATGAGTCGGTAAGTGTTGCCCTTGAGGTTAAAGACGACGCGGTTGCCCGGCAGAATATCGGCGGAGCGATCGCGGGCTTTGATGTCGTTGAATGATTGCCAGTCGGCGTGTTTGGCTCCGTGAAACCAAGCCTTGAGTGGTTGCTCGGAGTCGGCGGGTTTCTCCCAGAAATCGTTTAGAGTTTTCCGCGAGATCAGTCGGATATCTGGGCGAGGAAAGGTCCCGATTTGGGAACCGAGTCAAGCGCAGGTCCGTGTAGGACTTCTGTCTTACCCGTTCGACCCGGTCAGGTCCCCGAGCCCAGTCGAGGAACAGATGTCGGGTTGGGTCTTCGGTTGTAGAACCGGCCGCTGGTCGGTTGAGCCGTTCAGCGACCGGGCCAACAGCAATCCACAGAGCGGCGTCAGCAAGACTGACGCCCTACGACGGACACACTGCTCAGACCGTTGCGAGGATATCGTTGAGCGTCTTGCTCGGGCGCAGCGCAGCGGAGGCTTTAGCGTTGTCGGGCTGGTAGTAGCCGCCGATGTCGGCGGGCTTGCCTTGGACGGCGATCATTTCGGCGACGATTTGTTTTTCGGCGGCGGTGAGCTTTTCCGCGACGGGCGTAAACAGAGCGGAGAGCTGAGCGTCGGTCGTCTGTTTCGCGAGGGCTTGGGCCCAGTAGAGGCAGAGGTAAAAATGGCTGCCGCGGTTGTCGATGCCGGCGCCGACTTTGCGGGCTGGGCTCTTGTCGTATTCGAGGAACTTGCCGTTGGCTTCGTCGAGGGTCTCGGCGAGGACTTTGGCTTTGGCGTGGTTTTGCGTGATGCCGAGGTGCTCGAAGCTGGCGGCGAGGGCGAAGAATTCGCCGAGGCTGTCCCAGCGGAGAAAGTTCTCCTCGGTGAACTGCTGCACGTGTTTCGGCGCGGAGCCGCCGGCGCCGGTTTCAAAGAGGCCGCCGCCGTTCATCAGGGGAACGATGGAGAGCATCTTGGCGGAGGTGCCGACTTCGAGGATCGGGAAGAGGTCGGTGAGGTAGTCGCGAAGGACGTTGCCGGTGACGCTGATCGTATCGAGGCCGGCCCTGAGGCGGACGAGGGTGGCTTCGCACGCGGCGGCGGGGGCCATGATCTTGAGGTCGAGGCCAGCGGTGTCGTGCTGGGTGAGGTAGGTTTTGACCTTCACGAGGACCTGAGCGTCGTGGGCGCGTTTCTCGTCGAGCCAGAAAATGGCGGGGGTGGCGGAGAGGCGGGCGCGGTTGACGGCGAGTTTAACCCAATCCTGGATGGGTGCGTCCTTCGTCTGGCAGGCGCGCCAGATGTCCCCTGTCTCCACTTCGTGGGACAGGAGGATCTCAGGCGAGAGGCTGGAGGCTTGAGGCGAAGGGGCAGCGTCCGAGACCTTGACCACGCGGATGGTGCCTTTGCCGGGGGCTTGGAAGGTCTTGTTGTGCGAGCCGTATTCCTCGGCGGCTTGGGCCATGAGGCCGACGTTGGGGACGGTGCCCATGGTCTTGGGGTCGAAGGCGCCGTGCTTTTTGCAGAAGTCGATCGTCGTGGCGTAGACGCCGGCGTAGCAGCTGTCGGGGATAACGCAGAGGGTATCCTGGCCTTTGCCGGCGGCGTTCCACATCTGGCCGGAGGTGCGGATCATCGCGGGCATGGAAGCGTCGATGATGACATCCGAAGGGACGTGGAGATTGGTGATGCCCTTGTCGGAGTTGACCATCGCGACGGCGGGGCGGGAGGCGAAGCAGGCGGCGATGTCGGCCTCGATGACGGCCTTTTGGTCGGCGGGGAGTTTCTCGAGTTTGCCGAGGAGGTCGCCGAAGCCGTTGTTCAGATCGACGCCGAGGGCGGCGAGCGTGGAGGCGTGTTTCGCGAAGAGGTCTTTGAAGAAGACGCGGACGGCGAGGCCGAACATGATGGGGTCGGAGACCTTCATCATGGTGGCCTTGAGGTGGAGGGAGAAAAGGGTGCCGTCCTTTTGGGCTTTGATGAGCTGTTGAGCGAAAAAGGCGCCGAGGGCCTTCCGGTTCATGAAGGTGGCGTCGAGAATTTCGCCGGCTTTGAGCGGGGTCTTTTCCTTGAGGACGACGGTGGGTGGCTGAACCGGAGCCAGACCACCGGTCTGGCCGACAACGGGAGCTGGGACGAACTCGATGCGGACGGTGGTGGTGGCGGGGACGGTGACGGACTTTTCGTTGGAGAAGAAGTCATCGTGGCCCATGGTGCCGACGGAAGTCTTGGAGGTGGCGGACCATGCGCCCATGGAGTGCGGGTGGGCGCGGGCGTAGGCCTTGACGGCTTTGGGGGCGCGGCGATCGGAGTTGCCCTCGCGGAGGACGGGATTTACCGCCGAACCCATGACTTTCGCGTAGCGGGCTTTGGCGTCTTTCTCGGCGTCGGAGGTGGCAACCTCGGGTAAATCGGGGAGCGCATAGCCTTTGGCCTGGAGCTCGGCGATGGCGGCTTTGAGCTGGGGCACGGAGGCGGAGATGTTGGGCAGCTTGATGATATTGGCCTCGGGCTTGAGCGTGAGGGTGCCGAGTTCGGCGAGGGCGTCGGGCACGCGTTGGGCGGGCGGGAGCAGATCCGAGAAGGCGGCGAGGATGCGGGCGGCGACAGAGATGTCGCGGGTCTCGACGTTGATGCCGGCGTGTTGGGTGAAGGCCTGCACGATCGGCAGAAAGGAATAGGTGGCGAGCGCGGGGGCCTCGTCGGTGATCGTGTAGATGATGGTGGGATGGGCGGACATGTTGGAAAAAATGAGACGACGGAGAGGGTAAATGACCAGCAAACGTGCGCGCGGTTGGCCGGTCAAAAGCAAATCCTGCGCGGATTATACGGAAAGCTGTTACGGGGTGGGAATCGTCGCGGGGTGAAGGCGGGCAGACTTCGAGCCGGCTCGGGCGACGGAGAGCGGGGTGAGGTCGTCTCGCCTACCCTTCGGAAACCGGGTCAGGCGGTGATGGTTTCGAGGGAGCAGCCGTCGGCGGCGGTGTTGGGCGTCTCGCAATTCGGGCGGGCGATGACCCCCGGGTAAGGTTCGGGGGCAAACTCGCGCGACGGGTCGGCGAGCAGATGTTGGTCGCAGACGGTAAAAAGCTCCGTCTCGGTCTCGGTGCGGCGCATGTCGTGCAGAAAGGCGCCGTCGGCGTCGACGCTTTGACCGACGAAGTTGAGGTATTTCTTCATCTTGTTCACGTGGAAGCGCTCTTCGAGATCGGGGCGCTGGGTGGCGCGGTAGAGGCGCTCGACGTAGTCCCGGGCGTCGGCGAGGGTGAGGGGAGTGACGGCCTGGCCGGAGAAAATCTCGCGGCACTGGCGGAAGATCCAGGGGTTGCGGATGGCGTGGCGGCCGATCATGACGCCGGCGGCGCGGGTATTTTCCACGATGCGGGCGGCAGCGGCGGCGGAGGTGACGTTGCCATTGGCGAGGACCGGGCAGCGGACACGGGAGACGGCGCGGGCAATGAAGTCGTAGTGAACCTCGCTGCGATACATCTCCTTCACGGTGCGGCCGTGAACGCTGAGGAGGTCGACGCGGTGTGCGTTGACGAGGTCGAGGACGCGGTCGAAGTGGCGGGTGTCTTCGAAGCCAATGCGCATCTTGACGGTGAAGAGACCGGGGCAGGCGGCACGTAGGGCGGCGAGGATCTCGCCGATTTTTTCGGGGTCGCGCAACAGGCCGCCGCCGACGTTTTTCTTGTAAACTTTGGGCGCAGGGCAGCCGAGGTTGAGATCGATACCGGCGACGGGGTGCGAGAGCAGGTCGGCGACGGTACGGGTGAGGTGCGTGATATCTTCACCGATGAGCTGGGCGAAGATGGGACGACCGGTGGCGTTCTCGTCGATGGAGCGGAGAATGTGTTTTTCCGGGCGCGACATCGAGTGCACGCGGAGAAACTCGGTAAAGAAATAGTCGGGAGCGCCGTAGTGGGCGACGACGCCCATGAAGGCGAGGTCGGTGACGTCCTGCATCGGGGCGAGCGCGGTGAGCGGCTGGCCGGGAACGATCCGGGGTGGAAGCGGCGTGGTGGGCGGGGTGGGGCCCGCCGCGGGGGAGACGGGCGCGGTCACTTGTCGTCGCCGGAGTCGTTTTCTTCGGCCTGCTGCTTGAGCACGCGTTCCAAGACTTCGGACATGTCGTCGACGCCGGCAAAAACCGCGCGGGCAACGTAGAGGGGGCGCTTGTGCTGGAGCGCGAGCACGATGGAATCGCTGGGGCGGGCGTCGATCTCGATGAGTTTACGGCCGAGCTCGTTCTCCATGTGGAGCAAGATGCGGGCGAAATAAGTGCTCTCGCGAGCGTCGTTGATGAGGACGTGCTCGAGCTTGGCCCCGAGGCCGAGGAGGATGCTGGCGATGAGATCGTGGGTGAGCGGACGCTCCTTTTTTTCGCCCTTGAGGGACATCTGGATCGCGTTGCCGACGGAGTGATCGACGTAGATGACGAAGGTTTTCTCTTCGTTGCCGAGGAAGACGGCACAGCCGTTGGCAGTGGGCATGACGCCCTTGATGGCGACGGTGACGACGTCTGGTTTCATGAGGGAAGAGAGTCTGTCGCGGCGGAAGAAAAGCGCAAGCCGCAGGGTGGCGTCATTCGAAACCAAGGAGGCTGATGCCGTGCTGCTTCGCGGCAGCGAGGACCGCAGGTTTTTCGAGCATGATGACGCGGCCGGTTTCGAGGGCGGCAGCGGTGATGCCGGCGGCGCGCATCGTCTCAAGGGTGCGCAGACCAAAACAAGGGACATCGAAACGGAAATCTTGGCGGGTCTTGACCGTTTTGACGAACAGGGTCTGGTCGGTCTTGAGGGTGCCGGCGCGGGTGAGCATGGCGTCGGTGCCTTCGTAGGCCTCGACGGCGAGAACGGTGCCTTTGCGAACGACGCAGCCTTGGCCGATATCGAGCCGGGCGCATTCGCGGGCGATCTGAATGCCGTGATCGATGTAGTCCTGCTCGATGGGAAAACTGCGTCCGGTCATGCTGCCGGAGGTGGTAAGTTGGTCGTCAAGAAAGGAGCGGGCGTCGAGCAGCGTGACGCCGATACCGGAGATTTCCTCGGCGATGGCGCCAAAAATGGTTTCGGCGTTGCGGCGCTTGAGCGAGGCGAGGATGCGGATGGCTTTCAGGTCGGGGTGAAGGCCGTTGAAAAGCTTTCGCGGGGAAATCTGGCCGGCCATGATGGCGTTGGCGGCACCGAAATCTTTGAGGGCGCGGAGCATTTTCCCGATCTGGCCGACGAGAATTTTGCGCTGCTCGTCGGGAGCGAAAGAGGCGATGAAATCGGGGGCGGTTTCTTCCTCGAACGCGACCAAGCGCAAGGGAACCCCGGCGCGGCGGACGGCGTTGGCGATGAGCTGCGGGTAGATGCCTTGGCCGGCGATCAGGGCAATGGGGCGGGTTCGGTCGAAATTGGCCGGAAGAAAATTGGATAATGGGGTGGGCACGGGAGAGGCCGAAAGGTTGCGCGAGCGTGGCGGTGGAATGAAGCTAAATGCGGGACAAGAAAAACGCCGCACGCCGGGTGCGACGTAAAGGGCTGGGGCGGCGCCGACGGGCGCGGCTGCGTCGATCAGCTTTGGGTGCCGCAATATTTCCTGTAGCTGCGATCGTAGCGGTAATCCGAATCATACAAGATGCGCCGTCACTCCGAGTCTGGAAGCTTGACGATTTGAATGGCGTTTTCCCAGCCGGGTGCGGGGCGGCGGATTTTTTCTCATGGTAGGGCTTCACCTTGCGTGAGGCCGTTTCCTCTGTGGAGCCCGACCCGCGGAACGGCCCGACCCGAGGTCGAGCCCGACAAAGATGTGAAATTTTCCGTCGCGACCAGGGTTTTTTACCTAGGCGAGGCAGGGCGCATAACTACGGACCTAGGCGACCACCAAGTTCAGAATCTTGCCGGGAACGTAAATAATCCGGACGATGGCTTTGCCCTCGATGTGCGGGGCGACCTTGGCATTGGCTTGGGCAAGGGCGACGGCGGTGGCTTGGGCGAGGCCGACGGGCACGAGCTGGTCGCCGCGGTGTTTGCCGTTCACTTGGAAAACGAGCTTCACGTCGGTTGTGACCAACCGCGTCGGGTCATAAACGGGCCACGGCGCGCGCTGGATCGAATCGGATCCGCCGAGGCGGGCCCAAAGTTCTTCGGCAAGGTGCGGCGCGAACGGGGCGAGTAATTGCAGAAACGCAAGAACGGCGGCTCGGCTCACCTGCGGCGCTTTTTGCAGCGCGTTGGAGAAGATCATCATCGAGGAAATCGCGGTGTTAAAGCGCAGGGCCTCGATATCGTCGCCGACCTTTTTGATGGTCTCGTGTAGAAGTTTGGTGAAATCGAGCGGGTCGGCGAAGGCAGGGTCGGTTACAATCTTGGGGTTGACCGAACCTTCGGCGGTCAGGCACTCGCGCCAGATTTTGTGCAGGAAGCGGTGGACGCCCTCGATCTGCTGCATGGACCACGGCTTCATCGCCTCCAGTGGGCCAAGGAACATAAGATAGAGCCGAAGGGTGTCGGTGCCGTGGGAGGCGATGATGGTGTCCGGGCTGACCACGTTACCGCGGCTCTTGGACATTTTTTCGCCG
>Ga0209550_10002589_pt1 | contig 17371 bp, 17 predicted proteins | sample LauGreSuBDMM15SN_2_FD_187567 | JGI IMG/M metagenome (GOLD analysis project Ga0209550, IMG submission 187567) | Freshwater lake microbial communities from Lake Michigan, USA - Su13.BD.MM15.SN (SPAdes) (version 5) | ecosystem: Environmental > Aquatic > Freshwater > Lake | place: Lake Michigan...
TAGGCAGCCGAGTAATGTGGATGCTTATCTGTACATTTCTTTGGCCCATTTTGGTTTTAACTGGCTTAAATTCTTTGCGTATTCTGTCTAAGCGTAAACCAGACGAATCGACTCATACTCACGATTCATAGAGCGCACTCGAGTGCTGCTAGGGAAATCAATCAGGGCAAACGGCTCGTTGCCCTGATCAAGGGGTGCAGCGTAAGAGTCGCTTTATAAGGCGGCTGTTTTGTTACGGCGGATTAATGCAATTAATACGAGTGCCGCTAACAAGAGCACGGTGGCACCTTGCATCATCAGATCTCGCGCTGGAGAAGACAGAACTCCCCAGATGTTCTCTTCTTTGTTAGCGACTTCCTTGGTATCGGTTTTTTTACTTTCGCCGACAGTTAGCGGATTAGGCTGAAGGGCTGTTTTGAGATCGCGCACATTTTTCTCTAACAAGCGTACGCGTTCGCTCGCTTCTTCCGCTGCTTTTTTAGCGGCAATAGCTTCTTCTTCAGTCTTACTCTTCGCCGCATTTTCTGAGCGTGTCAGAGCAGATAAAGTCAGTTGATCGCCACTAGCTTTATCCGAGCCACTATTAGCTTTCGAGACCTTGCGACTAATCGATCGCGTTGGTTGAGCATCCGTTGCTTTGCCGCTGGTAGGATCCATCGCAGCAACTAGGTCTTTAAATGTCTGCCATTGGGTAGTAATCGTCGTGCGCGCTGCGCGATCATCAACCATGCTGATAGCTTCCTCTGACGGCAGTGCCAACACGGCGCCTGCTTTCAAATAATGCAGATTATTTTTGATAAACGCTTCAGGATTTTCGTTGAAGGTGGCCGCGATAAATTTATTCAAATCTGCATCAGCTACTGCGTACTGGCGAGCGATGACGGTTAGATTTTGGCCTCGTTGAACCGAATGCTGGCGCGAGCTTTGTTGAGATTCCACCAAGCTCAGATTTTCTGCTGGCTTGGGCGCAAGCTCAGTTGAATCAGCACCTGGGATGACTGCAACAGGTTGATCTTCTGCACTGGCCTCAGCGTTTTGCGTTGATGGCGCTGTCGGAGTTCTCTGCTTCGTGGGTGTATCCACCGCCACTTGTGCAGGCGAGGGTGTTACCTTTTCTTCAGCAACCGCGGGTTCTGCCGCCGCCGTAGGTTCTGCAACTTTTACGGCTTCTTCCGGTAGTACAGCAAATTCAGCAATCTTGGATTCGCCATTGGCACTAAACTCCAGCAGCAAACCATAGATAGGCTGATCTAAGGCTTTGTCGGTTGTGACTGATATCAAGCTTCGACGACCTTGCTGGACGATGCCTAGTTTTAGGCTTTGCATCAGGATGCTACGCGTATTGCCGGCTTTGCTGAATTCTTCCGCTGGTGCGAGAGAGACAGTGAGATTTTGTTCTCCCTGAAGATCGAACACCTCGATGACCGCTTTCAGGGGTTCACCGAGATTCGACAGTACGTTAATAGGCCCCAGTGTTACAGCACCAACCAATGAAGGTATGGCCAAGGCCAAGCTGAGTGAAAGTGCGCGAAAGACGCTGGTGATTCCGAGTCCAGCGATGGAGCTTTGTTGTTCAGATGACATGGGTCTGGCCTCCTGAGCCTTGGCCTGCGGTAAGTCCGATTCCCGGCCGGGACTCGCTAACGAGCTAGCAGCTATTAACAACTTTCGAGAGTGAAAGTGTAAATTGTCATTTTAGTCCGGCAATTTCTTGCCGGCATTATAAGTGTTGCATAAATGCAATACTTATTAAAAAAAACTCGATTAAGTCGCTCAATTGAGAGGCTTTTAGGGTTCCTGCCACTGAGGATGATGGTCTTGAGGCAAAAAAGATATTTTATAGATAACTAGTTGGGCTTCGATGCACGCGACGAGTGCGCATGTTGAATGACTAGAAATTTGGTCTGATGTTGGGGGAATGTAGTCTGACTAAAACCAGGCAAACCAAAGAAGGCAAAACAAAGCAGACAGTTCAAATCAGAAAAAACAAAGCCCGCATCAAACTGACGCAGGCTTTGAAAATGATAGCTAAAGCAAAACGGTATTAACGGATACGGATGATTCTCCAGCCGTGATCCATCTTACGGAAAGTAAATTTCCATTCCAGTTTGCGTGAGCGAATCAGATAGTAAGAGAGACTGCGCAGACTTTGGGCTTTCTTAAAGTCTGAGCAGAAAATGCTCTCACCAACCTGAAGCATCTCCAGCGTTACCAGATCGTCCTGCAATTTAATTTTGCTTAGTTCTACGCGCTCGATCAACATGGCGAGTGCCCCCTAATGATGTGAAGTAGTTATCGGCGTAGAAATTTCGAACTTTAATCAGGAGGTGGGAGAAGATCGGATGAGTTAGCAAAAAAATACCTTAAAGTTTGCCGCCAAGCTTAAGGTTTGATGCCATCACCTTCTGACTCCCTATTTATCGACACTAAGTCATAAGACTTGCGTCCGTTTACACAGTAATTGCTTGGTAATTAGGGCCTTAGGCCGGTATGTTCAGGGGTCGCGTTACTTTGCCTATTACTGAATTGCTATGGTCACCCTGGATTCCAGCCTCGCTGCACTGAAAATCGCGCTGACCCAGTCGGCTGCTACGGGCTCGGTCAATCAAAACTCCAATCGGGCTTCCAGTACACAAGCATCGACGGCTGGCTCGTCAGTTGTCACCGACGCCGTCAGGCTTAGTCAAGCAGCGACCAATACCTTAAATAATCAGCGCTACTTGAGCACTGCATACAAAGCTCAGTCTATGCTGCAAACCGCTGATAAAGCCGCTTCGTCGATGACGACAAGATTGGAAGATCTGCGTAAGCTGGCCGTTCAGGCGACCAATGATTCCCTTTCAGATTCCGAGCGCGCCTTGTTAAGTGCTGAGTTCCAAGGTAAGCGTACAAGTCTTCTGAACATGACTCAGAGCGCGCGCTGGAATGGCACACGCCTGTTTGATGGCAGCGCTGGCACCCAACGCAACGGAAAGTTTAGCTTTCAGGTGGGCTCGGGAAGTAGCGGGCAGCTGGATGTGTCCTTGCCCAACTTACGTCTAGACAGTGTTCGCATGTCCGGTCTGCGTGAAGTGCAGGGTAGCTATGCGACCGGTTTATCCGAGCTTCAGACTATCGATACCAGTGCAGCAAATCTTGCAAATAAATCAGCCGTGTTGTCGGTTGGCGATATTAGCCTCAGCTCAGGTGATTTGGGGGCGAGTGCAAGTGTCTCCGCTTTAATTAGTGGCTTGACTAGCGATGCCAATTACGCCGACGCACCGTTTACGATTACTGACGACGGATCAAATACATTGGTAGTCACTTGGAACGATAGCGGTGTCGTTAGTAGTACAGCAGAATTGCAATTGACAGCGAGTGAACAAACAGTGTCCTCCACGCGCAGCACGACAGGACTATCAGAAGATGATTTACCTGCAGTCGCGGAGCAGCAGTTCATTACCTTAAGTGACACCAATTTAGCAACAGCCACTTCGGTGGTGATTACTGATAGCAGTGAATCGGAGAACAGTTACGGCATTTCCTTTGAAGCCGGCACTGCGACGATCAGTTCCTTAGTCGAAGCATTCAATACCAATTACGCTGACAGTATGCCGTTTACGCTTTCGGCTGAATCCGATGGCATACGCCTGAATTGGAATGCGACAGGTGAGCAATCGGGAACGGCATCGATAGTTGTTTCTTCTTACGATAGTACCGATGACTCCTATTCAACCGCAGTCTTTGATGCATCACAGAGCGTGGTGGGCGCCACTGCGGGAACAAAAGAAATACAAAATTTTGCGTTGAGTGATTCAGACATACAAGGGCAAACGATCACGTTGACCGCGAATGGAACAACCCTGTCGTCCGGCCAGATGGCCAGCGATGCTAGCTTGAGCGATTTTCTAACGGCATTTCAATCGGATTCAAATTACGCGTCAGCTGGGTTTGAGCTGAGTCTAGAGTCGGTCGATGGAACGACCGGAAGTTTGATGTTGAGCTGGACTTCAGTAGCGGCTGTCGATGATCTGGCTAGCCTGTCTATTTTAGACACCACCACTCCATCAACGCTGAGTGCAAGTCAAATTCAGGCGGGGAGCGATACCAATACCAGCGATGGCACGACCGAGGTGCAACGTATCGCTGTTAGTTCCAGCAAAATTGCTGGTAAAAATGTGCAGATACGATTCGGTGATTTTGCCATGTTTTCTGGTCAGCTTGGCAGTGATACCAGTCTGCAGCAGATGGTCGATTCATTCACGGCGAATGCTAATTACGATTTAGCTCCATTTACCTTGTCGCAAGACACGCCAGGCTACCTAAACGTCACTTGGAAAACGTATGGTCCGGTGAGTCAGTTGGCAATACTGGATGTGCAGCCAGCCAATCCAATGCGATCGCTACTAAAAAATGGCAATATCAATTCACAGGAGGCTGCCAGCTCGATGACGGCCTCGATTGATATCGTACTTCAAACATTAGCCGATACTCGCAACACGATAGGTATCGCAGGGGTGCAGTTAACTGCCGCAGTAGAAAAGCTAGCCTTGTCGACCCAGAGCATCAATCGCTCTTTGACCGGTAGTAATAGTAATTCCTACGCTAAAAATATCGCGTCATTGTTGCGATCACAGATGTCTGAAAACTCATTACAGGCGGCCTGGGCTCAGGCGAGTCTTTCATCTAGCGAAGTGGCTAATACATTAGCCTGACATTAGTCTGATACTTCTATCATAAAAAAAGTGGGCTAATCTTAAGCAGCAATACCGATGATGACGCTTGATGCATCAAAGTGCGCAAAAGCTCGCTCGCCTTTTTTTAGCGCTAGCCTATTTAGTTCATCATTCGGCAGAGTGCTAACTAGCTCTAGTCCCTCGTCACAACGCAAAGTGATTTCTGATTTTTTCTTACCCTGAATCAGGATTTGGATAATTCCCTCAAAATTATTTTTGGTGGTGCTTATTTGGTCGCGACTAATCATTACGCCCGATGCCTTAATTAGCGCAAAGACTTTAGATCCAACATCGAGTTGAAGTTCACGACAACTCTCGTGCGTAATCGCGGCTTTTATTGTGTGTGATCCTTTGATCAGCAATTCAATTTCATCACTCACCGGGCCCTGCAATATCGACACAATGAGGCCTGCGAATTGATTGCGCACACTGGTTTTCATTGCAATGTCAGCTTGTGTTGCGTAATCCGCTGAAAGTCCGTTCGCCAAAGTATTCAAGCGCTGAATAAAGCGTTGATGCTCTTCCTGTATCAACATGAAATTCTTGATTAGTTGTGTGCCGCGTGGCGTCAGCTTCGTTCGGCCGCCACCTTTACCGCCCGCAAAACGCTCGATTAATTCGCCGCCCGATAGGGTGGCCATCTGGTCCATTGCGTCCCACGCACCCTTATAGCTATAGCCAGCCAGTTTGGCGGCTTTGGTTAAATTTTCGAGTTGCTCGATTTGTTTGAGCAGCTCTATACGCTTGCGGTTGGCGAGTAGCTCGCTACCCACGCGTAAGTGGAGTTCTGCATCGAGGTTGTAATGAATGTTGTCCATCGTTGAGCCCATGCTGGGAATGCAAACTTGACAATAAAACTCTTAATTTCACTAGCTTGGGATCATAACTGGGTTGACATGCAAAATAAACACAAGTAAATTTCGTATCAAAATATACTTTGATATATTTAGCTATTTTTACGAATAGGTTCGACGAAGCTCATCGAAGGGCTCTTTTTTTGTTATTCAAAATATACAAAACTAATTTTGAATATGTGGTTTTAGTCTAAGGAGCTTTTCATGAAGCTACGAAAATGGATGCATGCGGCCACCTGTGCGGCCGTGTTTGTTGGTCTCACTAATGTCACCACGTGTGTGCGAGCTGCCGATGATGTGAAGGCATTGTTAGAGCTGCTGCTTGAGAAAGGCATCATCACGCAGGATGAGTACGATAAAAAAATAAAGAAATCTCAGGAAATCGAAGAAATTCGTGCCTTTAATGAAGCACAAGATGTGCGACGAGCCAGCGCCGCAATTGAAAAGCGAGTTCAGGACGAAGCAAAATTTAAAACTGAAATTTATGGTCAGTTATCTGCTGGTTATTATCAAGCGTCGAATATGACGTCTGCCAATCTTGATGCTTCAGGAATGAGCGATCAACCCAAGGTAAACAACCGCGTAGGCTTAAAAATCTCGCGTGAGCTTGACTCCGATTTGCGCGCGATGGTGACGCTGGAATCGAATTTCTCTGCACGAACCGGCGCACTAGGGCGCGATGCCGCAGGTTATGGAGTAGCAGCCAGTGGTAACGCTGCCAGCGTCTTTGATCGTGAAGCGAATGTTCGCGTCATTTCAAAAACTTACGGTACCCTAATTTTAGGACGAGGGCCTAATCTGCAGAATGATTTAAGCGGGGCGTTTGATTCACGCCAGAATTGGAATTTTGGTGGTTTGAAACCGATCGGTCGTTACGTAGGATTTCATAGCGCTTCCGGAGTCAATCGTGCTGATAAATTGATTCGCTATATCTCACCTGTGTATGAAGGATTTAATCTTGATACAGGCATTTCATTTGGCGGAGTCGCGGGTGATGAGGACAAAGGTACGAACTACTATTTGGGTGGTCGCTATAAAAACGGTAATCTTGAACTGGGATACAACCATGCAGAAGTAAAATTAGGTAGTGCCAGCGCACCGACTTCGCAAACAGAAGTGACCAATCGCGTAGATTTTTTTGCGGCGAAATACACACTTGACTCGTGGACGGTGAACGCTGGTTACGTAATGACCCGTAATCCATCACTTTCTTCAGGCGGCAGCTTCGACACATCAAAAACGGCGGGTAAAGTGAATGCCGATACGTGGTTTGCTGGGGCTGTATATCGATTCACGCCAACGCTCAGTTGGAACGGAGGCTGGTATCAGGTCAAGGATCAGACCACGCAAACAGTCGCTAATAAAAATAATGACCTGACGATGGTAGCGACAGGACTCACCTGGTCGCCATACAAAGAAATGGATGTCTTTATTGATTATGCGCAGGCGACTCGTCAATCAGGTGCGACAGGAGCTTTTACTATTTATGATAAATGGGTGCCCGACACGGGTACGGGTGGTAACGCCTCTGCCTCAGTAGGATATTCTGAAAGTAAAAAAAGTCAGTCAGGTATATCGATTGGCGCGCTCTATAGATTTTAATATTTCTTACTAAAGCTAAACATCATGATCCGACATATCATTCATTTGTGCGCTTATGGGATTTTTGTGGTGGCTGCAAACGCGCAAGCAGCTGAAATCAAAGTCGCCGTCGCGTCTAATTTTGCTAATACGCTTAAAGAGATTGCTGTCGAATTTCAGAGAGATACAGGCCATCAATTAGCGATAACGCCAGGTGCGACGGGGAAGTTCTACGCACAAATTAGTAATGGCGCTCCGTTTGATGTCTTTCTCTCCGCCGATGACGAAACTCCGCGCAAGTTAGCCCAAGAAGGCAAAGCGATCGCAGCATCACAATTTACCTATGCCATTGGTCGATTGGCTTTATGGTCTCCCAGTCCTGACTTGGTTGATAAAAACGCCGATATACTCAAAACAGATAAATTCAAATACATAGCGATTGCCAATGCAAAAGTAGCTCCCTATGGTCAGGCGGCGGTGCAGACTATGCAAAAATTAGGTGTCCTTTCTAAAATTGAGCCACGTGTGGTTCAGGGCGAAAGTATTGCGCAAACCTTTCAATTCGTATCAACCGGTAACGCGCAGTTAGGATTTGTGGCACTGTCACAAATTTTTGAAAATGGAAAAATTAAAATAGGCTCAGCCTGGATAGTTCCAGAAGAAATGCATGAACAATTAAAACAAGATGCCGTGGTACTTCAGTCATGCAAGAATACCTCGGCGTGTCAGGCATTGATGGATTATTTGAAATCCGAAAAAATTAAAAAAATGATGTCCTCCTATGGTTATAAATAATGCTCACAGCTGAAGCACTTCAAGCGCTCTGGCTTACGCTTCAGCTATCGACTGTCGTCACATTGATTTTGCTGGTGATAGGTACACCTATCGCATGGTGGTTAGTGCAGACTCGTAGTTGGCTAAAGCGACCTATCGGTGCACTGGTTGCGCTACCGCTCGTTTTGCCTCCCTCTGTTTTGGGTTTTTATCTTTTGTTAGCGATGGGGCCGCAAGGTCCGGTAGGTCAATTCACGCGCGCAATAGGTATTGAGCAATTACCGTTTACCTTTTGGGGTTTGGTGATCGCCTCCGTTTTTTATTCGCTGCCATTCATGGTGCAGCCTTTGCAAACGGCATTTGAAGCCGTTGGTAAACGACCCATGGAAGTTGCAGCGACTTTGCGTGCCTCACCTCTCGATGCCTTTTTTAGTGTGGCCTTACCAATGGCTGTGCCTGGTTTTGTAACCGCTTCCATCATGACCTTTGCTCATACGGTTGGTGAGTTCGGTGTCGTACTTATGATCGGTGGGAATATCGCCGGCCAAACACGCGTGGCCTCGGTACAAATTTACGATTACGTTGAGGCTATGGAGTATTCGCAGGCACATAGTCTCTCTGCCATCTTGTTGTTGTTCTCATTCCTCGTGCTGCTTGCCTTGCAAATGTGGCGGCCACAAACTAAGCGTGAGGTTTGAGATGTCAGGCATACAGGTAAAGCTGCAAATTAACTGGCCAAATTTCTCACTCGATGCTGCATTCGAAGCGCCGGGGCAGGGCATCACTGCGTTGTTTGGTTCTTCAGGATGTGGCAAGACATCACTGTTGCGAAGCATTGCAGGATTAGAACCTTCCGCGCGTGGTCATGTCAGCATTAACGGCGAGGTGTGGCAAGACGATCAGCATTCCATTCCCACGCATCAGCGTGAATTAGGCTACGTGTTTCAAGAAGCGAGTTTATTTCCGCATTTATCAGTGCTGGGTAATTTGCAATTTGGACGTAAGCGCAGCCATGCGAAAGCACAAATCGATTTGGATGCATTGATTGATTTGCTGGGGATTGCGCCGCTGCTGCAGCGTAAGCCAGAGTCGCTTTCGGGTGGCGAGCGTCAACGAGTGGGTATTGCGCGTGCGTTAGCGGTGAATCCGCACTTGTTACTCATGGATGAGCCTTTGGCGGCACTCGATCTGGCGCGCAAACAGGAGATACTTCCTTATCTTGAAAGACTCCATCGTGAATTGAAATTACCGGTGCTGTATGTCACTCATTCTCCGGATGAAGTAGTCAGGTTAGCGCACCACATCGTTGTAGTAGATGCGGGTAGGGTGGTGGCTAGTGGCTCATTAGTTGATACCTTGTCGCGAGTCGATTTGCCGATTCGCTTGGGTGACGATCTAGGTGCAGTGTTACAAGCGAAGGTGGCTGACATTGACTCGCAATGGAAGCTCGCGCGACTTGATTTTACCGGTGGTATTTTTTGGACGCGTGCGCAGCAGCTAGTCGTCGGTGATGCCGTGCGTGTTAGGGTACTGGCACGTGATGTAAGCATCGCTCGTGAAAAACCCACCGCCAGTACTATACAAAACGTTCTGTCGGCGCGTATCACTGACATGGTGAATGATGAACAGGATGGATTTATAGTAGTTCGTGTCATCGTCGGTGAATCAGCACTGATTGCGCGGGTTACACAGCGCTCGGTTGCGGAATTGAAACTGGAGCTAGATCAGTCAGTATGGATACAAGTCAAGTCGGTGGCACTTACTTGATATGGACACTTCGCAGCCAGCGGTCGATGTGTTGATTATTTATGACGGCGAGTGCACGTTTTGTAATGCCTATACGAAGCGACTAACATTGCAGCAATCTGTAGGTGAGGTTGAATTACTCAGTGCGCGCTCTGACGATGTGCGAGTTCAGCACTACGTAGATCGTGGATACGATCTTGATGAAGGTATGTTGGTAGTGACTCATAACGAAATTTACGCAGGTGCAGCTGCTATGCACTGGCTGTCGCTCCATACCTCCGGAGCAGGTTTTTTTGAAGCGATGCACGGCTTTATTTTTAAACGCAGATGGCTAGCTAATTGGCTTTATCCGCTGCTCAAACTAGGTCGACGCATTTGGTTAGCTTTGCGTGGTCGGGTACTGATTGCTCAGTCACGGGCAATGAAAAATTCAAGCTGAATAATCCACTAACACACCAAAATTTTCGCGCGTTGATTTATGCGCTATTCCCGCCGGTACGGACCCAGTGGGGGATCGTTTGAATATAGCTTGGCTCTGACCGTAAATTTCTTTAATGATGCGTTTGGCCAGGCTGAGATTCGCCTCATCTATGGCGTTTCCTACACGACCGAAATTAGTCGCTTCTAATCCAGGGCTGAACTCGAGTAACTGGCGGTAGGCCAACTTTGATTGGATCAAGTCGCCAGCCTCCAGCGCAGCGATCAGTGCTTTCAGTTTTTGCTGATGTTGCTGACGACGGCTGTTACCTGCCGGTTCTTGATCCTTACGACCCGAACCGGATGAGTTAATGCGTATCCCCATTTCAATGTTCATGATGGTGCCCCTCTGCTAAAGGTCGTACTAGCGTTAAACCTAGCTTCGTCCATAGGGTTATCGGTTTTTCCGACAGTTTTTGAACCGTTTCGCACAAATTTTTTTCCGATAAGTCTTGCTTTGCATCTGTCGTGCCAGCGCTGTCGACGATTCTGATGTTGGCCACACCCTTGCAAGGGCCTTGCTATGACTAGGTTTTCGAATAATTTGAGTTCGCTTCATTCCCACTATAGCTATGCAGTTTGAATCGTTACGGATTTCCGACACATTTTCAGGCACAGTATTTGCTCGAATTATTTCACTTCACCTGATTTTGAAAGGAAGTCGACATGAATCAGCAAAATACTGTTATTGATTTCGCAATGCCCTCCATGGATACGCTCGCGCAGTTTCGTCGCCGTTCGCATGCAGACAATGTGCAGGACATCTGGCGCAAATATGGCTGGGTGCCGCCAACCGAAAGTCGCAAGGATTTCAGAGCAACGCTCAGGACCACAGCAGATCGAGTTCCGTTGCACTACTGATAGTTAATGTCTCCTCCCGTGTCTTTAGCCAATGAGGGTATGGGATTGGCCCGCTAATTAGCGGGCCTTTTTTGTTTTGGAAGTCCTTCTTCTAACTCAAATCGGGCAGCTTTCGCAGGTAGAATCATCCTCAGGTAATCCTGATGGGTTTGACCATGTCACTCCTCTCTCGAAAAATAAATAATCAAAAATGAGGAGATGCTGAGAGTGAATACTCCAGATACGAAAGCTCGTTGCCTGGGTGTTATTGGTTTGGGCACTATGGGTTATGGCGCGGCGATCAGTGCACAACGTCGTGGCTTCTCTACCGTGGGCTTGGATATCAGTCCGGCCAACATCAAACGTTTTACCAATACCGGCGGCAAAGTCGCAAGCGACATCGCATCGCTGACTGCCGAATGCGATGCGTTCCTAATCCTCGTGGTGAATGCCACTCAGACCGAAGCCGTTTTATTTGGCGATAACGGTCTGGCTGCTCTCGCCAAACCAGGTAGTGTCATCATCGCTGCGGCCACGGTTGATCCTTCGCTACCTCCAGTATGGGAAAAACAGCTAAACGATCGTGGCCTGCATTTTATTGATGGCCCGGTTTCTGGTGGTGCTGTTAAAGCTGAAGCGGGTGAGATGACTGTTATGGCGTCCGGTAAACCAGAAGCTTTTGCGGTCGCGCACGATGTACTAGAGGCTTATGCCGGCAAAGTCTATCGATTGGGTGATCATGCTGGCCCCGGTTCAACCGTCAAAATGGTCAATCAACATTTGGCGGGTGTCCACATTGCGGCCGCATGTGAAGCGATGGCACTCGGTATCAAAGCCGGTGCTGATCCGCATCAGCTCTACGAAGTCATTTGTAATTCAGCTGGCATGAGTTGGATGTTTCAAAATCGTGTGCCGCACATATTGGCTGGTGATTACACACCGCTTTCAGCTGTCACTATTTTTGTTAAAGATTTGGGCATCGTGCTGGATGCAGCGCAAAAGCTCACCATGGCCTTACCTTTAGCGTCGTCGGCCCATCAGTTGTATTTGGGTGCTTCAGGTGCAGGTTTTGGTCAGGAGGATGACAGTGCCGTTATCAAGCTGTATGCACAAATGACAGGTATCAAATTGCCAGAGAAGGCAGATAAATCATGATGCTCGGTGTTATTGCAGATGATCACACCGGCGCGACCGATGTTGCAAGCATGTTGGTGCGATCAGGTTTACGTACTGTACAAATAATTGGTGTGCCGCTCGCATCCGCCGCGATTGATTTGCAAGAGATCGATGCTGTGGTCGTTGCGCTTAAATCGCGCAACATTGATCCTGCAGAAGCCGTAGAGCAGTCGCTTGATGCCTTGCGTTGGTTGCAGCATCAAGGGGCACAGCGTTTCTATTTTAAATACTGCTCAACGTTTGATTCAACGGCTAAAGGCAATATCGGCCCTGTGACTGATGCGTTGATGCTGGCGTTAAAGACCCACTACACGATTGCTTGTCCCGCGTTTCCTGAAAATCAACGTACGATTTTTAAAGGACATTTGTTCGTTGGTGATCAGCTATTGTCTGATTCTGGCATGCGCCACCATCCACTCACACCAATGACTGATGCCAATCTCATTCGCGTGCTCGGCGCTCAAACAAAATGTAAAGTAGGTTTGTTAAGTCATACGCAGGCAGCGCAGGGTGTAACTAGCCTGAGACAAGTCGTCCAGCAACGGATCGCTTCTGCTTCATCAGCCACACCCGGTGAAATTGATATCGCCGATGCCGTTACTAATACTGATTTAATGACTCTGGGTGAAGCACTAGCCGATCTTCCGCTGGTAACAGCTGGCTCTGGTTTAGCGTTAGGTTTAGCCGCTGCCTATATTCAACGTGGTTTGGTAACCGCTGATGTCCATGCAGCGCAACTACCAACAACGACGGCCAAGGCAGTTGTGTTGTCAGGTTCCTGTTCGGTCGCAACCAATGCGCAAGTAAAGCATTGGATTAATGCGGGTCGTGCAGCGATGCGTATTGATCCGCGACGATTGGTTGCGAATGAGCCGGTAGCACTGCAAGTACTTGAGTGGCATGCACAACAAAAAGATACCTGTTTGATTTATGCGACCTCTGAGCCTGATGAAGTTGCATCGCTTCAAAAAGAATTTGGTGCCAGTGCTCTTGGTGAGAAGATCGAACATTGCATGGCGCAAATCGCTTCTGGCCTGATTAAGCAAGGCGTGCGCCGCTTTGTTGTTGCTGGCGGCGAGACCTCGGGTGCTGTCGTTAATTCACTGGGTGTGCAGTCATTGAAGATTGGTGCCACGATTGATCCAGGCGTACCGTGGACAGCGGGATCTGTTTCTGCACCTTTAATCAGCGCGCCTGAATCGATTTTGCTAGCGCTCAAGTCAGGTAATTTTGGTAGCGAAGATTTCTTTTCCAAAGCACTAACTTCGGTGAAATAAGGTAATGAGTAGACTACGACTTCAGACCAAATGAGTGATCAACTAAACGCAGAGCGACTTGACATTTGTCGCGTCGGAAAATCTTTATTCGATCGCGGCTATGCACATTCCACCGCAGGCAATATCAGTGTTCGTACCGATATCGGTTTTTTAATTACGCCTTCCGATGCCTGCCTAGGATTTTTGCAGCCAGAGCACATCGCTTTAGTTGATTTTGATGGTAATCAGCTGAGTGGTGCGCCAGCTAGCAAAACATTGTCATTGCATCAGGCGATTTATCATGCTGATTCATCGGCGCGCTGTGTCATTCATACGCACTCCACCCATCTGGTGGCGCTGACTTTACAAGGGGTATGGAAGTCAGATGACATACTGCCGCCGATAACTCCTTATTACGTGATGAAAGTAGGGCATGTGCCGCTAGTGCCTTACCATCGTCCCGGTGATCCGGCAGTCGCAGAGATCGTGTCGACATTAATTACTTCAGCTAGCGCAAAACCTTTGCGGGCGGTGATGATAGAGCGATTAGGTCCGAACGTATGGCACCAATCATTAGCATCAGCGATGGCAACCTTAGAAGAGTTAGAAGAAACGGCGAAGCTATGGCTGCTGAGTAATCGGTCTGTATCTGCTCTATCAGATGAACAAATCAATGAATTGATAGCTCGCTTTAATTTACGTTATTAATTTACGTTATTAATTTACTTTTTCTTTACATCTGCACGAAAGAAACACATGCCTATTTTTTCCGCCAACCTCAGCATGATGTACAAGGAGCATGAGTTTCTTGATCGTTTTGCTGCCGCCGCAAGCGATGGCTTTCGTTTTGTTGAATATCTTTTTCCGTATGATTTTTCACCTGAACAGATTGCAGGTAGCCTCAAAGCTTCGGGGGTGACACAGTCATTGTTTAATCTTCCGCCGGGCGATTGGGATAAAGGCGAGCGCGGTATCGCCGCCTTGCCGGGACGTGAAAAAGAATTCGCTGCGGGTTTGGAGAAGGCACTCGCGTATGCCGACGCCACTGCGTGTAAACGATTGCATGTGATGGCGGGTCGTATGCCGCTCGATAGTCAGCAGCAGGTCGCTATTAGCGATGCAGATCGTGCGGCGATGCGAAAGTCGTATATTGCTAATGTTAAGCTCGCTGCGCGTGCGTGTCAGGCACAGGGAATTACAACGCTCATTGAGCCCATTAATAATCGCGATATCCCAGGTTATTTTTTAAATTATCAGCAAGACGCGCACGACATTCTGAGTGAAGTAGCTGAACCTAATTTAAAAGTGCAGATGGATTTTTATCATGTGCAAATCATGGAGGGCGACATCGAAATGCGGCTGCGCAAGCATTTTGCCAATGTCGGTCATGTCCAAATCGCAGGTGTACCAAAACGTAATGAGCCTGATATGGGTGAAGTCAATTTCCCTTACCTTTTTACTGTGCTCGATGAGCTTGGCTATAACGGCCACGTAGGATGTGAATACAATCCGCGTGCGGGAACGTCAGAAAATCTAGGCTGGATTCGTCCTTATCTTAAATAATTTCGTAGCGAGCATTCACATGACACGATTAGTTGATTTGCGTAGTGATACCGTTACTCAGCCTACGGCAGGCATGCGTGAAGCCATGATTTCGGCCCCACTGGGCGATGATGTGTTGGGCGATGATCCCAGCGTCATTCATTTGCAAGAAAAAATCGCTGACATGTTGGGCTTTGAAGCCGCTTTGTTCATGCCCACGGGAACACAGAGCAATCTGTGCGGAATACTCGCGCACTGCCAACGCGGTGATGAATACATCGTCGGACAGAAAGCGCACACGTATTTGTGGGAAGGGGGCGGTGCAGCGGTGTTCGGTAGTGTGCAACCGCAGCCCTTGAATCATCAAGCGGATGGATCGCTCGCACTTGACGATATTGAAGCAGCGATCAAACCCGATGATGCGCATTTCGCGCGTACCCGTTTGCTGGCATTAGAAAACACTATCGGTGGCAAGCTGATTCCTATGGCTTATATAGAGCAAGCAACGCAATTTGCTCACAGTAAAGGATTAGCTACCCATCTGGATGGAGCACGTTTATTTAATGCCGCAGTAGCTCAAGCTGTGCAGCGTGGCACCAATGCATGTAAAGAAGCCAAAGTTATTGCATCATGCTTTGACAGCGTGTCCGTTTGTTTTAGTAAAGGTCTTGGAACACCTGTGGGCTCGGCCTTGTGCGGTTCTAAAGACTTTATTTACCGCGCACATAGAATTCGCAAAATGGCTGGTGGAGGTATGCGTCAGGCAGGCTTGTTAGCTGCAGCGGCCACTTATGCACTCGATCATCACATCGATAGATTGGCTGACGATCATGCTTTGATGCGCGAATTAGCATCGGGGCTAGACGGAATTCCAGGAGTACATATGGAATCTCCGCACACCAATATTTTATTTATTGAGCTGAGTGGCCCAGCGCGCGATCGTGCAGCGGGCTTACTCGATTATTTACGTTCGCGCGGGATTTTAGCTACGGGCTTGTATCGATTACGTTTTGTAACGCATCTTGATGTGGACGCCCCTGGTATTCATCAAGCGGTGCAGGCCATTCGTGAGTATTTTACGAGTTGAGGTTGATCGTCGTTCGATTTTTCATACGTTTATAACCAACCTTGGCGGCGGAATCGCCAATACAAGATACCTGCAATCGATCCAATGACACCCAGGGCCATGGGATAGCCATATTTCCATTTGATTTCGGGCATAAACTCAAAGTTCATCCCCCAAATGCCGGCTAATGCAGTAGATACGGCAAAAATCGCCGCCCAAGCAGCTAGACGTTTAGTGACTTCGGATTCTTCTATCGTGACTAACGATAGGTTCACTTGAATGGCAGTTGTAATGGTGTCACGAATGGTATCGAGCGCGCTATTGATGCGTGCTAAGTGGTCATGAACATCGCGAAAATATTCTTGGCTATTCATACAGACGGCAGGGACGCGTCCACCATGTAATTTTCCAACCACTTCAAGTAAGGGCACGACTGCGTGGCGTAGCATGGATGAACGATGTTTTAGTGCGTACAGTCGTTCAATATTCCAACGAGCAGAACCGCGCTCGAAAATTTGAGCTTCCACATCTTCCAGATCAGACTCGAGCGCCTCAACTAATGGGAAATAACGATCAACGACCGCATCCATTAAGGCATACGAGACAAATCCCGAACCTAGTTTGAGTAATTCTGGCTCGCGTTCGCAACGCTCACGCACACCTAAAAAATCTTGTTTACTGCCATTACGGACTGAGAGAACAAAGTTAGGGCCAACAAAAATCGCCACTTCGCTCACCTTGATTTCGTCCTGATGCACCTCTAGTAAGTGCATCACAACGAAAACGGTATCACCGTACTCTTCAATTTTTGGACGTTGATGGCCGTGTGTCGCATCTTCAATCGCCAGCGGATGCAGATCAAATTCTTCCTGCATTTGTGTCATCTCTACCAGGGATGCATCACGTAAGGCGACCCAGGTCAAACAGCCAGGCTTAGCTAGCCAGTTGCTGATATCTTCAACGGGTATGTCTGATAGTTTTTGACCTTCTTGGTACACCGCACAATTGATAAGCATGGGGTCACACCTTTGACAAATTCGAAACAGGAATTCCCTAGACTATAGAACAACTTAGACTCATTCTATGAAGTCGTTACCAAATAGACAGTAATCTGAGTATAGATTTGTTGGGCACTTTTGTATGCATTCCTCAGACATCGTTAAAATACGGTTTGAACTGGCCTAAATGGCACAACAGCCTAAACGGCTGTTTCATATCACTATAAATTTTGGAGACAACATGGCAAGCGATATCGAGATCGCGCAAAAAGCGACGATGAAGCGAATTACTGAGGTGGCTTCCCGTCTTGGTATCGCGGATGATTATCTAGAGCCTTACGGCCAT